>Ga0114938_1000862_pt1 | contig 21954 bp, 15 predicted proteins | sample AshMeaBigSpring_FD_88675 | JGI IMG/M metagenome (GOLD analysis project Ga0114938, IMG submission 88675) | Groundwater microbial communities from Big Spring, Nevada to study Microbial Dark Matter (Phase II) - Ash Meadows Big Spring | ecosystem: Environmental > Aquatic > Deep subsurface >...
CCCGTGAACGGTTCACACCCCGCGCGATTCCAGGGGGTCAGGTCCATGTTTTCGGCCAGCGCGGGTCCGCGAGGTCAAGTGTATCGGCCGAAAAATGGACCAGACCCCGACCCGTGAACGGTTACGTTCTGGATCACAGTTCTCCCTTGGCCGTGATCGTGACTTCCAGGCCGTCCACCCAGTGCTTGTGCTCGTCGGTATAGTACAGGTACGCGCGGCTGGCGGGCCCGGTGTAGCTGCCGGGAACGGCCGCCACCAGGCTGAGCGGCAGGTCGACCCGCTGTTCCGCCTCCAGCGAACGCCAGTACAGCACCACCTCGCGTCCGAGCACCTCGTAGGCGGCGATCTTGCCGGCCTTGACCAGCTCCTTCAACTGGTCGTGGCGTGGTTCCAGTCCGCCCGGCAGGCCGATGATCGCCACCGGCGTGGGCACCACCTCGCCGGACCGGTTGGTCACGCTCACCTGGGCCTCGGTCACCGCCCCTTCTTCCAGCTCGACGTCGTTGAGGGCGGCCTCCAGGTACAGTTTGCACTCTTCGGACGAATCGGGCTTGAGGCTGTGGAACTTGACCGCCAGCGAGAAGGGCATGTCGGAGCCGCCCTCCATCGCCAGCTGGACCTGGTGTTTGCCGGGCGTCAGCTGGGCGGCGATCTCGGGCAGCTCGATCGCGCCCTGCGTTTCGGTGGTAAAGGCGACGGGAGCGCCCACCTTCTGGCCGTCGACCACCAGCTGTAGCGCGCCGGGCGCCTTGGGCCTGGCCCGCGACTGGTCGTAGGTGACGATCGCCCGCAGGGCCAGGATAGTGGACTGGGTCGAGCCGAAGCGGCCGGCCTTGCACGTCTCGGCCAGGTAGCGGATCGACTTTTCGACGTTCTCCGTGTAGCTGGGATTGCGCAGCCAGGCGAGGGCGGCCAGGGCGGTCGTCTCGACCGCCAGGGCCTCGCCACCGCTACCGATCACGGACGTGGTGGCGCCGGAGAGGGACCCGTCGTCGGCCTGTAGCCCAGCCAGCTTGTCGAGCACCTGGTTGGCGGCATCCGCCTCGCCGCCCAGGGCCAGCACGTTCGCGGCCAGGGCCAGGGCGTAGGTGTTCTGCATCGCGGGCACCGCGTCCCGGACCCAACCCACCTCGCGCGACAGGTCGGCCTGGATGCCGGCCTCCAGCAAGGCCCACGTGTTGTAGGTGTTGGCACACTCGGGATCGGCCAGCCAGGTATGCAGGGTGTGGGTCTTGCGGGCAAAGCCGCCCTTGCCGTCGCGCTGGCCCAGCAGCCACTTCTTCGTCCGCTCGAGCATGCCTGTATCGACGTGGCGGACCTCGACCATGTCGGTGAACTGCAGCAGTCCATAGGCGGTCAGGGCGTCGTGGCCCGGGTCGCTGCCGAACCACTCGTAGCCTCCGCTGGGGCTCTCGAACCCGGTCAGCCGCTGGTAGCCCTTCTCCAGGATGTCCGCGCTCCGCTCGACCAGTGACGGGTCGACGCCCTGGTGCGACATGAAGTATTGCTGGGCCATGACCAGCGGGTAGGTTGTGGAGCTGGTCTGTTCGAAGCAGCCGCACGGCTCCTGGATCAGCCGCTCCAGGGCCTCGGTCATGCTGGCCAGCGGCGTGGGATAGACCACGACGCGGGCCTGCAGGCTGCCCGGCACCAGGGTGTCGGGCACGCTGATCTCGTGCGTGGCGACTCCCCCCGGGGCGAGCATCCCGCCGCGACCCACCTCGATTGGAAAGCCCTTCGGACGTACGCTCAGCTTGCGCGTGACCTGGTCGGCGTACGGGCCGGCTGAGCCGCGGAGCGTCAGCTCGGCCTGGCCGCTGAACTTGCCCACGCGGACGGTCAGCAGCTTGCGCACGCGGCTGTCGGCCGGCAGGGCGAACTGGAAGATATCCTCGTCCGTCGATTGCGACGAATGGCTGCGGACCTCGATCCGGGCGTCCGAGGCAGCCGTGTCCGTGGCATTCACCACGGCGATCGGCACTTGCATCCGGTCGCCGCTCGTCACCTCCAGCGGCAGTTTCGGTTCCAGGTAGAACGGCTCGACCGATTCGATCTGGATCGACCCGACCCCCAGGGCCCCGTTGCCGGCAAAGGCTTCGCCGAAGACGCGGAAGCTGGTGACGGCATCATTCAAGCCGAACTCGACCGTCGCCTTGCCGGCCGCATCGGTCCGCAGACCGGCATGCCAGCAGAGCGTTTCCGTGAAATCGGCGCGCTGACCCGGGGTTCGTTCGGGTCGCACCTGGTGGGCATAGACGCGGACCGGGACCATATCGTTGCCGATCGCCACGACCTCATCGGCAAAGCCCAAGATCGCCTGCCTCTTGGCTTTAATGTCGCGGGCCATTTCGAGGGCGTCCGCCAGTTCCCGGCGCTGACCTTGCTCGAGTTGCTTCTCCGCCTGCGGCCCCTGGGGCAGCGCGCGGTCGTCAGCCGGCTTGCCGGCCGCCAGGTCGGCATCTACGGCCGCTGCCTGCTCGGGGTCGAGCGGCGCTTCCCGCAGCGCGTCGATAGGTGCCTCGGGGCCCACCAACACGGGCTCCGCCACAGGTGCCGCTGCCGCCTCCTGGGCGGCTGCCTGCGTAACGGCTGCACCGGGAAATGCGAAGAACGCATCCACCCGATTCAGCACTCGCCCCTCGGGGCCCTCGGCCGCCCGTTTCTCCCGCTCGGTGACGATCCGCAGGGCGAGGGCCCGCATCGCCAGGTCGCCGTGGGCCGCCACGAGGGCCTGGGGATCGACCAGGGCGAAGCGGCGCCAGCCCTGGGTGCCCAGCAGCAGGTCGACGGCCCGGGGCGCCTGGTCGTTCGCCGCGTCCAGGTAGACGTGGGCGTCGGCCAACTCCCGGACGTCGTCCTCCAGCAACACCATCACGGGCAGCCGCGGCGCTTGCTCGCGCTTCTCGATCATCTCCAGCACGCTGTCGTCGGTGACCGTGATCCCCACCACGGCGCTCAGCGGCTGACCATGCTCGTCGGTCGTCTCGATCTCCAGCCGGGCCTTGCCGCCCGGCACGTACTGGGACGCATCGGCCTTGATTGCGACCTGCACCGAGCGCGAAGGCTGGCGAAACACCAGTCGTTCGGCGCGGGGCGTGCCGTCCGTGTCCCACACGGTGACGACCAGCACGCCGTCCGCGTCGCCGGGCTCGAGGGTGACTGTCTCCGTACCTCCGGCGGCCAGCTCGAGCGGGGCCTTGTGCAACGTCTGTTCGCGCTTGGCCAGGGTCACCGTGAACTTGCCGGGGGCCGTGCTGCCGATCTGGACCGCCATCTTGCCCCCTGCCGTAGTTACGTCCTCCGCGGCGGACAAGACCACGCCGGTCGCCTTGACCTCTGGCAGCGGATAGCGGGTGCCGATGCCCGCGGGTTCGGTAATCTCCAGTTCATAACGGCGGCCGGCGTCGGGGGTGAACGCAAAGCGGCCGCGCCCCTCGTGCTCGCTGCGGAACTCGGCGACCTTCTGACCCTCATCGTCCCGCACGACGCCCGCCAGATCCGCCGGCTTGCGGGCGGGCGTGAAGGCCTCGAAGTAGACGCGGTTCGACAGACCCGCCACCAGGTCGCCCCCCTCGGGATAGATCGTCAGATCGACCGTCTGCAGGAGGATCGGGATCGTCTTGCTGGCGGTCTCCACGACCCCGCCATCCTCGATCACCATGGCCAGCGTCCCCTCGCCGCGGGCGATCTGCGGCGGCAGCTGGAAACGGGCGACGCACTGGCCCTGGGCATCGACCTGGGCGTTGCCCCGATAGGCCTCGATCCCGTCAATGCGGGCGATGATCGTGACCGGCGCCCCCGCGGGCACTCCCCCCTCGGCCCGGCTGGCGGTAAGCGTCGCCGTCACATCGTCCCCGGGGCCGTAGCCGTCGCGGAGGAACTTGACCTGGGTCTTCAGCCGCGGGGCGCGGTAGGCGCGGATGTCAAACTTACGCTCAGCCGGCGGGTGACCTGTCCAGGGATGCCGGACGCGGACCGTATACTCGCCACCCGCCTGGCCTTCCGGGATCGGCCAGGAAAAGCCGAGCACGCTGTCCTCCGAGTTGATCTGGCCCGAGGCAACGACGTCCCCCTTGGGCCCGGAAATCTCGATAACCGCTGGCATCTGAGCGTTGCCGTCCAGCGGCTTGTGCGTGGCGTGGTGCAGGATGATGCCTCGCACGTACAGCGTTTCCCCCGTCCTGTAGACGGGCTTGTCGGTACTGACGTGCGTCAGGTACCGGTCGGCGCCGCCCAGCGTTTGCGGGTCGGCAAAGCCGGACCTCTGGCCATCTTCCTCCCCCGCGCCGGGCGGCGACTTGCCAGGTTGTTCGTCGGCGGTGGCCCGCCAAAGGGTCGTGGTAGCGGCCAGGACCAGCACCAGGGTGATCAGGCGACGGGGCGAGGGGGAAAATGCCATGGCAACATCCTTCCAGGTTCGGGACATGCGGCCGATTCATCCCTCCGGCGACCAGGTCGGCCGTGGGTGGATTATAGACGAGTCCACTGTCGCCGGAGTTCCGGCGGGTTCCCGCCGATCCAGTCCGGGGTAAACTGTCTATCCTCTCCTTCCTCACGGCGCGAAATGAGCAGGACCCGTGTGCCGGCAAACATAGACATGGGAGTTCATTGGGGCAGTTGAAGGTCCGGCCACGGGCTCGGCGGCTCGGCGGGAGCCTCGCCCTCCCGGAATCAGGCAATGGCTCGGCGGGAGCTGCGCCCTCCCGGAATCAGGTAACCCCACTCGGAAGGCCAAGGGCGAACCAGGTGAACACTCAACCGATCTTGATTGCCGGCCAGTGGCGTCAGGCGGATGCGCGAGACAGTTTTCACGCAGTGAATCCTGCCACGGGGCAGCCGCTGCCGGATCGTTACCCGGTCAGCAGCTACGCCGACTGCGACGCAGCGCTCACGGCAGCCACGGCGGCGGCCGCGTATCTGCGCTCGATGCCTGGCGATCGGATCGCCGATTTCCTGGAGAAGTACGCCGAGCGCATCGAGCGGCGCAGCGCGGAACTGGTCGAGACGGCGCAGCTGGAAACGGCCCTTCCCCGCGCGCCGCGGCTGGCGGAGGTCGAACTGCCGCGGACGACTAACCAAATGCGGCAAGCGGCGGCCGCCGCGCGGGACGGCTCGTGGCGTCTGCCCACGATCGACACCCGGGCCAACCTGCGTTCCTGCCTGGCCCCGCTTGGCCCGGTTTGCGTCTTCGGCCCGAACAACTTCCCCTTCGCCTTCGGCAGCGTCTCCGGCGGCGATTTTGCCGCGGCCATCGCGGCCGGAAACCCGGTGATCGCCAAGGCAAATACCTCCCACCCCGCCACTACCCGGCTGCTGGCCGAGGAGGCACTGGCCGCCCAGCAACAGACCGACATGCCCCCGGGGACCGTCCAGCTGCTGTACCGGCTGGACCATGCCGACGGATTGCGCCTGGTCGGAGACCGGCGGGTGGGCGCGAGCGGCTACACCGGCAGCCGGTCCGCGGGACTGGCCCTCAAGGCGGCGGCCGACGCGGCGGGCCGGCCGATCTACCTGGAGCTGTCCAGCATCAACCCGGTGGTGATTCTGCCGGGGGCCCTCCGCGAGCGGTTGGAGGCGATTGCAGAGGAGTTCGTCGGCAGCGGGTTGCTCGGCACGGGGCAGTTCTGCACGAGCCCGGGACTGCTGATCCTGATCCAGGATCCGGCGAGCGACACCCTGCTGCGGCTCATTGGCCAGAAATACGGTCAGGCATCTGTCGGCACGCTGTTGTCCGCCGGTGTGGCCCAATCCCTGGGCGCAGGCGTGGCAGCGCTGGTGCGCGCCGGTGCCCGCCTGGCCGCCAGCTCGACAACGGGCCCGAGCGACCGGTTCTGCCACCCGAACACGCTGCTCGTGGCCACGGCCCGGCAGTTCCTGCTCGACCCGGAGACAATGCAGACCGAGCTGTTTGGCAACGCGGCCCTGGCGGTCGTGGCGGACGACGTCGCTCAGGCCGTGCAGGTGATTGGTCACCTGGAGGGCAACCTGACCGGCTGCATCTACTCGGCGGCCAGCGGCGCCGACGATCCGGACTACGACCGGCTGGCACCGGGGCTGCGCGCCCGGGTCGGACGACTGCTGAACGACAAGATGCCGACGGGCGTCGCCGTCTCGCCGGCGATGAACCACGGCGGTCCCTATCCGGCCACCGGCCACCCGGGCTTCACGGCCGTCGGCATCCCGGCCGCGATCCGCCGCTTTGCCGCCCTGCACTGCTACGACCAGGTACGCCCCCACCGGTTGCCGGAGTGCCTGCGGGACGGCGCCCCGCAAACCGACATGTGGCGCCTGGTCGACGGCCGCTGGACACAGGGCGACATCGCCGCCCGCTGACGCCCCGGGGCGGGCGGGCCAGCGGGCGCCGTCCGAGGCCTGATGATCGTCGACCGTACCGGGCCAGCGGGTGGGAGAACCTAGTCGTCCGAGCCGCGGCGCGTGCGACCTGCTTCCCTCCGCCGCGACGCCCCGTCGTTCGTTCGGAGTGGCGCGAGGGCCACGCTAACGGAAGCGGGGGATGGGGAGCCGTTGGCGGCGGACGGGCGTGGCCTTGTCGGCATTGGTCGCGCTGGATCATGATATCGAGGATGTTGCCGACGGCGCCGCCAGGGCCCGCATGGCCCCGGAAACCGATCGGGGCTCGGGCGGGCCGCGAACTCGGGCCGGCAGGTTCTGGCGGGGTTCGGAGAACCCCGCCGACACTCGGTGTTCCCAGGACCCGGCCCGCACTGACCACTAACCTCGCCGGAGTTGGAGCAGGATGAATCGATTGCCGGAGGTCGTGGACCGTGGTCGCTTGCATGCGGACGCCTCCGGGCACCGCGCGGGCACGAGTTGGACAACCGCCCTGGCCGTGCTGGGTCTCTTCCTCACGATGTGCGCCAACTCGCTGCCGGCACGGGCCGCCAGCGGCCAGGACGATCTGGACAGTGCCACCGTCAAACAGGTCCAGGCCCGGACGATGGAGGACCTGGAGGAGGTGATCCAGCTTTGCGAATCGGCCTTGCAGAAGGGGTTGAGCAAGGACAACGAGCGAATTGCCAGGCAGCTGCTTTCCTCCACGCTCTACCAGCACGCGTCGCGTACCGGCCGCGCGATATTCGAGGGTCGCGTGCCGCCGGCCCAGTGGCCCGAGTACCGCCGCTACGCGTTGAACAACCTGGAGAAGGCCCTGCGTCACGACGAGAAGCTGGGGGCTTGCCACGTGCTGATTGCGCGGCTGGAGATGCTGCCCGGCGGCGACCGGGAAAACGCCCAGCGGGCCGCCAGCAAGGCGGTCGAACTGTCGGGCGACGACGGCGAACAGCTTTCGGCCGCCCTCGTGCTCCGCGGCAGCTTGATCGAGGATGCGGACCAGCGGCTGGCGGACTTCGACCGGGCGATCGAGTCGAATCCGCGGAATGTGGATGCCTGGCGGGCCCGCGGCCTGGCGCACCTTCTGCGCGGCGACGACGACAAGGCCCTCAACGATTTCAACAAGCTGCTGGAGATCGACGCGGGCGATATCGGCGGACTGCAGGCCCTGGCCGAACTGCTGGCCCGGAAGAAGCAGTTCGATCAGGCGGTGGCCCGGCTGGGGCAGGCGATTGAGCGTTTCCCGGAGTCGCACGTGCCGTACCTGCTGCGGGCCCGCGTCTGGCTGCTGCAGGACGAGCCGGACAAGGCGCTGGAGGACTTGAACAAGGCGGTCAACATCGACCCCCAGAACCTGGCCGCCCTGCTGCTCCGGGCCCGGGTGCGCCAGGGGCGGCAGCACTGGGATGCGGCCCATGCCGATATCCAGCGGGCCCTGCAGCTCCAGCCGGGGCTGCCACAGGCGATCCTCCTGCGGAGTATGCTCTACGCGGCCCAGGGGCGGCATGGAGATGCCATTGCCGACGTGCGCCAGCTGCTGCGAGCCAATCCGGACAGCCGCGAACTGCAGATTCAGTTGGCGGTCTACCACGTCGGCGACTCGCGGCCGCGCAAGGCGATCGAGATCTACTCGGCGCTGATCGAGGCCGATCCCCAGGACTGGATTTCCCTCCGCGGCCGCGCCGATGCCCTGCTCAGTACCGGCGACCAGGTGGCCGCGCTGGAGGATTACGAAGCGGCCCTCAAGCTGCAGCCCGACGACAGCGGTGTGATGAACAACCTGGCCTGGGTCCTGGCCACGTCGCCCGACGCCAAGCTGCGCGACGGCCAGCGATCGCTGGAGCTGGCCCGCAAGGCCAGCGAGTTGACCGAGCACAAGCAGGCACACATCCTCAGCACCCTGGCCGCCGCCTGCGCGGAGACCGGCGATTTCGACAGCGCACGGAATTGGTCGCGGAAGGCCCTCGCGTTGGGAGACGGTGAGTTGAAGGAGCAGTTGACGGCGGAGCTGCGCAGCTACGAGCAGCAAAAACCGTGGCGCGAGCTGCAGGATGTCCCGGAAAGGCCGGACCAGGCACCGCCGAAAGATTCCGACCTGGACGCGGAATGAACGGCCGGGGCGGCGCAAAAAAAGAGCCGCCTCGCGGCGGCTCCTGTCGATCGCGAACTTCTCCGCGGCCGACCTGTATCGTCGATCGACAGCTGGCGCTGTCGGTGGCTCAAACGATTCACCGCCTCGGTATCGGGAGGCGTGAAGTCATTACAAACGGATCACGGTTTCGAATTGGTGCACCGTGGTTCAGTCCAGAATTGCTTCGGGCGGGCGGTGCCGCGGCTTCCCTGAGAGGGCCGCCGGGGTGCCCATAGGAATCATAGGTCACGTTCTTGCGGGGTGGGCAAGAATTTTTCCGGGCACTCCACGATCCGCGTAAAGCGGCCTCCGCTGTCGTACCAGCCAGGCCGCAGGAAGCGGCACCAGTTCAGCACCAGCAGCAGCCGCGCGCTGCGCCCCGGCCCGCATTCCAGCGTGGCGATCATCCGCCGATGGGCCAGCGGCTGGTTGTGGTAGAAGTCCAGTCCGCCCAGCGACAGGTTCCGGCCCACCACGGTGATGGTCTCACCCACCGGAGTGATTCCGTCGTCGGCCACCGGCGTCAGGGAGATCAGCTTGGGATAGGGCAGGCGCTGGTACGCCCGCCGTTCCTCGTGCTCCCAGGCCGGATGGGCCGCTTGTGCCACCCGCTGCAGCAGCCGGCCGATCGGATCTTCCGGTACGGGAGCCGTCAGCGGATCCGGCGGCAGTTCTGCGGTCTCGTAGGGCGCGCGGCTCATGGCGGCAGCTCCTGGATGCGCATCCGCGGCCGGCGCCGACGGCGAGGCCGACCGGAAGGCGGGAAGCGGGGTTTCGAACGGCTATCGCAGACCACAGGACAGACGCGGTGCGCGCGCGGTGCCATCCGGCACACGCCGCCGCCATGCCGGTGCGGCTTCCAGAATAGGTGTCGCCGAACGGCGACCCAAGGGAGATCTAGGTCAAAAACCGCGGCGGGTCAAATCGAGCGCGGCGGGGGCCTTCTCCCGGTGCGACGTGAACGGAGTCGTAGACGGAATAAGCGGACGCGGCGGGACGCCGCGTCTACGCGGGGTAACCGTTCACACGCCGGGGTCTGGTCCATTTTTCGGCCAGCGAACTCGACCTCGCCGAAACGCGCTGGCCGAAAACATGGACCTGACCCCCTGGAATCAGGCAAGATCCTCCACCGGGCTGTGAACGCTTACTACGCGGATGGTCTACGATCGCGGCAGCTGGTGCCCCAGCTTCTCCCGTTTCGTCGCCAGGTATTGCGCGTTGTGCACATTGATCGGCGGCAGGATCGGAACCTGGTCGATCACCTCCAGTTGAAAGCCGCCGTAGATGAAGGCGTCGGTCTTCTTGGGGTTGTTCGTCAGCAGCCGCACCTTGTTCAGCCCCAGGTCCTTGAGAATCTGGATGCCGATGCCATAGTCCCGCGGATCGGCCTTGTAGCCGAGCGCCAGGTTGGCCTCGACCGTGTCCAGCCCCAGATCCTGGAGTTCGTAGGCCTTGATCTTGTCAATCAGCCCGATCCCGCGACCTTCCTGGGGGAGGTAGACCAGGACGCCTGCCCCCTCGCGGCCGATCATGTCCAGGGCCATGTGCAACTGGTCCCCGCAGTCGCAGCGGAGCGAATCAAGCAGGTCCCCGGTGAAGCAGGACGAATGCAGCCGCACGAGCGGAGCGGCCTGCTGGCGCAGGTCGCCCATCACCAGCACCAGCGGCTGCTGGGTCTCGTACTTGACGGAATATGCCAGCACCCGAAAAGTGCCGTAGCGCGTCGGCAGCTGGGCCTCGGCCACCCGCTGCACCAGCTGTTCCCGCCGCCGGCGATAGCGGATCAACTCCTCGATCGTGATGATCTTCATCCCGAACCGGCGGGAGAGCTCCACCAGCTGGTCGCGCGTCGCCCGGTCGCCGTCATCGTCCAGGATTTCGCAGAGCACGGCGGCCGGGAACAGGCCAGCCAACCGCACCAGGTCGACCGAGGCCTCGGTGTGCCCGGCGCGGCGGAGCACCCCGCCCTCCTTGGCGATCAGCGTGTGCACGTGTCCCGGCCGTACGAAATCCGACGGCTGGCTGTCGGGCGCTGCCAGGGCCCGGATCGTGCAGCAGCGTTCCCCGGCGGTCACCCCGGTGCGGGTCGATCGGTGGTCGACGGTGACGGTAAAGGCGGTGCGGTGGGCATCCGGCTGGGAGCCGACCATCAAGGGCAGCTTCAGCCGCTCGCTCAACTCGGGCAGGATCGCCGTGCAGAGCAGCCCCTTGCCATGGGAGATCATGAAGTTCACGACCTCGGGCGTGACCTTCTCGGCCGCGCAGATGAAATCCCCCTCGTTCTCGCGGTCTTCCGCGTCCAGCACGATCACGGTCTCGCCCTCGGCCAGGGCCTGGACCGCCTCTTCGATGGTCGCAAAGGGTTCCGACATCTTTCGTGCACGCCCTCCCCGTGTTGTATGATACACGGCATTATAGACGGCGTTTTCCGGGACGCGGAAGGACGGGGCCGCAGTCGCCCGGCCGGGCGAGGAGGGACGGGGCGAGGAGGGACGGGACGATGCGGGCGCGGTGCACAGTCGGCGGGTCACTGCTGTTCGGGATCGCGCTGGCGGCCGCTGGGCGGGCGGACGAGCCGCCCGCCAGCGTGGAACTGAAGGTTGTGCGCGGGGTGACGTACGTCGAGCGCGAGAGCGGACCGCTGAAGGCCGACGTCTATCTGCCGTTGCCGCTGCGGGCTCGTCCCGGCGTGCTGATGGTGCACGGCGGGGCGTGGATGTCCGGCAGCCGGAGCCAGATGGCGGGCCACGCGGCGCTCGTCGCCCGGGCCGGGTACAGCGTCGTGTCGATCGACTACCGCCTGGCGCCCAGGCACAAGTTCCCGGCCCAGCTCGAGGACTGCCAGGCCGCGCTGGGCTGGATGCGGCAAGAGGCGGCCGAGCACTACCTCAACTCGGCGCGCATCGCCGGTTACGGCTACTCGGCGGGCGGACATCTCGTTTGCCTGGTCGGTATGGTCGGCGCGGCACAGGCCGACGGCGGGGCGGCCGCCGCGGGCGACGCGGGGCCGGGGCTGCAGGCGGTCGTGGCGGGCGGGGCTCCCTGCGATTTCCGCCAGGTTCCGCCTCACGTCCAGGCGCTCGCCTACTGGCTGGGAGGCACCCGCCAGCAATTGCCGCAGCGCTACCGCCTGGCCTCGCCCGCCGCGTTCGTTTCAGCGGCCGCCCCGCCCACGTTCTTCTTCCACGGCCAGGAGGATCGGCTGGTGCCCCAGGCGAGCCCGAGGGGGATGATGCAGCAGCTGCTCGCGGCCGGCGTGCCAGCTACCATGTTCCTCGTGCCCGAACAGGGGCATCTCGGCGCATTCCTCGACCGCCGGGCGATCCAGGAGGCGGTCTCCTTCCTCGACCGTGTGCTGAAGAGCGGCGAAACGGCGGAACCGCTAACCGACGTGGACGACGGGTCGGAGCAGGCGGCGGACGCGGGCCGTGCGCCGGAGCTGCCTGCCAGCCCGCAGTGACGTTCCGGCGACGTGGATGTACATGGAATTGCGTGCTTCCGGGAGGGCGAGGCTCCCGCCGAGCCGAGAACCCGCTGCACGCACCGGCTCGGCAGGCGCCTCGCCCTCCCGAGATCGTGCAACTCTGGTTCGCTCGTCACGGATCTCCCAGGATCACGCAAGGCGATTTACATTGGGGGCCGCCCCGGGGTCCGGCTCCGTTTTCGGCGGCGGCAGCGCTCGCACCGGCCGGGCCCTGCGAACGTGCAAGCTGCTCGACCTCCCCTGCGCATCACCTGTCCGTCCTGAAACCGTGAACTCCGATCGAGCCGACACGGCTTATGCTCCCGCGGGAAGAATACATCGAGCAGGCGTACTTCTTCCGCGTGCTGCAGGAGCGGCTGCCGGAAAACCTGCCGATGCAGGAGCTGCTCGCGGCCGTCCGCGACGAGGTCCTCTCGACGACGCGACTGCCGCTGGCGATCGATTTCCTGCTGGCGGAATTGAAGCATGCGGGCGTGTTCGGCACGGCCATGGCCCGGTTGAGCCATTACTTTGCGCCGTTCCAGACCTACATCGTCTCGGAGGCCGAGAACGAACGCGGGCGGTTTGACTTGCGCGTCGCGCTGGCCATTCTCCAGGCCGAGGCCGATTACCGGGCCCGGGAGGTAACCCGGCAGGGACTGTTCGTCTTTCAGTTCGAATCGCTCTGCCGCAATCGACTCCGCTACGACCCCGGCCTGGCGGCGATCGCCGAGGATCCGTTCTACGACGCCGCCTGGCGGGAATGGATCCTGACCGTGCGGCGCCAGGTCGGGATCGTCGATTTCGCGGACATGGTCTATGTGCGCAGCCAGCACTACCTGGCGAGCCGCCGGCAGCAGGAGTTGGCGCCGCCCGACCAGCCGATCCTGTTTGGCGAGAAGGAAGGCAAGATCGCCCTGGCCAACCGCCGCAAGGACCCGCTCTACCTGTTCGCGGCCCTCCAGCGCCAATTGGGGTACCCCGCCGTGCCCCGCCCCCGGCGGCCCGACGAGGCCCCCCAGCTGGTCCCACAGCTGGCCCGGCGGGTCGAGCGACTGGAAATGCGCCTGAAGATCATCGAAGAAGAGCAGCGGGGCGGCTTCGATCTGTCGCGTTTCTACGGACCCCACGGCCGGGGCGAGCCGCCCCCGGGCGGGTGATCCCGGCCTCGCGGATGGTCGGCGGGGCGACCGCCGGAGCAGCGCGGTCGCGCAGGGCGCGCGAATTTGGTCATCTACGCTTTTGCCCCGGCGGCGACCGTGTTAGATTAGCCTGTGCCGGATGTCGCGTCGGGATTCCCGCCCGACAGGGTCAGGTTGCTCAATGGTGGGGGTCGTGGTAGCCTTGGCACGGTCGGGCGAGGGCAGTTCCCGGGCGCGATCTTCGCGGCCCTTTCGGTCGTCAGCGGCAGATGGCGGCCAGTCTCGCGGCGGCGTCTCCGCGCCGCGCGCGGCATCCCTCCAGGGCGGTTACCCGCCTCCACGTGGCTTAAGGCACGGTAACCGTTCACACCCTGGGAGAAGGTGGCTGGTGATTCCAGGGGGTCAGGTCCATGTTTTCGGCCGGCGCGTCGGGGAATGGCCGAGCGATTCAGCCGAAGAATGGACCAGACCCCGCCCTGTGAACGGTTGCTGAGGCACGGGAAGTAACATCCTCCTGAGTTTGTTCGCGGCTGGAAGGCCTCCCCCAGTTCCAACCGGCGGGGGCGCGTCCCGAGGACCTTTTTCCCGTGGGCTTTCATCTCAACTTGAGGACCGAGACGGTACAGCAGGCGAATTTCGCCGAGCCGCTGAGCGTGGAACCGGACGCGACGGTACGGAGCGTGCTGGAGCTGCTGAAGGCCGAGCGCCGCGGCAGCGTGCTGGTCTGCCGCTCTGGAATCCTGGTCGGCATCTTCACCGAGCGGGATGCCCTGCGGCTGATGGCCGCGGGGTCCGAGCTGGACATGCCGGTCGCCCGCGTGATGACCACGGCGCCGATCAGCGTCTCGCTGCGGGATCCGGTCGAAACGGCCATCACGCGGATGGCCGAGGGAGGATATCGGCGGCTGCCCGTCGTGGACGAAAGCGGCAAGCCGGTCGGAATCCTGTCGGTCGGACAGATCCTGCATTACCTCGTGGAGCACTTCCCGACTTACATCTACAACCTGCCACCGACCCCTGGCCAGGTCACCCAGCAGCGCGAGGGGGCTTAATCCGCACCCGCACCGAGCGCGGCTCCTCCGGCGTTCCCCCCGACCGACAGGGAGGACGATTTCCAGACTCATGCACGAGCACACGATGGCGATCACGGCCCAACAACCCAGTCGCGGTTCCAAGCAAGTCCACCGGATTGAGAAAGCCACGGTCCGCTTCGCCGGGGACTCGGGTGACGGCATGCAGCTGGCCGGCACGCAGATGACCAACGCCTCGGCCCTGGCCGGCAACGACGTGGCGACGTTTCCCGACTTTCCCGCCGAGATTCGGGCGCCGCGGGGCACCCTGGCCGGCGTGAGCGGGTTCCAGATCAATTTTGCCTCGACCGACATCTTCACGCCGGGGGACCAGCTGGATGCCCTGGTTGCCATGAACCCGGCCGCCCTGCGGACGAACCTGAGCGACCTGAAGTCCGGGGGCATCCTCGTCTGCAATCGGGACGCCTTCGACGAGAAGGGTTTGAAGCAGGCGGGCTACCCGACCAGTCCGCTGCAGGACGGCAGCCTCGACCGTTACCAGCTGTTCCAGGTCGACATGACCGCCCTCACGCGCGGGTCCGTGGAAGGGCTGGGCTTGAGCCAGAAGGAGGCGGATCGCTGCCGGAACTTCTTCGCCATGGGCCTGATGTTCTGGCTGTATGGGCGGAGCCTCGAGCCGACCAAGCGGTTCATCGAGGAGCGGTTCGGCGCCAAGCCGACGATCGCCGAGGCCAACGTCCGGGCGCTCCAGGCGGGCTGGAATTACGGCGAGACGACCGAGGCGTTCATCAGCAGCTTCCAGGTCGATCCGGCGGCGCTCCCGCCGGGCACCTACCGCAACATGACCGGCAACCAGGCCCTGGCCTGGGGCCTGATCACCGCCGCCAGGCTGTCCGGCAAAGAGGTCTTTCTGGGGTCGTATCCGATCACGCCCGCCAGCGACATCCTGCACGAGTTGAGCAAGTTCAAGAACTTCGGCGTGCGCACCTTCCAGGCCGAGGACGAGATCGCCGCCATCGGCTCGGTGATCGGTGCCGCCTTCGGCGGCGCGCTGGCGGTTACCACCTCCAGCGGACCCGGGATCGCCCTCAAGGGCGAGGCGCTGGGACTGGGCGTGATGCTCGAGCTGCCGATGCTGGTGATCAACGTCCAGCGGGGCGGACCCAGCACCGGGTTGCCGACCAAGACGGAACAGTCCGACCTGCTCCAGGCCATGTTCGGACGCAACGGCGAGTGCCCTCTGCCGGTGCTGGCCGCCCGCAGCCCCGCCGATTGCTTCGATGTGGTCCAGGAGGCCTGGCGGATCGCGGTGCGTTTCATGACCCCCGTGATGCTCCTCTCCGACGGATACATCGCCAACGGCGCCGAGCCGTGGCGGATTCCCGAGGTCGAGAACCTGCCGCGGCTGCCGATCGAACATCTCCTGGCCGTGCCGGACGGGGGGCCGTTCTATCCCTACCAGCGCGACGAACGGTTGTCCCGACCGTGGGTCCTGCCGGGTACGCCAGAGCTGATGCACCGGATCGGAGGGCTGGAAAAACAGAACATTACGGGCAGTGTCAGCTACGACCCGCTGAACCACCAGGAGATGACCAACATCCGTGCCCAGAAGGTGGCTAACGTGGCCCGCGACATTCCCCCGCAGGCGGTGCAGGGACCGGAGACCGGCAAGCTGCTCGTGCTCAGTTGGGGCGGGACCTTTGGCGCCTGCACCACGGCGGTCGCGGCCCTCCAGCAGGAGGGCGCGTCGGTGGCCCACGCCCACCTCCGGCACCTGAATCCGTTCCCCGCCAACCTGGGCGACGTCCTGCGGCGGTACGAGCGGGTGCTGATTCCGGAATTGAACATGGGTCAGTTGCGGATGCTGATCCGCGCCCGCTACCTGATCGAAACGGTCGGTCTGAACAAGGTCCAGGGCAAGCCGTTTGCGGTGGCCGAGATCATGCATCGCATCCGGCACGAATTGGGTTGATGCCACCCGGGGCGCCCGCGCCCGGCGGGGACAGCGTGTCTCCGCCCGCGGCCGCCCGCTCCCCCCCCGCGCGGCCCCGCGGCCGCGCCCAGGTCCCGAGAGACGATGACTACCGAGTTACCCGTGCTGACAGCGACGGACTTTGCCAGCGACCAGGACGTGCGCTGGTGCCCGGGATGCGGTGATTATTCGATCCTGGCACAGATGAAGAAGATGTTGCCCGCGCTGGGCGTCCCCCGCGAGAAGATGGTGTTTGTCTCGGGGATCGGTTGTTCCAGCCGGTTCCCCTACTACATGAACACCTACGGCATCCACGGCATCCACGGCCGGGCCCCGGCCATCGCGACGGGGCTGAAGGCGGTGCGCCCCGACCTGATGGTCTGGGTCATCACCGGCGACGGGGACGGGCTGAGCATCGGCGGCAACCACCTGATGCACACCATCCGCCGCAACGTGGACCTGAATATCGTGCTCTTCAACAACCGCATCTACGGGCTGACGAAAGGCCAGTATTCTCCGACTTCGCCGCTGGGCAAGGTCACCAAGAGTTCGCCGCTGGGTGCGATCGACAACCCGCTGCACCCGCTGTCGCTGGCCATCGGTTGCGAAGCGACGTTCGTGGCCCGCTCGATCGACGTCCATATCAAGCACCTGGGCATGGTCCTGCAACGGGCGGCGGAACATCCGGGTACGGCTTTCGTCGAGGTCTATCAGAACTGCAACGTGTTCAACGATGGGGCCTGGGAGTACGCCACGGATCGCGACACCAAGGCCGACACGATCATCGAGCTGGAACACGGCAAGCCGCTGATCTTCGGCCGGAATCGCGACAAGGGAATCCGGCTGAACGGGATGGAGCCCGAGATCGTCCAGCTGGGCAAGGGGATCAGCGAGGATGACCTGCTGTTCCACGACGAGAAGGCGCCGGAGCCGAGCCTGGCCTACCTCTTGAGCCGCATGCGGTACCCCGAGTTCCCGGAGCCGATCGGCGTCTTTCGGGCCGTCGACCGCCCGCGGTACGACGCGCAGCTGAACGCGCAGATGCAGGCGGCCCGCGAAAAGCGGGGAGAGGGAGACCTGACCGCCCTGTTCCACTCGGGCGAAACCTGGACGGTGTCATGACCAAGTGCCCTTACTGCGATCAGACGAACATTGAGGGCGTGGACTACTGCGACCAGTGCGGCCAGCCGCTGCAGGATCAGCATCTGCCGCATCCCGCCAGCCACGTCGAGCGGGGACTGCTCCGCGACCGCCTGACCGTGCTCCGCCCCAAGCCGCCGGTCGTGGTCACGCCCCAGGCCACGGTGGCGCAGGTCCTGCGGTTGATGGTCGAGCGGAGGATCGGCTGCGTCTACGTGGTAGAGCAGGGCAAGGCGATCGGCGTCTTCACCGAGCGCGATGCGCTGTTGCGGCTCAACACCGAGGCGGCCGCGTGTGCCAGCCGCCCGATCGCCGAATTCATGACTCCTCAACCCGAGACCCTCGCGGTGGATACCAAGGTCGCCTTTGCGGTGCAGCGAATGGACCTGGGCGGCTACCGGCATGTCCTGATCGTCGACCAGGAGGGGCACCCCCAGGGTGTGATCTCGGTCCGCGATATCCTCCAGTACCTGACCTACCGCGCGGCCGGACGGTAGGGTTGGTCCGGATGCTTCCGGCCGGCGCGCGGGCGGGCAACTCGATGGCACGGGACGAACAGCAGATCGATGCGACGATCGACATCGTGACGCCGGAGAATATTGCCTTCCAGTACCAGCTGGCCGGCCCGTTCCGCCGCCTGCCAGCGTTTCTGATCGACGCGGCCTTGCGGCTGGGCGTGTGGATGGTGGCGGTTTTCGTCCTGGGGATCGCCGGGATCGCCGGGGGCGGAGCGGGGATCGCCCTCTTGTTCCTGCTCTGGTTCGTGCTGGAGTGGTTCTACGGCGGTCTGCTGGAAACGTTCTGGAACGGCCAGACCGTCGGCAAGCGGATGCTGGGCATCCGGGTCCTGAGCACCGACGGGCAGCCGATCAACGGGCTGCAGGCAGTGATGCGGAACATCCTCCGCTACGTCGACATGATGCCGCTGATCCCCCTGACGGCGTGGGGGCTGCCGGCCGGTCCCTACGCCATCCCGACGTTCATGGTCGGCCTGCTGACGCCGATGTTCACGCAGCGGTTCCAGCGGCTGGGCGACGTGGTCTGCGGCACGATCGTGGTGATCGAACAGCGGGGGTGGCTGCTGGGGGTGCCGCAACTGGACGATCCGCGGGCCCTGGCACTGTCGAATCTCGTACCGCCCAACTTCCAGGCGCCGCGGACCATGGCCCGCGCCTTGGCCGCGTACGTGGAACGACGGCAGCACTTTTCCCCGGCGCGGCGGCAGGAGATCGCCCGGCACCTGGGCGCTCCCCTGCGCGTGCGGTTCCAGTTGCCGGCCGACACCAGCTGCGACCTGCTGCTGTGCGCCCTGTACCACCGCACGTTCGTGGCGGACCAGGCAGGCGACTCCTTAACGCGGATTATGCATCAACCGAACGAGTAAGGTTGCACGGTGAAACAGAGTAACAGGTTGTGGTTATCTTCCCAAGAACACCGCGCACATCAGCCGGCACGCGCTAGCGTCCGGTTCTCCCCAATTCCACCCAGACCGGACGCTGTAACCGTTCACGGGCCGGGGTCTGGTCCATTTTTCGGCCGCTCAACACGACCTCCCGGATCCGCGCGGGCCGAAAACATGGACCTGACCCCCTGGAATCAGGAAAAATCTTCCACCGGGTTGTGAACGGTTACCCGGACGCTAGCGCGCTGCGGCGCACGAATAGTCCGGGTTAACGCGGGAGGCAGGCGCGCGATCATGAAAGTGGCCGAGTTGCTGGCAGCCCGCCGCGCCAACTGGCGTGAACTGGAACGGCTATGCGGGGAAATGGAAAACCGCCGCAAGGCCCGGCTGGGGGCCCCCGCCGTGGCCCGCTTCGCCGCGCTCTACCGGGCCGCCTGCGCCGACCTGGCGCTGGCCGACAGCTACCAGCTGCCGCCGACCACCGTCCAGTATCTGCACCGCCTGGTGGGACGCGCCCATAACCAGCTCTACCGCAGCCGCGTGTTTGACCTGCGGGCCTGGAGCCGGACGCTGCTGGTCGATGTGCCGCAGCGCATCTTCCAGGATCGCTGCGTGCAATTGGCCTTTTGCACCTTCTGGGGCGTCTTCGTGATGTCGGCGCTGCTGGCTGCCGCGCCCCAGGTCTGGCCCGATTATGCCGAGCAGATTCTCTCCCGGCCGATGATCGACCAGCTGGAGTCGAGCTTCCAGGAGCCGATCTCCGGCCGCGACGCGATGTTCAACCCGATCATGGCGGGATTCTACATTCGGCACAACACGGGGATCGGCCTGCAGTGTTTTGCCGGGGGGCTGCTCGTCGTGCCCGGGCTGCTGATCACCACCTTCAACGCGGCCTTCCTGGGCGCCTCGTTCGGTTACATGGCCCGCCCCGATGTCCCGGAAGGAGTGAACTTCTTTCATTTCGTGACGGCTCATGGTCCCTTCGAGTTGACCGCCATCGTGCTGTCGGCGGGCGCGGGGTTGCGGTTGGGCGTGGCCTGGATCAGCACCCGGGGACTGTCGCGGGCCGCTTCGCTGCAGCAGACGGCCGTGCAGGCGATGCCCTTGATGGGTGCCGCGATGATCATGTTCTTCCTGGCGGCGCTGATCGAGGGGTTCCTTTCGCCGTCGGCCGCCCCCTACTGGGTCAAGGCGGCGGTGGCGGTCTTCTCCAGCGGACTGTTGATGATCTACTTTGGCGTATTGGGCTATCCCCGGAGGTGAGACGCGTGCGGCTGGATCAGACGCGGATTGCCATTCGCGAGCGGCGGATGCTGGAGATCATGGACCTGGCCCTGCGGGTGGTGGGGGCCTCCGGGCCGCGGCTGCTGGCGGCCACGGCGGTCCTGGCCCTGCCGCTGATGCTGCTCAACACCTGGCTGATCGGCTGGATGGTCGACGAGGAGTACGGCGCCGCGTCGATCGCCCGCTTCGTTTGGACCATGACCCAGCTCGTGGCCGTCCAGGCCCCCCTCGGTTCGCTGGTGGCCACCTATTGCCTGGGCCAGGTGATGTTCCTGCACGCGCCCAGCGCGGGGCAGACGGCCAGCGACATCCTGCGACTGCTCCCGCGGCTGGCGGTGTGCCACCTGCTGTACCGCGGCGTGTTGCCGGTGATGCTGCTGGCGGCGTTCATCTCGCCGGACGGCGACTTTTCCCCGGCCGAACTGCTGCTGCCGCTGCTGGTCTTCTGCCTGCTGCCGCTCCGCGCGGTGCGACCGTTTCTGAACGAAATCGTGCTGCTGGAGCGCAACCCGCTGCGGGCCCGCGACCCACAGACCCTGACGGTCCGTCGTCGCAGCGCCGCGCTGCATGGCCCCAACGCCGGGGACCTGGTGGCCGCCTGGCTGGCCTCCGCCGCGATCGCCACGCTGCTGGTGATCGCCGTAACCTTCAGCTCGTGGTACCTGGCCGGCACGCTGCTGAACAATTGGAGCTGGGGTCCAGCCATGGTTTACCTGGGAATCCCGCTGGCGATGTGGCTCGTGGCCACCTACTTTACCGTCGTGCGCTTCCTGTGCTACCTCGACCTGCGCATTCGCCGCGAGGGGTGGGAGGTGGAACTGATGGTGCGGGCGGCAGCCACCACGCTGGCAGGGCAGGAGACATGAACCGTTTCCACCTCTTGACGGCCGGCCTGGTCATGCTCCTGGCCCTGGGGCGAACGCCCCGCACCGCCGCCCTGGACGATCCGCAGGCAGTGGATGCGGCACGCCAGGCGCTGGAACGGTCGACATCCCGTTTGCCCTGGTACGACGCGCAAAGCGATGGCCTAGCGCGCATCCCCGTGCGTCCGGCACCGGCCCCGCGACCCCCGGGCGACTGGCAGTGGGAACCGATCAATCCGAGCGGACCGGCCGTTGGCAACTGGTCAAGCATCTTCTGGGAGCTGGTTCAGTACCTGGTCTGGGCCCTGTTGGCCCTGCTCCTGGCGTTCGGCCTGTTCTTGCTGGTGCGGACCTGGCTGCGCAAGCCACTGGGCCTGGCCGGCTCGGACCTGAACCGCCGCACCGCCGGCGACGGCGGCGACGCCGATCGGGTGGAGAACCTGCCGTTCCCGTTGTTGCCCTCCAGGACCGACCTGCTGGCCGAGGCGCGGCGGCACTACGCGGCCGGTCATTTCGCTGAGGCCGTGATCTACCTGTTCAGCTACCAGCTTGTCGAGCTGGACAAGGCGCAATGGATTCGCCTGGCCCGGGGCAAGACCAACCGCCAGTACCTCCGCGAGCTGCACGCCCACGGCGACATCCGCCGGCTCCTGGCCCAGACGATGCAGGCCTTTGAAGACGTCTTTTTTGGCCGCCACGCCCTGGATCGCCACCGCTTCGAATCGTGCTGGTCGCGGCTGGGCGAGTTCCAACAGCTGGTGGAACAGCCCGCGGCAGACGGCTGACACCGTGACCGTTCGCAGGCCGGGGTCGGGCACAGTTTTCCGCCGGACGACGGCTCGGCGCCGTGCGACGCTGCCGCCGAAAAATGTGCCTGACCGCTTGGTGTGTGGCAGATCTGGCGTCCAACCCGTGAACGGTTACGTGGGAGGCACCAGTGTAGGAGGCACACTCCGTGTGCCGTCACCGGTTTGGCCGTCACCGATTGTTTCGTCACCGATTTGGCAGCAACCCTAACCGTTCACAGGCCGGGGTCTGGCTCATTTTTCGGCGGGAAGACGGCTCGGCGTCGTGGCACGCTGCCGCCGAAAAATGTGCCTGACCCCCTGGGGTGCGGCAGATCTGGCGTCCAACCCGTGAACAGTTACGTAGTAGGCACACTCCGCGTGCTTGAC
>Ga0114938_1000863_pt1 | contig 21952 bp, 25 predicted proteins | sample AshMeaBigSpring_FD_88675 | JGI IMG/M metagenome (GOLD analysis project Ga0114938, IMG submission 88675) | Groundwater microbial communities from Big Spring, Nevada to study Microbial Dark Matter (Phase II) - Ash Meadows Big Spring | ecosystem: Environmental > Aquatic > Deep subsurface >...
ATCCATGCACGGACCTCCTTGGCGGTTCCGCCACGAGCCCAGCAAGACGCGGGCCCGATGGTCGGGAAGTTGTGATGCAGTCCCGGCTTGACGGGCCCAGGCGGCATCAGAGCTTTCCGGTCACAGGCGCATGGGTGTTGTTGTTGTCTTCAATTTAGTCTGCTACCAGCATCGCGCCTCGCCGCGATGCCGATGGCCGGAAATGCAGCCGGTATGGACCACATTTCACGCTCCTGCAGCAAACGCCGCGCAGATCGGCTGCGCTGACAGTGGTTGTTGTAGCACGACTGAGTCGGCCTTGCCCTCGCGAGTTCCGAGCACGCCACCCTCAGCCGTCGCTCAGTTGTCGATCAGCGCCTCGTTCCAGGCGTGTACGACTTGGCGCTGCGTGCCGAGCTTGTCGATGCCCAGTGTCATCACGTCGCCCGGCTTCAACCACACCGGCGCCGGCTTGACGCCCATGCCCACGCCCGGGGGCGTGCCGGTGGTGATCAGGTCGCCCGGCTCCAGCGTCATGAAGCGGCTCAGATACGACACGAGGTGCGCCACGCCGAAGATCATCGTGCGCGTGTTGCCGGTCTGGAAACGCTTGCCGTTGACATCCAGCCACATGCCCAGCGTTTGTGGATCGCCCACTTCGTCAGCCGTGACCAGCCACGGCCCGGTCGGGTTGAACGTCTCGGCCGACTTGCCCTTGACCCACTGGCCGCCGCGCTCGAGCTGGAACTCCCGCTCGCTCACGTCGTTCACGACGACGTAGCCGGCGATGGCCGTCCGCGCCTCGTCGGGCGAGTCGAGGTAGGACGCGCGACGTCCGATCACCACCCCCAGCTCGACCTCCCAGTCGGTCTTGCTCGACCCACGCGGGATGCGCACGTCGTCGTCGGGCCCGACCAGCGTGTTGGGCGCCTTGGTGAACAGGATCGGCTCGCTCGGCACCGGCGAGCCCGTCTCGGCGGCGTGGTCGGAGTAGTTGAGCCCGATGCACCAGATCTGGTGCGGACGGGCGATCGGCGCGCCGACCCGCTCCCCGGTGAAGACCGCCACCTCCCCGGCCCGCACCCGCCCGGCCACCAGCGGTGCCAGCCATTCCGGGCCGCCCGAGCCGAAGAACGCCTCGTCGTAGTCACCGACCACGTCCGCGACCTCCACGTAGGTCCGCTCGTCCAGCCGGACCACCGGCCTCTCCGAGCCCACCGGGCCGATGCGCATGAGGTGCACGAGCCCACTCCACCAGCCCGCCGGGCCCGACGCACGAGGTTCGAGGGGTTCGGCCTCGGGCCGTTGGGCCCTGGCGGTAGGCACCGCTTCCCGCGTGATCATCGGACACCAGGCGCGTCCGCCGTCCGCTCACCCGACGCCGGGGGGTCACGTGAACCTCGAGAAGGTGATCTTCGGGTTCTTCGTGCTGCTCGCCGCGACGCTCAACTTCGGCTTCGTCATCGGCGACATCAGCGACCCCGAGCTGCACAACCCGTACGAGCTGGCCGCGGCCCTGGTGGTGAGCCTGGTCGCGACCGTGCTGAAGTTCGGTGACCGCACCCAGCTCGGCGCGGTGCACCTGGCCACCAGCCTGGTCGCCGACCTGCAGCTGGTCGCCGCGGCCGCGGTGTGGGCCTACGCGTCGTCGACGGGGGACGGCACGATCAGCGGCGGGACGATGGCGAGCATCGTGTCGCTGGCGGCAGGGGCGCTGCTGGCCAACCTGGTCTCGGTCGTGCTGCTGGTGGTCGAGACCGTCTCCTACCAGCGGCGCTGAGCTCGGGCGCCGGCATGGGCAACCCGCTGCTCGCCTTCTGGCACCGGATGTTCGTCGATCCGGCGGCGCGGCCGCGCCCGCCCTACCTGAGCCTGCTCGAGGAGCCGGCGACCGCGGCCGCGCCGATCTTCCTGGTGCTGCGGCGGATGCGGACCCCCCTGATCGTGCTCATCCTGATCTTCGCGATCAGCGTCGTCGGGCTCACGCTGATGCCCGGTACCGACGCCGCCAACCAGCCGCACCGGCTGTCGTTCTTCGACGCGTTCTACTTCATGAGCTACACCGCGACCACGATCGGCTACGGGGAGATCCCCTACCCGTTCAGCGCCGCCCAGCGCATGTGGGTGACGTTCTCGATCTACCTGGCGGTCATCGGCTGGGCCTACGCCATCGGGATGATGCTCGCGCTGCTGCAGGACCACACCTTCCGGCAGGCGGTCGCGACGGAGCGGTTCCGCCGAGCGGTTGCCCGCATGCCCGAGCCGTTCCTGCTCGTGGCCGGCTACGGGCGTACCGGACAGCTGGTGGGACGGGCGCTGGACTCCATCGGGCGGCGCTTCGTCGCCGTTGACCTCGACCCTGACCGCATCGACGCGCTCGACCTGGACGCCCTGCGGGCCGACGCCCCGGCACTGGCGGCCGACGCGCGGGTCCCGGCCGTGCTCGTGCGCGCCGGGCTGCTGCACGGGCGCTGCGTGGGCGTGCTGGCACTCACCGACGACGACGAGGCGAACCTGGCCGTGGTGATGACCAGCCGGCTCGTGCGCCCCGGGCTGGCGGTGATCGCCCGCACCGCCTCCGGGGTGGTCGCGGAGCGGATGGCCGCCTTCGGCGACCCCGTGGTGGTCAACCCCTACGACGACTTCGGCGACCACCTGAGGGTCGCGCTGCGCGCGCCGACCGCCTACCAGCTGCGGGAATGGCTGACCAGCCCCCCCGGCAGCGGACTGCCCGAGCCGGTCGACCCCCCGTCCCCAGGCTCGTGGCTGGTCGTCGGCGACACCCCGTTCTCCGCCGAGGTGGTGCGCGACCTGCGCGAGGACGGCCTGCCGGTGCAGGTCGTCGTCCCGGGGGTGGACACCTCGGTCGAACTGCCCGCCGCCCTCGCCGACGCCACCGGCGTGGTCGCCGCCGCGGGGACCGACACCCTCAACCTGACCGTCGTGGAGCAGGCCCGCCGGCGCAACTGCGACGTGTTCGTCGTCGCCCAGCAGGTGCTGCCGGCCAACCGGCCGCTCTACGCCGCCAGTGGCGCCGACCTGGTGCTGGTGTCGGCCGAGGTGGTGGCCCACGAGGTGCTCGCGCGCGTGGTCAGCCCGGTGCTGTGGCAGTTCCTGCGCGACCTCGCCCGGGCCGGTGAGGCCGCCGCGGTCGAGCTACGGGACCGCCTGCTGGCCTCGTGCGGGGAGCAGGTGCCGCTGCTGTGGACGGTCGGTCTGTCGCCCGACGGCGCCCCGGCGCTCGCACCTCACCTGCACCGGGGCCCGGTACCGCTGGCGGACCTGATGCGCAGCCCAGCCGACCGGGACGAGCCGGTGGACGCAGTGCCGCTCGTGCTGCTGCGCGACGGTGCCCAGGTCATGCTGCCGAGAGAAGACACCGAGCTGGCCGTGGACGACGCGCTGCTGCTGGCCGGGCGACCGGGCGCTCGCCGGGCACTGGCGACCACCCTGGAGGACGCCGCCACCGCCGCCTACGTCCTCGCCGGCACCGAGGTGGCGACCACCTGGGTCGGCCGAGCCGTCAGCCGGGCGGGTCGCTGAGGCCGCGCGCCGGCACTCCGCCACCGTCGGCTACTGCTTGGCCCACACCCGCAGGATGCCGACGTCGGGTATCGCCGCGAGGTCGAGCACGTAGCCCTGCCAGGCCGCCCGCTTGCCGGTGCTGCGCTCGTGCCGGCGCGGCTGGAACGCCTCCGGGACGGCCATCAGGATGTGCGCCGGCACGTAGTCGACGTACCGGGGCGACTTGCCGTCCATGCCGACGACGAAGACGGGGTGCACGACGCCGGCGATGATGCGGTCGCGCTGCTGGCGCCAGGGGCCGGCCGCGACGGCAGCGGTCCCGCGGCCCTCCACGGCAGCGGCCTCGGGTCCGGCGTCGTCCAGCGCCACCCTCTTGACCTGCGCCACGAACGCACAGTGCTCGCAGATCACGTCGACGCTGCTGAGGTCGTGCGGGACCGCCTGAAGCCGCTTGCGGCAGCGGGGGCAGGGGACGTGACGGGCGACGGCCCTCTCGGCGCGGTCGTCGGGGACGGTGGGCGGCATGGCGCAGGCTCCTGGGTCGGGTGGTGGGCAGGGCCCACTCTGCCGGACCAGCACCCGCTGCGCCCCGGGTTCTCGCCCCACCCGGCGAGGGTGGGGGTGACGCCGGGCAGGGCGAGGGGTCACCATGGGTGCGTGAGCACGGTGCGCGCGTGAGCGGGACCCAGGACGGCGGTAGCGCCGCCGAGTGGGCCGCCGCTGCCGACCTCGCCGGCCAGGGGCTGCGCGGAGTCGTGCGCATCGCCGCCGACACCCACGCCGCCGTCTCTCGTCGGGTGGCCGACCGGCTGCCGACAGCGGCCGAGCCCGTCATGGCGGCGGAGCGGGCCATCTCCTCGGCCGTCTACTCCGTCGTGGCCGCTGCGCACCGGTGGTCACCGAGAGCCGCGGCGGCCGTCGCTGCCGCGGTTGCCCCATCGGGCTCGCCGTCGGCGTCGGCCGCCGGCACGACCCTGCTGCCGGCCGTGAACGCGTTCTGGGGCGACCAGGTCGCCGCCCGGTTCCCGTCGCTGGGCATCCCGATGGCCGTGCGCGCGCACGGACGCGACCTGCCGCTCGAGCCGGGTCCGGTCGCCGACGCGTTCGCCTCGCCATCGGGCCACCTGGGGGTCTTCGTGCACGGGCTGGTCGGCGACGAGCGCTGGTGGCACCTGCGCGCCGACGGCTCCGACGGCTCCTACGGCGACCGGCTGCTGCGTGACCACGGGCTCACCCCGGTGCTGGTGCGCTACAACAGCGGCCGGCACGTCAGCGACAACGGCCGCGACCTGAGCGACCTGCTCGAGCGCCTCGTCGCCAGCTGGCCGGTCCCGGTGGCGTCGGTGTCGCTCGTCGGGCACTCGATGGGCGGGCTGGTCGCTCGAAGCGCCTGCCACCAGGGGGACGCGGCGGGTGCGGAGTGGACGCGGCTGACGCGCACGGTCGTCACCCTCGGGACCCCGCACCTCGGCGCCCCCCTGGAGAAGGCGGTGCACGTGGCCGACCGCGCGCTGCGCCTGCTGCCGGAGACCGAGCCGTTCAGCCGTCCGCTCGCGGGCCGCAGCGCCGGCATCAAGGACCTGCGCTACGGCGCCCTGCTCGAGCAGGACTGGGCCGGGTACGACCCCGACGAGTTCCTCCGCGACCGCTGCACCCACGTCCCGCCGCTGGAGCACGTCACCTACTACTGGATCGCCGCCACCCTCACCCACGACCCCGAGCACCCGATCGGCAGGCTGGTCGGGGACGGGCTGGTGCTACCGGCCAGCGCCAGCGGGTCCGGTGGCACGCGGCCGGTGGGGCTGCACCCCGACCGGGGCGCCCACCTGCGGGCGGTGTCCCACCTCGACCTGGTCAACCACCCGGAGGTGTACGAGCGCCTGTCGACGTGGCTCGACCCGGGCCGGCGGGTGTGACCGCCATGACCACGCTGGGCCTCATCGGCAGCGGCAACATCGGCGGCACGCTCGCCCGACTCGCGGTGGCTGCCGGCTGCCACGTGGTGATGAGCAACAGCCGCGGCCCCGACACCCTGGCCGACCTGGTGGCGGCGCTGGGACCCCTGGCCAGGGCGGCGACCCCGGCCGAGGTGGCGTCCGCCGCGGACCTGGTCGTGGTGACCGTCCCACTCGGCCGCTACCGCGACCTGCCGCTGCCGGCGCTGGCCGGCACGATCGTGCTGGACACGATGAACTACTACCCGGCGCGGGACGGCACCATCGCCACCCTGGAGGACGAGTCGACGACGACCTCGCAGCTGCTGGCTGCCGCGCTGCCTGACTCTCGGGTCGTCAAGGTCTTCAACAACATCTTCTTCGCGCACCTGGCTGCCCTGCCCCGGCCGCCCGGCGCGCCCGACCGCAGCGCGCTGCCGATCGCGGGCGACGACGCCGACGCGAAGGCCCGCGTCACCGCCCTGCTCGACTCGCTGGGCTACGACGCGGTGGACGTCGGACCGCTGGCCGAGGGGTGGCGCTTCCAGCGGGACACCGCAGCCTACGGGCTGCCGTACGCGGCCGACCCGCTGGACTGGGCCGCCGGCGCGCGACCCGCCGACGCCGCCACGGTCGCCGTCGCCGTGGCCGCAGCCCGGCGCTACCGCGACGGCTGAGGCGCCGCCCGGCAGCCGGTCGCGGCGTCCGCCGACGTCTGCTCAGACCTGCTGGACCGCGACGTCGACGTCGGTGTCGCGGTCGGGGCGCAGGGGGTAGATGCGGGTGGTCAGCAGGTCGCCCCGCTCGACGGCGCCCGACCCGGCCACGTCGACGTGCACGCTGAGGGTGTACCGAGCGCCCGGGTCGATGCGGTCGGACGGGACGTCGACGTCGAAGGGCACCGATCCCTGCCGCAGCGGGACGCCGATGAGCGTTCTCTCGGCGACCACCACCGACGGGGCGTCGGCCCGCGAGACGTCCTCGACCCGCACCACCACGGCCGCCGCCTGCACCGGCAGGTCCAGGTCGGGAAGCAGCACCCGGCCGTGCAGTCGGTGCACGGCCGCGCCGCCGGCCTGCGAGCCGCTCATGGCGTGGCGTCCATCGAGACGAGCAGGTCGACCATCGCCTCGGTGATCGGCTGGCCGGTGCGCTCCTCGACGAACAGCCACTCCCCGGCGGGGTTGACCTCGAGGAACACCTCCTCGCCGGCGGGGGTGCGACGCAGGTCCACCGCGCCGTAGACGATGCCCAGGCGCCGCATCAGGGCGAGCACCGACCGCTGCGTCCCCGGCGCCAGCGTGGTCGGCTCGAAGCGAGCGCCGTCCATGTCCATCCGGTAGTCGTAGGAGTAGCCCTCGGGTGCGGGGGTGATCGCCGCGGCGAGGACGGTGTCGCCGACGACGGTGGCGCGGATGTCGGCGACGGCCGGCACGAACTCCTGGAAGATCACCGGGGCGTACCGCACGGTGTCGAGCATCCCGGCCTCGTCCGGCTGCAGGATCCGGGTCTCGCGCCAGTGCTCCTCGGTGGCCAGGAACGTCTTGTAGATCGTTCGCCCCGGGCCGTTGCGGCGGTGGAACTCGGCGGCCGCGTCGGGGTCGTTGGTGATCAGCGTGCGGGGCAGCGGCAGCCCGACCTCGCCGGCCACCTTCAGCTGGTAGGGCTTGTGGTGGGCGGCCTCGTCGAGCCCCGGCGGGTTGACCCAGGCCAGCCCCAAGCAGGCGAGGAACCCCGTCATGGCCTCGTGGCACTCCGAGTAGGCGAACGAGGCCACGTCGGGGGCGATCCCCTCGTGCAACGTGAAGGGCCGGGGACGGCGCCACCAGCCCACCCGCGCGCCGTCGAGGTCCACGGCCACCCCGTCGACCTCGAGGGCCACCGGAGCACCGTCGTCGGCGAACCGTTGGCTCAGCGACGTCTGCGCCGGGTACTGGCCGGTGTCGACCCGCACGACCGGGTGCCGCCGCTGCGCCAACGCGGCGAGCACCCGGGTGCCGTGGTCGTCATCGGGGTGGGAGACGACGACGATCATCGACGGCTACGAGCCCCCAGCCTCGTCCAGGGCCTGCTGGTAGGCCTGCTCCAGCGCGTCCGCCGCCTCCGAGAGCCTGGCCACCTCGGCGTTTGCCTGCGCCGCGGTCGCCCGGGCCTGCGCGATGCCCGCCTCGACCTCCAGCATCTGGCGCTGCAGGCCGCCGACGTAGGCGGCGGTGGCGGCGTCCATCGACGCTGCCGGCCCGCCGCCGGGCACGACGAACGCCGCGTGGTGGCCGGTGGCGACGGCGAAGGGCCGCAAGCCCCCCGGCTGGATCACGACCGGGGGCTGCAAGGGGACGTCGCGCTTGATCGGCCCGATGTCGCCGACCGGCTTGACCCCGTCGCGCAGCGGCTTGAGCACGAGCTCGTCGTCGCGGAACTTCTTGAAGCGCTGGTCGTCGCGGAACTTCTTGATCGGCACGGGCTCGTCGATGATCTTCTTGGGCTTGATCGACGTGCACCCGGGGTACATCGAGGCGACGGCGGCGATGTCGCCGGCCGACAACCCGTTGCGCTGACCGATCTGCGCGGCTGGGTTGGTCGGGGTGATCGTCTCCTGGCCGTTGGCGGAGAACGCCGTCCGCGGGTAGTGCATGATCGAGCCGTAGTCGTAGCCGCCCAGGTCGTCGCCGTCGGTGATGTGCTGGTTGAACTGGGCGGCCATCCCCGACTGGATGTTCGCCCAGTTGATCGTGACGAACAGGTCGCGGTCCTCACGGCTCTGCTCGTGCCACAGCCCCACCGCGTGCCCGATCTCGTGGATGGCGTTGCCCACGCTGCAGCCGGTGCCGAGGCTGATGGTCTGCTGCCCGCCTTGCATGCCCACGAACGACCAGCAGCCGCCGGCGTCGGTGAAGCGCACGTAGTTGGGGAAGCTGCTGGCGTTGGCCGCGGTGCGCAGCGGGAAGCGGAAGGCGGTGTTCTGCTCCCAGTGCGCGATCGCGTCGGTGACCCGGGCCTGGTTCGGCAGCGCCGGGTCGATCTCGTACGGGATGCGGCAGTCGGGCCAGCGGAACTGGCTGCCGGTGATGCCCACCCCCATGGCCACCTGCGGGTCACCCGCGCCGACCGCCTCCCGGGCGGCGTCGGTGGCCGAGGCGACCTCCGCGGTGGTGCCGATGGCGATGTCGCCCTCGACGAGCGCCATCCCGTCGACGTCGTAGTAGGTGACAGACCGGGTGCCGAAGGTCGAGCCTCGGATGACGGCGGTCCCCATCGCGGGGCTGCCGCGCTCCTCGCCACTGGGCTCGGGAGCCGTGCTGCTGGACTTGGCGGCCATCGTCGTGGCCTCCTCTCGTCGGCCGGACCCGTCCACGGTAGGGCCATCCGGCCCCGGCGTAAACGACGTGCGATTCCGCAGACGGCGACCGCCTGCCGGGCCTCACGCCGTGGCGTACGGGGCGTCCCCGAACTCCGATGGGACGCCCGGCGGGGTCAGCGCCGCGATGTAGTGGTGCGGCAGGTGGTCGTCCATGGAGTAGCGGAACGGCACCCGGCGAAGGTGCTCCAGTCGCCGGCTGAGGAAGGCCACCGGCATCTCGAGCAGCCCGGCAAGGTTGCTCATCTGCTCGGTCGGGTCGACGTCCCTCCACGCACGGCCGTCGAAGCGGCGTTCCAGCCCGACGTGCGCGTAGTCGCCGGAGTCCTTCGGAGGCAGGTGCGGCACGACGTCGTCCCGGTACACGTAGCGCACGACCTGCCGGCCGAGCAGCGGGTGCTCTCGGCATGCGGCGGCGAGCCCGGGGCTGCCAACCATGGGCTGCCCGTAGGTGCACACTGCCCGCAGTCGCTCGGCGAACGGCGCGAAGGATGGCTCGGTGGCCAGCATGATGCCCAGCAGCAGGGCCATGGCACCGCCGAGGCTGTGACCGGTGACGTACAGCGCCTCCATCGGGTGCTGCACCGGGTCGGCATCCTCGAGCACGGCCTGCCCCCGCAGGGCCCGCTCGAGCATGCTCAGCACCTCGAAGCGGGTGGCGCGCACGTTGCGGTAGAACCCGGCGTGCACGTCGTAGCCGTCGCCGCCGGGGAAGGCGAAGCACACCGTCTCGGGATACACGTCGGCGTCGGTCAGCCAGTTGATCAGGCTCATCGGCTCGGTGCCCCGGTAGCAGACGATGACGACCCGGCCGTCGGCACTCTGCACGACGTGGGCCGTGGACCGGATGAACATGGGATCCACCTGCATCGACACCGTGCGGCACCGGTTCCCGACCAGGCCCAGGCGCGCGAGCATGATCGTCAGCACGTCCGCGCTCGCGTAGCAGTAGCCGGAGCACACACCCAGCGCATGCGCCACGACCTCGTCCACCGGCTGATCGGACGGCTCGCGCAGGTGCCGGCCGAGGTCGGGGTACACCGGGAAGCCGGCCTGCTCTGGCGCCCGAAGCGGCCGCAGCCGCTCCAGGCTCGGTGCGGTGCTCTGCTCGACTCTGATCATCGCCGTCCCTCCCTCTCATCCCGAGGGTGAGCACGCGCTGCCCAGGGCGGCCAGGGGCGACCGGCCCGACCCGAGCACAGCGGCGGCCCGGGCGCAGCCCGGGAGTCAGGCGGTGACCTGACCCACCATGGCGCCCGTCGGCTCCTTCGAGCCACCCGGCGGCTCGGTCGTGATGACGAAGGAGGCGGTGTCGGCGCCGGCGTCGAGCACCACGGCCACCACCCCGTCGGCACCGGGGGTGAACACACCCGCCGACGACTTGGTTCCGTCAGGGGCGACCCGCCACACCTGGTAGCACTCACCCTTGGCCGGGGTGGGAAGGTCGGTGGCGACGAAGGCCACCTTCCCCATCTCCTCGCTGATGACGACCCTGGCGTCGGTGCCCATGACGTCGGCGGGCACGAAGGTGGCGTCTGCGGCGGTGGCCACGGCGAGCACGGCATCAACCGCGGCCCGGCCGGAGCCGTCCACCGGGGCGACCGGTGCGCTCAGGCGTCCCGCCACTCCCCCGAGGGCGAAGACCATGGCTGCCGCTGCCGCCGCCGCGAGCAGCATCGGGGCCCGGCGCCGACGGGAGCGATCGGCGGAGGGGCGCTCGGGCCGGTCAGCCGCGGCGTCGGCCACGGTGGTCGAACCGGTGGCCGCGAGCACCACCCGATCCTCCAGCTCAGGGGGCGGCGCCACCGCTCGGGTGGGCAGCGAGCCGAGCACCTCGCGGTAGGCAGCCAGCTCGTCCCGGCACGCGGCACAGCCGCGTAGGTGGGCCTCGACCGCCGACCGCTCCTCGTCGTCCAGGGCGTCGGTGGCGTAGGCGCCGACCAGGTCGTGGTTGTCGATCACAGGTCGTCCTCCAAGGCTGCGCGCAGGGTGCGCAGCGCATCGCGGATGCGGGTCTTGGCCGTACCGAGCGGGACGTCGAGGTGAGCAGCGACCTGTCGGTGCGTCAGCCCGTCGTCGTAGGCGAGCCGGAGTGCCTCGCGCTGCAGCGGGCTCAGCCGGTCCAGGGCCGCGCGCACCCGGCGGTGCTCGGCCCGCAGCTCCACCACCTCGGCGGCGTGGTCGTGGCCGGGCTGGTGGCTGCTCGCCGCCCAGGCCTGGCTGCGATCCCGCTCCGACTGCTCGCGTCGCACCCGGTCCACCGCGCGCCGGTGCACGAGCATCAGCACCCAGGCCCGCACCGACGCCGCGTCCGGGTCGAAGGAGCCGGCCCCCCTCCACACGTCGGTGAACGCCTCCTGCAGCACGTCCTGGGCCAGGTGCGCATCCCGGGTGACCCTCAACGCCAGGCCGTAGCCGGCCGGGGCGAACAGGCGGTACACCGCTCGGAAGGCGACCTCGTCACCGTCGGCGACCCGACCCACCAGCCACGACGGGGACGCAGACTCCCCCTCCCAGCGGCGCGACGGGCTGGTCACGGGAGGAACCTGGCGTCGAGGTTCCAAGGGGCGACCGGTGCGTTGGTGATCAGCCAGGCCTCGATCTCGCGCATCCACCCGGTGGCGACGAGGACGCCGACGACCACGAAGACGATGCCGAGGCCGCGGCGGAACCACCCGTGCGGGTCAGCCGCCCAGCCCAGCCGGCGAACGAGCCGCTGGCCGGCCAGCGCGATGGCGAGCAGCGTCGCGCACAGCCCCAGGGCGTAGGCGAGCAGGAGGGTCAGCCCGCGCACCGGCTCGGCCGGCAGCACCGTGACGATGACGTACCCGTAGAGCGGGGAGCAGGAGGTGAACACCGGTCCCAGCGCGGCGCCGGTGAGCACGAGCCCGAGCACCCCGTCGCGGTCGCGGGCCGCGCCGAGCCGGCCGGTGGAGCGGGCCTGCAGCGACAGCCGCGCCGAGACGCGCTCCCACATCGTCGGGAACACACTCACCAGGCCGAGCAGCACCAGCAGCCCGCCGGACAGCCACTGCCACACCTCGGGGGGCACCCCGAGCAGCGACGTGGACGCCTTGAGGAGCAAGGTGAAGGCCACGATCGAGACCCCGAGCGACGCTGTGATGATCACCGCGCGGGTGACGGCGGGCGACCGGAGCCAGGCGAGGCGGCGCACGGCCGTCGTGGGAGGGGCCGTGGTGAGAGCCGTCGCCCCGCCTCCCGAACCGACGGGCCGTCCGGCCGGCCCCGGGTCGGATCCGGAGAGTGCGCCGGCGACCGAGCCGCCGACGATCACTGGCAGCAGCGGCAGCACGCACGGGGCCAGGGTCGTGAGCATGCCGGCGACGACGGCTCCCAGCAGCTCGAGCATCAGTGCCGCCGCAGCGTCGTCGGGACCAGCGGCTGGCCGGGGCGTCGCGCGCTCATGCCGTCTGCGCCGCGATCTCGTCCCCGCTGAGCGAGCCGGTGAAGGTGGCCAGCGGCTGCCCCGACTCGTCCACCTGCACGAACGTGTGCTGCACGGTGACGCCGTACTGCCGGCGCAGGTCGGTGCTGGAGTCGAAGTCCACGCTCACCACGGTCAGCCCGGGCGGGACCCCCTGCGCGTCGAGGTTGCGCACCGTCTGCTGGCAGGTGGGGCACCAGGCGGCGTTGAAGAACAGCACCACGTCGCCGGCCGCGTGGTAGCCGGCGGCGTCGTCCTCGTAGCCGGCGCGGTCGATCCAGGCGCCCGCCGCGGCCACGGCCTCCGGCGCGGGGCTCTCGGCTGTGGCCTCGTCGGTCCCCGCCTCGGGGCTCGCGGCGGTGGGCTCGTCGGGAGCCGGGGCCGAGGCAGAGGCGGGAGAGTCGGCGGTCGGGGCGGCGCCCGAGGCGGCCGGCGCCTCGTTCGAGGCACACCCGGCAGCGGCCAGGGCGAGCGCCGCGGCCAGCGCAACGGGGGCGAGTCTCATCAGCAGGTGCCTTTCGGTTCGTGGTCAGGACGGTCGGTCGAGGGTGGTTCGCAGCCGGCGCCCGGCCGGATTGGTCGACGCGGGAGCGCGCCGCACCTCGGCGCGCCGCACGGTCAGTCGACGCCAGGCTGCACCTTCTGCTCGATGACGGCCAGCCCGGCGCGGGCAGCCTGCTCGGCCTCGCGGACGCGCTGCTGCATGGCGCGGGCGGCGTCGAGATCGCTGCGCGCCACCTGCTCGGCGACCCGGCAGGCGTCCACTCCCTGCTCGCGGTCCCGGCGGGCCGCGTCCAGGTCGGCCCGGAACCCTGCCAGCTCACCCTCCGCGAGCTCGGCCGCGCGCGCCAGCAGGTAGCGGAAGCTCGTCCGCACCTTCTTGGGGGTGGTCTTGCGGGCCAGCGCGTCGACCTCCTCGCGCACGGCGACACGCATGAACACCAGCCGGTCCGAGGCGTACCGGCGGGCAGCAGCCGCCTCCTGCGCGCGGGTCAGCGCATCCTGGGCGTCGAGCAGGGCCTGCTCGGCCTCGCGGACGGCTGCCGCGGCGGCCTGCAGGTGCGGCGCGAACCGGTCGGTGACCGACTGCGCCAACCGGTCCCACTCCGCCCGGGTGATGCGGTCGGGACCGCCGACTTCGGAGGTGGTGGGCCGGTCGGTCATCTGTCCTCGGTGGAAGGCGGGGTGCTCCATCGTCCCACGTCCCTTGCCGATGCCACCCCGCCCCGCTGGCCGACCGGACCCGCCGCGACATCCTGCGCCGGACCATGGGTGGCGAGGTCACCGTCTCGGGCCTGGCCGACGGCTACGCCATGAGCTTCGCGGCTGTCCAGAAGCACGTCGCCGTGCTCGAGGCCGCCGGACTGGTGGTCAAGCACCCCCACGGCCGCCGGCGGCTGGTCCAGGCCGACCCGACCAGGCTGCGGCGGGCCCAGGCCCTGCTCGACCAGTACGGGCAGCTCTGGGCGGAGCGCGTGCACCGTCTCGACGCCCTGCTCGCCGACGACGACACCTGACGACACCCGCCCCGGACCCGTCCGCGCCACGAAGGAGCCCCCGTGCCCATCACCTCGCTCAGCAAGGACCCGCAGGCGCTGACGATGACGGTCGTCGCCGAGTTCCCCGTCGACCTGCGACGGCTCTGGGACGCCTACGCCGACCCGCGCCGGCTCGAACGGTTCTGGGGGCCGCCCACCTACCCGGCTCGGTTCCTGCGTCACGACATGGCCGTCGGCGGACGCAGCGAGTACGTGATGACCGGCCCGCAGGGCCAGGTGTCCCGGGGCTACTGGGAGTACCTGGACGTGCAGCCGCTGGCCCGCATCGAGGTGCGGGACGGCTTCGCGCACCCCGACGGGCGCCCCGACCCCGACCTGCCGTCCATGCGCATGCTGCTCACGTTCAGCGCCACGCCGACCGGGGCTCAGGTGCGCACAACCACCTGGTTCAACTCCGCGGACGAGCTCGAGAAGCTGCTGGCGATGGGGATGGAGGAAGGCACCCTCGCGGCGATGGGCCAGATGGACGACGTGCTGGCCGACCTCGCCGCCTTCGCCGCGACGCTACCGACGCAGGCCCAGCTGCTCAGCGACACCCAGGTGCGCATCAGCCGGGTCGTGCGCGGCACGATCGACCAGGTCTGGAGGGCCCACCACGACCCCGAGCTCCTGCGGCGCTGGTTGCTCGGGCCCGACGGCTGGGTGATGCCGGTCTGCGAGGTGGCCGTCGATGTCGGCGACGCGTACCGGTACGAGTGGGAGACCGAGGACGGCTCGGCGCGGTTCGGCTTCGTCGGGCAGCTGATCGAGTCGGTACCCCCGACCCGTGCGGTGACGACCGAGCAGATGATCGGCACCGACGGACCCGCGACCCGCAACGAGATGACGCTCACCACCCTCGACGAGGGCACCCTGCTGTCGCTCGTCATCACGTACCCCAGTGCCCAGGTTCGCGACATGGTGCTCGCCACGGGCATGACCGACGGCATGGAGGCGAGCTACGCCCGGCTCGAGTCGGTGCTGCCGCCGGGGGGGTAGTCGGGAGGTCCTTCGTCCGCAGGCGCTGGTCCACCCCGCTGAGCGAGTACCGCGTCGTCGACGCACGCAGGGTCGCGTCGGTCGGGTACGGCCGCTGGCACCCGGAGGCGCCCGACGCCGCGTTCGACTGCCTCGAGCTCCGCGTGGACGCCAACACCTACGTGTAGCCCCCTGCGTCGTGCAGTCCGTCTCTGGTTCACTACGCCTGTGCGTTGCCTGACCGCCGCCGAGCCCGTCGTGGCTCGTCCGAGCGCGCCGCCGGCCTGCTGCTGTTGTAGCTGAGGGTCACCGTCCCCCGGGTCAGCGCGGTGACCGACGTCCCGTCCAGCAACCACCACGGGCGGGAATGGCTGACCCGTCGTTCGGGTTCTCCCGTGCTCGAGGACTCGCTCGCCGACCCTGCCCCTGCGCCACCCGACCCGACACCTCACGAGAGGACCCCGCACCGTGCGCATCGCTGACGACGTCACCCAGCTGATCGGCAACACGCCCCTCGTCCGGCTCAACCGGCTCGCCGAGGGGGTGGACGCGCAGGTGGTGGCCAAGCTCGAGTTCTTCAACCCGGCCCACAGCGTCAAGGACCGCATCGGGGTGGCCATGATCGACGCCGCCCAGGAGGCCGGGCTCATCGGGCCCGACACCGTGGTGGTGGAGCCCACCAGCGGCAACACCGGCATCGCACTGGCCATGGTGTGCGCCGCCCGGGGCATCCCGATCGTGCTCACGATGCCCGAGACGATGAGCGTCGAGCGGCGGATGCTGCTGCGGGCCTACGGTGCCGAGCTCGTCCTCACCCCGGGTCCGGAGGGCATGGCCGGGGCGATCGCCCGGGCGGAGGAGATCGCCAAGTCCGACCCGCAGCGCTACTTCATGCCCCAGCAGTTCGCGAACCCGGCGAACCCGGAGATCCACCGCCGCACCACCGCCGAGGAGATCTGGGCCGACACCGACGGCCAGGTCGACGTGGTGGTCGCCGGCATCGGCACGGGCGGGACGATCACCGGTGTCGGCCAGGTGCTCAAGCAGCGCAATCCGTCCCTGCAGGTGGTCGCCGTCGAGCCCGCCGCGTCGCCGGTGCTGTCCGGCGGGACGAAGGGGCCCCACCCGATCCAGGGCATCGGAGCCGGCTTCGTGCCGCCGATCCTCGACACCGAGGTGTACGACGAGGTGGTGCAGGTGGCGAACGAGGACGCGCTCGCCACCGCGCGGCGCGCCGCGCGAGAGGACGGTCTGCTCGTGGGCATCTCCTCCGGTGCGGCCCTCTGGGCCGGCCTCCAGGTGGCCCGTCGGCCCGAGAACACCGGCCGCCTCGTGGTGGTCGTCATCCCGTCCTTCGGCGAGCGCTACCTGTCCACGCCGCTGTTCGCCGACCTTGCCACCTGAGGCCGGCGGTGCTGGCACGCATGCGGCGCGACGTCGCCGCCGTCCTCGAGCGCGACCCGGCCGCCCGGACACCCTGGGAGGTGGCCCTGCTCTACCCAGGGCTGCACGCCGTCTGGTCGCACCGCGCCAGCCACTGGCTGTGGCAGCACGGGGCGCGCTTCCCCGCCCGGGCGATGTCGCAGGCGGCCCGCTGGGCGACCGGCATCGAGATCCACCCTGCTGCCACGATCGGCGAGGGTGTCTTCATCGACCACGGCGCCGGGGTGGTGATCGGTGAGACCGCCGAGGTCGGTGACGACGTGACCATCTACCACGGCGTGACCCTCGGCGGCACGAGCCTGGACTCGGGCAAGCGGCACCCCACGGTGGGCGACCGGGTCACGATCGGTGCCGGCGCGAAGGTGCTCGGCGCGGTCACCGTGGGGCACGACTCCCGGATCGGCGCCAACGCGGTGCTGGTGCGCTCGGTGCACGACAACTCGGTGGTGGTGGGCGTGCCTGGCCAGGTCATCGCCCGCACCGTCAAGCACACCGCGGCCGACCGGCCCGACCTCGACAACGCCGTGGTACCAGACCCTGTCGGCAGCGCCGTACACACGCTGATCTCCCGGGTCGAGGCCCTGGAGATGCAGCTGGTGGGTCACACCGAGCACCACGACCTGCACATGGTCGAGGTCGGTGTGTGGGAGGCCGAGGACTACTCCATCTGACGGCGCCGAGCATCGCCGCACCGACGACCTGGCCGACGTGTGACCCAGGCCCCGGTCGGTCCTGGCGCTGCGCCTCAGCCGCGCATGTCGTCGATCGCAGCGACGGCAGCCAGGACGAGCGGCACGCTCGTGCCTGGCTCGATCTCCACGCCGTAGGTGTCGCGGACCCGCACCCACCGCTTGGACACCTCGGCGACCTTGCGACCGTCCTGCTCGAACGTGTACTCGTGGTCGACGATGTTGCCCTGAACCGTGATCTCGCCGATGTCGTCCGCCTTGATCGTCCAGCGCTCCCGCAGCGGGGCGATCATCGCCTTCTGGATCGTCGCGGACGGGGCTCCCGGCCGGTCGACCTTCATGGTGTCGCGCACCCGGGCGACCCGCTCCTGCATCGTCGCCACCACCGTGCCGTCGGCGTCCTTGATGGCGAAGGTGTCGCGGATACGCAGCGCCTTGCCGTCCACCTTGAAGGCCCGACGTCCGGTGGTCGTCTCGATCCAGAAGTCGTCCCCGATGCTGACCAGCTTCTCCCGCATCAAGAAGACCTCGGCACCGCCTCCGCGCCGTTCCTCCCGGCGCTCCTCGCGCCTGTCCCGCAGCCCCATGCCGGCTCCTCTCGCCTGGTCGGTCCCGCGCTCGGTAGGCGGCCCCGGCAGACGCTACGGCGTAAGGAGGGGGAACCAGAACTCCAAGGAGTCGAGGTTGGTGACCAGCGCCTGCCACCCTGGGGTCAGTGGGTGCTCGGGTCGACCGGCACCAGCCCGGCCGCCTCGGCCAGGTCTCGCAGGCCGTCGACCCCGAACGCCTCGACCGGCCCGAGCACGCCGCCTCCGGCGGCAGCCGCGTCCCCTGCCAGCATCCGCACCGCACCCTCCGCGAGCAGGACGGCGGTGAGGTCGTAGGGGTCGGGCCCGACCAGCAGCGCGCGCCCGGAGGTGACGCCGGATGCCGCCACCGCCTCGGCGACGACGTGGCTGCGTGAGCGGGCGCGGGCCGAGGCGGACGGTCCGCCCGTCGACCCGGGGACCCGCTCGGCCAGCGCCCGGGACGCCGCGGCGACCCCGGGCACCCGGCTCGCTCCGCTGAGCGCCGCACTCAGCCAGGCCAGTGCGGACGAGTGCTCCCCCAGCCGCGGCACCCCGAGGTAGACCTCCACCTCGGCCAGCTCGAACGAGCGGGGCAGGAACAGCGGCTCGCTGCCGGCGACGCTGACCCCGGTCAGGCTCCGGCCCGCCACCTCGAACGTGCGCGTCCGTCGCCCGACCGCCTCCTCCACCAGCCGCCCGCCGGACCAGAGGTACCCCGGCTCGAGCAGCATGCCCAGCGCCGATGCGCGCGTCCCCCCGCTGATACCCGCCCCGAGCCCGAAGTAGCCGACCCGCACCCCCGACACCTCACCCTGCGCGGCCTCGATGGCCAGGGCGGCCGCGAGGTGGCCAGGGACGTAGTCGAAGCCGAAGGCGGGCAGCAGCGTGGCGCCACTCTCCCGGGCGCGCTCGTGCCGGCTCTGCATCCAGCGCAGGAAGGAGTGCTCGCCGGTCGAGTCCAGGTAGCCGGCCCCGACCGATATCGCCGCCTCGACCGCGGGGTGGCCCACCCGGGCGAATGGGCCGACGGTCGTGACCAGCACGTCGCCGGGCTCGAGCAGTCCCGCCACCGATGTGGGGTCCGCGGCGTCGGCGGTGGCCACGTCGGCGACGAGGTCGAGCTCGTCACGTACGGCCTGGACCCTGGCCGCGGAGCGGCCGGCCAGCACCAACGGGACGTCCCGTCGGCCCAGCTCGGCCGCCGTCAGACACCCGGTGTACCCACTGGCACCGAAGAGGACGACCCGCACCGCTCCACGCTAGTGGGTGGCGCGACGCATGCTCGCGTCACGAGAACCACCGGCGTGACTCCGCGCCGAACCGCTGTGTCGAAGCAGGGTGCGCAGCGCCTCCAGCTGGTCGGGCCTGGCCGCGTACCAGATGTTGGCGCCGCGGCGCCGGGAGACCACCAGGCCGGCGTCGCGCAGGACCTTGAGGTGGTGGGACACAGTGGGTTGGGAGCGGCCCACCGGGCCGACGAGGTCGCAGGCGCAGACCTCGCCGCCGGGAGCGGTGAGCAGGAGGCTGAGCAGCCGCAGCCGAACCGGGTCACCCAGGGCGCGAAAGGCGCCCGCCATTCGCTCGGAGTCGTCCTCGTCGAGCACCTGGGCCGCGATCGGCTCGCAGCAAGCGCGCAGGTCCAGGACGGGTCCGAGGTCGCGGTGGGTACCCACAGCCCCATGCTAGGCGCTGTCATCGATGTTCGTCGATATTGACATATCTCGATATCGGGCGCACGATGACGACACCGACGAGGCAGGGAGACCGCACCGATGACGACGAGCGAGCAGCCGCGGCGGGACGTGCGTACGGTCGTGCGCGAGAAGTACGGGGCTGCAGCCGCCGCCGTGACCGGGGGCGGCTCGTCGTGCTGCAGTCCTGTGGACATCGAGCCCGGGCTGGGCGCGGTGCTCTACGCCGACGCCGATCGGGCCGCGCTGCCGGACGCGGCGGTGGCGGCGAGCCTGGGCTGCGGCAACCCGACGGCCGTGGCCGACCTGCACCCCGGCGAGAGGGTGCTCGACCTCGGCTCGGGCGGGGGCATCGACGTGCTGCTGTCGGCCCGCCGGGTCGGGCCGACCGGCTTGGCCTACGGGCTGGACATGACCGAGCAGATGCTCGACCTGGCGCGCCGCAACGCCGCGCAGGCAGGCGTGGACAACGTCGAGTTCCTGCACGGTCACATCGAGGACGTCCCGCTGCCCGATGGCGCGGTCGACGTGGTCATCTCCAACTGCGTGGTCAACCTCAGCCCCGACAAGCCTGCGGTGCTGGCCGAGGCCTTTCGGGTACTCGCCCCCGGCGGGCGACTGGGCATCTCCGACATCGTCGCGGAGGACTCGCTCACCCCAGCGGAGCGGGCCGAGCGCGGCTCGTGGGTCGGCTGCATCGCCGGGGCCCTGGGGATCGGCGAGTTCGGCGCGCTACTACGCGCCGCCGGGTTCGTCGATGTGCAGGTGACCCCCACCCACGAGGTCGCCCCGGGCATGCACGCGGCGATCATCCGCGGTCGCAAGCCCGCCGGCTGCTGCGGGTGACCCCTGACCCTGATCGCCACTGCGTCGAGCGACCGCGTCGTCTCGGAGGATCGCGCTCCGGCTTGACGGCCGGCACATCTCTCCAACCATACTTGCCTCAATGTCTGGTGAGGCAACGGTGACGCTGCGGGCGCAGCTGCACGCCGCCCTGGGTGACCCGACCCGTCTGGCGGTGGTGGATGCCCTGGCCTTGAGCGACCTCTCCCCCGGGGAGCTGGCACAGTCGCTGGGGATCAGGTCGAACCTGCTGGCCCACCACCTGCACGTGCTCGAGTCGGTCGGGCTGCTGTGCCGGGTGCGTTCGGAGTCCGACCGTCGCCGCGCCTACCTGCGGCTCGAGCGCGACGTGCTGGACGGGCTGCTGCCCGTCCAGCAGCGGACAGCGGAGCGGGTGGTGTTCGTCTGCACGCACAACTCGGCCCGGTCCCAGCTCGCCACCGCGCTCTGGCGCACGGTCAGCGACGTCCCCGTCGCGTCCGCCGGCACCCACCCCGCTCGCCGGCTGCACCCTCGGGCGGTCCGAGCCGCCCGTCGCCACGGGCTGGTGCTCGACACCGCCCGACCGGTCCCCGTCGAGGAGGTCCTGACCGACCGCGACCTCGTCGTCACGGTCTGCGACAGCGCCCACGAGGAGCTGGAGCACCTGCTGTCCGCGCGCACCCGACCCGCCCTGCACTGGTCGGTGCCCGACCCGGCCCGCGTCGACACCGACGCCGCCTTCGAGGCCGCCTACACCCAGGTCGCCGCCCGTGTCGCCGCCGTGGCCCCGACCGTCCACCTCGCCCGACCCACCTGAGGAGTCACCCGCCGTGAGCACCGACCGTCCCGTGCTGATCGCCCTGCTGGACGACCTCGGCATCCCGGCGGCACCGTGATCGGCCGGGTGCTGCACCGCCGGCACGCAGCGGAGACCCTCGGGACGGGGCTGCTGGTGGCCACCGTCGTCGGCTCCGGGATCATGGCCACCTCGCTCACCGACGACCTGGGGCTGGCGCTGCTCGTCAACGCCGTCTCCACCGTGCTGGTGCTCGGGGTGCTGATCTGGACCCTCGGCCCGATCTCGGGCGCACACTTCAACCCTGCGGTCACCCTCGTCGCCACGTTGCGTCGTGAGATGCCCGCCCGCGAGGGCGCCTTCTACCTGACCGCCCAGCTGGTCGGCGCCACCCTCGGTGTCGCCCTGGCCAACGTGATGTTCGACCTGCCCGCGTGGCAGCTGTCCACCACCGACCGCGTCGCCACCGGCACGCTGCTCGGGGAGGTCGTCGCCACCGCCGGCCTCGTCTGGGTGATCGGCGCCCTCACCCGCACCGGCCTGGGGCGGCTCGGGCCGGTCCTCGTCCCCGCCTGGATCGGCGCGGCCTACTTCTTCACCGCATCGACGTCCTTCGCCAACCCGGCGGTCACCTGGGGACGGATGTTCACCGACACGTTCGCGGGGATCGCGCCCGCCTCCGTCGCCCCGTTCGTGCTCGCCCAGCTCGTTGGTGCCGCCCTCGGCGCGGGGCTCACCGAGCTGTTCCACCCGCGCCTGGGTGTCACCCCCGAGCCGCTCGACCTCCCCGCACCCGTCCACACCGACCGCGACTGAGCACCGCGCCCGGACCCTCGGAGGCCTGACTCAGCGCCACCAGGCCCGGCGTCCGGGCCTGGTGGTGTCCACTCGCGGGGTGACCGCTGCCGGCCCGGCTGCTGGCGCACTCGGCTGCGCCGCCGTGCCGGCGATCACCAGGTGAATGATCACCCTCGCCCGTCACCCAGCCCGACCCCGATGACGCTGCACCCGGGTCCGCATGCTGGCTCGAGCCGACGGGGGGACTCGAACCCCCAACCACCTGTTTACAAGACAGGTGCGCTGCCAGTTGCGCCACGTCGGCGGGCCGGGCCTGAGCCCGCCACGAGTGTACGGAGGCGCGCCCCGACGGCGTGGTCAGCCGAGGGCGAGCAGCTCGGTCTC
>Ga0114938_1000864_pt1 | contig 21952 bp, 16 predicted proteins | sample AshMeaBigSpring_FD_88675 | JGI IMG/M metagenome (GOLD analysis project Ga0114938, IMG submission 88675) | Groundwater microbial communities from Big Spring, Nevada to study Microbial Dark Matter (Phase II) - Ash Meadows Big Spring | ecosystem: Environmental > Aquatic > Deep subsurface >...
AGGCGCTTGAGCGAAGTGTGCTGAAGGAACTCGGCAAATTGCCTGCGTAACTTCGGGATAAGCAGGCCATCCGTCTGGGCAACCAGGCGGGTGGGGCACAGACCAGGGGGTGGCGACTGTTTACCTAAAACACAGGGCTATGCTAAGTCATACGACGACGTATATGGCCTGACGCCTGCCCGGTGCCGGAAGGTTAAGAGGAGAGGTGCAAGCCTTGAATCGAAGCCCCGGTAAACGGCGGCCGTAACTATAACGGTCCTAAGGTTGAGTAGCGCTAGCCTTAGTAAAACTGAACTATATGCGGGAAACTCCTCGAAAACCGCGTGGTACTCGTCGATCGGTGCGATCGGTTTCGAAGCCGACGATCGGCAGTTACAATCCACGGGACATGGGGACAATCCGCAGGGAAGGCCTTCGGCTGCCATGGCGCAGCGCGCGGGAACCCTCAGAGACTTCACGTTCAGGACAAGCCCCTTGCAATTGGAAGCAGAGTGGATCGTCGGCTTCGTCGATGGCGAAGGATGTTTCCATGTGAGCGTCAATGCTCATGCGGAGATGTCGGTTGGCTATCAGGTGTTGCCGGAATTCACGGTGGTGCAGCATGAGCGGGACGCGCAGATCCTGCATGCGTTGAAGGCCTACTTCGGTTGTGGCGTGGTTCGCAGGAATCGCGGCGACCGGCTGGCCTATCGCGTGCGCAGCAAGGAGCACTTGCTGGAGCGGATCGTGCCGTTCTTCATGAAGCACCCCCTCAAGACACGGAAGAATGTGGACTTCCTCAAATTCCGTGACGTGCTGCTGCTGATGCAGAACGAGGCTCATCTGACGATCGACGGCGTGGATCGGATCCGCGCCATCGCCGGCAAGATGAACCGAGGCTTGTCAAGATAAAGTCCGACCTGCTCGGAAACGGGTAGGAGAAAATCGAGCGAAATTCCTTGTCGGGTAAGTTCCGACCTGCACGAATGGCGTAACGACTTCCCCACTGTCTCCAGCACATCCTCAGTGAAATTGAATTCCCCGTGAAGATGCGGGGTTCCTGCGGTCAGACGGAAAGACCCCGTGCACCTTTACTGTAAGTTTGCACTGGCAATCGTGTTTACATGTGTAGGATAGGTGGTAGGCTTTGAAGCGGGAGCGCCAGCTTTCGTGGAGCCGCAAGATGAAATACCACCCTTGCGGACATGGTTGTCTAACCGCGGACCGTCATCCGGTTCCGGGACATTGCATGCTGGGCAGTTTGACTGGGGCGGTCGCCTCCCAAATAGTAACGGAGGCGTGCGAAGGTGGGCTCAGGTTGGTCGGAAATCAACCGTCGAGTGCAATGGCACAAGCCCGCTTGACTGCGAGACTGACGGGTCGAGCAGAGTCGAAAGACGGTCATAGTGATCCGGTGGTCCTGTGTGGAAGGGCCATCGCTCAACGGATAAAAGGTACGCCGGGGATAACAGGCTGATGATTCCCAAGAGTCCATATCGACGGAATCGTTTGGCACCTCGATGTCGGCTCATCTCATCCTGGGGCTGGAGCAGGTCCCAAGGGTATGGCTGTTCGCCATTTAAAGAGGTACGTGAGCTGGGTTCAGAACGTCGTGAGACAGTTCGGTCCCTATCTGCCGTGGGTGTTGGAGTATTGAGAGGATCTATCTCTAGTACGAGAGGACCGAGATGGACGTACCTCTGGTGGACCTGTTGTCGTGCCAACGGCACAGCAGGGTAGCTATGTACGGACGGGATAACCGCTGAAGGCATCTAAGCGGGAAACCCACCTCGAAACGAGTACTCCCTCGAGAGTCGTGGAAGACCACCACGTTGATAGGCCGGGTGTGGAAGCGCCGCAAGGCGTGGAGCTTACCGGTACTAATCGCTCGATCGACTTGAACGCTCTCATTAAGCAATGCTCATCGAGGGCTTCGGGTCCGATGGACGCGTGTGCGCAAGCGCGCGGGTCCAGGCACCCAAAGCTGGCGTTGTCGCGACGTCGACACGCCGGCCGTATCCGACGCGGGCGCACGGCACGCGCGTGATGCGGCACCCATGCGATGAGATCATCCCCGTGATGACCTCGTCGGTGCGATGAAATCGAAAGACCAGAAGTCCCTGACCCCTTTGCCGACCTGGTGATAATGGCGGGGTGGCTGCACCCGATCCCATTCCGAACTCGGCCGTGAAACGCCCCAGCGCCGATGGTACTAAGTCTCAAGGCTTGGGAGAGTAGGTCGTTGCCAGGTCTGCCAAGGGGTCAGGGAAAGTCGTTCGCCACGCGCCGAGCGCGTAGGACGGGCGCAGCACGGTCAATCGAGCTCCTCTTTGCGATCGTCTTCAAGGCACAGCCGCCGGCCTCCGCCGCGCGGCTGTGCCTTTTTGTGCGCGGCCCGGTCGCAGGCGTGCGCCGATGATTGCAACCGATTCCTGCGACTCAAGAATTGCTGCGACGGTGCGACTCCGCGACTCACCGCGATTGTGGGTAATAGAAATGCTCACCGTAGCTTACGTTAACCCAGAACAGTCCGAGCCTTTGACGTGCCAAAGTTCTTGCAACATACCTATCGCTCACGATCCGGCGCGCCAACGAAAAGCCGAACGTCATCAACAGGTTGCGTTGGCGATCCAAGAGCCCGAGCCCAAGCCGCCACGTCGTTGAGAGTACAACGTTTTCGTCCGATCTCCGGAGGTGAGGGGATGGATATGGACTTGCATGCTGAGTGACGTTGGTCGGGCATCGAATCTCCCCAAACTGCAAACAGCCGGCTGTTGGATCGACCAAGCCTGAGGTCTGAGCGGTCCGCAAATAAGACTGGAAAATCGGCATGCTCGCTGCAGGTGGAGACGACGTCGTACAGTTTCGAATATTGCTTCACTTCCTGTCGAGCGTACTCCAGACTTCTCAAAGTAGCTCGCCGTCCTGTCGTGCGCCGAATGCACCGGTACCGCCCCTTCATCCGGGTCGCTGACAGAGGAAATTGTCGTGACTGCTGGAACAAAGTTGAGACCGCTGGTAGTCGACCTCGATGGGACACTGGTCCGGTCAGACCTGCTTGTCGAGTCCGTTTACGCAGATCTCGGTCGAGATCCGTTCCGCGCTATTGACCTCCTTCGTGCGGTAGCGCACGGCAAGGCTGCCTTGAAGGCGAACATTGCAGAAAACATCAGCATCGACGCCTCACGCCTGCCCTATGACGAAAGCGTTTTGGCCCTCATAAGCGAAAGACGGGCAGAGGGCGGTCAGGTATTCCTTGCGTCGGCGAGCAACGAACGATACGTCGAGGCCGTTGCAGCTCATTTGGGGTTCTTTGATGGATGGTTCGGATCGACCAACGGCCAGAACCTTGCCGCCGAAATGAAGGCTCGCCGACTCGTAGAGGCCTTCGGAGAAGGAGGGTTTGACTACGTCGGTAACGGCCGCGCAGATTTACCGGTGTGGGCTGTTGCGTGCCAGCGCATTGCGATTGGAATTTCGCAACGGGTAAGAGCAAGGTTGCTGGCCATCGATTCCCGCGCGACGGTGCTGGAAAGTCGAATGGGAGGGCCGTCGGCTTGGATAAAGCTGCTTCGGTTGCATCAATGGGTCAAGAATGCTCTTGTATTCGTACCGCTCGTCACGGCGCAGCGTTTCGATCTTGTTGCGCTTGGTCAAAGCATCGGCGCCTTTCTTGTATTTTCACTCTCTGCTTCCGCAATATATATTCTCAATGATCTGACCGATCTTGATGCAGACCGGAAGCATCCAAGCAAGAGGTTTCGCCCACTCGCGGCAGGCACCGTTCCCATCATCAGAGCGATGTCCCTCATTCCTGTTCTTCTCGTCGTCAGTCTTGCCGGTGCTTATTTTATCGCTCCATCACTTGCTGTCGTTCTGCTCGGCTATGTACTGCTTACCACAGCGTACACGTTCGCACTGAAGCGCAAGATGCTGGTCGATGTCATGACATTGGCGGGCCTGTACACGGGCCGAGTGATCGCCGGCGCGGTCGCGATATCGGTGCAGCCGTCGGTGTGGCTGCTTGCCTTCTCGATGTTCATATTCACCGCGCTTGCGCTCATGAAGCGATATGTCGAACTGGTGGCTTTGATTGATAAGGACCTGGACGATCCTGCCAACAGGAACTATCGCAAGTCTGACGCAGAGGTTGTTGCCGCTCTCGCCGCCGCCGCCGGGTTCAACGCTGTAACCGTGTTTGCGCTCTACATTTCCTCAAACGCGGTCCGGCCGCTTTATCAGCACCCACAGCTGCTTTGGCTTATCTGCCCAATTCTGATGTACTGGCTCGGTCGCGCGCTCCTTATGGCGCAGCGCCGGCTGATGGATGATGATCCCATCGTATTCGCGTTGCGGGACCGGAACAGCTATGTCGCGCTCGGACTGATCGGACTTATCCTCATTGCGGCCCGGTAGCAGATTCATGCAGGCTCAAACTGATCGATACATCCTCGCAATTGGCTGCTTTGCCACGGTGCTTGTATCGTTGTTTTCAGTGTCCTCTGGTTCTCTTTGGACGGACGAATTCGGTACGTGGCTTATTACGCGCGCAAACACTCTTGCAGAATGGTGGCAGCGGTTTCAGTCTTGGCCGGACTCCGACACCCAATTGCCGCTCTATCATCTGTATATGTACATTTGGGCGAAGGCGTTCGGGACGGGACCGGTTGAGATGCGCGCATCCAACGCCGTGTTTCTGCTGATCGCCAATGTTGCTGCCCTTTGGCCGTTCAGGTCGCAGCGCCAGATGATTGTTCCGGTCATCGCCGTGTTCAGCTCGAGCGCAACGATCTGGTACTACATGAATGAAATTAGACCCTACATCGTCCTGCACGCTGGCTCGTGCCTGATGCTCAGCGGTTTGGTTCTGCTCATGGCGGACCAGAAGAGCTCGAGTTGTGTGGGCTTTCGCTTCTTGTGTGCTGGATCGCTCTTGGCATGCGGCGCGACCGTCCTCGGTATCTTATGGACCGGAGCCGCCGCGCTTTTTGCGATGATTTACTGGATCGTTCTTGCCAAGAGACCCTGGCGGGAGTTGTTCAGTGGGAATTACGTCGCGTTTGCGTTCACACTGCTTTGCGTGGCGGCCTTGTTCGGTCGCGCGCTCTACATGGCGTCACTTGGGAGAAGCCCCGCACAAATCAACGATAGCAGTAGCCTCACCCTGATCTTTGCATTCTATACCAACTTCGGGCTGCTCGGCATTGGTCCGGGAATGCTCGACGTTCGGGCTGAGGGCATTCGCGCATTCGACGGCTTCTATTTGAACATTGCATTTTCTGCCTTCGTGCTCGGGGTGGTTGCGATCGCCGGTATTTCTGAGTTGCGAGCTAGGATCGGGCTGCGCGCAGTCCTCGTTGCGGTTTGTTTCGTCTTGTTTCCTATCCTTGTCACTCATTCAGTGGGGGTTGCTACGGGATGGCGCGTCCTGCCGCGCCACCTGATATCAATGGTTTGCCTGGTCGGGGCACTTTACGCACTGGGCGTCGTATGGTGGTGGCGTCGTGGAGCGGTCGGCATGGTCGTCGCGTCCACCGCCATTGTCATCCTGTGCAGTTCTGCTTTGAGCGTGCGGTACGCTGCACGACACGCCAAGGATGATTACCGGCGTGCCGCCGCGATGGCCTCCGCGGAGCTGGCCGGGGGCGGGAACGTTTGGTGGGTCGGCGACGGCCGTGGCTTGCTTTACTATTCGGTGCCCCTGAGGGGGTTCGATTTTGATCCCGTCCACGGCAAATTGATACAGTCGGGATCGGGTGAGAGGGCCGATGGCGTCTGGGTCGTGAACTGGGCGGTGAGCCCTGATCTGTCGACGCGAAAGCCACCTACGCTTGTCTTGCTCTCCAAGCCGGACAGTTTCGATCGACGGAACGTGATGCAGGACTATCTTCATGCAGAACAGTATCGCCAGGTTCAGGCATTCCCGGCATTCTCGGTTTGGAGGAAATGACTGGTCGGGTTTGTGCCCCGCAAGTGCGCGGCGAGGGCTGGCCAGACATGTGCAGATCGGCAACGACGTGCCACAACAGCTTCGGCTTGCTGTTGGTTGCCCTCAGCGTCCGCACAGATGCGCGGTTTCAGGCGATCATCAACGCCGGATCGTTGGGCAACGCATCGAGATCGCCCGCTCCGGGTGATCGCGACCAGTGAATCCGGCGGATCGCGACCAGAGTTTCCGACGCATCGCGACCAGTGCATCCGACCGATCACGATCAACCGGAGCGGGCAGGCCATACTGCGTGGCTTGACTCGCGACCAGCCTGTTGGCACCGATATGTCTCGATCGACGGGACCGAAGCACGTTGCCTTCAGTCGCCGCCTTTGCCACTCCACCAACCTCGCCAGTTCGCATGTTTGGATTCGGAACTGCCGTGTCGAAAGAATCGAGCCCATCCTTCACTGGCTTCTGCGCCATGCTGGCCTGCACTTTGGCTTCATTCCTGTTCGGGGTGAGCGAGGTATGCGGCAAGGTCGCGATTTCGCGCGCGCTACTGCCTGAGGATCGCGCCACCATTTGGAATCCGGGATTGAATGGCAGCGGCGGCATCCCGGAAAGGACCACGGAATGTGCCTTTCTGACGCCCCTCGGGGGGAGCCGTGACGATGTCGCCCAGATACAGGCTGCCATCAATGCCTGCGCCCCCGGCCAAGTAGTGCGTCTGAGTGCGGGTACGTTCCTGATCAACGGCGGCAACAACGTATTGCTGAACAAGGGGATTACCTTGCGCGGTGCCGGCCCGGACAGCACAGTGCTCGCAAAGACCGATGGCGCCAAGCCGTTCCCTGCGAAAGGAGTTGGAGCCCATTCTTCGCCGGTCATTGTCGTCGGTCCGGCGCGCTTCTCCAACACGGCGAATCCGAATGGCACCGATCGCTCCACGAATCTCTCCGTCGATGCCGCCAAGGGCGCCTATGAAATCTCGGTCGAAGACACTGCGGGCTTCTCAGCTGGCCAGTACGTGCTTCTGGACGAGGTTTCCGGGGCGAGCTGGCAAGCCGACCCACTGGGAAACGGCAAGGTCTGGGCATCGCCAGACTTCCGCGTCGTCTGGCAAAAGCACGATCCTCCGCATCGCGACGACGACTTCGCGAAGGAGACCTTCCCGACGACCCCTGAATCCGCCGGCTCCTGGTTCTCAAGGCAGGATCGCCCCACCTCCGAGATCAAAGAGATTGCCTCGATCTCCGGCTCCAAGATCGTGTTCACCACACCGTTACATATTTCATACCGAACCCGTAACGCGGCGCAGATCTCGCGCTACGCATGGCCTCATGTCAAATATGCCGGTGTGGAGGATCTGAAGGTGATCGGCGGCGATCACGGCAATTTCATATTTCAGTGGGCGGCGATGTCGTGGGCAAAAAACGTGGAGTGCACACAGTGGACTGGTGCCGGATTCGCAATCCTCAGCTCCTTTCGTACAGAGCTACGCGAATTCTATGTGCACGATTCTGCCTGGGTGCACACGGGTGGCGGCTCCTACGCCATTGTCCTCAGTCTGGGGTCGTCAGAAATCCTGGTCGAGAACGGTATTGCGGTGCGCGTCAATAAAGTCATGGTGGTCAACTCTGCGGGCGCAGGGTCTGTGTTCGGATACAACTACATGGATATGGGCTATATCAGCTACAAGGGTTCGTGGATCGAGACCGGGCTCAATGCAAGCCATATGGTCGGATCCCACCACGTCCTGCTGGAGGGCAATTACGCCCACAACGCCGACAACGACAATACCCACGGCAACAGCATTTACCATACCTTCTTCCGCAATTACCTGCCCGGCATTCGCGCCCCCTTTGAGAACCAGGCCGGCGAAAGGATCGACGACGCCCAGCAACGAGGCAACGGCCCCAAGCGCAGTGCTGGCCTGACGGCCTACTCCTATTGGATGTCATTCATCGGCAACGTGCTCGGGTTGCCCGGACAGATGCGCGGCTGGGTATACGAGACCTCCTTCGCCAGTGGGAGACCGGGCATTTGGATGCTGGGCTGGGGCGAGAAGACCGATACACGCGTCGCCGCCACTACTCTGCGACACGGCAACTTCGACTTTTTGACCAACACGGTGCGGTGGGATCCGGCCATTGCTGAACGCGCTCTGCCGGACTCGCTCTATTTGACCAGGAAGCCGGCGTTCTTCGACGCCGGTGGAGGTTATAGGTGGCCGTGGATCAATCCTGCCGGAGAAACAAATAAGGTCCGCCTCGTGCTTCCGGCGAAGGCCCGCTATGATGCAGGGACGCCATTTGCGCAGCCATGAAATCCTGTTGGCGTGGCGCAGACGTGCAGACAGGAACCTCGCCACCACGTCTGCGCCGAGTATCCGGCCGCGCCGCGCCAGACAACCGGCGTGCCCTGGCCGATCGGCTGGGCAACACAGGGGCTGGTGATCGTTGCCCAGCCTCGCTGAAGGCCGGATGATCCGCTGAGCGTCGGCACCTTGCAGGAAGCCTGTCGTCGAGCGCGCAAGCTGTCGGGACTCGGCAAGCCGGCCACGGTGCACGTGCTGCTCGGACACATGCAACTGGCCACGACCGAGCGCTAAACGCACGTGGCGACCAACGTGATCCTTGGCGATCGGCGATTGGCGTGACGCGTAGTCGTCGAAGAAGCCGCGTCTGACGTGGCTCCAGCAGCCGACTTCAGCCACGCGTGGAGGCCCCTGTGACAGGAGCGCGTCGGCGATCTTGTAGAGCTGGTCGAAGCCCGAATAGCCGTCGGCGTGCAGCGCGCCGGTGAAACGGCCAAGTTCCTTGCGGCAATGCTCGCCTTTGCGATCCGGAGTGTAGCGATAGAGCACGGCGGGCGGCGCGATGCCGGGACCGGCGTGTCGTCACAATGGATCACGCGGCCGGCAGAGACGTGGCCTGCGATCAACTCGACGAGCGGAGCGAGCAGCCAGGCGACGTGGCCGAGCCATTCGGCAAGCTGGCTGCGGTCGATGTCGAGGCCGCGGCGGGCGCAGATTCCGGCGAGGCGATAGAGCGGAATGTGATCGCAGAACTTGCTGATCACGATGAAGGTGAGGAAACTGGCATTGACCATGCCGCGCGGAATGGGCAGGTCCGGCATCGGCGCCTGCTTCATCGCTTCGCACTTCCGGCACGAGCACGCCGGGCGCACGTGGCGGTCGACCTGGAAGTGGCCGGGCACGTAGCGAAGCACTTCAGTGACGCTCTCGCTCACGTCGCGCAAATCGGTGCCGCCGCAGCGCTTGCAGACATCGGGCGGCTTGTGAACGACATCGCGGCGCGGAAGCTCTGCTGGCAGCTGGCGGTGCTTCCTTTTTGTGGTCGATGCCGACTCTGCTTGCGCGGAACCGGCCGGCTGCGAAGATAACTCAGGTTCCGGTACTTGCGACTGTGAGGTGCAGGCTCGATAGCCCGAATGCCCCTACGGCCGCCGCGGCCGGCCCTTGCCGCCTTCCCCTTCGTGATCGGGGACGAGGTCGCTGTCGCCGCCCGGACCGCCCGGACCCCTCCGGCCGCGCCAGCGCATGAAGCCGCGCCGCTCCTCTGCCGTCAGCTTCTCGGCGGCGTCGGCGACGACCGCGCCGATGGCGCGCCGCACCTGGGTCTCCGCCGCGAGCATGCGCTCGTGCGCCGCCGCGAGCGCGGCCTTGTCGAACGGCTCTGCCGCCAGCGTCCGCACCATGTCGCGCCGCGCCTCCTGCGCCGCCCGCCGCAGCGGCCGGATCGCCGCCCGGCGCTCGTGGAACATCTGGCGGATCTGCTCGCGGCGCTCGCCGGTGAGCGTCGTGCTGTAGGCGAGCATGTTGGGTCCGAGCGCACCCGCCGCCGCCGCATCGCGCAACCGCCACATCGTGCCGGCGACGACGCCGAGCACGAGAACGTTGAGCGCGACGGAAGCGAGCAGCGCGATCCGCATCCAGCGCGGTCCGCGCGGACGGGCGCCGCTGGTCGTGGCCATATCGGTCGTCATAGTACGTCCTCGTCGAACCCGCTCTGGGTGTCATTGAACACGATGCTCGCCGGACCCTGGTCGATCGACAGGCCGATCGCCTCGGCCACGTCCTGCAGCGCCGGCACGAGATTGACGCCGCCGCCGATCAGGAGGCCGGCGGCGAGGGAGGCCGCCATCAGCGCCGGCGCCCGCCAGCCGCGCTGCGCCGCACCCGGCCGCACCCGCGGGCCGGGTGCGCGCGCGGCCGGCGCGAGCGGCACGACATTGGATGCGGCGCCCTGCGGCGCGGCCGTGGCCTTCGCCATGATCGCGGCGACCAGCGCATCGGGCGCCGTGCCGACCGGAAATGCCGCGCGGTCCATCACGCGATCGAGCGCACGCGCCTCGGCGAGCATGGTGCGTGCCGCGTCGCTCGTCTCGGTCAGCGCCACGAGCCCGGCGCGCTGCGCCACCGGCCAGCGGGCCGGATCGCCACCGTAGGCCGAAAGCACGCGCTCGAGTGCGCCCTGTTCCGGTGTGCCCTTGCCATCCTTGGTCATGTCAGCCTCACGATCCTCGCCGGTCCTCGACCAGTCCTCGCCATTCGTCCTGCAATGCCGCCTTCAGGCTCCGCCGCGCCCGCGCCAGCAGCGACTCGACCGCCTCGTCCGAGACGCCGAGCGCGCGGCCGACCTCGACCTGACTCATCCCCTCGTAGTGGAAGAGGGTGAGCGCCTGGCGCTGGCGTTCGGGCAGCGCCCGGATCGCCGCCTCGACCCGCGCCGCCGTGTCGCGCGCATCGATGTCGGTGATCTGCGTTGCGGCCGTCGCCTGCTCGGGTACCTCGTCGGTCACCTGCTCGCGCCGCGCCGCGCGGATGCGATCGATGCACAAGTTGCTCGCGACCCGGCGCAGCCAGGGCCGCAGGCCGTATTCCCCGACCTCCAGCGTCGCCGCCGATCGCCACAGCCGCAGCATCGTCTCCTGGGCGATGTCCTCGGCCTCGGCATCGTCGCGCAGCATGCGGCGGGCCGATGCAATGACCGCGCCGAGGTGCCGCGTCAGCAGCACCCGGAAAGCGGCGCTGTCGCCCCGCCCTGTGCGGGCCACGAGCGCCACGTCGTCGTCCGGCGCCCGTCCCGAGGCGGTGCCGCCGGCCGCGAGCGCCTCGGGGTCCTTGATGCGCGCCATCATGCCGTCCGCATGCCTTCCGATCGTACGGCGGGACCCGGAGTTGCCCGCCGGGTCCTGCCAGGTCAGTCACGGCGCAGACCGCGTCAGGGACGCCGCGGCCCGCCCGGCGGCGGTTCCTCGCCCATGCCGCCGCCCCGGCGCCGGCCGCCACGCTCCTCCATGCCGTCGCCTGGGCCGTGGCCCGGCATGCCGAAGTGACCGTGCCGCCCGGGTCCGTGGCCGCGACCGCGCATCATGCCGCCCGGCATTTCCTGGCGCGTGATCTTGCCGTCGTTGTCGAGGTCCATCATCGCAAAGCGCTCGGCCGCCTTCTTGTTGAACTGCTCACGCGTCACCTTGCCGTCCTTGTCGGCGCCGTAGTGATGGATGAACCGCTTGACGCCGTAGTCCGTCATCTCCTTGCGCGTCGCATCGCCGTCGGCCTTGTCGACGCCGCCGTCGCGGTTGCGGTCGAGGCGGGCGAACTCCTTCTCGCCGGCCGCCAACGCCTCGTCGAGGGTGATGATGCCGTCCTTGTTGGCATCGGCGCTGCGCAGCATGCCGCCGAGCAGACCGCCCCGCCCGCGGCCGAAGCCGCCGCCTTCCTGATTGCCGGAGAGCACGCCGCGTCCGCGCATCATCGGCGGCAGGTCGTCGTCGGTGATGCGGCCGTCGTTGTCGAGGTCCATCTCGGCGAACATCTTGCGCACGCGGCCGAGGAACTCCTCCTTCGTCACCTTGCCGTCGCGGTTCTCGTCCATCCGCGCCATGCGCGCCTTCGCCATGCGCTCGAACATCTCGCCGCGCCGGCCCATGCGCTCGGTGAGCCCCGCCTCGATCTCGGCGGCGTCGAGCACGCCGTCGCTGTTCTTGTCGATACGGGCGAAGCGCTCGCGCGTGCGGGCGTCGTAGTCGTCCTTGGTGAGGGTCCGCCCGCCCCCCCAGAAGCCGTGCCGCATGCCGCCGAGCGGGCCTTCGCCGTGCCAGCCGTGCCGGCCTTCCCAGCGCCGCTCCGCAACCGCGAGGCCGGCGCCGACGCCGGCGATCGCCAGCAGGCCGACCGTTATGGCTAAAGTCTTGCGTTTCATCGTGCTCTCCGTAATCCGCAACGGCAGTTCCAGCTTGGTCGGGCTAACGGCCGAGCGCAGCCGTTCCGTCGCTGCCCGCGCCTACCGCACCACCCGGTCGAACAGCCCGACGGTGACCTCCAGGACGCGGCGCAGTTCCGCCTCGAGCACGGCGAAGCTCGGCACCTCAGCGGCACGGGCAAGGAGGTCCAGGAGGCCGCTGGGGGCGGTTTTGGGGTCAAATGGCCCTGCGATGCACAGCCGCTGGAGCTGCGTGAGGTCGTTCAACAGACGGGCCGCCGGAACCAGGACCTCGGCAAGGTCGCCCGCAAGGATGCCGGCCCGCGCGAGCCTCTGCAATGCCCCGAGCGTCGAGGTGTCGAGCAGGTCCGGACTGGACGCGGCGCAAACGAGCTGGAGGTACTGGGCCATGAACTCGAGGTCGACCATGCCGCCGCGCACCTGTTTCAAGTCCCAGATGCTCTCGGTCCCCTTCTCGGCGGCGATGCGCTGGCGCATGTCGCGCACGTCGGCTGCGATCCGGGCGCGGTCGCGCGGCCGCGTCAGCGTTTCGCGGATCGCCGCCTCGACCTTGCCGCGCAGCGACGGCGGCCCGGCGATCACCCGCGCGCGGGTCAGCGCCATGTGCTCCCAGGTCCAGGCATCGTTGACCTGATAGTGCAGGAAGCTCGAGAGCTGCGTAGCGACGGGCCCCTTCTGGCCGGAGGGGCGCAGCCGCATGTCGACCTCGTAGAGCAGGCCTTCGGCGGTCGGGGCGGAGAGCGCGCTGATCAGCCGTTGCGTCAGGCGGGCGTAGTACTGGCTCGCCGCCAGCGGCTTGGCGCCGTCCGATTGCGTCGAGTCGGCGGGGTGATCGTAGACGACGATGAGGTCGAGGTCGGAGGCCGCCGTCATCTCGCGGCCGCCGAGCTTGCCCATCGCGACGACGACGGACTCGCCGCCCGCTACATGGCCGTGCGCCCGCGCGAGGTCGTCGCCGACCGCCTCGTGCAGCGCCGCGATCAGCTGCTCCGCGAGGACCGTATAGGCGCTGCCGGCCTGGGCCGGACTGATCATGCCGCTCAGGATGCGCACGCCGATCAGGAACGCCTGCTCGTTGCCGATCATGCGCGCGCGGTCGAGCAACTCCTGGAAATCGCGTGCCTCGCCGAGCTCGACCTCGATCAGCCGTGCGACCTCGGCCGGCGCCGGCAATGTGCCGATGACGCGCGGATCGAGCACCGCGTCGAGCACGCGGCGGCGGCGGCTCATGATCCCGGCCAGCCGCGGCGCCGAGCCCATGATGTCGGCAACGAGACGCATGAGCCTCGGGTTGGCGCGCAGAAGCGAGAAGAGCTGCACGCCCGACGGCAGCGCGGAGAGAAAGCGATCGAAACCGGCGAATGCCGCATCGGGGTCGGCGGTCTCGGCCAGCGCCGCGATCAATACCGGCTGCACCTCCGTCAGAAGCTCGCGCGCCCGCGCGCTGCGCACGGCCGGATAGCGCCCGTGGTGCCAGGCCCTCACCGCCGCGACGACCTGCGAAGGCTGGCTGTAGCCCATCTTCTCGAGCGCGGCGACGGTCGCCGGGTCGTCGGCCTCGCCGGCGAACACCATGTTGACGTCGCCGCGGGTCAGGCCCGGGCTGTCCTCGAACAGCACGGCGTAGTGGTGCTGCACGCGCTGCAGGCGGGGTACGAGGTCGGCGGCGAGCGCCTCCGTCGTCGCATAGCCGGCGAAACGAGCGAAGGCCGCGAGCGCCTTGTCCTCCTCGGGCAGCTCGTGCGTCTGCTCGTCGGCGACCATCTGCAGGCGGTGCTCGATGTCACGAAGGTAGACGTAGTGATCCGAAAGCTCGTCGCGAACCGCATTGGTGATCCAGCCGCGCTCGGCGAGCCGCGCGAGCGCGACGAGCGTCTGGCGCACGCGCAGCTCGCGCTGGCGGCCGCCGGCGATCAGCTGCTGGGTCTGGGCGAAGAACTCGATCTCGCGGATGCCGCCGCGACCGAGCTTGATGTTGTGGCCGGCGACGCCGATGCTGCCGAAGCCGCGGTAGGCGTGGATCTGGCGCTTCATCGCGTGCACGTCGGCGATCGCGGCGTAGTCGAGATGCTTGCGCCAGACGTAGGGCCCGAGCTCGGCGAGGAACGCGTTGCCGGCGTCGATATCGCCGGCGACCACGCGCGCCTTGATCATGGCGGCGCGCTCCCAATTCTGCCCGACCGTCTCGTAGTAGTGCAGAGCCGCACCGGTCGATATCGCCATGGCGGTCGCGCCGGCATCGGGACGCAGGCGCAGATCGGTGCGGAATACATAGCCTTCGCCGGTGCGCTCCTGGAGGGCCTTCACGAGGTCGCGGGTGAGGCGGACGTGGAATGTCTGCGGATCGAGCCCGTCGCGCAGGCGCGCCTTGGCCGCCTCGTAGAACACGATGAGATCAATATCGCTCGAGTAGTTGAGCTCGGCGGCGCCGTACTTGCCCATGCCGAGGACGAAGTATCCCGAGCCCGATGCCGGATCGGCGCCCTCGCCCAGCCATGTACCCTTGCGCTGCGCCTCGGCGAAAAGGAAGCGGACCGCTGCGGCGACCGCCGCGTCGGCGGTCTCGGTCAGCGCCGCCGTCACCGTCATCACCGGCCACACGCCGCCGAGATCGGCGAGCGCCGTCAACAGCGCGATTTCGGATTTGCCGGTGCGCAGCGCGGCCATCAGCTCGGCGAGGCTCGCTGCGGTCGCATCGGCCGTGCGCATGCGTGCCAGGATCGCCGCGAGCCGCTGCTCCGGCCTGTCTGCCAGCAGCTCGAAGACGCGTCCGGGCTCGCGCCGCAACAGGCCGGCGAGATAAGGCGAGCCGGCCAGAATGCCCGCGATGAGCGCATCTGAGCGCGGATCGGCGAGCATGGTGTCTGTCCCAGGGGCCGGCGGCAGCGCGCCGACCGCCACCTTGAGATCGTCGAGCGCGATGCGCGCAGCCGGGGCATCGCCGCCGAGCGGGCAGCGCTCAAGTCGAGCGAAGAGCGGGCGCTGCGACGCGCTGTCGGCCATCGGCTGCTCCTTGCTCCGGCGCGGGTGCGCTGGTCGCCTGCGCCTTGATCGGCAGCGACACTACCACGCGCAGGCCCGGGGCATTGTCCTCGAGCCGCACGTTTCCACCGTGCAGCCGCGCAACCGCCGCAACGACGCTGAGGCCGAGCCCGGTACCCGGCCGCGTCCGGCTCGCCTCGAGCCGACCGAACCGCTTGAGCGCGCGGGCTCGGTCGGCCTCGGCGATGCCGATGCCGTGGTCGCCGATCTCGACGCGCACAGCCTCGGCGCCCGCACGGGCAACCCGCACGTCGATCGTGCGCGGCGCCTTTGCGCCCGGCCCCGGCAAGCCATATTTGATCGCGTTGTCGATGAGGTTGGCGACCGCTTGGCCGACGAGCTGGCGATTGGCGTGGAGTGCGATGTCCGGCTCGACATCGTGGCTGAGCGTCAGACCGCGCTCCTCCGCGAGCGGCTCGTAGAGCTCGGCGACGTCGGCGACGAGCCGGCCGAGATCGAACGGCTCGGCGCTCTCCTCCAGCGCCCCGGCCTCGAGTCTGGCGATCAGCAGCATGGCGTTGAATGTCTTGAGCAGCTCGTCGGCCTCCTCGATCGTCCGCTCGAGGCCGTCGCGATGGGCCGTCGCACCGCGGGCGTCGCGCAGCGCGGCTTCCGCGCGGTTGCGCAGGCGGGTCAGCGGCGTCTTCAGGTCGTGCGCGATGTTGTCGGAGACCTCGCGCAATCCGGCCATCAGCTGCTCGATGCGGTCGAGCATGGCATTGAGGCTCGCCGCCAGTCCGTCGAGCTCGGTGCTCGCCCCATCCAGCGGGATGCGCTCGGACATCGCGCCGGCCATGATCGCCTCGCTCGTGCGCCGCATGGCGGTGATGCGCGAGAGCAGCGGGCGGCTCGCGAGATAGCCACCGGCAAGTGCGGTCAGCCCGAGCGCGCCGATGCCCGCGAGCAGCAGCAGGCGCATGCCGGAGATGAAGCCGCGCTGCTCCTCGAGATCGCGGCCGACGAGCAGGCGCGTGCCGTCGGCCAGCACCGCCGGAACGCCGACGGCGATGAAGGTATCGTCGCCGCCGGTGCTGCGCTCGTAGCGGAACAGACCACCCTGCGCGGACCCGGCCAGCTCCGGCGGCCAGCGGTTGAGATTGCCCGCGAGCTTGCGTCCGGACGCATCGATCTGGAGGTAGAGGCCGAGCCGCTGGTTCTCGCTGCGCTCGGCGATCAGCGCGGCGGCCCGCTCCGGTCCGGCAGTGGCGCTCAACCGGGCGAGCGATTGCGCCTCGGCGGCAAGGCCCTGCAGCGTCATGCGCGCGAGCAGCGTGTTGGTCTGCCAGAACAGGGCCGCGATGATCCCGGCGGCCAGCAGCCCGACGCAAAGCGCGTAGATCGCGAACGCGCGGAACGCGGTCGATTGCAGCACGCCTCTGCGGGTGTCAGGCATGGCCGGCACGGATGGTGTAGCCGGCCCCGCGGATCGTGTGCAGCAAGGGCTCGGCGAAGCCTTTGTCGATCTTCGCCCGCAGACGCGAGACGTGCACGTCGATCACGTTGGTCTGCGGATCGAAGTGGTAGTCCCACACGTTCTCGAGCAGCATCGTTCGGGTGACGACCTGGTCGGCGTGCCGCATCAGGTACTCGAGCAGGCGGAACTCGCGCGGTTGCAGCAGGATCGGCTCGCCGCCCCGCGTCACGCGCCGCGAAAGGCGGTCCAGCACCAGGTCGCCGACGACGTAGCGCGACACGCTCTCCTGCGGCTCGGCGCGGCGGGCGAGCGCGTCGATGCGCGCAATGAGCTCGCTGAATGCGAACGGCTTGGTCAGGTAGTCGTCGCCGCCGGCGCGCAAGCCCTTGACCCGATCGTCGACCTCGCCGAGCGCGGAGAGGATCAGAATTGGCGTCGTGTCCTTCGCCTCGCGCAGCGCCCGCACGATCGACAGTCCGTCGCGCTTGGGCAGCATGCGGTCGACCACGAGCACGTCGTAGTCGCCCTGGCGCGCCATCGCGAGACCCTGCTCGCCGTCGTGGGCGACGTCGGCCGCGTGGCCGCTTTCCTTCAGCGCCTTCAGCAGGAACTGGGCGGTCTCGCGCTCGTCCTCGATGATCAGAACGCGCATGGCGTAACGGTCCGGACTCCTCGATAAGGCTCGGGGCGGGGGCCCACCCGAGAGTGACGCCCGCCGCCCCGCATGTCACGCGGCTGATGCTATCAGCCTTTCTTCATTTGTACCGCGACGAGGCGCTTCAGCTCGCCCGACTTGACATTCAGCAACACCGCCTTGCGGCCGAGGTCTTTGGCCTTCTTGACGGCGCTCTCGACATCGGCTGCGGCCGCGACGGACTGGCCGTTGACCTCGAGAATGATGTCGCCCGCACGAAGCCCCTTGCTGGCGGCATCCGAGGTGGTGTCGACGTCGGAGATCCGCACACCCTCCTTCGGCACGCCCTTCTGCGGCCCGCCGGTGACGAGCGACAGGCCGAGCGAGCTCAGCTCGGTGGCGGCTTGCTTGGCGGCGCTCGGCGGATCGGCCTTTGCGACCTCCTCGACCTTGCCCGGAAATGCGCCGAGCTTCACCTTGATCGTCTGCTCCTTGCTGTCGCGCAGCACGCGCACGTCGACGCTGGTGTTCGGCGCGAACTCGGCGATCTTGCGCGCGAGGTCGCGGCTGTCGTTGATGGCGGCGCCGTTGACCGCGAGGATCGCGTCCTGCGCCTTGAGGCCGGCCGCGGCGGCGGGACCGTTGGGCGTGACCTCGTTGACGAGCGCGCCCTTGGCATTGGCGAGGCCGATGCTCTGCGCGACGTCGTCGTCGACGTTCTGGATCTTCACGCCGAGCCAGCCGCGGCTGACCGAGCCCGACTTTTTCAGCTGCGCGATGACGTCGGTCGCGACCTTCGCCGGCACGGCGAAGGCGATGCCGACGTTGCCGCCCGAGGGCGAATAGATCGCGGTATTGACGCCGACGACCTCGCCGTCGAGGTTGAACGTCGGGCCGCCCGAGTTGCCGCGGTTCACCGCCGCGTCGATCTGCAGGAAGTCATAGGGACCCGAGCCGATATCACGGCCGAGGGCGGAGACGATACCGGCCGTGACCGTGCCGCCGAGGCCGAATGGATTGCCGACCGCGAGCACCCAGTCGCCGACGCGCGTCGGCTTGTCGGCGAACTTCACGTACGGGAACTTCTTCCCCGTCTTGATCTTCAGTAGTGCCAGGTCGGTGCGCTGGTCGGCGCCGATCAACTCAGCCTCGTGCTTGTTCTGCTCGTCGAAGGCGATGGTGATCTTGCTGGCGCCGTCGATGACGTGATTGTTGGTCACGACGAAGCCATCCTCGGAGATCACGAAGCCGGACCCCTGGGCCTGGGCCGGCCGCGGGGTCGGCGCACCACGGAACTCCTTCGGCAGGTTCTTGAAGAACTCGCTCAACGGGTGATCGTCGGGCAGGTCGGGGAACAGCTCGGGCCGCGCGCCCTTCTTCTGCGGCGGGGTCGGCGTCGCGTTCGGTGCGTTCTTCTGGGCGACCTTGGCGCCGCTGGAGGCCACGCTGACGCTGACCACGGCCGGGCGGACGCGCTCGACGATGTCGGCGAAGGAGGCCGGCGCACGGCCGAGCTGGGCGGCATCCGGCTTGAACTGAGCGGTGGCTGGCAGCGTCGCGACGGAGATTGCCAGGGCCGCGAGGCTCGCCCCTGCGACAGCTCCGAGATACGACCGCGGCCGGCGGGCCTGCTGCGGCGGGCTCTTATGCTCACTGATCATTATCATGCGGCTCACCTATCCTCCATTGGTCATGCAAGCCATCTTTACGACGTTGTCGTGACTTAGCGGATCGTGGCTTACGGCACTGTGGCGCCCGCATTAATATTTGGTAATGTCAGGGCTGTTGCGCTGCTCGTTCGGGTGCTGTCGCATGGTGTCTCTGCGTCTCATCGGGTCGGCCTTCGCGCTTGCCGCAGCGGGCATCGCCGGGTTCGCGCCGCCGCTGCTCGCCGGTCCAGGTGCGGTGCTCGGCGCGGCCGTCGACATCGACCGAGGCGAGGCGCGCCCAACTCCGATCGCCGTCTTCGGACGCGCCCAGCGCACGCCGCTGAATGGCGCGACCCGGGCGTTCGAGCGCTCGATCGGGCTGCTCGTCAACAACAGCGAGCGGATGGTGTGCTCGGCTTTCTGCGTTGACGACGCCATTGTTGCGACCGCCGCCCATTGCCTGTTCCGCACGGCGACGGAGAAGCCGCCGCGGCTTGCCGATTTCCAGTTCGTGCGCCGGATCCAGGGGGTGGCGCCGACAGGCGCGGTACGCATCGCCGGCGCGCAGGCCAACGCCGCGAGCCAGAACGTGCTTGCGGGCAGCCGCCAGCTCTCGGTGAAGCCGCCGATCGAGGCGACGCGCGACTGGGCCTTCGTCCGCCTCGAGAAGCCGGTTTGCCTGGGCGCAGCCCTCCCCGTTCGGCCAGGCCCGGCCGAGGACATCATCGTCGCGGCGCGCGAACGCCGGCTCTATCAGGTCGGCTTCCATCGCGACTTCGCCGACTGGCGGCTCGCCATCGCGCGAGGGTGCGGCGCGGCACGCAACTTCGAGGCGGCCGACTGGAGCAGCATCGCGCGCGATTTCATCGAGGCGGACCACCTGATCCTCCACACCTGCGACACCGGTGGCGCCTCGTCGGGCTCGCCGCTGCTCATCGACGGCGCCAGCGGCCCCGAGGTCGTCGGCATCAACGTCGGCACCTACGTGCAGACGAGGGTGCTGGTCGAGCGCGGCGAGGTCGTCCACCGCTACCGCGCCGATCCGGTGGCCAACACGGGCGTCAGCGCCGAGGCCTTCGCCGGCCAGCTCGAGCTGTTCCGGCGGGCGCAGGTGCCGCCAGCGCGCTTGCCTGATCGGCCGGCGCCCGTGCGCGGCAGCCGTTCCTCCTCCCTCGGGAGCCGCTGATCCATTCCTCGCTGAGGCTCCCGGATCGAAAGCGCGCGGCGGAGCCGAACCGGCGATTGACAGCCGCACGTGGATGGCGTCTGTCGCCGCAGCAACCAACGGGAGCGGGCGATGCAGCTCGGCATGATCGGTCTCGGTCGGATGGGCGCGAGCATCGTGCGCCGGCTGCTGCGCAGCGGGCACCAGTGTGCCGTCTTCGACCGCGATCCGGCACCCGGCGCGGCGCTCACTCGCGAAGGCGCGACCGCCGCGCGGGACATCGCCGGCCTCGTCGCATCGCTTGGCTCCCCCCGCGCCGTCTGGGTGATGCTGCCGGCCGGCGCCGCGACCGAGGCGGCGATCGCCGATCTCGCCCGCCTGCTCGCGCCGGGCGACACGATCATCGACGGCGGCAACACCTTCTGGAAGGACGATGTCCGTCGCGCCGCGGAGTTGAGGGCGCGCGGCCTCCATTACGTCGACGTCGGCACGTCCGGCGGCGTGTGGGGCCTCGAGCGCGGCTACTGCCTGATGATCGGCGGCGAGAAGCCCGTGATCGAGCGATTGGATCCGATCTTCAAGGCGCTCGCGCCCGGCCGCGGCACGATCGCGGCGACACCGGGCCGCGAAGGGCGCGACCCGCGCGTCGAGCAAGGCTACCTGCATGCCGGCCGGAGCGGCGCCGGGCACTTCGTCAAAATGATCCACAACGGCATCGAGTACGGCATGATGCAGGCGATCGCCGAGGGTTTCGACCTCCTCGAGCACGCCGATTCGCCAAAGCTCGCGCCGGAGCTGCGCCTCGACCTCGACCTCGCCGACATCGCGGAGGTGTGGCGGCGCGGCAGCGTCGTCACGTCGTGGCTGCTCGACCTCACGGCGGTCGCACTGGCCGAGGATCCCGCGCTCGCAACGTTCTCGGGTCACGTGGAAGATTCGGGCGAGGGCCGCTGGACCGTGCAGACCGCGATCGAGGAGGCGGTGCCGGCCGAGGTGCTGACCGCCGCACTCTTTGCCCGCTTCCGCTCGCGCCAGGACCACACGTTTGCCGAGAAAGTGCTTTCCGCCATGCGCAAGGGCTTCGGCGGCCACGTCGAGCCGGGCAAGGGGGGCGCATGATCGTCAGATTGAGAGCCGGCCACGGGGTGCCGCCGTCGGTCATCCTGTTGACGGGTGTCGCCGGCAGCGGCAAGAGCACGGCGGGGCGCAATCTTTCGAAGCGGCTCGGCTGGCCGTTCCGCGACGCCGACGGCTTCCACCCGCCGGCGAACATCGAGAAGATGAGCCGCGGCCAGCCGCTCACCGACGCAGACCGCTGGCCGTGGCTCGACGCGATCGCGAGCTGGATCGACGAGCAGCGCCACCGCGGCGCGCCCGGCATCGTCTCATGCTCGGCATTGAGGCGGGTCTATCGCGACCGCCTGCTCGGCGGGCGGCCACAGGTCGGGCTGGTGTTCCTGCAGGGCGACTTCGCGACGATCGCCGACCGCATGCAGCGGCGCAAGGGCCACTTCATGCCGCCCGCTCTGCTCAGCAGCCAGTTCGAGACGCTCGAGATCCCGAGCGGCGAGGAGGGCGCGCTGGTCGTGCCGGTGGTGATGGCGCCGCGCAAGGTCGTCGAACGGATCATCACCGTGTTCCGGCTCGCGCCGCAGGTGCTGCCGGGGTCGTAGGCGGCGAGACCGGCCTACTCTCCGGATCGCCAGCGCTCTGCCGATGCTGCGTCGGCCTCGCGGGCGTCGACCCATTCGCCGCGGCCCTGGGCATCCGCCTCCTTCTTCCAGAACGGGGCGCGGGTCTTGAGGTAGTCCATCAGGAATTCCGCCGCCGCGAACGCGGCCTGCCGGTGCGCCGACGCGGTGACGACCAGCACGATGTTCTCGCCG
>Ga0114938_1000865_pt1 | contig 21933 bp, 22 predicted proteins | sample AshMeaBigSpring_FD_88675 | JGI IMG/M metagenome (GOLD analysis project Ga0114938, IMG submission 88675) | Groundwater microbial communities from Big Spring, Nevada to study Microbial Dark Matter (Phase II) - Ash Meadows Big Spring | ecosystem: Environmental > Aquatic > Deep subsurface >...
ATCGCCTGGCGACCACGCCGGTGCTGGTGGCGATCCCGCTTTTCACCTTCGCGGGCTACCTGCTTTCGGAGAGCGGCGCCCCCCGACGGTTGATCCGCCTGGCGGACGCCATGCTCGGCTGGCTGCCCGGAGGGCTGGCGGTGATCGCCCTCGGCACTTGCGCGGTTTTCACGGCGTTGACCGGCGCGACCGGGCTCACCATCATCGCGCTGGGCGGGATTCTGCTGCCGGCCATGAGCCGGGGCCAATACCCGGACCGTTTTTCCTTGGGCCTGCTGACCACTTCGGGGACGTTGGGCCTTCTTTTTCCTCCGAGCGTGCCGCTGATCGTCTATGCCGTCGTCGCCAAGGTGGGCATCGGGGATCTCTTCGTGGCCGGGCTGCTGCCGGGTGCGCTCCTGGTGGTGGTGCTTTCGGCCTACAGCATCTTCCTCGCCGCGCGGCTGCGCGTGCCCCGCAAGGCCTTTGCGGCCGGCGAATTGGCAGCCGCCGTGCGCGAGTGCATCTGGGAGCTGCCGCTGCCGCTGGTCGTGCTGGGGGGGATCTACACCGGCTATTTTGCGGTCAGCGAGGCGGCCGCCATCACCGCGATGTACGTGTTCGTCGTGGAGGTGGTCGTCCTGCGCGACATCCGCTGGGGGGCGCTTCCGGAGCTCATCAAACAGAGCATGGTGCTGGTGGGCGGGGTGCTGATCGTATTGGGCGCCGCCATGGGCCTGACCAACTACCTCATCGACGCCGAAATCCCAATGCAGATGCTGGAGTTCTTTCGGGCGCAGATCAGCAGCCGGTTGGTCTTCCTGATGGTTCTCAACGTCTTTCTGCTGGCGGTGGGCTGCACCATGGGGATCTTCTCGGCCCTGGTGGTGGTGGTCCCGCTGGTCGCCCCGATCGCCCAGGCCTACGCGATCGACCCCATCCACCTGGGGATCATCTGCCTGACCAATCTGGAGATCGGGGCCTCGATTCCGCCGCTGGGCATCAACCTCTTCATCGCCGGCCTGCGTTTCGAACGGCCGGTGATAGAAATCTGCACCGCCTGCCTGCCTTTTGTCGGCCTGATGCTCGCGTCGCTGGTGTTGATCACCTACTGGCCTTGGCTGAGCATTGCGCTGCTGCGTTGACGCGCGGCAGCGCAAGGAGTGTTTATGCGCGCCATCAACTGGATCCTGTTTGGTATTCTGGTCGCTCTGACGGCCCCCTTGTCGGGACACGCCGTGGAGGACATTCGGGTTGGAACCCCGCGTTTTCCGTCACAGATTGCCGTCGAGCCGGCCGCAAATCCCCAGCAGCTCATCGTTTCGGTGCTTGACCCGTCCGGCGAGCCGATCCGCGATCTCCAGCCGCACGATTTCACTCTCGCACGGGGCATCCGCAAAGCCCGGGTCGTCTCGGTTGAACCGCTGCAGGCCAGCAAGGCCACTCCGGCCCATCTCGTGCTGGTGATCGACAACTCGCTTTCAATGAAGGAGCGGGGAGCGGTCGGCGCGCTTCTGACGGCCCTCGATGACCTTTTGAAGGATATACGACCCATCGACCGCGTGCAGGCGCTGGTCTTCAGCGAACGGCCCGTAAAACTGGGGGGCGGCCGCGCCTTGAATGTCCGGGCCTTTAAAACCAGCCAGCCCGCGGAATGGAACCGGTTTTTGGCAGAGGTGTTCGACCGGGAGATCACGTCCAAGAACTACCTCTACGATGCGATCACGGCCGGGCTCGAGATCGTAAAAAGCATGCCGGCCAACGAGAAAAAAGTGATGATGGTCTTTTCCGACGGAGGAGACCTGAACAGCGTGAACGGTAAAAGAGAGATCGAAACCGCGGCTAGGGGAATCAGGAACTTCCAGGTGTTCTGCATCGACTACCTGCCGGAGGAGAAGACCGATCCGTTTCTGACGAGCCTGGCGCAGGATCACCGCGGCCGCATCTGGAAAGCCCGCTCGGCCAGGGAGCTGGCGCCTATTTTCCAGGACTTCAAAAGCACCATTCTGCACAAATACGTATTGACCTACGAACCCCTCATACCGATCGCCATCGAGCCCAAAGCCCTCAGCTTCGACATCCCCGTGACCACCGCCGGCGGTCCGGCGGCCCATATGCTGTTTTTCGCAACCGGCCAGAAGGCCATCCCCGAACGCTATGTCCAATTTAAAAACCGGGTGGACGCCGACGCTTTCCAGCCCGGAAAATTGACCGGTTTCTCGGGCCGTTATTTCAACCTGCTGAACTTCGTCGGCAAGGCCCTGCGCGACCATCCCGACGAGCGGCTCGGCATCGTGGGCTGCAACTCCGATCAGGGGCCCGAGAAGAACAACCTGGAGCTGTCCCGGGGCCGGGCGGAAGCGGTCAGAGACTATTTCCAGCGCATATGGGGAATCGAGCCGGCCCGCATGCGGGTTGCGGCCCGCAATCTCCCGGGCGCACCGTCTCCCGCCGACACCCGCGACGGCCGTATCGAGAACCAGCGCGTGGAGTTCGTCTTTGCATCGGATGAGGCCCAGTCCCAGGCCGTCGGAGGGGTGATTGCCGAGACCAACAACCGGAACACCCTCCAGATCAAGCTCGACATCAACCCGCTGCCGGGCGCCGTCTCAAGCGAGGTTCTGCTATTCGGCAATGAACGGGAGCTGATGACTCGGCCCGTCGGAGGCGAGATGCCGTCCTCGCTGTCGCTGGCCTTTGGGGAACTCGGCCGCGACCGACTGGCGCGCCTGAGTTCCATGGAGGCGGTGATCCGCCTGACCGATTCCTCTGGCAGGGTGCATGAAGCGTCTTCTGACCTGTGCCAGATCAAGACCCATCCCAAGGTGGTGGTGCAGGAGCTGGCCTTGCCGCCGCATCTCGCGATACGGCTCGAGCCTGAGACCGTGACGGTAGAGGAGGTTACCGTGGTCGAAAGCGCGCCGCTGCTCAATCACGTCTATTTCGACGCCGGCCGCGCCGAAATCCCCAAACGCTATGCGCTCCTTGAAACCGCTGAGCAAGCCGGGGCGTTCGATCCCGCCGCACTAAAGGGTGCGATGGAAAAATACCGTCATGTGCTTAATGTCATCGGCCGTCGGGCGGCGGAGCGACCCAAGGCCCGGTTGAAAATCATCGGATGCAATTCCGGCGCAGGGGAGGAGAAGGGCCGGACCGATCTTTCGCGCAGCCGCGCCGAATCCGTGCGCAGCTACCTGAGAGCGATCTGGGGGATCGACCCCGCGCGCCTCGCGGTCGAAGCCCGCGGACTGCCGGCGGCGGCCAGTGCCGGCGGCAGCCCCGAAGCCCGCGCCGAGAACCAGCGCGTGGAAATTCTCGCCGACGACCCGGCGATCCTCGACACCGTGCAGAGCAGCTTCATCGAGGCCCTGAGCGCCACGGAAACCTTCAGGATCACGCCGGAAATCGAGTCGGGCGCGCTCCTGAAGCGCTGGAGCATCGAGCTGTTCGGCGACGATAAGCGCCTGGAGGGCCTGACGGGCACCGGGCAGCCGGAGCCGAGCTACGTGCTACCGCTAAAGGATGTGGGGCTTCTGAATCTGGCCGGTTACCAGACCGTATCGGTGGTGCTCGATGCCGAGGATTCCAGGAACCGGGCGCTGAACGCGCGGGATACGTCCAAGGTGCAGCTGCTCAAACGCGCGGAGCGACCGGTGCGCCGCGAGGGTGACCGGGTGATCGAAAAGCACGCCCTGATTCTATTCGATTTCGACCGAGCGGAGATCACGGGGCGCAACCGGACGGTGATGGGCCGCATCGCCGAACGCATGCGCGAAGTGCCTTCGGCGACGGTAGCCATCGCGGGCCACACCGATTCGCTGGGGCGTTTGGATTACAACCTGGCTTTGTCGAGGAAGCGGGCCGAAGCGGCTTACGAGCAGATCCGGACCGGCGCCGCCGCCGATGGAAAACGAATCTCCTTCGAAGGCAAGGGAGCGACCGACCCGTTGTTCGACAACGGGCTGCCGGAGGGCCGGGCCTTGAACCGCACCGTGACCGTCATCCTGGAATACGAGCAGAAATGAATTTTTTCCGCCTGCGCGCGGAGAAAACTCAAATGGTGAAATGGTTGGCGGTCGGGCCTGTGTACTCCACTCCCAGCAGGCTGATGTCGTCGTCGGGGGCGGCGCCTTCCAGAAACCGCCGGACCGAGACGTGCAGCCCATCCACGGCTTCCGCCACCGGCCTCCTCCTGAACTCGCGCAGCAGGCCGTAGAGGCGGTCGCGGCCGAAGGGCCGCCCGCTGCGGTCCCGGTTTTCCGTCAGCCCGTCGGTGTAGATGATGAGCTTGTCCCCCGGACCCAGGCCGACCTCTATCTGGCTGTAAGGCGTGTCCGAACCGAAACCGATGACCGGCCCCCGGTAATCCAACACCTCCAGATCGCCCTCCGCCCGCAACAGCACCGGCGGCGGATGCCCGGCGCCGCCGTAAGTGAGGATGCCGCGGCGCAGGTCGATGCTCATGCAGACGATGCTGAAATAGCTGTCGAAGCGCTCAAACGGAAACGCCTCGTCGAGGTGATTGAGCACGGTTTCGGGAGAGCTCAGCTGGCAGCCGCCGCCCAGCAGCCCCCTCGGGCCCCCCAGAAATTGGGACGCCGCCACCGATATCAGGGCCGCCGGCACGCCGTGGCCGCAGACATCCAGCATGTAAAGTCCTACCTGGTCCTCGTCCACCCGCTGGATGTTGAAGATATCTCCTCCGATGCGCTCACAAGGGTTGAACCGCCAGGCCACTTTCAGGTTGGGGATGGAGTGGTGGCCCTCGGGGAGCAGGCTGCGCTGGATGGCCGCGGCGGCCTTGAGATCCTCCTCGATCAACGCCTGTTTGCGCTGCAGTTCGACTTTCTGCTGTTCGATGTCCGAAACGTCGTAGATGATGACGAGGATCATCGTGCGATCTTTGTAAACGATGCGCCGCGTGGTGAAGCGCAGGTATTTCTGGACCGCGCGCCCTTTGATGTAGAAAACGCGCTCGAGGGGTTTGCGGTCCACGGGCGCGTCGGCGATCAAGGTCTGGATGAGGGAGTGCCGCAGGACGCAGGCGGCGCAGGCCGAGGTGGCGCCGCAGGGCTTGTCTTCCCGGACGGCATTCACGCAGCCGCTGAACTCCCCGAAGGTCCGGTTGGTGGGAACCACGGCGGCGCTGTCGAACAGATTGAGAAACGAATCGTTGAAATGATGGATGCGGAAGTCTTCATCCGCGATCAAAAGCGCCGCGCCCATGTTGTCAAGGACATAGTTCAGAAACTCGTTGGATTCGCGGAGATCTTTCAGGTTGATGGTCATGGCGCGGCTCTCGTGCTTGCGGGGCGGATCTTAAGGGACTGTCGAGCGGATTGCCTTGATTTGAGTCAAATCATTCTTACCGTGTATTTCGTTTTGAACGAACTCGCAACGGGTCATCAATCTTCATCGCACTGAGATGCGAATTGGATTCAGGGGGAACACTCGACGTGAACGCGCCACTCAGAGACGACCAGCTTCTCACAATTGTCAAGAACGTGGTCGAGCAGAACGGCTGCCGGTTGATCGATATCGACTTCGACAACCACATTCTGAACATCGAGGGCTCGGACGAAGCCCAGGCACGCTGCGCCCTAGCCTTGGAGGAGGTGTTGGGATGAGCGGCTAGCCAGCAACGTTTTGAATTTTTGGATAACCACCCCTTCTCGGCCCAGGGCTTCCCGGGCGCCGAAAAGTTTAATCACGGAATCGACGAGCGCAAGCAGTCCCCGTTCGGGCGCAGGCTTGGATGATGGCTCGATCGCGAGCGGGCGGCTGTCGGCCCGCTTCGGCATTCAAGGCTGCAAGAGAATCTTGCCGAAATGCCCTCCCGCCTCCATCCGACGGTAGGCCTCCACCCCCTCGCTCAGGGGAAACACCTTGTCGATCACCGGTTTGAGTTTTCCCTTCCAGAGCAGGTGGGTGACCGTGCGGAAATCCTGGTGGCTGCCCATGGTGCTGCCGATGAGGCTGATCTGCTTGCCGAAGATGAACCGGATGTCGATCTCGGCCTTCGGCCCGCTGGTGTTGCCCACGATCACGATGCGCCCGCCGCGCGCAACCGCCTGCATGCTGCCGGCCAGCGTCGCCCGGCCGACATTGTCAACCACCACATCGGCTCCGCGCTTGCCCGTGATCTTCATGACCTCCCGGGTCCAGTCCGTTTTCGAACGATCGATGACCGTATCGGCGCCCAACTCTTTGGCCTTGGCGGACTTTTCCGCATCGCCTGCCACGACCAGCACCGTGGCCCCGGCGAGTTTCGCGACCTGGATGGCGATGCTGTTCACTCCCCCGCCGGCGCCCACCACCAGCACGGTTTCGCCCGGCTTGAGAGCCGCGCGGTCGATCAGCATGCGCCAGGCCGTGAGGCCGACCAGCAGCGGAGCGGCGGCCGCGGCGAAGTCGAGCCCCTCGGGCATCGCGGCTAAGTTGGCAGCCGGCACCGCGACATATTCGGCGGCACCGCCGCGGACATGCTCGCCCAGAACGCTGTAGCCGGGACTGACCGAAACCTGGCCGCGCCGGGTAAACTCGTCTTCGGTCCGGCTGATTCCGGGGTCGATCACCACCCGCTGCCCCACCGTCCAGCCGGACACGCCAGGCCCGAGCGCAGCGATCTCGCCGGCCACATCCGCACCGCACCAGTGCGGCATATCCAGCTTCAGGCCCGGCCAGCCGCGCCGCACCCAGATGTCGAGAAAATTGAGCGCGCAGGCCTTGACCTTCACCACCGCCTGTCCCGCCGCCGCGACAGGGTCGGGTACGCTGCCGTATTGCAGTGCGTCGATTTCCCCGTGAGTTTCGAAAAAAACGGCCTTCATGGAATCACCTCCTCGTGGTCTGAACATGGGTTTGGAGATCCCCCCGAACTCTCTTTTCCAAGCAAGGGAGCCTCCATTCTTCGAAAAAGGGTGGTCGAGAGGGACTTGCGATGCTTCGGTACCTACGAATCGGGACGGTGTCGTCGATTATGGGAAGCTTATACGCATGCCGGCCGAAGCGTGTAAAGCTATTTTCGTCCCGTGGCGCCGCAGCCGCCCGCGACAGGAACGCTTGACATCCAGGCGATGGGCATTGGATACTGGGCCGTCCGGTCGCAGCCGCCCGACGGCGCGCTTCAAGCGGACTCCCCGCTGCGCCGCGGCGGCCCAACGGACGTCCTGCTCCACCCAGGAACGCGGGGGTTGGCAGAGCCATGAGGTTCGAAGAGGTCGAACACACCGCGGATCGGGCGCTGCGCATCCGCGGCCGGGACCTCGCAGACCTGTTCGCGAACGCCGCGGCCGGCCTGAACAGCCTGATGCTGGCCTCGGATTCCAGCGATGCAGCCAGCGTTGCGAAACGCATCGAGCTGGAAGCGGCCGACGCCGAGGATCTGCTGGTCGCCTGGTTGAGCGAGCTGGCGTTTTGGGCCGAGACCGAGTCCCTGATATTCAGCCGGTTTCACTTCATGGAGCTGACCCCTGTCCGGCTCAGGGCAGTCATCACCGGCGGCCACGTAGAGGCGCTGCAAAAACACGTCAAGGCGGTCACCTTTCACAACCTCGCCATCCGCCATGAGCCGGAGGGCCTGGTCGTTACCGTGGTCTTTGACGTCTGAGCCGCACTGCCGCCGGACCCAGGAGGCCCCCATGGTCCACCACCGCGATCTTCGCCGAATCGATGCCTACCTCTTTGAGATCCCGCCGTCCTTCCGGCCGGACATGCGCGTGCCGGCGCGGTTCTATGCCGATGACACCCTGATTCAAGGCGTCCTCGGCGATCGCAGCCTGGAGCAACTGGTGAACACCGCCACGCTGCCGGGCGTCGTCCAGCATGTCCTGGCCATGCCGGACATGCACCAGGGCTACGGGTTTCCCATCGGCGGCGTGGTGGCCACGGCCCCCCCGGACGGCGTTATATCGCCGGGCGGCGTCGGCTACGACATCAACTGCGGTGTGCGTCTGCTGGCCGGCCACCTCAATTTCGAAGAAATCAGACCCCATCTCGACGATGTCGCCTCGGCCTTGTACGCCAACTGCCCCAGCGGCGTGGGAAAGGGCGGTGCGGTCCGACTCACGGCCGGCGAACTGGACCAGGTCATGGAAAAGGGGGCGCACTGGGCGGTCGGCCGCGGTTTTGGGGTCGCAACCGACCTGGAGCACACGGAGGAGACCGGCTGTCTGGCAGGCGCAGACCCCGACCAAGTCAGCGCGCGCGCGCGGGACCGCGGCAGGGACCAGGTCGGCACGCTCGGGGCCGGCAATCACTTCATCGAGGTGGACGTGGTCGACCAGGTCACGGACGAGGCCGTCGCGCGGCGCATCGGCCTTTTCACCGGGCAGGTGGCGGTTCAGATCCATTGCGGCTCGCGCGGGCTCGGCCACCAGGTCTGCACGGATTACGTCAGCCGGTTTCAGAAGACCACCCGCAAGTACGGCATCGAGCTTCCCGACCGCGAGCTCGTCTGCGCGCCGTTGGACAGCAGCGAGGGCCGGGACTACCTCGCCGCCATGAAAGCCGCCGCCAACTACGCCTTCGCCAACCGCCAGGTGCTCGCCCACCATGTCCGCCGCAGCTTCGAGCAGGTGCTGGCCGGCAAGCTGAAACGGCCGGAGCTCTTCCAGATTTACGACATCGCCCACAACATGGCCAAGATGGAAACCCACACCGTGGGAGGGCGGACGGTGGAGGTGTGCGTGCACCGCAAGGGCGCGACGCGGGCCTTCGGCCCGGGATCGGAGGCGCTCCCGGCGGCCTACCGCGACATCGGTCAGCCCGTGCTGGTACCGGGATCGATGGGCACCTGCAGCTGGGTGCTGGTCGGGACCGAAACCTCCATGTCCCAGGCGTTCGGTTCGACCTGTCACGGTGCCGGCCGCACCATGAGCCGGAGCCAGGCCAAGCGCTCGGTCCAGGGGCCGACCCTGCGCCGGGAGCTCGAGGCCGGCGGCATCCGGGTGCGGGCCGGCAGCATGGCCGGTCTGGCGGAAGAGGCGCCCGCGGCCTACAAGGACGTCGATCGGGTGGTGAACGTCGTGGACGGGGCAGGACTGGCCCGGCGGGTGGCCCGGCTCACGCCGCTGGCCGTAATAAAGGGCTGAGCATCCATCCCGGGGATGAGGTTCGAGCCACAGGGTTCACGGAAACCTAAAAGGAGGTGTCGCATGCGGATGAATTTCCGAAGCATCATCTGTGCCACGGATTTTTCGGATTTCTCCAACCGCACCATCCCTTACGGGGTCGCGATCGCGCGGGAGTTCGACGCCAAGCTCTACGTCTGCCACGTTATCGACCTCTCGGCGGTCACCATCTACGGCGAGTTTCAACTGGACCCGGTCGGACAGCAGATGCGCATCCAGCAGGAGGCCCAGGCCCATTTGCCTAAAATCCCCGGGCTGGAGCGCGTGACGTGGGAGCCATTGATCGCGGTCGGGCAGCCGGCGGCTGAAATCGCACGGCTGGTCGAGGAAAAGGGGGTCGATCTCGTGATCGCGTCCACCCGCGGGCACTCCGGCCTGAAACGCCTCATCCTGGGTTCGGTGACCCAGCGCCTGATGCGCACCCTGAGCTGCCCGCTCCTGGCGGTGCAAAGCCCCGAGGAGGGATTCATTGGCAAGGACGCTGCGGGCATCCGGCTGAAGAGGATCCTCGTCGGGTGCGACTTTTCAGCGGACGCCGTGTTGAGCCTGAACTACGGGCTCAGCCTGGCCCAGGAGTTCGAGGCCGAGCTGCACCTCGTCCACGTGAGCGAACCGCCGGCCTACCGCGAATTCATGTCGCCCGCCGAACAAGCCCAGGACATGGTCCACACGGACGTGTTCAAGGAGAAACTGGAGGGTTTGGTGCCGCCGGAGGCCCGCAACTGGTGTTCGCTTCAGGTGGCTGTTTTGCGCGGCCAGCCGCACGAAGAGCTGGTCGCCTACGCCGTGACGCAGGCCATGGACATGATCGTGATGGGGGTGCGCGGGTACGGGCTGGTGAAGTCCCTGCTGATGGGGTCGACCACCGACCGGGTGGTGCGGCGCTCGCCCTGCCCGGTATTGACGGTCAGCACCCATCCTGAAAAGAGCTGACCGGCGAATTCCTCCGGGCCCTCGACCGAGGTGGAGACACCGCGGGGAACTAGATCTCGAAACCGGCTTCCGCGAAGATCGGCCTCAGGTGCGCCAAGCTCTGCCGCCCGGCGTTCTCGGGCGCATCGACGTAGGGATACAGCTCCAGGCTGATGTCCCCGGTGTAGCCCAGCCGGCGCATGCCTTTCAGCACCTCGCCGAAGTTGATGGCCCCGAGCCCGGCGATCAGATGCTGGTGGACGCGCGTCGCGGCGATGTCCTCCAGGTGCACGTGGCCCACCCACTCGAAGAGCGTTTCGAACGCCGCGGCCGGGTCCTCCCCCGCGCAGAAGAAATGACCGATGTCGAAATTCAGCCCCACCGCCGGCGATCGCACGTCGCGCATGAATTCATGGAACTGCCGGGTGGTTTCGATCATAAGGCCGGGCTCCGGCTCCACCAGGATGCGCACCCGCAGCTCTTCCGCCATCGGAACGACCTGCTCGAGCCCCTCGTGGAACAGCCGCTCGGCCTCTGCCCGGGTAACGCCGGAGAGCGGCCCGCCGGGCGGCACGGAGATGTTGGTGCAGTTCAGCCGCCGGGCCATCTGCAGGCACTCGCGGGTGTGGCGGATGCGGATCTCCCGGCGGCTGCGCTCGGTTTCAATCCAGGACGGCAGATAGGTGTCGCCCACCGCGAACAGGGTGAAGCTGTTCAGGTTGGTGACCTTGAGGCCGCCGGCCGCAAGCGTCTGCCGGAGGCGTTGAAACCCGGCCTCGTCGACATCTGGCGGGTAGAGGTGCGGACGGTCGGCCATGATCTCGACGCCCTTGAAGCCCATCTGCGCGATGCGCGCCACCGCGTCCACTAAGGGGAATTTGACAAACGCATTGGTGCTGTAGCCGAAAACCATCGCAGGTACCTCGCAGAAACGATAACCCCAACGGCGTGGCGGAGCTTCGCTCCGGATCGCGATCGAATATACGATTCGGCGGGAGGGTGTCAAGCCGCTCGGCAGGCGGCAGGCGGCGAAAGCGACGCCCTCCGGCGCCGGCCGAGGCGTTTTCGGCTCAGGCCGCACCCCGTAGCGGCGCCTCCGCCGTGCGCCGGTCGGCCGTGAGCCGGCCGTCGCTCAGCTGCAGGATGCGCTCGGCGTAGCCGGCGCATTCCGCACTGTGGGTCACCATGATCACCGTCATCCCGGAATCGTTGAGGCGTTGGAACATGCGCATGATCTCGCGGCTGTTTCCGGAGTCCAGGTTGCCGGTGGGCTCGTCGGCCAGCAGCACCGGCGGTTCGTTGACAATCGCCCGCGCGACGGCCACACGCTCCTTTTCGCCGCCCGAGATTTCTCCCGGCAGCCGCTTGGCCTTTCCCGCCAGACCGACCTGCGCCAGCGCCTCGGCGGCCAGCCGGCGCTTTTCGGTGCCGCTCTTGGGGCTCACCGCCAGCGGCAGCATGACGTTTTCGATCACCGTCAAATAGGGGACCAGGTGGAAGCTCTGGAAGACGAACCCCAGGTATTCCCTCCGGAAATCGGCCAGCCGGTCCTGGCCGAGGGCATAGACGTCGATGCCGTCGACCTGCAGGCGGCCGCTGCTGGGGGCGTTCATCGCCCCGAGCACGCCCAGGAGGGTCGATTTGCCGGCGCCGGACTCGCCCATGATGGCGACGAACTCGCCCGGTGCGATCCGGAAGCTCAAATCGGAAACGGCGTGGACCGCCGTCGCGCCGCTTCCGAACGACTTGCAGAGGTGCTCTGCGATGATATAGCTCATGCCTCGTTCCTTTCAGGCGGCCGCTAGAGCGAACGCAGCGCCTCGTTCGGATCCATCCGCGCGCCCATCTGCGCGGGGTAGACGCTGGCGATCAGGCCCAACGCCATCGCAAGGGCCACGGCCCCCGCCGCCAGCCCGGGCGCGAAGGGGACATGCCCCGAATGGGCATCGCCAAGAAACGCCAGCGCAGCGGCGGCCGACGCCCATCCCACGCCATACCCGAGAATTCCGGCCAGGGCCGAAATGATCCCGGCTTCCAGGAACACGATCTGCAGGATGTGGGTGCGCCGGAAGCCGACTGCCCGGAAGATGCCGATTTCCTGGGTGCGCTCCCGAACGCTGCCCATCATGGTGACCAGCACCACCAGGCCGCCGATGAAAAGAATCACACCCGAAATTCCGTATGAAAACCGCTGGAACTGGGCCAGCGCCTCCATGCGGCTTTTGACCACCTGCTGGATGGCCATGACCTTTGCGCCGGGGAGCGCCGCGGAAATCTGGCGCACCATGTCTTCGATCGGGCAGTCCTTGCACAAGGCCGCCACTTCGACCATCGAGATCCTGCCGGCCTTGGCGAAGAGCTGCTGCGCGGCGGCCAGGGTGAGAAAGGCCAGCTGGTCGTCCTGAGAGCCGGTGAGCGCGAGCCGGCCGGACACGACCAGGCTGCGGCCGTTCACGGACAGACGCTGCCCGGTGTCCAGGTTCAAAACGCGCGCGGCCTCGGCCCCCAGGAGCACCTCGTCGTCCTGCGGCAGCCGGCCCGCCACATGCCACCAGGGCTTGAGGATCGCGGCCGCCTTGAAATCCACGCCGGCCAGCAGCATCCGCCGGCCCTCGACGGATGCCACACCGAGCACCATGGGGCCCACCGCCGCTATGTTTTTGTGATTGGGAATGGCGGCGAGCCGCGTCAGTTCGGATTCCTTGATCTCCTCGAGATCAAAGGACACCCCGCCCATGGAGAGCCCGCCGTAGCTAAGGGTGAGGTTTTCGGTCTTGGGAACGATCAAAATGTTGGCGCCGTATTGCTCGAGCTTGTGGGCGATGTCGTGGCGGGTGGCCTGCACGTAGGTGATGATCCCGACCACCGTCGCGACCGCCATCACCAGCCCGGCCAGGATAAACGCGGCCTTGGTCTTGCGCCGCATCAGATTGCGGAGGGAGATCAGTTTCAGCGTCATGGTTCAGGCCTTTCCGGCAAAGTCGAAGTAGCTCTTGCCTTCGAGAATGTCGCTCACGCGGATGATCAGCATCCCGTTTTCGACCCGCCGCTCCAACGGCGCCGGGTTGCAGCCGCCTTTGACCTCGTTGATCCTGGTCGAGTGGAACCGTTGGCCGCAGTTGCGGCACACCATGAACTCTCCGTCCTGGGCGTAGCCCTTGCCGGCCGGCCAGCACACATCGCAGGCATCGAAGGCGGCGCGGAGGACGCCGTCGGCGCTCTTGAGCACAAAGTATCGGATCATGATCTCGCCGGTCTTGTGCTGAAAGTAGTGCGGTTTGCCGTCATCGAAAGTGGAGGTCGGCAGTGAGACGGTATCCCCTGGAGGGGTGGCGGTAACCGCCGGGCCGGGCCGGGTTTCCGGGGCGTGCGCCCCGAAGTAAAAATAGGCCCCTCCGGCCAGAAATATTGCAAGAGCGAGGCCGGCGATCAGCGGCCGGCGGGTTTTGGGACGGACATCGAGAACGGCGGCCTTCTTGGCCGCCAGCTTGTCATCGGCAGTTTTCCGAGTCATGGTCGTACTCCTGATGGTGAGGGTAAGGGTGCGTTCAAGCATGAACCCGCCGCGCCGGCCGAACGGTCGTATAGGGCCGCCGGAATCGGCATCGCGGCGTCCTTATGGTCAAAAAGCAGAATCTTCGGAGGGGGGCGATCAGATCAACAGGGTCAGGAGGCGCAGGTAACGCCGTTTTTCGGGAGGAGTTGAATCCGCTCGGCGCAATTCCCGTGACCAGCCCTGCCATGGAAAGGGATCATCGCGAACCGCCACTGCGGCCGTCGCGGTGAAACCCGGCCCGGTCTCCGCCCCGGACGGCAGCGCGAGGCGGTCCTGAACCCATCGGCAGCCTGGCCCCGTCCCGTCGGCCGTATCCGCCGTTTGCGGGCAGCAGGGCGCGGGGGCCGTCCCCTCTGCGGCGTGCGGGTGGGAAACCGGCTCGGGCGTGTGCCGGCAGCAGGGCATCCGGCAGTCCCCGGAGCCGACGCAGGCAGGCGCCGCCGCCGTCGCGAGCAGGAGCACGACCAGCAGGGCATGGGCAGTTCTGGCAATCACGCCATTCATACCTGCCAACTATAGTTGCTGAAATGAAGAACTGTCAACAGATAAAATGAGGCTGAGGCGGCGTCGATGAACTCCTAAAAAGATCAGCGTTCAGCGACTCACCGCTAAAGGCGCTTGCCGGACTCCGCCAGTTCCTTCAGGCCCTCGGTGTCGAGCAGCGCGATCTTCCGGCCTTGGACCCGGATGAGGTGCTGCGAGGAGAGCTTGGCAAAAATCCGAGAGAGGGTTTCGGGGATCGTTCCGAGCAGGCTGGCCAGCTGGCCCTTGGATATTCTCAGCACCACCTGATCGCCGCCGCCCTGCTCAAGCGAGAGATAAAGGAGGTAGGTGGCCAGTCGCGCCGGAATCTCCTTCAGCGAGAGATTCTCGATTTGAACCGTAAACTGCCGCAGCTTGAGAGAGAGATCGGCCAGGAGCTTGAGGGAAAGCGCCGGGTTCTTTTCAAGCAGGCTGACGAATGCCCCGCGCGGGAAAAACAGCACTCGCGTGTCCTGGATGGCTTCGGCATTCGCCGGGAAATGCTCGCCGGCGAACACAGGCACTTCGCCGAAGGTCTGGCCGGAGGCGAAGATGTGCAGGATGTGCTCCTTGCCGTCGGGCGAGACCTTGAAAATCTTCACCGTCCCATCGATGACGACATAGAAGCCGTTGCCGTCGTCTCCATCGGAAAAGATCAACTCGCCCCGGCCGAAGCTCTTTTCCAGGGCGATGTCCTGAAACTGGGCCAGCTGCCCGCGGCTCAGGCCGCTAAAGAGTGGAATACGGGCAACGACGTCGGCCGGTTTTTCCATAGCCGCTCTTCTGGCAGGAATTGAAATCGAAGTCAAGGCATCGGCGCTCGAAAAGGCCCGGAATGGTTCGACAGCGCGGGTGGGGAGCATTACTATGAGATTTTACGTTGTTTATGTCGGCTGCACTCCTGTGGATGACGGTCTCGAGGGTTCTGGTTGGAAAATAATCGGGCTTTTTGATCTAAATCAAGGTGCGTCCCGCCGACTGCGCATAAAGTGCGGCCACGCTCGAAATGGCGACATCCTGGTTCTGCGAGCTCGAAAACCGAAATTAGATAACGAAAGGAGCTGCATCATGTTTTGTTACCAGTGCGAACAGACGTCCAAAGGCGAAGGCTGCACCAAGATCGGCGTTTGCGGCAAGACCGCCGAGGTTGCGGCCTTGCAGGATCTTCTGATCTACGGTTTGAAGGGGCTTTCCCTCGTGGCCGTTGAGGCCCGCAAGCTCAAGCTCGATCTGACCGAGGTCAACCGCTTCACCCTGCAGGCCACCTTCTCGACGCTGACCAACGTCGATTTCGACCCCGCCCGGTTCGTGGAGCTGGTCGGCCGCTGCACGGCCTTGCGCGAGGACCTGAAAAAGAAAGTCAAACAGGGCGGCGGCAATGCCGATTTCGGCCATGAGGCGGCCGCCTTCGCGCCGGCGGCTGGGGTAGAGGCCCTGGTGGCCCAGGCCGAGAAGACCGGGGGCGTCAAAGCGCCGGCCGCGGATCCAGATGCCCAGGCCCTTCGCGAGCTTCTGATCTATGGCCTCAAGGGCGTCGCCGCTTACTCGGACCACGCCTGGATCCTCGGCCAAAAAGATGAAAGCGTCTACGCCTTCATCCACGAGGCCCTTGCCGCCACCCTGAACCCCGCCCTGGGCGTGAACGACTACCTCGGACTGGTGCTCAAGTGCGGCGAAGCCAACCTGAAGGCGATGGAGCTCCTGGATGCCGGCAACACCGGCGCTTACGGGCATCCGGTGCCGACCAAGGTCCCGCTCGGCCATAAGAAGGGCAAGGCCATCCTGGTGTCCGGCCACGACTTGAAAGACCTCGAGGAAATTCTCAAGCAGAGCGCCGGCAAGGGCATCAACGTGTACACTCACGGCGAGATGCTGCCCTGCCACGGCTATCCCGAGCTGAAGCAGAAATACCCGCATTTCTTCGGCCACTACGGCACGGCCTGGCAGAACCAGGCCAAGGAATTCAGCAAATTCCCGGGTGCCATCGTCATGACCACCAACTGCATCCAGAAGCCCACCGACGCCTACCGGGACAACATCTTCAGCGCCGGCCTGGTGGGCTGGCCCGGGGTGCAGCACATCGCCGGATCCGACTTCAAAGCCGCTATCGACAAGGCCCTGGCCCTGCCCGGCTTCACCGATGACGAGGCCGGCAAGGAGGTCATGGTCGGCTTCGCCCGCAACACGGTGTTGAGCGTGGCCGGAAAGGTGATCGAACTGGTCAAGGCCGGCAAGATCAAGCACTTCTTCCTGGTGGGCGGCTGCGACGGTGCCAAGCCCGGCCGCAGCTACTACACCGAGTTTGTCGAAAAAGTGCCCAAGGACTGCGTGGTGCTGACGCTGGCCTGCGGCAAGTTCCGCTTCTTCGACCAGGACCTGGGGGCCATCGACGGGATCCCGCGGCTTTTAGACGTCGGCCAGTGCAACGATGCCTATTCGGCCATCCAGATCGCGGTCGCGCTGTCGAAGGCCTTCGACTGCGGGGTCAACGACCTGCCCCTGTCGCTGATCCTTTCCTGGTACGAGCAGAAGGCGGTGGCGATCCTGTTGACGCTGCTCTACCTCGGCATCAAGAACATCCGGCTCGGCCCGAGCCTGCCGGCCTTCGTGAGCCCCAACGTGCTCAACGTTCTGGTGGAGAAGTTCAACATCGCCCCCATCAAGACGCCCGACGAGGACCTCAAGGCCATCCTGAAGTAGCTTCGCCCGCGCAGCGGAAACAGACCGGGGCTCCTCTGCTGAAGCCCCGGTCTATTTGATGTAGGTCAAAGACGCCGGCGGCGGCATGCGATAGCATCAGCGCCAACGGGTTGAACCTGCCACAAGGAGAGCCAACCATGCGATGCCCAGGCCAAGACATGCAATACTGGAAACCGGGCGCCATTTTCGAGTCCAGCTGCCCGCAATGCGGCCACCCCGTGGAGTTTTTCAAGGACGACACGGCGCGCAAGTGCGGCCAGTGCGGACACCGCTTCGTCAACCCGCAGATGGACTTCGGCTGCGCAGCCTATTGCCCCTTCGCCGAGCAGTGCCTCGGCACGCTGCCGGAAGGAGTGGCCGTTCAGAAGGAAAACATGCTGAAGGACCGCGTGGCCGTCGAGATGAAGCGCACCTTCCGGAACGACTTCAAGCGCATCGGCCGCGCGGGCCGGCTGGCCCGCTACGCGGAGCGCATCGGCAAGAGCGAAAAAGGCAACCTGGCGGTGATTCTGTCGGCCGCTTACCTGTTGGATATCGATGCGGCGGCGGAAGAACCGGTTGGCGGGATTCCGGTCTTGGCGCGCGAAATCCTCGCCAAACTCGGCGCGCGTGAGGACCTGATCGCCGAGGTCTGCGACATCATCGCCCTGCATCGGTCCGGCCGAACCGGTGATTCCGTCAATTTCCGGGCCCTGCACGATGCCAATTCCCTTGAAACGCTGGAAACCGCGCACAAGGATCGGCCCATCGCCGCCGATGAGCTGGCGGCGCGCATCGAGCATTCCTTTTTGACCGTGTCCGGCCGGCAGGCCGCACGCGAGACTCTACTTAATGTCGAGGTGACCCCATGAAAGTCATTCGCAAAATCATCAAAATCGACGAAGACCTCTGCAACGGCTGCGGCAACTGCGTGCCGGCCTGCGCCGAAGGTGCGCTGGAAATCATCGACGGCAAGGCCCGCGTGATCGCCGACATCTACTGCGACGGCCTGGGCGCCTGCCTGGGCGAGTGCCCGACCGGCGCGCTGACCATCGAGGAGCGGACGGCCGACGAGTTCGACGAACACGCGGTGGAAAAGATGCTGGCCCAAAAACACGAGGCCCCGGAGCCACCGAAGGTCCTGCCCATGGCCGCCGGCGGCTGCCCGTCGGCGCGCATGGTGCAAAGTTTCGGCGCCGCACCCGCGACCGCCCCTGCGGCAGGAGAACCCGCCGAATCGGCCCTCAGTCACTGGCCGGTGCAGATCATGCTGGTGCCCCCGACGGCGCCGTTCCTGAAAGGTGCGGACCTCCTGGTGCTCGCCGACTGCGTGCCGGTCGCCTTCCCGACTCTGCACCGCGATTTCCTGCAGGGCCGGCGCGTGATGCTCGGCTGCCCCAAGTTCGACGACGCCGAGGCGTATATCGACAAGTTCGCTCAGATCTGCCGGCAGTCCGGCATCCGCAGCATCACCTCGGTGGTCATGGAAGTCCCCTGCTGCTCGGCCCTGCCGGTCATCGTCCAGAAAGGCATGCAGCGTTCCGGAGTCAAGATCCCCATGGAGGAAGTGGTCATCAGCGTGCGCGGCAAAATCCTGCAGCGCCGCCAGGTGGCTGCGGCCTGAGCCTGTATTGTGAGACACGCCTGTTTCAAGAACCAATTCGAGACTAGATTGCAATGTTTTTTCCGGTGTGATATTGAGCCATTGTTCGCAGCTGCACCGGATTGCCGCCGGCATGGATCGTTGGGGCTTTGTATCGGGCTCGCGTGGCGGAAGCTGCCCAAGGCCGTTCCGCCCGCTCCCGGACGCAAGCCCAATCCCAAGAATTCAAGCGCTTGCAGACGCCCGCGGCTGGTGTTTGCCTCTGGCACGGAACTTGATTGAGTCCAAGCGGCTCAAGTGAATTCACTCCGCCGGAAGGTAACGCCGTGAGACCCTGCAATCTTCACATCGTCAAGACCCTGCGACTGACGGAAGAAATGCTTCGCCTGGCCGACCACGGCGAGGCCGACCACGAAGACAGCGGCTGCGCGATTCTGTACGGGATCCTGCGCGATTCGGCATACAAGCTCAGGAAATTGGCCGAAGAAGAAAAACGCAACCATGTGCGCAAAGGATGGTGGCTCCTGGAAGACGACGCGGCCGCCCCTCCCTGACAACCGTTCGCAGGCCCGTTTCGAACTGCCGGGGGAGAATGGGGACTCCGCCCGGTCAACCTTTCGTGAAATGAAAAAAGAAAAGGAGGTCTGACATGGCCGAACAGCTTCAAGTCTACAAATGCGATGTGTGTGGAAATATCGTCGAGGTGCTGCACGCCGGCGGGGGCGAACTGGTTTGCTGCGGTCAGCCCATGAAGCTTTTCAAGGAAAACACCGTCGATGCGGCCAAGGAAAAGCATGTGCCCGTCGTCGAAAAAACCGCCGATGGGTTCAAGGTCAAGGTCGGAAGCGTGGCTCACCCCATGGAGGAAAAACACTGGATCGAGTGGGTCGAGCTGATCGTCGACGGCAAGGTCTATCGCCAGTTCCTTAAACCCGGCCAGGTGCCGGAGGCGACCTTCTGCATCAAAGCCGACAAGGCTTCCGCGCGCGAATACTGCAACCTGCACGGTCTGTGGAAGGCATAGGAGAAACCGCCATGGCAAGCTGGAAATGCTCCAAATGCGGCTACACCTTCGAGGCGGATGCGCATCCCAATCAATGCCCGTCTTGCAAGGAAAAATGCGAATTTCTCGATAACACCTGCTACACGCCGGACTGCACCGCCGAGGGAATTGACCCGCGGATCGCGAAACCCGGGTCCTGACCGGCAGCCGGCCCTGCTGTGCCGGAGAGGCGGCGCCGGCGGATCGCCGCCGTCGTCGAGGGAGATCGGTCGTCATGGGAAAAGTGCTGATTGTATTTGCCACGCGGACCGGCGAAACCCAGAATATTGCCGAACTGATCGCCGAAGGGGTCCGCTTGGCCGGCCACCAGGCCGACGTGGTCAACGTGAAGAACGTCAAGAGCGAAGCGGACCTGGCCGGCTACGACGGGTACGTGTTCGGGTCCGCCACCTACCACGGCGACATGCTGCAGACGATGAAAACGTTCCTGTTCATGGCCGAAAAGGCCTCGCTGGCGAATAAAATCGGCGGGGCGTTCGGCTCCTTCGGATGGAGCGGCGAAGCCAACGACCGCATTTACCAGACCATGAAGAACATCTTCCAGATGAGCATGGTCGCCGACTGCCTGCGGCTGAAGTCGAGCCTCCTCGGCGGCGGTGTCCAGATGGCTCAGGAGTATGGCCGTCAGCTGGCCCAAAAATTAAACGCCTAAATTCTTGCTTGCAAAGAGGGAGGAGACACCATGGCCCCGAATGAAACCACCCCCCAGCATTGCCCCGGCTACGCCAACTTCAAAAGCCTGAAATCGTTCAGCTGCAACTGCCCGAAATGCGGCGCCGAGAAAGAAATTTTCTCCGACGAGTTCGACCGGCCCCACAAGTGTGCCAAATGCGGGCAATCCATCGATTTCACCCAATGCCAGCTGGCGGGCGAAGGCAAGAGTCTGTCGCCACGGTGACCCGCGGCGCATTTGAGCCCACGCCCGATGCAAATCGTCGCAGTGGATGTCCGGAGGCAGTCTTCCGTCGGGCGGTCGCGGAGAAAAAGGTTTGGGCGCATGAAGATCCCAAGGACGCTGATGGCGCTCGGCCTGCTGGCGCTGACCGCCGGGGGCTGGGCCTCGGACCCGGCCCAAAACAAAGGCGCAGCCGACATGATCCTGGAAGGCGGCACGAGCGGCAAGGTCGCCTTCCCCCACCACCGGCATCAGCAGGCGCTGGGGGACTGCAATATCTGCCATGCGGCGTTTCCGCAGAAGGCCGGCGCCATCGAGGACCTCAAGGCCCAGGGCAAGCTCGCCCGCAAGCAGATCATGAACGAGCAGTGCACCCAATGCCACAAGGAAAAGAAGCGGGACGGCGTGAAGGCCGGCCCGACCACCTGCACGGCCTGCCACGTCAAACAGTGATCGGACCCTTGCCATGCTGATCCTCGGATTGCAGGGAAGCCCGCGCAAGAAGGGCAACACGAACTTCCTCCTTTCCAGCTTTCTGCAGGCGGCCGAGCGCCGGGGCGCCGCGACGCGCACCCTCCAGGTGGTGGAACGCAATATCCTGCCCTGCAAGGAATACGTGGTCTGCGAGAAGAAAGGCTACTGCCCCATCGACGACGACATGGCGAGCGAGATCTACGGGCTGCTGCGCCAGGCGGAGGTCGTCGTCCTGGCCTCGCCCATCTTTTTTTACAACATGACCTCCCAGCTCAAGGCGCTGGTGGACCGCTGCCAGACGTTCTGGGCGCGCAAGTACCGACTGAAGCTGAGCGACCCGCTCAAGTCCTCGCGCCGGGGATACCTGCTCAGCGTCGGGGCCACCCGAGGCAAGAACCTCTTCGAGGGGCTGCAGCTGACCGCCAAGTACTTCTTTGACGCCATCGACGCCCGCTACGAAGGCAGCCTGGTGTATCGCGGCATCGAAGGTCCCAAGGACATGTTCCGTCACCCCACGGTCACGGACGACATCGAGCGCGCCATGGGAGACCTCATGGCCGCCTATGCCGGCAGAAAAAAAGTGCTCTTCCTGGGCCGCACCAACGCCTGCTGCAGCCAGGCGGCCGGGGCCTTCGCGCAGCATTTGGCCGCCGACCGGCTGGACGTGACGACCGCCGGTATGCAGCCCGCCGACGCGATCGAGCCCGGAATGGTTAAAGCCATGGCCGAAAAGGGCATCGACATGGCCTTCCGGGCGCCGCAGCCCATCGACGCCGCTCTTTCCCAAGGCCCGCCGGACATCATCGTAGCCATCGGCCTCGGCGGGGAAGGCCCGGCGTTCGCCGGAGCTCGGCATCTGCAATGGGATCTGCCCGGTCCGATCGACTCGTCTCCGGAAGCGATGCGCGCGCTGAGGGACAGTATCGAATCCCGTGTCGAACAGTTGATCCGAACCGTATCCGAATCTTAAGCAAGGGGGGAATGAGCCCATGGCCACACCCGAAGAAATCCATCAGTGCCAGACCGTCAACTGCGGCTGCCTCTACGATCCCGACCGAGGGGATCGCCGCGGCAAGATTCCCAAGGGAACCCAGTTCCAGGACCTTCCGGATCAATGGC
>Ga0114938_1000867_pt1 | contig 21917 bp, 18 predicted proteins | sample AshMeaBigSpring_FD_88675 | JGI IMG/M metagenome (GOLD analysis project Ga0114938, IMG submission 88675) | Groundwater microbial communities from Big Spring, Nevada to study Microbial Dark Matter (Phase II) - Ash Meadows Big Spring | ecosystem: Environmental > Aquatic > Deep subsurface >...
CGGGGGAGTCGGTGGCCTCGCCGCCGAGCCACTGCCCGCGGTGCGCTGCCCCGATCGCCGCGCGGGACAACATCCCCGTGCTCTCCTGGTTGCTGCTCCGCGGCCGGGGTCGGTGCTGCGGCGAGCCGATCTCCGTGCGCTACCCGCTGGTCGAGCTCGCGACCGCTGCCTGCTTCGCGGCCGTCGCCTGGCACTTCGGCTTCGGGATCCAGGCGCTGCTCGGCTGCGTGTTCACGGCGTATCTCATCGCACTCGCGGGGATCGACCTCGACCGGCAGCTGTTGCCGGACATCCTGACCGTGCCGCTGGTCTGGACCGGCCTCCTCGCGAGCCTCTGGCACGCCGGCGGCGCCGTCCCGCCGGTCTCGCCGCGCGATGCGCTCATCGGTGCCGCCGCCGGGTACCTGTTCCTGTGGGCGGTGTTCCAGCTGTTCCGGCTCGCCACCGGCAAGGAGGGCATGGGCTACGGCGACTTCAAGCTGTTCGCCGCAGCCGGCGCCTGGCTCGGCTGGCAGATGCTGCCGCTCGTGCTGCTGCTCGCGGCGGTCGTGGGCGCCGTCACTGGCATCGCGCTGATCGTCGCGAAGCGCCTCGGCCGCGGCGTGCCGATCCCCTTCGGCCCTTACCTCGCGGGAGCGAGCTGGATCGCGATGCTGTGGGGCGGGCCCATGATGGACGCGTGGCTCGCGGCCGCGCGGCTCGGCTAGGCATCGCATGTTCCGGGTCGGCCTCACCGGCGGCGTCGCCAGTGGCAAGTCGACGGTGGCCGAGCTGTTCGAGGGCCTGGGCGCGACCGTCATCGACACGGACAGCATCGCGCGGGCCGTCGTGGCGCCCGGGCGCCCCGCGCTCGCCGCGCTGGTCGGCGCCCTCGGCACCGGCATCCTCGGCACCGGCGGCGTGCTCGACCGCGCGGGCCTGCGCCGGCGCATCTTCGCGGACCCGGCGGTGCGGCGCACGGTCGAGGGCATCCTGCACCCGGCGATCATGGGCGAGCTGGAGCGGCAGTCGCGCGCGGCAGGCGGGCCCTATCAGGTGCTCGTCGTTCCGCTGCTGGTCGAAGGCCGCCACACGGGCCTCGTGGACCGGGTCCTGGTCGTGGACTGCCCGCCCGAACTCCAGATCGAGCGCCTCATGCGGCGCGACGGCGAGACCCGCGAAACAGCGCAGGCGATGCTCGACGCGCAGGCCTCGCGCGAGGCGCGGCTCGCGGCAGCGGACGACGTGATCCGGAACGACGCCACACCCGGGGCGCTCGCCGCCCGCGTCGCCGAGCTGGACCGCCGCTACCGGAAACTGGCGGCAAGAGCCTGATTTGCAGCCTCGCAGCGTGGCGGCCGTCACATCTGCGGGGTTGTCGGGGCCGGAAGCCGTGACGCAGAATGGGCCCATGTTCGAGCCCGCCCCGGAGCCCCGGGTCGAAACGGAGCCGATCGTCTACGAGCAGCCGCTCAATGAGCGGATGCGCGGGTTCATGCGGCTCGAGTTCCTGTGGCAGCAGCTGTCCTACCACGCGGGCCTGCCGAATGCCTGGTCGAGCCGCTCCGCGGTCGCCTGCCTGCTCGAGATCCTCGCCATCACCTCGCGCGGCGACGCGCGCGGCGACGTGCTCAAGGAGCTCGAGCGCCAGATGACGGCGCTGCGGGACTTCCAGAACCGTCCCGGCGTCGACAACGCGCGGCTGCGCGCCGTGCTCTCGGCGCTGATGCGTCGCCGCGAGGAGCTGAACGCCGCCGGCGCCAACTTCCTGCAGAAGCTGCGCGAGTCCGAGTTCCTGAACGCGATCAAGCACCGCAGCGCGATCCCGGGCGGCACCTGCGAGTTCGACCTGCCTGACTTCTATCACTGGCTCAACCTCGAGGCCGACGCGCGCGAGGCGGACCTCGCAGCCTGGCTGTCGACGATCCGGCCGCTGTGCGAGTCGGTCTCGGAGCTCCTGTGGATCACGCGCGAGAACGCCCGCCCGCGCGAGGAGACCGCGCCCGGCGGCGTGTTCCAGATCCAGTTCGAGCGCGACCGCCCGGCGCAGCTGCTGCGCGTCACGCTCCCCGGCACGTCGAAGCTCTACCCGGAGGTCAGCGGCAGCCACCATCGCTGTTCCCTGCGCTTCCTGCGCTGGAACAGCGTGCACAGCCGCCCGGTGCAGGCGACGGAGGACGTGCCCTTCGTCCTCGCGATCTGCCACTGACGCGCGTGGCGCACGAGGTCCCCTGCCCGCGCTGCGGCCGTCGCCGGGAATGGCACGGCAACCCCTTCCGCCCGTTCTGCAGCGAGCGCTGCAAGCTCGTGGACCTCGGCGCCTGGCTCGACGAGCGGCACACGATCGCGGGCGAGGCGGCGGAAATCCCGGTCGAGGAGCCGGCGAAGCATTGAGAAAAAGGGGACAGTCCCCTACATTCCCAGGTGCTTCACCAGGAAAGCCCACTGGTTGGCCCAGTCCTCGACCAGCATCCACGTCGGCTTGCCGGCGCCGTGGCCGGCGCGGGTCTCGATGCGGATGATCGCCGGGTTCGCGCAGCCCTGCGCATGCTGCAGCGCCGCCGCGAACTTGAAGCTGTGCCAGGGCACGACGCGGTCGTCGTGGTCGGCCGTCGTCACGAGCGTCGGCGGGTAGCAGCGTCCGGGCGCCAGGTTGTGCACGGGCGAGTACGCCGCGAGCGCGCGAAACTGCGCTTCGTCCTCCACCGTGCCGTAATCGGATGACCAGGCGTAGGCGTTCGCGCTCGCGGTGTGGTAGCGCAGCATGTCCAGGACGCCGACGCCCGGCAGCGCGGCGCCGAAGAGCTCCGGCCGCTGCGCCATCACGGCACCCACCAGCAGGCCGCCATTGCTGCGGCCGTGGATCGCGAGCTTCGCCGGGCGGGTGTACTGCTCCGTGACCAGGTATTCGGCCGCTGCGATGAAGTCGTCGAAGACGTTCTGCTTCCTGGTCTTCGTGCCGGCGTCGTGCCAGGTGGCGCCGTACTCGCCGCCGCCGCGCAGGTTGGCGACGGCGTAGGTGCCGCCGAGTTCCAGCCACGCCGCGACTGCCGCGCTGTAGGACGGCGTCAGCGACACGTCGAAGCCGCCATAGCCGTAGAGCAGCGTCGGGTCCGAGCCATCCCGCTTCGCGTCCTTGCGGCGCGTGATGAACATCGGCACGCGCGTGCCGTCCTTGCTCGCATAGAACACCTGCTCGCTGATGAACGGCGAGCCATCGAAGGAGACGGTCGGCTTGCGGTAGAGCGTCACCTCGTCGCGGGCGACGTCGTAGCGGTAGAGCGCGAGCGGCGTCAGGTAGTCGGTATAGGCGAAGAACGTCTCGGACTCTTTCGGTGCGTCGGGGAAGCCGATCACGGTGCCGTCGCCGGGCAGGCGCAGGTCGCCGCGGCGGCTGCCGTCCCTGCCGTACACGACCACGCGCGAACGCGCGTCCTGCAGGTAGTTCGCGATGACGTACCCGCCGACCAGGCTCGCCTGGTGCAGCGTCGTCGCCGCCTCCGGCACCACCTCGGACACCTGTCGCGACACCGGGTCGACCGCGATCACGCGCCCGCGCGCCGCGCCCTGCGTGGTCTTGAAGTAGAGCCGGCCGTCCATCGCGCCCAGGAAATCGTAGAGGCCATCCCACTGGTCGAACAGCCGCACGACCGGGGCGCCGGATTGCCCGAGATCCTGCAGGTGCACGGCATTGCTGTCGAAGCCGTAGGAGATGATCAGCACCAGCCAGCGCCCGTCGTCGGTCACGATGGCGTACGGATTGTGGCGGTCATTTTCGGTGATCGAGTAGACGTGCGCGTCGTCCGCCTGCGCCGAGCCCAGCCGGTGGCGGTACACGCTCACCTGCCGCTGGTCGTCACCCTTGCCGTCCGCGCCCTTCGGGTAGCGCGAGTAGTAGAAGGCGCGCGCATCGGGGAGCCACGAAACGTTGGTGAACTTGGTGTCGCCGATGAGATCCGGCAGGTCGCGGCCGGTCTCCACCTCGCGCACGCGCCAGGTGTCCCAGTCGCTGCCGCCCTCGGACACCGCCCAGGCGACGTAGCGTCCGTCGGGGCTGATCGAATAGTCCGCGAGCGACGCGGTCGCGTCCGCCGAGAGCGTGTTGGGGTCCACCAGCACGCGCGGCGCCGCGGTGAGCGACTCCGCCCAGTAGAGGACGCCCTGGTTCCGCTTGCCGGACTTCTCGACGAAAAAATGGCGGCCGCCCTTCTTCACGGGCATGCGCGACTTGTCGTCGAGCCAGGCGTAGCCGTACTGCTCGTAGTCCCACAGCTCGGTCAGGCGCCGCTCAATCGCCGCGCGCGCCGGGATCGCCTCCAGGTAAGGCTGTGCAAGCGCGTTCTGCGCCGCGATCCAGCTGCCGAGCCCCTCGGAGGGCGACTCCATCCAGCGGTAGGGATCGGCGACCGTCGTGCCGTGATAGACGTCGGCCACCGCGCCGCGGGCGGTCGGCGGGTACTCGAGCCCCTGCGCGGGCGGGCTCCCATTCGCGCTCATGGCCGTGCAGGCCGCGAGCGCGGCCATGGCAAGGCCGGATATGACATAGCGGGTCACCGTGCATACACTCCCGTCTGGACCGGGCCCGAAGTCTAGCAAACGACGAAGCCCGTCCTTGCCACCCAGCGACAGGACGGAGCGACGATGCGTTCATTCGTGATCGGATTCACGGCGAGCCTTGCCCTCGGCCCCGCGCTCGCGTCGGACCTGACGGTCGAGCGGATGTTCGAGGCGCCGGACCTCACCGGCCCCTCGCTGCGCCTCGCGCGTTTCTCGCCGGACGGCCGGCTCGTGACCTACCTGCGCGGCCGCGACGACGCGCCGGCGGCGTACGACCTCTGGGCCTACGACATCTCCGCCGGCCGCCATCGGCTGCTGGTGGATTCGCGCGTGCTGGTCCCCGCGGAGGGCGCATTGTCGGCGGAAGAGGAAGCACGCCGCGAACGCCAGCGCATCGCGGCGCTGCGCGGCATCGTAGTGTACGAGTGGTCGCCGGACGCGCGCGCGCTGCTCTTCCCGCTCGGCGGCGACCTCTACCATTACGACCTCCGCAAGCCGCCCGCAGAGGCCGTGCGTCGCCTCACCACGACCGAGGCTTTCGAGACCGACCCGCGCTACTCGCCGCGCGGGCGGTACGTGAGCTTCATCCGCGACCAGGACCTGTATGCCGTCGAGATCGCGACGGGCGCGGAGCGGCGGCTCACGACCGGCGGCGGCGGCCTCGTCAGCCACGGCGTCGCCGAGTTCATCGCGCAGGAGGAGATGGGCCGCAACACCGGCTACTGGTGGTCACCCGACGAGCAATACATCGCCTGCACGCAGGTGGACGAGTCGCCGGTCGCGGAGGTGGAGCGCTTCGAGATAGCGGCGGACGGCGCGAGGAGCTTCCGCCAGCGCTACCCGGCGGCCGGCCGGGCGAATGCCGAGGTGCGCCTCGCGATCCTCGCGCTCGCGACCGGAGAGATCGCGTGGGCCGACCTCGGCCAGGGCGACCGCTACCTCGCGCGCGTGGACTGGTTCCCGGAGGGCGACCGCGTGCTGGTGCAGCGCCAGACGCGCGACCAGAAGCGCCTCGACCTGATCGCCATCCCCGTCACGGGCGGCGCGGGCGCGGAAATCCTGACCGAGCGCAGCGACACCTGGGTCGCGCTGCACGACGACCTCTACTTCCTGCCGGAGCGGCGCGAGATCCTGTGGGCCTCGGAGCGCAGCGGCCACAATCACCTCTACCGCTACGACTACGACGGCGTGCTCAAGGGTGCGGTCACCGCCGGCGACTGGGACGTCGAGGGCGAATGGCAGGCGCCGGCCGTGCGCGGCGTGGACGAGCGCCGCGGCCGCGTCTATTTCATGGCGACGAAGAAATCGCCGCTCGAGCGCCAGTTGTACGTGGCCGGCCTCGACGACGGCGCCACGCGGGAGCCGGTCGCGATCACGACCGGCGACGGCTGGCACAACGTGACGATGTCGCGCGATGCGCGACGCATGATCGTGGGCTTCAGCAGCCCGTCGCAGCCGCCGCAGGTGTCGCTGCACGACGCGAGCGGCCGCCGCCTCGCCTGGCTCATCGAGAACCGCCTGGACGCTTCGCACCCCTATGCGCCATTCCTCGACCGTCATGCGACGCCCGAGTACGGGACGCTGCCCGCCGCGGACGGCACGCCGCTCTACTGGCAGATGCACAGGCCCGCGGGCTTCGATCCCGCCCGGCGCTACCCGGCGGTGCTGCTCGTCTACGGCGGACCGGCCGTGCAGACCGTCGCGCGGCGCTGGGGCGACCGCCGCGGCGGCCAGGCGGTGCAGCTCCTGGCGCAGCGCGGCTACGTCGTGTTCGCGCTCGACAACCGCGGCTCCGGCAGCCGCGGCCGGAAGTTCAACGAGGCGTTGTACCGGCGGCTCGGCGGCGTCGAGGTCACGGACCAGCTCGCGGGCGTCGAATGGCTCAAGCGCCAGCCATTCGTGGACCCGGCGCGCGTCGGCGTCTACGGCTGGAGCTACGGCGGCTACATGACGCTCATGCTGCTCGCGCAGTCGCCCGGCACCTTCAAGGCGGGCGTCGCCGGCGCGCCCGTCACCGAATGGGCGCTCTACGACACGCACTACACCGAGCGCTACCTCGGCACGCCGCAGGACAACCCGGAGGGGTACCGGCAGTCCGACGTGCTGACGCACGCGGGCGCGATTTCCGACCGGCTGCTGCTGATCCACGGCATGGCGGACGACAACGTGCTGTTCACGAACACGACCAAGCTGATCCCGGTGCTGGTCGCCAAAGGCCTGCCGTTCGAGATGGTCGCCTACCCCGGCAGCCGGCACGCGGCGCTCTCGTTCCGGGACACCGGCATCCACGGCTGGAAGACCATCCTCGACTTCTTCGACCGCCATCTCGCAAGCGGAGCAAGACCATGAATCGGCCCCTCGACGGTCCCATCGCGATCCTGGGTGGTGGCAACGTCGGCCAGGCGCTGGCGCGTGGGCTCGTCGCAGCCGGCGGCATCAGCGCCGGAGACATCCGCATCACCCGACGGCACGCCGGCCGCCTCGACGAGCTTGCGGCGCTCGGTTACCGGACCGGCACCGACAACCGTGCCGCCGTCGGCGGAGCGCGCCAGGTGATCGTCGCCGTGCAGCCGCGCCAGCTCGACGCGCTGCTGGCCGAGATCCAGCAAGCGCTGGACCCCGCGCGCCACATGCTGATCTCCGTCGTCACCGGGGCGACCATCGCGCAGATCCGGGAACGTGCGGGCGCCGGCGTCGCCGTGGTGCGCGCCATGCCCAACACGGCGATCGCGATCGGCGAGTCCATGACCTGCCTCGCCGCGATCCCGGAACAGCGCGATTCGCTGTCGCGCGCCAGGCAGCTGTTCGACACGGTCGGCACGACGCTCGAAATCGACGAGTCGATGATGGAGCCGGCGACGGCACTCTGCGCCTGCGGCGTGGCCTTCTTCCTGCGCTCGATCCGCGCCGCCTCCCAGGGCGGGATCGAGATCGGCTTTCACCCGGAGCAGGCGCTCATGATGGCAGCGCAGACGGCACTCGGCGCGGCGGGTCTGCTGATGCGAGAGGGCACGCACCCGGAATCGGAAATCGACCGGGTCACGACGCCGCGCGGGTGCACCATCGCGGGGCTCAACGAGATGGAACACCGCGGCTTCAGCTCCGCGATGATCAAGGGCATCGTCACCTCGTCACGCAAGGCGGTCGAGCTGTACCGTTCCTGAAAGCGGGCGGCGCCTTCGCTTCAGCGCCGGATCGCGCAGCCGTGCGCGCCGGCTTTCTGGATGCGCTCGAGGCGCTTCGCGTCGGGCAGCCAGCCGGAGAAGACGGGCACGCCGACGCGGTCGCACAGCGGCCCGAGATAGCGCTCGGAGACGTAGCCGTCCCTGGGCGCGAGGACCAGGAAATGCGCGCCCTCCGCCACCGCCGCGATGGCGCCGTCCACGTCCTCGCAATGCACGCCGACCAGGAACTCGCCGCTGCGGTCCACGTGCAGCTGCTGCCCATGCCACTCCAGCAGCGCGCCGTCGCACCCGGCCTGCGCCGCCGCGCGCACCGCCTCGAAACCGTCTCCCATCACGAACACGCGATGCCCGGCGGCGCGCGCGGCACGCACCGCATCGCGCCCCGGCGCGCCCTCGCCCGACCCGGACACGGGCCAGAAGACCGCCTGCGCCACGCTGCCGGCGAGCGCCGCGAGTTCCGCGCCACCGCCCACGACCCGCGCGATGCGCGGCAGCCTGAGCGCCGTCACGATCCCGCGATCGGCCTCGAGCAGGTCACGGCGCGGCAGCTCATCGGGCAGCACCCAGTCGAGCGCCTGCTGGTCGAGCGATTTCGGCTCGCCCTCGTAACGGATCACCTGCCAGACGTCGAGCAGCACGCTGCGGTCGGGGTACTCGTGGCGCAGCCGGATCAGCAGACGCGCGTCCTGTACCGCGACGCCGAGTTCCTCGGCCAGCTCGCGCCGCAGTCCCTCGAGCGGCTTTTCGCCCGGCGCCAGCTTGCCGCCCGGGAATTCCCAGCGCCCGGCCATGTGGCGGCCGCGCGGGCGCTGCGCGATCAGGACGCGTCCCTGCGGATCCCGGAGGGCACCGGCAACGACATGGATTTCTTCCGAAGCGGCCATCCCTGGTCCCCCAATGCGCCGTGCGCGATCGTTCAGCCTCCGGCCCGCTGCAGTGCCCCGTGGCAATGCTTGAACTTGCGGCCCGAGCCACAAGGGCAGGGCTCGTTGCGACCGATCTTACGCTCGCCGCGCACGAACGGCGCGGATTCAGCCGCTGCCGGCGCGGGCGCGGGCGGCGGTGCGGTGCGACCGGGAGCGGGGGCCGGCCCCGGTGCGGGCGCGGGCGCCGCGAGCTCGGGTGGCGGCGCATGCTGCAGCTGCATGCGGCTCTGCAGGCGGCGGCGGCGCTCCGCCTCCTCGCGCTCGATCTCCTCCTCGGTGCGCACCTGCAGGCGCTGCAGCAGCATCACCGTGTCGCTCCTGATGCGGTCGAGCATCGCGGTGAAGAGCGCGAAAGCCTCGCGCTTGTATTCCTGCTTCGGGTTCTTCTGCGCGTACGCGCGCAGGTAGATGCCCTGGCGCAGGTAGTCCATGGCCGCGAGGTGCTCGCGCCAGTGCATGTCGAGCTGCTGCAGCATCACCGCGCGCTCGAGGTGGCGCATGACCGGCGCGCCGACCTGCTGCACCTTCGCCTCGTACGCGGCCTCGATCGCCGCCAGCAACCGGTCGGCCGCCTCGCGCCCCTGCCGCGACGCATCCTCGGCGAGCCAGGCCGCGAGCCCCGTGCGCACGCCGAAATCGCGCTCGATGGCCTGCTCGAGGCCGGCCACGTCCCACTGCTCCTCGACGCTCTCCGGCGGGATGAACTGGTCGACGATTCCCTGCACCACTTCTGCGCGGACGTCCCGGATCACGCCCGCCATGTCGTCGGTGGACATGATCTCTGTGCGCTGGCGGTAGATGACCTTGCGCTGGTCGTTCGCGACGTCGTCGTACTCGAGCAGGTTCTTGCGCGCGTCGAAGTTGTGCGACTCCACCTTGCGCTGCGCGCGCTCGATCTGCCGCGTCAGCATGCCGCTCTCGATCGCCTCGCCCTCGCGCATGCCGACGGTGCGCAGCAGCGACTTGGTGCGCTCCGGGTCGCCGAAGATGCGCATCAGGTTGTCTTCGAGCGACAGGTAGAACCTGCTCGAGCCGGGGTCCCCCTGGCGGCCCGAGCGGCCGCGCAGCTGGTTGTCGATGCGCCGCGACTCGTGGCGCTCGGTGCCGATGATGTGAAGGCCGCCGGCGGCGATCACCTGCTCGTGCAGGCGCTGCCATTCGCCCTCGAGCTCCCGCGCCTTCGCCGCGAGCTCCTCCTGCGCGAGCGCCCCGTCCTTGCGCAGCTGCTCGACCTGCTTGCCCACGTTGCCGCCGAGCACGATGTCGGTGCCGCGGCCGGCCATGTTGGTCGCGATCGTGACGGTGCCGGGGCGGCCGGCTTGCGCGATGATCAGCGCCTCGCGCTCGTGCTGCTTGGCGTTCAGCACGGCGTGCGCGATGCCCTGCTCCTTCAGGAATCCCGAGAGCTTTTCGGAGGTGTCGATCGAGGTGGTGCCGACGAGCGCAGGCTGGCCGCGCTTCACGCAGTCGCGGATGTCTTCGACGATGGCCTCGAACTTGTCCTTCTGGTTCAGGTAGACGAGGTCCGACATGTCCTTGCGGATCATCGGCTTGTGGGTCGGCACCACGACCACCTCGAGCCCGTAGATCTGCTGGAACTCGAAGGCCTCGGTGTCCGCCGTGCCGGTCATGCCCGCGAGCTTCTGGTACAGGCGGAAGTAGTTCTGGAAGGTGATGGAGGCGATGGTCTGGTTCTCTTCGCGGATGCGCACGCCTTCCTTGGCCTCGACCGCCTGGTGCAGGCCGTCGGACCACCGCCGCCCCGGCATGGTGCGGCCGGTGAACTCGTCGACGATGATCACCTCGCCGTTCCGGACGATGTACTCGACGTCCCGGTGGTACAGCACGTGCGCGCGCAGCGCCGCGTTCAGGTGGTGCATCAGGCGGATGCTGGCCGGATCGTAGAGGCTCTCGCCCTCGCGCAGGAGCCCCGCCTGCTGCATCAGCTCCTCGGCCTTCTCGAAGCCGGTCTCGGACAGGTGCACCTGGCGCGATTTCTCGTCGGCGTAGAAGTCGCCCTCGCCCTCCTCCTCGGCCTGGCGCCGGAACCTCGGCACCAGCGCGTTGATCTTCACGTACAGCTCGGTGCTCTCCTCGGCCGGGCCCGAGATGATGAGCGGCGTGCGCGCCTCGTCGATCAGGATCGAGTCCACCTCGTCCACGATCGCGAAGTGCTGGCCGCGCTGCACGCGGTCCTCGAGGCGCTGCGCCAGGTTGTCGCGCAGGTAGTCGAAGCCGAACTCGTTGTTGGTGCCGTAGGTGACATCGCAGGCGTACGCGGCGCGCTTGTCCTGCGGCGACTGGCCGCTCGTGATCACGCCGACCGTCAGGCCGAGGGCGCGGTAGATCGGGCCCATCCACTCGGCGTCGCGCTGGGCAAGGTACTCGTTGACCGTGACCACGTGCGCGCCCTTGCCCTCGAGTGCGTTCAGGTACACCGGCAGCGTCGCGACCAGCGTCTTGCCCTCGCCGGTGCGCATCTCGGAGATCTTGCCGTCGTGCAGCACCATGCCGCCGACCAGCTGGACGTCGAAAGGCCTGAGGCCCACGGAGCGCCTGGCGGCTTCGCGCGCGGTCGCGAACGCCTCGGGCAGGAGGTCCGCGAGCGGCTCGCCGCCCGCGAGGCGGGCGCGGAACTTCGAGGTCTGCTCCCGGAGCGCATCGTCCGAGAGCGCCGCGAGCCCGTCCGCAAAGGCGTTGGCCTGCTTCACGTGCAGGGCGTACCGGCGCAGCAGCCGCTGGTTTCGGCTGCCGAAGATCCGCGTAAAGATGTTCAACACTCGGCTGGGACCTCGGACCGGGAGGGGTTGCCGCGACGGCCGCGCGGCAAAGACCGGCCAAAAACCGGTAGTTTACGACAGCGTGGGGGCGATTTCGTTCGAGTCAAGCGCGCCGGTCAGCGGCGCACGAATGACAGCGGGTTGACCGGGCGCCCGTCGCGGAGCACCTCGAAATGCAGGTGCGTGCCGGTCGAGCGGCCGGTGGATCCCATGAGCGCGATGGCGTCGCCGCGCTTGACCGTCTCGCCCGGCGCCAGCAGCAGCTTTGCGTTGTGCGCGTAGCGCGTGACGTAGCCGTTGCCGTGCGTGACCTCGATGAGCCGGCCATAGCCGCCGTCGGGCCCCGCGTGGCTCACGATGCCATCCGCCACCGCCAGCACGCGCGTGCCGGGGGCGCCCGCGAAATCGATGCCCTGGTGGTTCGCCTGGTGGCCATCGAAGGGATCGGTGCGCTGGCCGTAGAGCGAAGAGATGTAGCCCGCCTCGACCGGGCGACCGCCCGGCACGATCTGCCGCGCGAGCTCGCGCGTCAGGATCAGGTTCTCGAGCGCGGTAAGCTGGCGGCGGCGATCGTCGATCTGCGTGCCCAGCGAATCGATCATGGCGTCGAGCGCCGGCACTGCCGGGCCCTCGCCCGCACCGGTCTCGGGGCCGCCGAGCGCCGGCGGCTGGTCGAAGTCGAATTCGCCACGGTTGAGCTTCGCGACCTCGGTGAGGTGCTTGCCGAGCGCGTCGAGCCGGAGCAATTGCGCCTGCATCTGGCCGACCCGCGTCGCGAGCACCGCGACCTGGTCGTCCACACCCTGCTCGATCCGCTCCAATTCCGCTTGCTGGCCGGCCAGGTCTTCCTGCCAGCGCGCGATCGTGTGCCCGGAAACGGGCCTGCCGCTGCCCCACAGGCTGCCGGCGAACCAGGCGCCGCCCGTGAGCAAGGTGATGGCGAGACCCGCGGCCGAATACGCGAGCAGGCGTCTGGAGGTCATAATGATTCTGGCACCCGCGTGGCCGGGGCATCCCCTGATCGCGCGCAAGGTGCCAAAAAAAGCCTTGAAACTCAAGTACTTTCGCATTCTCACGGGCATATCCTGGCCAGCAGAAGCAAAAAACCGACCGCCGTCAGTGACTTGCTCGCCAAGGGCCCGGGTGCCCTGTCCCGGCTCCGGGAGGGCGTGGCGCAGGCCGACCGGACCCTGGCCGCGCTGCGGCGCCACCTGCCGGTGGAACTGGCGCAACAGGCCTGGGGCGCCGGCCTGAAGGACGGCACGCTCACGATCCTGGTGCGCTCGGCCGCCTGGGGCACGCGCCTGCGCTACCTGGCGCCGCAGATCACCGAGGCGCTGGCGGCGGAACTCGCCCTGCCCGTCGCGCGCGTGAAGGTGAAAGTCCGCGGACCGTCGCGCTAGGCGGGGGCGCCGGCCGTCGTCGTGTACGAAATGGGCGCCGCGGACTCTTCGCGGAACGTGACCTCTTCCCAGGCCGCGCTCTCCGCGAGCATCGCGCGCAGCAGCTGGTTGTTGAGGCCGTGGCCGGACTTGAAGGCGGTGTACTCGCCGATCAGCGAGTGCCCGAGCAGGTAGAGGTCGCCGATCGCGTCCAGGATCTTGTGGCGCACGAACTCGTCCTCGTAGCGCAGCCCGTCCTCATTCAGGATCCGGTAGTCGTCGAGCACGATCGCATTGTCGAGCGTGCCGCCGAGCGCGAGGTTGCGCCCGCGCAGGTGCTCGAGGTCGCGCATGAAGCCAAAGGTGCGGGCGCGGCTGACTTCGCGCAGGAAGGTGGTGGTCGAGAACTCCATCGTCGCGCGCTGCGCGTGGCGGTGGAACACCGGGTGGTCGAACTCGATCTCGAAGTTGACGCGGAAGCCCTCGTAGGGATCGAAGCGCGCCCACTTGTCGCCGTCCTTCACCTCGACGCGGCGGCGGACGCGCACGAAGCGCTTCGGCGCCGGCTGCACCTCGATGCCGGCCGACTGGATCAGGAACACGAACGGACCGGCGCTGCCGTCCATGATCGGGACCTCGGCAGCGGTCAGCTCGACGAAGCAGTTGTCGATGCCGAGCCCGGCGAGCGCCGACAGCAGGTGCTCGACGGTCGACACGCCCGCGCCGTCCCGCGACAGCGTGGTGCCGAGCGTGGTCTCGCTGACCCGGGTCGCCGCGGCCGGGATGTCCACCGGCGGGTCGAGGTCCACGCGCCGGAACACGATGCCGGTATTGGGCGGCGCGGGCCTGAGCACCATGAGGACCTTGCGGCCCGTGTGCAGGCCGATGCCGGTCGCTCGGATCGAGGTCTTGAGGGTCCGTTGGGAAGCCATTGACAGCCCGTCGATTTTCAGCCTGAAAGCTTACACCACCGCGGGGTTGGACGGCCGCCGGCCGGCGGAGGTTTCGCCGGCGGCCGTGAACCCTGTCTCACGGCGCGGGGGTTCCATCCCGCTGCCGCGGGCGCCCGGCGCGGCGGCCCGACGCATTGCGCCGGGCCCGCAACCGCAGGCGCGCGATCCGCAGACCATCGCGGTCCGCCCCGCTGCGCAGCACGCCGGGCCTCAGTCGGCCTGGCGGCGCAGGAACGCCGGGATGTCGAGCACGTCCTCGGACACCGGCGCCCGGAGTCCGTCACCCACCGCGCGCTGCGTCTGCTGGCGCTGGACCGCAGGACGGTCGAGGTGGCTGTAGTCCGGCGGCGCCTGGCGCGCGCGCGCGGCGACCAGCTTGACGTCGGCGTGCCGGCGCGTGGCCACGCCCGGCTGCGGCGCCGCGACCGCGGGCGCGGCCGTCTTGGTCGCCGTCCGGCCGAGGCCGGTCGCGACCACGGTGACGCGCAGCTCGCCCTTCATCTCCGGCTCGATCACGGTGCCGACCACGACCGTCGCATCGTCGGCCGCGAACTGCTTGACGGTGTTGCCGACCTCCTCGAACTCGCCGATCGACAGGTCGAGGCCCGCCGTCACGTTGACGAGGATGCCGCGGGCGCCGGCGAGGTTGATGTCCTCCAGCAGCGGCGAGGACACCGCCATCTCGGCCGCGACGCGCGCGCGGTGGTCGCCGGTGCCGATACCGGAGCCCATCATCGCGAGGCCGGTTTCCGACATGACCGTGCGCACGTCGGCGAAGTCCACGTTGATGAGGCCCGGGCGCGTGATTAGCTCTGCGATGCCCTGCACCGCGCCCTGCAGCACCTCGTTGGCGCGCTTGAACGCATCCAGCAGCGTGGTCTGGCCGCCGAGCACCGACAGCAGCTTCTGGTTCGGGATCGTGATGAGCGAGTCGACGTTCTTCGACAGCTCGCCGATGCCGAGATCCGCGATCGAGGCGCGCTTGCCGCCCTCCATCGTGAACGGCCGGGTCACGACCGCCACGGTGAGGATGCCGAGCTCGCGCGCGACCTGCGCGACGACCGGCGCCGCGCCGGTGCCGGTGCCGCCGCCCATGCCGGCCGTGATGAACAGCATGTCGCATCCCTCGATCAGCTCGATGATGCGGTCGCGGTCCTCCATCGCCGCCTGCCGGCCCACCTCCGGGTTGGCGCCGGCGCCGAGGCCCTTGGTGATGTTGCAGCCGATCTGCAGCGAGGTCTTCACCTGCGAGTGCTTGAGCGCCTGCGCGTCGGTGTTGACGCAGATGAAATCCACGCCCTCGATGCCGCACTTGGCCATGTGCGCGACCGCGTTGCCGCCGCCGCCGCCCACGCCGAGCACCTTGATCACAGCCGTCTGGCTGTACGAATCCATCAGTTCGAACATGTCCTCTCCTCCGCTAGAAATATCCCTGGAACCACGACTTCATCCTCTCGAGCACGGTCTTCACGCCGTCGCCGACCAGCTTCGGCGCCGGATGGCCGGCATTCGCCCGGCCGTACAGCAGCAGACCCACGCCGGTCGCGTGGATCGGGTTCTTCACGACGTCGCCGAGGCCGGTCACGCCCTGCGGAATGCCGAGGCGCACCGGCATGTGGAAGATCTCCTCGGCGAGCTCGACGGCACCTTCCATCTTGGCGCTGCCGCCCGTCAGCACCACGCCCGCCGCGATCGCCTCCTCGAAGCCCGAGCGGCGCAACTCGTCGCGGATCAGCGTGAACAGCTCCTCGTAGCGCGGCTCGACGATCTCGGCCAGCGTCTGGCGCGCGAGCCGGCGCGGAGGCCGGTCGCCGACCGAGGGCACCTCGATGGTCTCGTCGGGATTCGCGAGCTGCGACAGAGCGCAGGCGTAGCGGATCTTGATCTCCTCCGCGTACGGCGTCGGCGTGCGCATCGAGACCGCGATGTCGTTCGTCACCTGGTCGCCGGCCACGGGGATCACGGCCGTGTGGCGGATCGCGCCATGCGAGAACACGGCGACGTCGGTGGTGCCGCCGCCCACGTCCACGAGGCACACGCCGAGTTCCTTCTCGTCCTCGGTCAGCACCGCGAACGAGGACGCGAGCTGCTCGAGCACGATGTCCTCGACCTCGAGTCCGCAGCGCTGCACGCACTTGACGATGTTCTGGGCCGCGCTCTCGGCGCCCGTGACGATGTGCACGCGAGCCTCGAGGCGCACGCCGGACATGCCGATCGGCTCGCGGATCCCCTCCTGGCCGTCGATGATGAATTCCTGCGGCAGCACGTGCAGGATCTTCTGGTCGGCCGGGACCGGCACCGCCTGCGCCGCGTCCATCACGCGCGACACGTCGCCGCCGGCCACCTCCTTGTCCTTGATCGCGACGATGCCGTGCGAATTGAGGCTGCGGACGTGGCTGCCGGCGATGCCGGTGAACACCGAGCGGATCTCGACGCCCGCCATCAGCTCGGCCTCCTCGACCGCGCGCTGGATGGACTGCACGGTCGAGTCGATGTTGACCACCACGCCCTTCTTGAGGCCGCGCGACGGGTGCGAGCCGAGGCCGATCACCTCGAGGCTGCCGTCGGCGTGCATCTCGCCGACCAGCGCCACGACTTTCGACGTGCCGATATCGAGCCCCACGATCAGGTTGCGGTCGGAACGCTTAGCCATCCTGTCTCTCATCCCCCGGGGTGTGGTGCGCCATCGCCGCGGGCGCCGTGCGCGGCGGCCTGCGCTGCCGCCAGCCGATCGAGAAGCCGTTCGAGTAGCGCATGTCGATGTAGGCGATGTCGGCCGCGCGGCCCGCGATCACCTGCGCACCGATCTGCATGAAGCGCTCCATGCGCTCGTCCACCTGGCGCCGGCCGAGCCGCACGGTCACGCCGTTCGCGAGCGTCATCTGCCAGGCGCCGCGCGCGTCCATCGACAGCGCCGCGAGGCGCAGCCCCTGCTCCACCAGGCGGCCCTGGATGGCGAGGTAGCGCTGGGCGACCTGCCACTCGGTGCCGGGCGGGCCGTCCAGGCGCGGCAGCTCCGGCGGCACGTGGCGGACGCCTGTGGCGAACAGCTCGCCGCGCGTGTTGAGCAGCCCGTCCTCGCCCCAGCGCGCCGCCGCCTGCTGCTCGACGATCTCGACGCGGATGCGGTCCGGCCACAGGCGCTGCACGCGCGCGCGGTCCACCCAGGCGAGCGCCTCGACCGCCTCGCGGAGCCGGTCGAGGTCCGCGCTCACGAAGCCACCCGTGAGGGCGCCGCGCGCGGCCTGCTCGACCTCGACCGCGGCCACGCGCTGGAATGTCCCGTCGATCACGATCGCGCGCACCGGCTGGTCGAGGCCGAGCGCGAGCAGCGCCGCGAGTGCCGCGAGCGCCGCAAGGGCGCCGGCGACGCGGCCGGCGCGCGGCCACTCGAGGTCCGGCAGCTCGAAGCGCCGGCCCGAGGGCTTGCGGCGGTTGCGCTTGCGCAGCCATGCCATGGTCAGGTCCTCTCCCGCGCAAAGCTGGTCTCGAGGATCCGCCACGCCAGTTCCGCGAAATCGATGCCCGCGGCCTTCGCCGCCATCGGCACCAGGCTGTGGCTGGTCATGCCGGGGACCGTGTTGATCTCGAGCAGCAGCGGCGGGCCGTCCGCGCCCATCACGAAATCGACCCGGCCCCAGCCGGAGGCGCCGGTCGCCGCGAAAGTGGTGAGCGCGGCCTGCTGCATCGCCGCTTCCGCCGCGGCGGACAGCCCGCAGGGGATCAGGTAGCGCGTGTCATCGGCGAAGTACTTGGCCTGGTAGTCGTAGAACGCGCGCGGCGTCTCGATGCGGATCGCGGGCAGCGCCGCGCCCTGCAGGATGGCGACCGTGTACTCGCTGCCGGTGACCCAGCGCTCGGCGATCACGACCGGGTCGAGCGCCGCGGCCGCGCGCCAGGCGCCGGCCAGTTCCGTGGCGGTCTCGACGCGGCTCATGCCGACACTCGAGCCCTGCGAGGCGGGCTTGACCGCGAGCGGCAGGCCGAGCTCGGCCACCGCCCGCTCGAAATCCCCCGCGCCCGCGAGCAGCATCCAGGGCGGGGTGGCGACGCCGGCAGCCTGCGCGAGCTGCTTGGTGCGCATCTTGTCCATGCCGAGCGCCGAGCCCAGCACGCCGCTGCCGGTGTAGGGCGTGCCCATCCACTCGAGCGCGCCCTGCACCGCGCCGTCCTCGCCGCCCGGCCCGTGCAGCGCGATCCAGACGCGGTCGCAGCCCTGCGCGACCAGGTCGGTGAGCCGCCGCTCGGCGGGATCGAAGGCGTCCACCTTGACGCCGCGGTCCTGCAGCGCCTTCAGCACGGCCGTGCCGGTCATCAGCGACACTTCGCGCTCGGCCGATCGGCCGCCCATCAGCACCGCCACCTGGCCGAACTCGGCTGCATCCGTCACGCGGCGGAACTCCAGGCCGGTCGCGCGCAGGCGGCTCATGCGGCCTCCCCGACGATGCGGACTTCAGGCACGAGCCGCACGCCGTGCACCCGCTCCACGGTCGCCTGCACGTGGGAAAGCAGCGCCTCGATGTCCGTGGCGCGCGCCGCGCCGGTGTTGACGATGAAGTTCGCGTGCTTCGGCGACACCTGCGCGCCGCCGATGCGGTGCCCCTTGAGACCGGCGCGCTCGATCAGGTCCGCGGCGTGGCCACCCGGCGGGTTGGTGAACACCGAGCCGCAGCTCGGCTCGCCGATCGGCTGCTTCGCGTGACGCTCCTCCAGCAGCCGCTTGATCGAGTCCGTGCCCGCGTCCGGCCGCGGCTCGAAGCGGAAGGTCGCGGCCAGGAACCATTCGCCCGGCACCGGCGGCGTCACGCTGCGGTAGCCGTAGCGGTACTCGGTGGCGTCGCGCCGATGGCGCGCACCGGCGCGGTCGATGGTCTCGACCTCGACGACGCGTGGCCAGGTCTCGCCGCCCCAGGCCCCCGCGTTCATGGCAAGCGCGCCGCCGACCGTGCCCGGGATGCCCGCGAAGAAGTCCGCGGGCCCGAGCTTCCACTTCGCGCACTGGCGGCCGAGCCGCGCGCAGGCGACGCCCGCCCCGGCGCGCACGCGATCGTCCCCGACGCGCTCGAGCGCATTCAGGATGCCGTGCACGCAGATCACGACGCCGCGGATGCCGCCGTCGCGCACCAGCAGGTTGCTGCCGAGGCCAACCCAGGTGACCGGCACGGCCGCCGGCAGCAGGCGCAGGAAGGTGGACAGGTCGTCCACGTCCCGGGGCGTGAACCAGGCGTCGGCCGGCCCGCCCACGCGCCAGGAGGTATGCCTCGACATCGGCTCGTCGCGGAGCACGCGGCTCTCGAACCCGGCCGGGATGGCGGCAGTGCTCATCGCCCGCCTCCGGCGCCGAGCGCCGCCGGCAGTTCGTGCGCGACGCCGCCAATGCTGCCCGCGCCCATCGTGAGCACGACGTCGCCGTCCTCGATCACGCCCGCGAGCGCGCCCGCGAGCTCCTTCACGTCCTCGACGAACACGGGCTCGAGGCGGCCGCGGCCGCGCACGGCGCGGCAGATCGCGCGACCGTCCGCGTTCGCGATCGGCTCCTCGCCGGCCGCGTAGACCTCGGTGACCAGGAGCGCATCGGCCCCCGACAGCACGCGGCCGAAGTCGTCGATCAGGTCGTGGGTGCGCGTGTAGCGGTGCGGCTGGAACGCGAGCACCAGCCGGCGGCCGGGCCAGGCCTGGCGCGCGGCCTCGAGCGTCGCCTCGATCTCGGTCGGGTGGTGCCCGTAGTCGTCGACGATCGTGACCCGCCCGGACTTCGTCGCAACCTCGCCGATGGGCTCGAGGCGCCGGCCGATGCCGGCGAAGGACGCGAGCGCGCGCTGGATCGCGGCATCCGCGACCTCGAGCTCGGTCGCGACCGCGATCGCGGCGAGCGCGTTCAGCACGTTGTGCCGTCCCGGCATCGCAAGCGTCACCGGCAGCGGCGCGCGACCGGAGCGCAGCGCCTCGAAGCGCGTGTGCGCGCCCTCGCGCGCGAGGTTCACCGCGCGCAGGTCGGCATCCTCGCCGAGGCCGTAGCGCACGGTCGGGCGGCCCACCTGCGGCAGCAGCTCGCGCAGCACCGGATCGTCGCCGCAGAGGACCGCCAGCCCGTAGAACGGCAGGTTGTGCAGGAACTCGACGAAGCTCTGCTTGAGCTTCTCGAAATCGCCGCCGTGCGTGACCAGGTGGTCGTTGTCGACGTTGGTGACGATCGCAATGACCGGCTGGAGGTGCAGGAACGACGCGTCGCTCTCGTCCGCTTCCGCGACCAGGTAGCGCCCGGCGCCAAGCCGGGCGTTGCTCCCCGCGCTCTTCAGCTGGCCCCCGATCACGAATGTCGGATCGAGGCCGCCCTCGGCGAGCACGGAAGCGACCAGGCTGGTGGTCGTCGTCTTGCCGTGCGTGCCGGCCACCGCGATGCCCTGGCGGAAGCGCATGAGCTCGGCCAGCATCTCGGCGCGGCGCACGACGGGGATGCGCGCCCGCACTGCGGCGACCAGCTCCGGGTTGGCCGGGCCGACCGCGCTCGAGACGACGAGGCAGCCGGCGCCCGCGACGTGGGCCGCGTCGTGGCCGATGAACACCCGCACGCCGAGCTGCTGCAGGCGCGTGGTGACCGCATTCGCGCGCAGGTCCGAGCCCTGCACCTGGTAGCCGAGGTTCACGAGCACCTCGGCGATGCCGCCCATGCCGGCGCCGCCGATGCCGACCAGGTGGATCACGCCGACGCGGCGCATGCGGTCGCTCATGCGCGCGCCCCCTCGGCCTCGAGGCAGAGCGCCGCGACTCGCCCGGCCGCGTCCGTGACCGCCCGCGCGCGCGCGGCCTCGGCCATCGCCATGAGCTTCGCGCGCCCGCCGGAGCCGAGCGTCGCGATGCGGTTCGCGAGTTCCGCGCCCGTGAGCCCGGCCTCCGCCACGACCTGGGCGGCGCCCGTCTCGGCGAGCCAGGCCGCGTTCTTCGTCTGGTGGTCGTCCACGGCCGCCGGGAACGGCACCAGGATCGCGGCGACGCCGGCGGCCGCGAGCTCGGCGACCGTGGACGCGCCCGCGCGCGCGACGACCAGGTCCGCATTGGCGTACTCGGCGGCCATGTCGTCGATGAATTCGCAGATGACGGCGGCAACGCCGGCGCGCGCGTAGGCCTCTTCCGTCGCCGCGCGATGGCGCGCGCCGCACTGGTGTACGACCGCGGGGCGGCGCGCGGCGGGCACCAGCCCGACGGCTTCGGGGACCAGCCGGTTGAGCGCGGCGGCGCCCTGGCTGCCGCCGATCACGAGCAGGCTGAGCGGGCCCTGGCGCGCGCCGTAACGCTCGCGCGGCGGGGGCAGCGCGGCGATCGCGCGGCGCACCGGGTTGCCGACGAAGGTCGCGTGGCGCCCCGCCGGGAAACTGCCCGGGAATCCCTCGGCGACCCGGGTCGCCACGCGCGCGAGCCAGCGGTTGGTGAGACCCGCGACCGAGTTCTGCTCGTGGATCACGATCGGCGTGCCCGCGAGCCAGGCGGCGATGCCGCCCGGCCCGGAGGCGAAGCCGCCGCAGCCGAGCACGACGCCGGGCCGGCGGCGCCGCAGGGCGGCGCGCGCCTGGCGCACGGCGCGCGCGAGCATGAACGGCGCGGCGAGCCAGCCGGCGGCGCCCTTGCCGCGCAGCCCCGCGACGTCGATCCACTCGATCGGGTACCCGGCCGCGGGCACGAGCCGCGCCTCGATGCCGCGCTCGGTCCCGAGCCAGACGACGTCGCGCCGGCCGCGCAAGGCGCCCGCGACCGCGAGCGCGGGGATCACGTGCCCGCCGGTGCCACCCGCCATGATCATGACCGGTGCGCTCACGGCTCCCGCGCCTCCGGCGGCAGCGCGCTCCTGCCGCTCGCGGCGACCTCGTGGTGGACGCGCAGCAGCATGCCGACCCAGGCGAGCGTGACCAGCATGCTCGAGCGGCCGTAGGACAGGAACGGCAGCGTGAGCCCCTTGGTCGGCAGCAGCCCCATGTTCACGCCGATGTTGATGAACGCCTGCAGGCCGAGCCACACGCCGAAGCCGGCGGCGAGGCAGGCGTGCAGTGGCATGCCGGCGTCCGCCGCGATGCGCGACAGGCGCAGGCTGCGCAGCACGAGCGCGAGGAACGCGACGACCACGAGCACGACGCCGAGCAGCCCGAGTTCCTCGGCCATC
>Ga0114938_1000870_pt1 | contig 21896 bp, 26 predicted proteins | sample AshMeaBigSpring_FD_88675 | JGI IMG/M metagenome (GOLD analysis project Ga0114938, IMG submission 88675) | Groundwater microbial communities from Big Spring, Nevada to study Microbial Dark Matter (Phase II) - Ash Meadows Big Spring | ecosystem: Environmental > Aquatic > Deep subsurface >...
ACGACCTCGGCGCCGATCGCCCGCCCCCTCACCCTGGCCAGCAAGGTCTTGGCGACCCCGACGTTCACGTCTGCCTCGAGCAGCGCAAGACGCACCTCGCGCAGGGCGGCGTCGACGTCCGCCTCGTCGAGCCTGCCCTTGGCGCGCAGCCGCAGGAAGACCTCGCCGAGGTTGCGGGAGATGGCGTCGAACATGGGCGAAGAGTGTAGGGGGTGGTGGGATCAGGCCCTCGGGCCGGGGCGCGACGCCGGTGCTGGGGCGCAGCCACGGCATGACCGGCCTAAGGTGCCCCCATGACCGTCGACCTCCACGACACGCACCGGGCCGCCGGCACCATCAGCGAGGAGGCATGGAGCCAGGCGTGGCAGGACCACGCCGACGGCAAGGCGACCACGCTGCCGCTCCCCGACTTCCCACCCGAGGACGTCCAGCGGATCACCAACAGCCTGGCGGGAGCCGCCACCATGGCCGGTGCCGCCACGTTCACCAGGATCGTCGTCGACGAGCTGCACCAGCGGCTGGCCGCACCCGCCGAGTCGCTCCGCCTGCTCGACTTCGGGGCCGGGTGGGGGCGGATGATCCGGCTCCTCCTGCGCACCTTCCCACCGGAGAGTCTGGCTGCGGTCGATGTCGACGAAAGGCTCGTTGACGCAGGTAGGACGACGTTGCCAGGGATCGACTTCCGGCGAACGGAGAGCGGTGGGAGGCTCCCGTTCGACGACGGTGCGTTCGACGTGATCATCTCGAACTCGGTCTTCTCGCACCTGGCGCCACCGCTCCAGATGACCGTGCTGCCCGAGCTGGTGCGGGTCACCAGACCGGGCGGTCTTCTCTTCATCACCACCCTGGCGCCACGCCACTACGAGACGTGGCGCCAGCGCGACAAGAGCCGCGACTGGATCACGAGGCTCGTCGGTGAGGAGGACGAGGTGCGGCGGGCGCTGGCGGCGGGCGAGCCTGTCTTTGGCAGGACGGGGCGTTGGCCGGACTACGGGATCACGATCCTCCCGGACGGCTGGACCAGCGGCCACTGGCCAGAGGTGGGGCTCGCCGTCCTCGGCACCCGCACCGACTACAACCAGGTGGTCAACATCGCCACCCCGTCCGCGTCGATGCGGTGAGTCAGGAGCGCAGCTTCACCGGTGCCGTGATCGCAGTGCTCGAAGGGCTCGCCCCTGGTGAGGTGATCAGCTACGGCGAGGTGGCCGCCGAGGCCGGCTTCCCCGGGGCGGGCCGAGCGGTCGGCAACCTGCTGTCCGGCTCGTCTGGTCTGCCGTGGTGGCGGGTCGTGACGGTGTCGGGGAGGCTCGTCCCTGATCACGAGGAGGAGCAGGCGGCGCTGCTGAGGGCGGAAGGCGTGGCCGTGCGCCACGGCCGGGTCACCCGACACCGATCGAGCCCGCCACCGTGACCCGCGGCGACACCGATCGGGGCGGCAACGTCCAACCGCCGCCACCCCGCAGGATCCGACCACCCGCCGCCGGTCGTAGCCGGGACGCCGCCCGATAGGCTGACCGGCATGGCGAGCCACTCCATCACCGAGCTCATCGAACGCAAACGCGACGGCGGGGAGATGAGCAGCGACGAGCTGCGCTGGATCATCGGCGAGTACACCGCCGACCGGCTCCCCGACTACCAGATGTCGGCGCTGCTGATGGCGATCTTCTTCCGCGGCTTCAGCGACGACGAGCTGGCCGTGTGGACCGAGGCGATGCTCCACTCAGGCGACGTCCTCGACTTCTCCCACATCGCCGCCCCCAAGGTGGACAAGCACTCGACGGGTGGCGTAGGCGACAAGGTGAGCATCCCGCTGGCCCCAATGGTGGCGGCGTGCGGCGTCGCCGTCCCGATGATGTCCGGCCGGGGTCTGGGGCACACCGGGGGGACGCTCGACAAGCTGGAGTCGATACCCGGCTTCCGTACCGCGCTCGACCCCCCCGAGTTCCGCAGAGTGCTGAACCAGCACGGGCTCGTCCTCGCCGGCCAGTCCGAGACGCTTGTCCCCGCCGACCGGCGCATCTATGCGCTGCGCGACGCCACCGGGACCGTGCCTTCGGTCCCGCTCATCTCGTCTTCGATCATGTCGAAGAAGCTCGCCGAGGGTCTCGACGCTCTGGTGCTCGACGTCAAGGTGGGACGCGGCGCCTTCATGAAGGATGCGGACTCCGCCCGGAACCTCGCCACCACCATGGTCGGTATCGGCGCCGCCCACGGGACAGAGGTGATGGCGCTGCTGACGGACATGAGCCAACCACTCGGGCGAGAGATCGGCAACGCCGTCGAGATCGACGAGTCGCTCGACGTGCTCGCCGGGGGTGGCCCCCAGGACCTCGTCGAGATCACCTACCGGCTCGGGGTCGAGATGTTGCTGCTCGCCGGTGTCGCCGCCGAGGCGGTGGAGGCGAGACGGCGGCTCGAGACAGCCGTCAGCTCCGGTCGGGCCATCGAGATCTTCGCCGATGTCGTCGCCGCCCAGGGTGGCGACGCCAGGGTTGTCGAGAACCGCTCGCTGCTCCCCACGGCGCAGAACGTCCACACCGTCCTTGCCGAGCAGGACGGCGTCGTAACCACCTGCGACGCCCTCGCCCTCGGTCTCGCCGCGGTGCGGCTCGGAGCAGGGCGGGCACGCAAGGAGGACGATGTCGACCCTGCGGTGGGGATCACCATCGAGTGCAAGGTAGGCGATGCCGTAGCGGCGGGCGACGTCCTGGGGCGCATCGCCTACAACGACCCGGCCCGGTTGGCGTCCGCCCTCCCGCTCGTCGCCGGGGCGTGGCGTGTCGGCGGCGAGGCGACGCCACCCGTGCTCGTCATCGGCGAGGTGCGGCGGTAGACCCCCCTGCGGTGACCGGCGCCTCGCCGGCCCGCCGATTTGAGCGGTGGTACGGGCCTCGTAACATCGGGACGTCCCCATTCGAGAGGAGGCTGCGACTGATGAAGATCGCCGTCTGCGCCAAGCAGATACCGGATCCGGCGACGCCGTACCGGCTCGACCCGACCACACACTTCGTCGTGCGACCAAACGACCAGGTGCTCGACGACACCGATCGCTACGGCATCGAGGTGGGTCTGCAGCTGGCGGCGGCCCTGGGGGACGCCACCGTCACCGTGTTCTCGATGTCGCCATCCGGGTCGATGCAGGGTATCCGCCAAGCGCTCGCCATGGGCGCAGACAAGGCCGTTGTGATCGACGACCCATCGCTGCGCGGCGCCGACTCGCTCACCACGGCCCGCATCCTCGCAGGCGCCATCACCGCAGAGGGCTTCGACATCGTGATCGCCGGCACCGAGTCGACAGACGGGTACTCGGGTGTTGTCCCGCAGCAGATCGCCGAGCTGCTCGGGGTGCCGTCGCTGACCTTCGCCCGCAAGATCGATCGCCATGGCGACGGCGTCCGCATCGAGCGGCAGACCTCGAACGGCTACGACGTCGTCGACGCCACCCCGCCGGTGCTCATATCCGTCACCTCCGGCGCCGTCGAGCCCCGCTACCCGACGTTCAAGGGCATCATGCAGGCCAAGACCAAGCCGGTCGACACGAAGACGGCCGCCGACCTCGGCGTCACCGTCGCCGCCAGCCAGACGATCAAGGCGGTCGAGCCGGTCCCGGTGCGCCAGGCGGGCGAGCTCGTCACAGATGAGGGCGACGCCTTCGAGCGGATCATCGCCCTCCTCGAGCAAGTGAAGGTGATCTGACGTGGGATTCCTGGTCTTTGTCGACGGCACAGGCGACTCCCTGCCCACTTCGGCGCTCGAGCTCGTGACCAAGGCGCACCGCCTCGGTGGCGAGGTTGGGGCTTTCTACGTCGGCCCCGCCTCCGACGGGGGCTTCGCCGCCCTTGGCGCCCACGGGGCGACGACGATCCACCACCTCGCCACAGACAGCGCTCTCCCCTCAGCCCAGGCGGCATCGGCGCTCGCCGGCGTGGCCGGAGGGTCCGACGCCATCCTGTTCGGCATGGGCTACCTCGACCGAGACGTTGCCGGCCGTCTCGCCGCCAGGCTTGGCAGCCCGGTGCTGGCCAACGCCGTCGACGTCGCCGTAGACGGTGGAGAGGTCGTCGTGACCAACGAGATCCTCGGCGGTACCCAGCGAGTGTTCACCGCCGCCGTGAGCACGCCGGCCATCGTCATCACGAGACCAAAGGCGTTCGCCGCTGAACCGAGCGGCGGCACGGCCCAAGTGGTGATGGTGACCGCCCCGGATGTGGGCCACGCCGGCTCGGCCACGGTCGTCGAACGCCACGTCGTGCAGAGCTCAGGACCCAATCTTGCCGAGGCGGCGGTCATCGTGTCCGGTGGGCGTGGTCTTGGCGATGCCTCCAAGTTCACGATGATGAAGGAGCTGGCCGGTCTCCTCAACGGAGCGGTGGGCGCAACCCGCGCCGTTGTCGACGCCGGGTGGGTGCCGTACGCCATGCAGGTCGGTCAGACGGGTAAGACCGTCAAGCCCTCCGTCTACATCGCCTGCGGCATCTCGGGTGCCATGCAGCACGTCGTCGGCATGAAGGACTCGTCGACGATCATCGCCATCAACAAGGACCCGGAGGCGCCCATCTTCGGTCTGTGCGATCTCGGGGTCGTCGGCGACGTGAACAGGGTGGTGCCTGCGCTCATCGAGGCGCTCAGGGCTCGGGGCTGAGCCGGCGGGTTGTCAGCGATTCCGGCTCAGCGAGTAGCAGAACGAGCCGCCGACAACGGCGCCGGCCGACCCGATCACAACGGCGAACACGAGGAACAGCAGGTACACGTCCTTGGCGGTCTGGGACCAGTCGCCGTACCCGAAGTGACTGGCCAGCGACGGCGCCGCATACATGGCCATCGTAAACAGCAGGAGCCCGCTCAGGGCGACGTGGAGCCAGAAGGCGGAATCCCGACACACCGCTCGACCTCCCATGACACCGACCTCTCCAAGCCGGTCTCCCTGCCGGGCATGATGCCACAACCCACGAGCTATCGCCACCGGTGCCTGGCGACGGATCTGGGGCATCTGGCGCCGGCGTCCGTGGGCCGTCGCCGGCTACGGACGCAGGCTCTCCGGACCGAAACTGTGGGGCAGCAGATCGTCCAGACGGTGGATGCGGACCCGGCCTCCGACGCCCTGCACAACTACGTGCTCGACGCCGAACTCGCGCATGAGCTGGCGGCAGTTGCCGCACGGGTAGCACTCGTCTGTGTCGAGGGCGCCGACGGCAACCGTGGCCAGCTGGCGCACACCGGTGGCGGCGGCCGTGGAGATGGCGTTGGCTTCGGCGCAGATGGTCGCCCCGTATGCGGCGTTCTCGACATTGACACCCTCGAAGACGCCGCCATCGGGCGCCACCGCCACCGCCCCCACCCGGAACTGCGAGTACGGAGCGTAGGCGCGCTCGGCGATGCGTCTGGCCCGGTCGACGAGCTCCCCGGCCTCGCCCGCCGCAGGGGGTCGGTTCTCGATCATGGCCCGAGGAGGGCGTCGACAAACCCCTCCGGCTGGAACGGGACCAGGTCGTGCATCCCCTCGCCAACCCCGATGAACTTGACCGGGATGCCAAGCTCTTGTTCGAGGGCGATCGCCATCCCGCCGCGGGCGGTGCCGTCGAGCTTGGTGACGACGATGCCTGTGACCCCCACCGCCCGAGTGAAGGTGCGGGCCTGCTCGATGGCGTTCTGGCCGGTGGTGCCGTCGATGACGAGGAGCACCTCGTCGACGCCACCCGCCTCGCGGCGCAGCACCCGCCCCACCTTGGCCAGCTCGTCCATCAGGTTGGTCTTGGAGTGCAGCCGGCCAGCGGTGTCGATGACGACGACATCGTCGGCGCGTGCCTTGGCGGCGTGATATGCGTCATAAGCGACCGAGGCAGGGTCGGCGCCGGGCTGGCCCCCGACAACATCGACACCCACCCGGGCGGCCCACGTCTCGAGCTGGGAGCCCGCCGCCGCCCGGAACGTGTCCGCCGCCCCCAGGAGCACGGAGAAGCCCTGCGACTGGAGATGGGCGGCCAGCTTGGCGATCGACGTCGTCTTCCCTGTCCCGTTGACCCCGACGACCAGCACAACCGACGGGCGGCGGGTGCGCACCAGCGACCGGTCCCGCCCGGCGAGCATGGCGATCAGCCGCCGTTCCAGCTCACGTCGCGCCGCCTCGCCGTTCTCCGGGATTCCGCGACGCACCTGCTCGACCACCCGACTCGCCGTGCCAACGCCGACGTCTGCGGCGACGAGCGTGTCCTCCAGATCGGTCCAGAAGCGGGCGTCGAGGTCGGAGCGGCCGAGCAGCGACGACAGCCGCTCCGCCACCGCCAGCCGTGTCTTGCCCAGCCGGATGCGCAGGGCCTCCGCGGCGATCGTCGGCGGAGCAGCGGCCCGGCTCGGTGCGCCGCCACGACGCCCCCGCACCGCCACGAGGCCGGCGATGGCGGCAAGGAGCAGCACGACGGCCAGACCGATGAGGATGGGTTCCACGCCGCTCCCTGCGTTCGATGAGCCGCATCGTACCGGCGCCCCCACACCCCTGACCGCACCAGGTCGGCGGGGGCGGACCGGTCAGACGGGGGCTCGGTCGAGCCGCTTCGAGATCACCTTCGACGACTCGGCCGGCTCCATGGTGACGCCATAGACGATGTCGGCCGCCTCCATCGTCTGCTGCTGATGGGTGATGATGACCAGCTGGGCGCTCTGCCGCAGCGTCTCGACCAGACGGATGAAGCGGCGCAGGTTGGCGTCATCGAGCGCGGCCTCGACCTCGTCGAGCACGTAGAAGGGGCTGGGACGGGCCCGGAACACGGCGAAGAGGAACGCCAGCGCCGCCAGCGACCGCTCCCCACCGGAAAGCAGCGACAGCCTGCCGATCTTCTTGCCCAGCGGCTGGGCGTCGATCTCCACGCCGGTCTCGAGCGGGTGGTCGGGGTCGCTGAGCCGGAGCCGGCCCTTCCCTCCGGGGAACACCAGCCCGAAGTTCTCCTGGTACAGGTCGGAGACTTCGGCGAAGGCCGTCAGGAACAACGTCCCCATCTCGCGGTCGAGGGCGGCGATGACCTTGCGCAGCTCACGGCGCGAGTCTTCGAGATCCGCTAGTTGGCCGTCGAGCATCTCGACACGGGCGGCGACATCGCGGTATTCGGCGGCGGCGAGCGGGTTGATCGGGCCCATGCGGCGCAGCTCGGCCTCCCGCGTCGCAAGGTGCGACACCGCGTCGACGTCTTCGTCCAGCTCGGGGCGGGGTGCGGCGAGTGCCACCTCCTCGGTGGCGTCGGTGTCGCGCCGCAGCGCCTCGGCGACGGCTTCGTAGCGCACACGGAGCTCGGCCAACTCGATGGCGAGGGCCGAGCCGCGATCCTTTCCGGAAGAGACGGATCGCTCCAGCTCCCGCTCTCGGCGGTGGGCGGCGTCAAGCTCGGCGTCCGCAGTGCCGGCTTGCTCCCGCAGGGTGCGCTGCCGGTCACGTAAGGCGGCGATGTGGTCGCGGACGATGGCGTCGGCGCGCCGCGCCTGGGCCTCTATTGCGGCCAGCCGCTCCGGCTCGACGGGGTCGACGGGGTGCCCATCGAGGTCGTGCAGCTCCACCCCCGCAGCTTCCAACCTGGCGGCGAGCAGCCGGTGCCGCTCCCTTGCCCCAGCCACCGAAGCCGCGGCGTGCTCGCGCAGCCGGCGGGCCTCGGCGCGACGGTGCGCCACTTCGTCGCGGGCCCTGGTCAGCGCCTCCCATGCCTCCTGGCGGTCCTTCTCCTCGCCTGCGAAGTCGGCGAGCCGGCGGCGCAGATCGGCAAACCGCTCGTCCCTGGCCCGTCCCGCCTCGGCGAGCGCCCTGGCCCGCTCGTCGAGCCGAATGATCTCTGCGTCGCCCTCGGACCTGGCACGTCCGTTGAGCGCGAGCGCCTCGGTGTGCCCTGCCAGCTTGGCCTCGCATCGCTCCAGCTCGTCGAGGGCGGCCCGCTCGGCTGTCCTGGTCGTCTCGAACTGGCGCCGGGCCGTGACCAGCCGGCTGGCGGTGCGGGCGGCGCCGGTCTCCGCCAGCTCGCCTGCCACCCTGGCGGCCTCGAGAGCGGCGTGCCCGGCCCCGTCAGCATCGGCAAGCCGCACGCCGTGGACAGACACCAGGTCGCCTTCCGGGGTCACCGCCCTCACCTGGGGGTGACGCTCGACGAGACGCCACGCCGCCGACCAGCCCTCGACCAGGACGACATCGCCGAGGAGGCGACCCGCAACCGCCTGATCGGCGTGTGGTCCGAGAAGGTCAACGAGGGCGGAGGCGCCGCAGCGAGCCGCCACCTCGCGAGCCGGGATCTCGACGGGGCTGGTGTGACCGACGACGAGGGTGACGCCTCCGAAGCCTTCCGACTTGAGGGCGGTGACGGCGCCGGTGAGCGCATCGACACCCCTGGTGACAAGCGCCTCGGCCCATGTGCCGAGCGAGGCGTCGACCGCGGCAGCTATCTGCTCGGGAACGTCGAGCGCAGCGACCAGCGGCCCCGTCACCCCCTCGATGGCGGCGGTGCGGCGGCGCACCTCCGGGTCGCCAAGACCGGCCAGGGCGCCTTCCAACGCCTCGACCCGGGCGGCGGCGTGGGCGACGGCGATCTGGCTCTCCCGGTCTGCGTACTCGCACTCCTCGAGCGCCTGCTGCGCCGTCTCACGGGTGGCCGCGGCATGCTCGTAGTGCTCCTGGGCGGCGACGGCGTCCACGTCGGTGCTGCGGATCTCGGCGACAAGCGTCTCCGCCTCCGCCCGCTCCTCGGCGAGACGGGCCGACACGACCTCGCGCCGCCGCTGCACCCCATCGAGCTCGCGTCGATCACGCTCGGCGGCGCCCTCCAGGGCTCGCAGATCGCCACGAAGGTTGGCGACGACCCCCTCCGCGGGGAGCTGGATCTGCTCGGCCAGCGAGCGCTCCTCGTCCTCGAGCATCCGCAGGGTGATCTCGCGGTGTTCGGCGAGGGCGCTGGCCTCGGCGAGTTGGTGCGCCACCGCGGCGAGCTCGGCGGTGAGATGGGCGTGCTCCGCCTCGAGGTCACGTCTGCGCTCGCCGGCGCCCTCGAGCCTGCTGTGCAGCGCCAGCCGGCGCTCCCTGGCCACCATCCCGATGCGGTGGAAGCGCTCCACCACGGTCTCGAGACGGGCGGCGGCTGCGGTGTCCCGCTCCAGGGTGCGCTCCACCTCGCCTGCTGCCAGGCGCAGGGTGCCGAGTCGGTTGCGCAGCGCCGTCAGCTCGTCGCTGTCGGCCGTCACGATGCCGTCGAGCGACGTCTTCTCGGTGGTGGCGGTCGCCATTCGGGTGCGCAGGCTGCGCAGCTCCTCTGCGCCAATCCACAACCGCAGCGCCCGGATCTCGGTCTTGACGGAGTCGTAGCGCTCGGCGTCGCCCGCCTGCTTCTTGAGGGGGCGGAGCCTTCGTCGCTCCTGCTCGAGGATGTCACCCAGCCTGGCAACGTCGATGGCGGTCAGCTCGAGCCGTCGCAACGAGCGGTCACGGCGGTTGCGGTGCTTGGTGATGCCCGCCGCCTCCTCGATGATCGCCCTGTGCTCGTCCGGTCGGGCGTTGAGGATGTCGCCGATCTGGCCCTGCCCGACCAGGACGTGCTGATGGCGTCCGACCCCACCGTCGGCAAGCAGCTCCTGGAGATCGAGCAACCGGCAGGGGACGCCGTTGAGCTCGTACTCGGAGGTGCCGTCCCGGTAGAGCCGCCTGGTCAACGAGATCTCGTCGAGGTCGTATGCGAGAAAGCGGCCGGTGTTGTCGAGAGTGACGGTGACCTCGGCGCGGCCAAGTGCCGGGCGGGTGGCCGTTCCGGCGAAGATCACATCCTCCATCCTGGCGGTGCGCAGGCTGCGCGTCGCCTGCGTGCCCAGTACCCAGGCCAGGGCGTCGAGCAGGTTCGACTTCCCCGTACCGTTGGGGCCGACCACCACGTTGACCCCCTCCCCGAAATCGAGGCGGGTGCGGTTGGCAAAGGACTTGAACCCGGCGAGTGACAGCGTCTTCAGCAACACAGTGGCCGGAGCTTACCCCGAGGTGAATCACATCGATGGGATTCGCCTGGCGGTCCTTTGCCGCCGGTCAGCGCTGGCAGTGCTGGCACCAGTGCGCACTCCGCTGGCGCACCACGGTGCGTCGGATGGGCGTACCGCACACCGGGCAGGGCTCGCCCTCCTTGCCGTATACCCGCAACCGGGCAGCGAACTGGCCGGCCCTGCCGTCCGGCAGCAGGTAGGCGAGGTCGTCGAGCGAGGTGCCTCCCCAGCGCAACCCCAATTCGAGCGTCGTGCGCACGGCGCGCCGCAGCCGCCCAAGCTCCTCCCGGCTGAGCGAGCCGCCTGGTCGCATGGGGTCGATCCCGGCACGGTGCAGCGTCTCGTCGGCGTAGATGTTGCCGAGCCCTGCGACGATGCCCTGATCGAGCAGCAACGCCTTGGTGGGGGCGGTGCGCCCCGCGAGACGGCTGGCCCACTCGGCCACGGTCGGCGGCTCGGTGTAGGCGTCCGGGCCGAGACTCCCGAGCGGCGACGCCGCCAGCTCGGCGGGGGTGGCGGCCAGCACGAAGCCGAACGTGCGCGGATCCACCAGCCGCATCTCGACACCACCCCCGACCCGGACGATGACGTTGGTGTGCGGGCTCTCCTCGTCGCCACGTCTGGCCAGGCTCACCCGACCGGACATGCCGAGGTGGGTCACCCAGACGAGGTCTCCGCTGAGATCGGTCATGAGGAGCTTGCCGTGACGGCGCAGCCTGCGAATGGTGCGGCCGGTGACCCTGTCGGCGAAGTCGTCTGGTGTCTCGTGGCGGCGCACCATGCGGGCGCGGCGCACCTCGACGGCGACGATGCGCCTGCCGGTGAGCGCCGGCTCGATGAACCGGCGGGTGCTCTCGACCTCTGGCAGCTCAGGCACGTCGCTTGAAGGCGGCGGCGGCCCGCTTGGCCGCAGACTGCTCCGCCCGCTTCTTTGATGTGCCCTGCCCCTCGCCCAGCAGCTCCCCTGCGGCGAACACCTTGGCGGTGAAGTGCTTGGCGTGCTCGGGCCCCGCTTCCGCCACGTCGTAACGGGGTCGCAGCCCGTGCCGAGCCAGCGTCTCCTGGAGACGGGTCTTGTAGTCGCGCTGGCCGGGAGCCTCGGCGCGATCGTCAATGATCTCCCTCCACAGCCTGAGGATCAACGGCTCTACGGCAGCAAACCCCACCTCGCGGAACACGGCGCCGACCAGCGCCTCGATACCGTCGCTGAGCAGCGAGTCCTTGTCGCGCCCGCCCGAAAGCTCCTCGCCCTTCCCCAGCAGCAGAGCCGGTCCGATCTCGATGCTGCGGGCCACCCTGGCCAGGGTGCGCTCGTTGACCACGGCAGCCCTCACCTTCGCCATCTCACCCTCGGCGAGATCGGGCCGGGTCTCGAAGAGGTAGCTGGTCACGACGAGTTGGAGCACGGCGTCACCGAGAAACTCGAGACGCTCGTATGACTGCTCGAGTTGCTGCTCGCCGGCGTACGAGCGATGGGTGAGCGCCTCCACGAGCTGGCTGCGGTCCTGGAAGACGTAGCCGAGCAGCTGCTCCATGCGAGCGAAGACGGCGGAGCGGGGATCGTCGTCAGACACGGGTAGGCGTCGTGGTGAGACCTTGCTGGATGTGGGCGGGGAGCCCGTCGTCGGCGCCCTGCCGTGCCATGGCGATGGCGTTGGCCACTGCGATGCGGTTGGACGAGCCGTGGGCGATGACAACCACTCCGTCGATGCCGAGCAGGTGGGCGCCGCCGATCGACTCGGGGTCGAGCCGGCTGCGGAACTCGGCGAGCGCCGGTGCCAGCTCGGCGAGCAACGGTCGCAGCTCCTCGCGACCTGAGAACGCCTCGGCAAGCATCCTCTGCACCATGAGGGCGGTGCCCTCCGCCGTCTTGAGGAATACGTTGCCGGTGAAGCCGTCCGTGACGAACACATCTGCCGTCGACGTCGCCAGGTCGCGTCCCTCGACGTTGCCGACGAAGTTGATGCCAGGGATGGCGGCGATGAGCCGGTGCGCCTCCCGCTCCACGTCACGGCCCTTGCCGTCCTCCTCGCCGATGTTGAGCAGCCCGACCCTGGGTTGGGCAACCCCAAACTGGGACGAGGCGAGCGCCGCCCCCATGACGGCGAACTGGGCGAGCTGGTCGGCCCGAGCGGTGAGGTTGGCACCGCTGTCGAGCACCACCTTTGCGGTTGGCATCAGGGTGGCGATGGCGGGCCGGGACACCCCGGGGAGCCTCCCGATGATGAGGGCGGCGGCGGCCATCGCCGCTCCGGTCGAACCGGCCGAGACCAGCCCCTGCGCAGCACCTGAGGCGACCAGACGGGCGGCGACGCTGATCGAGGCGTCCTTCCTCTCCCGCAGCGCCGTGCTGGCGTCGTCCCCCATTTCGATCACCTCGGAGGCGTGGACCACAGGGAGCTCGACCCCGGCCCGGTCCAGGATGGGGACGACGTGTTCGGCGTCGCCGACAAGGATGACGTCTGCGCCTGCGGCGGCGGCAGCCACCGCCCCGAGGACGATCTCCTCGGGTGCCCGGTCGCCACCCATGGCATCGACTGCGATGCGCGACACGGGGATGCTCAGGTCAGGATGTCGGCAGCACTTCGCGCCGCTTGTAGGTTCCGCACTGGGCGCACACCCGGTGCGGACGGTGCATCGAGCCGCACTGCCGGCACGCCACCATCGTGGGTGCGCTCACCTTCCACTCCGCCTTGCGCCGCCGCGTCCGCGACCGCGACATCTTCTTCTTGGGCACCGCCATGGCCAACCTCGCTTCGGGGTCAATCCCCTGGCTCGAAGAGACCTTCGAGGACCGAAAAGGGCGACTCGGAACGCCCTTCCGGCTCGGGGGTGCCGACATTCAAGCTGGTTTCGGCACCCGGAACAAGTCCCGAGCAGCCTTGCTCGCACACCGGGAGCAGCGGCATCGCCAGCATCACCTCGTCGCGGAGTATCGGCTCGAGATCGAGATTCTCGCCGTGCAACTCGTACCCGTCGTCGCCCCCGGTGCGCTCGGCGACCTGGTCGACCGCCACCGACATCACCCGGTCGCTCTCGGTGAGACAACGGGCACAGGTGTGTCTGGTGGTGATCGTCACCGTGCCCCGCACCACGATCCCTCCGGAGATGGCAAAGAGCTCGAGCTCGGCGTCGAGCGGCGGGTCAGGAACCACTCGGGACATGTCGATCGTCCACTCGACCGGCTCGGCGATGTGGTGCCGTTTGGCGGGACCGCCGTGGCGGAGGAGATCGCCCACGTGCACCTGGAAGGGTGATGCGTGCGGCATGGCGAGATTCTAGGGAGCGGAGCAGGTTTGGCTCGACGCCGTCATTGCGAGAGCGGCGGGTCCTGGGTTGCTGGGAGAGACCGGTGCAGCTCGGCGCGCGACTCGCGCACGTAGCGCAGCAGCTCGCCGAGCACGGTCTCCGCCTCACCGAGGTGACGCTCGGCCACATCCTCGGCCTCGAGCCGGATGCGCTCGGCGTCGCTCTCCGCCTGGCGGACCAGCCGGTTCGCCTCCTCGACCGCCTCGGCGACGATGTAGCTGTCGCTCACCAGCTCCTCCGACCGTGCCTGGGCCCTGGCGACCACGTCGCGAGCCGTCTCGTTGGTGCGGGAGATGTAGGTCTCGCGCTGGCGGACCATCCACCTGGCGGCGCGCAGCTCCTCGGGGAGCGCAGCCTGAAGCGCCCGCAGCTTGTCGATGACGTCATCGCGATGGAGCATCACGTTGCTCGACAGCGGAACAGGCCGCGCCTGCTCGACGTCGACGATGAGCGCCTCGATCTGGTCGATGAGCTGGCCGGGAATCGGCGGCGGCGGCCGCTGCTCGTCAGTCATCGGCTGCCCTGGCCTTCAACGCCAGCAGCACCGGGGCGGGGACGAGCGAGTCGACCGATCCGCCCAACCCGGCGACCTGTTTGACAAGCGAGGACGAGAGGTAGCCGTACTCGGGTTTGGTGGCGACAAACAGGGTCACGATGCCGGAGAGATGCCGGTTCATCTGCGACATCTGCAGCTCGAAGTCGAAGTCGGTGATGGCCCGCAGCCCCTTCACGATCACATCGCTGCGGGTCTGTCTTGCGTAGTCCACGAGCAGCCCGCTGAACGAGCCGACCGAGACGTTTGGCCAGCTGGCGCAACACTCGCCGAGCAGCTGGATACGCTCGTCTGCGGTGAACAGCGGGTCCTTCGACGGGTTGCGCAGAACGGCCACGAGGACGGTGTCGAAGATGGAGGCGCACCGCTCGATGACGTCGAGATGGCCCTTGGTGGGCGGGTCGAAGCTCCCTGGCACGAGAGCCGCGGTCATGCGGCCCCCTTGCGGTAGCGCCACAGCTCGGCGTCCCCGTAGCGGCGCCTGTCGACGAGGGTGAGATCAAAGACCGTCTGTGGCGGCTCCTCGCCTTTGCGGCGATGCACCACCACGGTTGCGCCGTCCGCCAACCTCGGCTCCAATCGCTCCAGGACCTGCGACACGGACGCTAGTGGGAGCGTGTACGGAGGGTCAACGAATGCCAGGTCGACGGTGGCGCCGGCGTGCGCCAGATAGCGGGTCACGTCGTCGGCGACGATCTCCCCACCGAGACCGAGTTCTGTGACGTTGCGCCGCAGCGCACCGAGTGCGTCGCGGTCATGCTCGACGAAGACACAGGTCGCCGCCCCCCGGCTCAGCGCCTCCAGCCCTACGGCCCCCGTCCCCGCGTAGAGGTCGAGAACACGCCCCCCGATCACCTCGGCGCCGAGCGACGAGAACAGCGCCTGGCGGACCCGGTCCGTCAGCGGGCGGGTTCCCCAGCCCCGTGGCGAGGCAAGGCGGCGCCCCTTTGCCGACCCGGCGATGATGCGCATCGCTAGGAGGATCGACCGTCTGCGCCCTTCGGGCAAGCACCCGGCTCAGCTACGCAGCAGCCACTCGTCGTCAGCGCCGAGCAGGATCCGCACCTCGTCGCCGATATCGGGATGCTCGGCGAGACCAGGGTCGGCCGCCACCAGGGCGAAGGCCTCGCTCCGAGCTGCGGCGAGGACGTCGACGTCGCGCAGGATGTCGGCAATCTTGAGGTCCTTTATCCCTGCCTGACGGGCGCCGAGCACGGTCCCCTGGCCACGGATGCGCAGGTCCTCCTCGGCCAGGCGGAAGCCGTCAGTGGTGGCCAACATCGCCCGCATCCGTGTCTCTCCGTCCTCGGTGGTCGGCTCGGCGACCAGCACGCAGGTGGCGGGATGACCGCCCCGCCCCACCCGGCCCCGCAGCTGGTGGAGCTGGCTGAGCCCGAAGCGGTCGGCGTCCTCGATCACCATCACCGTGGCGTTTGGGATGTCGATGCCCACCTCGATCACGGTGGTCGCCACCAGGACGTCGAGCTCGCCGCGACGGAAGGTGTGCATGACGGCGTCCTTCTCGGAGGGGCGCAACTGCCCGTGGAGCAACCCCAGCCGCAACTCAGGCAGGACCGCCGACAGCCGCTCGTGCTCAGCGGTGGCGGAGGCGGCCTCCAGCTTGTCGCTCTCCTCGACGAGCGGGCACACCACGAAGGCCTGCCGTCCTGCCGCCACCTCGCTCCGAATGAGGTCGTACACCGGTTCAAGGTCGGCGGGACGCTTCCCGGCGAGCCGTGTGACGACCGGGATCCTTCCCGGTGGCATCTCGTCGAGCACAGACACGTCGAGGTCGCCGTAGAGGGTCATGGCCAGCGTCCGCGGGATGGGTGTGGCCGTCATGATGAGCAGGTCGGGGTCGTACGTCGCCGCCTTCTCTCTGAGCCGCACCCGCTGGTACACCCCAAAGCGGTGCTGCTCGTCGACAACGGCGATGCCGAGACGGTGGAAGACCAGCCCCTCCTGGATGAGGGCATGGGTGCCCACCACGATGTCGACGTTGCCGGCGGCGATCCAGTCGACGATGCGGCGGCGGGTGGTCCCGCCAGCGGCGAAGTTGACGGCGGCGGAGCTGGACGTGACGAGCGCCATCCGGACAACAGGTCCGTCGGGCGGGGCGGAGAACAGCTCGTCCTGACCCGGTGCGGCCGCCGCATCGATGGGTGGTGGCGCCAGCCCGGCGTCTGCGATCATGGCGCTCATGCCAAGGTAGTGCTGCTCGGCGAGCACCTCGGTTGGCGCCATCACCGCCCCCTGGAACCCACCCTGCACCCCGCTGAGCAGTGCGGCAAACGCCACCACCGTCTTCCCCGACCCCACCTCGCCTTGGAGAAGCCGGTGCATCGGGTGTGGGGACGCCAGATCCTGCTGGATCTCGGCGATGGTGCGGCGTTGCGCGGTGGTGAGCGCATACGGGAGCGTATCGAGAAACGCCGCCAGCAGCGGGCCGTCGATCTGGTGGGAGACGCCCGTCACCGCCTCGATCTGGCGGTGCTTACGCACCGCCAGCGCCACCTCGAGTCGGAACAGCTCGTCGAAGGCGAGCCGTTTCCTGGCCGGAGCCACCTCGGCGAGCGTCGCGGGGAAGTGGATGGCGGCGAGTGCGGTGGCACGATCGACAAGACCCAACCTGCGTAGCATCTCCGGGTCCAGGACGTCGTGGACCGGCTGGGAGCGCTGCAGGGCGTTGTGGATCGACACCCTGAGTTGGTGCGGGCTCAGCCCTGCGATGCCGGGGTGGATGGGGACGATCCGTCCCGTGACCAGCGACTCGGTCCCTCCATCGAGCCGGTCGACGGCAGGGCTGGTCATCTGCAGCCTTCCCCTGAAGCGCTCAGCCTTCCCCGAGAGCGCCACCTCGCTCCCCTCGACGAGCTTCAGGTATGGGTTGAACCAGACGGCCGTCACCACGTTTGTCCCGTCGCTCACCAGCGCATCGATCATGGTGCGCTGGCGGGAGAGACGCCGGGTGCGCACGCTGACGATGGTGCCGCCGACCGTCACTTCCTCGCCGAGCGGCACCGATGACAGATCAAAGAGCTGGGAGCGGTCGAGGTACCGGCGCGGCACGTGCAGCAGCAGATCGGCGACGCTTGCGATACCCGCCTCTGCGAGCTTCTTGGCCGTTCGTGGCCCGATTCCCTTGACGGCCTGCGCCGGGATCGAGGCGAGGTACGAGAGAGGGCGCCCTGCCATGGCCCGGCAGCATACGGCGGTGCGGCGGTTGGCCCGGTGTCACCGCCCGCCCGGGTCGATTCTCATGCCGAGAGCGGGGCGGCGGCGAAGGGGACGCCAAAGCGGAGACACCAGACAAGCACGGTCTTGTGGACGTCAGGGTCGAACCCTTCAGGCAGCTCGTAGTTCTGCCCCCCGACGTTGCCCTTGATCTTGCCGAGATCGAGGTGCGTCCCAGGGTCGCCGCCGCCGTAGTCGTCGGCGGCGAGCAACCACACGTAGAGGTCTGGGCCGTTTTGGATGTCGGTGTCGTCCTCGAAGCGCAGCACGAAGCGCCCATCCTTCTCGTACACGGTTGCAGTCCCGGTGGCGGCGTGGTCGATCCCTGAGAAGCTCCCGGTGGCGATGGCAACCGGGTCCTGCGGGGCTGCGGTCGTGGCGGCGGTCGTCGCAGCGGTGTTGCCCTCGTCATCGACGACCCCGGACGCCGTGATGGTGGTGGCCGGCGTGGTCGTGGTCGGCGTGGCCACCGCCGACCCGTCCTCCGCACCGACTTCGCCCGAGGATCCGCTGTCGAACGCCTGGGCCAGCGACTCGTCCACCCGGTCGTCCACAAACAGCTTGTCCGGGCGGAACAGGAGGAAGCCGACGATGAGGACGGCAGCGGCGGCGGCGATCACGCCGATGCGGTGTCTGGCGAGGAAGTCCATGTAGTGCGTCGCTCCTTGCGGTCTTTTCATCGGATCGCAACGTGCGTGGTGTGGGGGTCGATTCCCAAACCGACGGATGTTCAGGCTTTGTTCACCGGGCGCAACGTCGTCGGTGCCGGCGTCGCGGTACACACCAACAGCGGGGTGGCCCAGCCGTCGCTGGCGGCGAGCCGGCCGCTGCTACACTGACCTGCCGGTGCGGGCCGGGTCGTTCCGCCGCATTGCTGGGCGCACCCCGCGCCCGACCGCCCGACGGGGGCGCGCTCGCAGGAGGTCTCCTTTCCATGGCATATCGGTGTGAGGTTTGCGGCAAGGAGCCGTGGTTCGGGAAGCAGGTGAGCTTCTCGCACAAGCGCTCCAGCCGTCGCTGGATGCCCAACATCCAGAAGGTGCGGGTCAGACACGGCAGCAACTCGCGGCGGGCCCGTGTCTGCACGTCGTGTCTGAAGGCCGGCAAGGTAGAGAAGGTCTGACCGCATGCAGGGCGTTGTCAAGGTGTACGACCCCACGACCGGTGTGGGGGTGATCGTGCGTGACGACGACCGCACCGAGGTGATGCTCCGCCCCGGCTCGCTCGCCGGTTCGTTGTTCCGCACCCTCCGCCAGGGCCAGCGTGTCCTGTTCGACGTCGAAGCGCGCGACGGCCAACCGTGCGCCACCCGTCTCCGTTTTGGCTCGGACGGCTACTGACCTCTCCCCAGCGCGCTGACCGGCCCGGTATCATTCGGCGGGAACCCCCTCACCCCCGGAGGCAGCGAACATGGTGGAGGCCTACGTACTGATACAGACAGAGGTCGGGAAGGCAGCCGTCGTCGCCAGGGAGATCGCCCAGATCAGCGGTGTCACCTCGGCCGAGGCGGTGACGGGTCCGTACGACGCCGTCGTCTTCGCCCAGGCCGACGACGTCGACTCGCTCGGCAAGCTCGTCGTCGCCAAGATCCAGGCGGTCGACGGGATCACCCGCACCCTCACCTGCCCCGTCGTCAAGCTGTAGCGGAGCTCAACCAACCCGCCGCAACGCCGCATCGACCAGGGCGTTGCACAACTCCGGGTAGCTCATGCCGCTTGCCAACCACATCTTGGGGAAGCCGGAGATGGGGGTGAACCCTGGCATGGTGTTGACCTCGTTGAGCAGGAACCCCCGCCCGTCTGCCGCCAGGAAGAAGTCGACCCTGGCGAGACCCCGACACTCCAGGGCGGTGAACGTGCGGCACGCCAGGTCGCACACCCGTGCCGTCTCCTCCTCGGACAGGACGGCGGGGGCGACAAACCGGCTGGTGCCGTCGTGGTACTTCGCCTCGTAGTCGTACCACCCCGCGGCGACGATCACCTCGCCGGGGAGCGAGGCCCTTGGACCGTCGAGAACGGCCACCTCGATCTCCCGACCCCGGATCTCCTCCTCTACCACCACCTTGGCCCCATACGCGAACGCACGCAGGATCCCATCCTTGAGCTCGACGTCCGAGCTGCACCGGGTGATGCCGACGGACGACCCGAGTTCGGCCGGCTTGACGAACACCGGCAGACCAAGGGCGTCGATCAGCCGTTCGACGGTCTTGGCGGGCTCGTCGAGATCCGGCCCGCGCACCACCCGCCACGCCCCTGTCGGGATCCCTGCGGTGACGGCAAGCCGCTTTGCCATGTCCTTGTCCATGGCAACCGCGGAGGCCGTCACGCTGCACCCGACATACGGGATGCCGGCGATCTCGAACACGCCCTGGATGGTCCCGTCCTCACCGTACGGGCCGTGGAGCACGGGGAAGACCACGTCGAAACCGATCCGCTCCTGACCGCTGACAAGTTCGCCTGAGGGAAGCCCGAGCGACACCGGCCGGCCGTTGGCCACCATGGGGTCGGCGGTATCGGCGAGCCACCAGGCTCCATCCCTATCGATCCCCACCGGGATCACCCGGTGACCCGCCCCCTGGAGGGCGCCCACGACGGCGACGGCCGATACACATGACACCTCGTGCTCGGCCGACCGACCACCGAACAGAACCAGCACTCGGGCCATGCGCCCGAGGATACCCGGGCGCTCCACTTCACCCCGACATTCCGCCGCTCAGCTCTCGTCCCCGCTCCCGGCGGCGATGGCGTGGAAACCGCCATCAACGTGGACCACCTCGCCAGAGGTCATCGGCGCCCAGTCAGACAGCAGCACCGCCACCATCTGGGCAACCGGCGTTGGGTCGGCCGTGTCCCATCCAAGCGGGGCCCGGCTCGCCCACACCGCATCGAACCGAGAGAACCCTGGGATGCCCTTGGCGGCAACGGTCGTGAGCGGTCCGGCGGAGACGGCGTTGACCCGGATGCCATCGCCGCCCAGATCTCTCGCCAGGTAGCGGGTCACCGCCTGCAGCGCCGCCTTGGCCACCCCCATCCAGTCATATGCCGGCCACGCCTGAGTGTTGTCGAAGTCGAGCGTCACCAGCGCCCCACCCCCGGCCCGCTTCAGTAGCGGGTGCAGCCCGACGGCCAGCGTCTTGTACGAGAACGCCGACGTGAGGAAGGCGGTGGCGGCGCTCTCGGCCGGAGTGGTGAGGAAGCGGCCACCGAGAGCATCCTCAGGGGCGAAGGCGATGGCGTGAAGCGCCCCGTCGACGGCGCCCCAACGGCTGTCGAGATCGGCGACGAGCGCTTCCATGTGCGCAGGGTCGTTGATGTCGAGCTCGAGCACGTCTGGCGGCGCCGGGAGCCGCTGGGCGGAGCGCTCGGTGAGCCGCAGCCCCCGCCCGAAGCCGGTGAGCACGATATCGGCGCCCTGTTCCTGGGCGATCCGCGCCGTATGCCATGCGATCGACCCGTCCGTGAGGACGCCGGTGATGACGAGACGTTTCCCTCCGAGCAGCACACGACCTCCCTGGTGACCCGGTCGATGCTACTGCCGCACCCGGCCGGACCTCCGGAAGCGATTCAGCTCACGTTGGCCAACGCCCGCAGCCCGAGCCCCATAACGAACAGGAGGAGCAGACCGTACGACATCGTCGGTCGCCGCCGCAGCACCGACCGGTACACGTAGGCCAGCGAGAAGGTGACGGCGATCACGACACCGTAGAACACGTGGAAGCTGTTGCCCGGGCGGAGCCCCTGTCCGTACAGCCACAACCCCGCCCCCACCTGGATGAGCATCGCGGCGATGGCGCCGCCCGTGGCGTATCCGAACACTCGACTCGGCGGCCGCTTCAGGGCGGCGAGACCGACTCCCCACAACCCCACAAGACCAGTGGTGACGACGGCGACGTAGACCCAGCTCCTGTGAAAGGCACCCATGGCGACGAGGTTAGATGTCCTGCTGCGGGCCCGCCTGTTCGACTCGTCCGTTGTAGCACGGGATGGACAGTCAGACAGTCAGCGGGGACGATGCTGGCATGACGCGGCGAGCGCCTGCGGCTGTGAGGGGAAGTGCCGCAGGCGCCCGGCGTTCCACCGGGGGCGATGTCGGGGGGGGGTCAGGTGGCGAAGCGATCCGAGAGCTCGAAGGGGGTCGGGCTCGGCTTGAAGCCGACCCGATCCGGTGAGGGGGTCGAGCTCTCGGACGCCTCGCGGCGACGCGACCGGGGGGCATGTGCCGCTTCGGCCCGCCGCTGATCTGCCGGGATGGGTGCGACGTCGTGGCGCACGAGCGCCGCAGCCACCCCGACCACGAGAGGAACTGCCACAAGGAGTGCGACGGTGTACAACGGGGGGACCAAGAGCGACAGGGGGATGCCGCTGGCCACCACGTTTGCCGCCACTATCGCTGTAGCCACCACAACCAACAGCTTCGTGCGACTCATCACCGTCGGACCTCGCTCCTTGGTGCTTGCGTATCCGAGGGGGTCGGATACTCACTCTCGTTGATGAGACACATGGACCGGCGAGTTCTTACAGGTTCCCTGGTCTCTCCAGGCCGAGCGACCCACCCACGGCGCGGCAACGCGAGTACGCCGAGACCGCGGGGAGCGGTGCCGCGCCCGCTGCGGTGGGGGCCAACAGCGGGCGTCGCGGGACTGTCCGACGCTCCCTTGTCAAGCGGCGATGGGTATGGGTGCGTTGCGGGTTTGGTCGTCTCGCCACATGCGTCGGATGACACGGTTGGCGAGGTGGCGTTTGTGGGCTCGTCGGGCTTCGCGTCGGGTCTTGCCCTCGGTGGTTTTCCGTTCGATGTACGCCTGTGCGGG
>Ga0114938_1000871_pt1 | contig 21892 bp, 16 predicted proteins | sample AshMeaBigSpring_FD_88675 | JGI IMG/M metagenome (GOLD analysis project Ga0114938, IMG submission 88675) | Groundwater microbial communities from Big Spring, Nevada to study Microbial Dark Matter (Phase II) - Ash Meadows Big Spring | ecosystem: Environmental > Aquatic > Deep subsurface >...
CGGTTTTGTGGATCAGCCGCGGGGCGCTAGCCCGCGGTCTTTCGCGGATGAACCGCGGGCTAGCGCCCGGCGGCTGATGAGTGATTTCGGCAACTTATTGTTGAACAGCGCCTAACCGTTCACGGCTCGGGGTCTGGTCGATGGTTCGGCCGATAAACTCGACCTCGCGGATACGCGCTGGTCGAAAACATGGACCTGACCCGCTGGAATCAGCGATCATCTTCCACCGGGCCGCGAACGGTTACCGTGCGGCTCACCCGATGCGGCGGCCAAGTAGGGGGCGTTGGGCACTGATCACCCCTGGAGCCGGCAGCGCTTCTGTGAGAACATACGGCTATCCCAGACTGCGCAGACGGCAAATCACCATCTTTCCCAGAACCAGGCTTCAAGTTTATGGGCGGCGCTCGGTCCGCCTGGGCAAGCCAGGAAGCATAGCACCGCTGTGCGAGTTTGTGTGCCTTGCTGGCACAATCAATTGCCGATATAAGTCGACACGCTAGCCCCGCACCGCCGGCTTGCCAAGTGGCCGGTCGACCATCCCCCCGCATATAAGCGCGTTGCGCAGGAGCCTCACCCGTGCATCGATCGATCCGCGTGCCCGTTTCATTGCTGCTTCTCGTCTCGGGATTCGTTCTCACGTCCGCAGGCGTGGCCCTTGCTGCACGTCCCGCGGCCGAGCTTCTGCCGGCGACATGCAAGTTCTTCGTATCCGTTCCGGACGTGGACGAGCTGCGGAAGAAGTGGGAGGAGACCCAGCTTGGGCATCTGGCGCGCGACCCGGTGATGAAGCCCTTCGCCGATGACCTGCGCAGGCAGTTGCGGGAAAAGGTCAGCCGCACCGGCGTTCGTTTGGGCTTGACCCTGGACGACCTGGAGGGAGTCTACGGCGGAGAAGTCGCCCTCGCGCTAATTCAGCCGCAGAACGATCCGACACGGCACGCCCTGGCGATTGTGGTGGACATTACCGGTCACGGCGAGGCGGCCGACGCGCTGCTGGCGAAGATCGACACCAATCTGACGGGTAGTGGCGCGAAGCGCAGCACAGACACGAGCGGCGGCACGCAGCTGCGCATCTACCAGGTGCCGGCCGAGGAGGTCGCGAGCGAGGGCCGCGAGGCGGTCTTTTTCGTGAAGGACGACCGCCTGGTGGCGGTCGACGACCGCGCGGAGGCGATGGCGATCCTGGGCCGGTTCGCCGGCGAGCCGACGGACAGCTTATCGTCCTGGCCGGCCTTCGACGCGGTGATGAAGCGCTGCGGCGAGGCGGCAGGGGAATTGCCGCCGCACGTCCGCTGGTATACCGAGCCGTTCGGGTATGTCCAGGTGATGCGCGCGGCCAGCGGGGGGCGCAAGAAGCGGGGGACCGACCTGTTGAAAGTCCTCAAGAACCAGGGTTTCGACGCCGTGGAGGGCGTCGGCGGTTACGTGAACCTGGCCACGGCCGGCCAGGAGCTGCTGCACCGCACGCTGGTCTACGCTCCCGGCGCCAAGCCTGAGGATGGCGGGCCGTCGTCGGACAAGTATCGCCTGGCCGCACGGATGCTTCAGTTCCCCAACGGCAGCGGCCTGGTGGCTGACGCCTGGGTGCCGCGCGAACTGGGCACCTACCTCACCCTCCGCTGGAAGATGCAGAACGCCTTCGAACAGTCCAAGACGCTCGTGGACGAGGTCGCGGGCGACGAGGGCTTCTTTGACGACCTGCTCAGCAGTATCGCCACCGACCCGAATGGTCCGCAGATCGACCTGCGGAAGGAGCTGGTAGCCTACCTCGGCGAGCGGATGACGATCCTGTCAGACTACGTGCTGCCGATCACGCCCAAGAGCGAACGGATGATGTTCGCCGTGGAAGTAACCCATCCCGAAAAGGTGGCCGAGACCATCCACCGGGCGATGGAATCCGACCCTGACGCCCGCAAGCTGGAAATCGACGGCCACGTGGTCTGGGAGATCATCAACCAGCAGGACGACGAGATTCCCGAACTGACCATCGACACGCCCGGCTTCGGTCCGGTCGCCGAAGAGGAGGAGGAGGAGGAGGGCCAGCGGTTGCTGCCGAACGCGGCGATCACCGTGGTTCACGGCCAGTTGATCGTGGCGACCCACGTCGATTTTCTCAGCAAGATCATGGGGCCGGAGGTCAGCGGCGAGCGGCTGAGCGACAGCGCGGATTACCGGCTGGTCCAAGCCCAGCTGACAACGCTCGGCGCGGACGAAGACAGTTTTCGCTTCTTCACTCGCACTGACGAGGAATACCGGCCCACCTACGAGCTGATCCGCGAGGGCAAGATGCCCGAGGCCGAGTCGCTGCTGGGTCGAGCGCTCAACCGCATGCTCGGACCCGATGAGGAGGGCGTGCTGCGCCAGCAGCAGATCGACGGGCAGCAACTGCCCGAATACCAGATCGTGCGCCGCTACCTGGGGCCGGGCGGACTGTACGTGCGTTCGCACGACGAGGGCTGGTTCATCACCGGCACGCTGCTCACCAAGCAGGCCGACTACGATGCCGAGCGGGACCAGCCCACGGTGACGACCGCCGCGGCCGTCCCCCCCGAGAAGGATTGAGCGCGGGGCGATCGATGGGGCGGGGCGCTTCCGACGGGGCAACCGATCCCAGGTTGGGGGCGGGTCCGCACTTCGGGCGGCAAAGTGCCAAGACGCCCCTGACGCGCCGGCCTGAACAACTTGGACCCGTCGCCCCGGCAATCGGGGGCATCTTTCGCCCGAGGCGTGAACGGTTGCCCGACGGCGAACCGAGCAACGGCGCCGATCCCAGGACGGAAAACCGCCTCCCCGCCCCTTAAGGCTGGTTCCGCAATGAGCGCGGCGGTGGGGTGCTGCCATCCGTTCGTCCGGCGCGCCTTGCGTTGTCGTTGCGCTGCCTGAGTCGGGCCCGCGTCCTCGAGTTGCGCCTGAGCTGCGTCCCCTGCGTTACTTCCCGGGGAAAACGTGGGGGCTCGGCGTTACCGGCCGCTCAAGTGCAGGCGCGATCGGTGTCTGCCGCGACAGACTTTTTCAGGCCGGGATCGCCCTGGCCAGCGATGCGGGACTGTTGCCAATGGACGGCCAGCATCAGGCAATGGATGCCGGAGCCAATCCCCAACAGGCCCACGTGCTCGCCCGCCTTGACGTGGTCTTCCTGGCAGCCGAGGGCCATCGTGATCGGGAGGGCCGCGGACCCCGTGTTGCCCAGCCAGGATAGCGTCGTGTAGTCGATCTCCGGCGGCAACCCGAGGGTTTCCAGCAGCAGCTTGCGGTGGGCGTGCCCGACCTGGTGACAGAAGGTCTTGTGAACGTCTTCCCGCGACCAACCGGTCTGTTGGAGAAAGTCGGCGAACGTGGCCGCCCCGGTCGCCACGCCGTCGCGCATGAGGCGCTCCGAATCGGTCTGCATCAGGGGCTGCATGCCGCCCGCCACTGCCTCGTCGCGGCCACTCTGGCACAAAGCGTGCCCTTCGGTCTGGGCCCGGGCTACCGCGACGGTCAGGCGGTTGCCGGTCTGACTCAGCCGGCGATCGACAAGCAACACCGCACAGCTGGCGGAACCGATCGTCAGCGAGGCAACAGCCAGCTTCACCTGCTCGCGGGTGAGCGTCGTGTCGGCATTCAACGATCTGATCGTGTTCTCGACCAGCTCCCGCCCGCCTTCCGTTCCCACCACCAAACCGGCCCGAATCTGGCCCAGTTCAATCATGTTGGCCACCTGCACCATGCCGTTCAGCAGGCCCAGGCAGGCGTTCGAGACGTCGTACACCTGGCAGGGGCCGGGCAACCCCAGCCGATGATGAACGCCACTGGCCGTGGCTGGCTCGAGGAAGTCGCGGCAGACCGAACCGTGGATCAAGGCGCCCACCAAACCGCGGTCGAACTCGGCCGCCTGCAGGGCTGCCTCGGCACTCTCGACACTGATCGTGCTGGGAAGTGTACCGCGAGCCCAGAATCGCCGCTCGCGGATACCAGTCATCAACTCCAACCGCCCTTCGGGCAACCGCAGGCGGCGGTACACCGGCTGCAGCCGCTGCTCGATCTCGTCCGACGTGACGACCTCCTCGGGCAGCACGTAGCCGAACGACTCGAGGCAGACATGTGCGTAGTGCATGGCCAATTCCCAGGCGTCGTCGATACGGGCCGGAGGCGCCCGCAGGGTACACCTCAAGGACGGGTCCGCAGGGGCGCGCTCCACCGGCGGGGGGGGTGATCAGGGCGGTCGCCCGGCGGGACTAGCGTAGGCGCTGGCCCGTCGGAGGTAAACCGGCGACACGCCCATACAGCATCTTGTAGCCACGGTATCCGAACACCACAAGATGTTGGATTGCGCTTGCAGTAGTTTCCTTGATCCTTAAATTTTGCCCTCGACTTGCATCTCCATTCTCGGAGGATACGGCGGACAGAAAAAGGGAGTCTTCGAGGCCTGCTAGGGAAATGCTCCGGAGGGGTGCCCAGGAGGGGTGCTCGCGGCGGCAGATGATCCCGGCACGATCAGGGATGAGCGCTTCGGATACCCGGATGGTGGGTATCGGGGGCGTGGCCTGAGTTTTCGCCGAGGGGGCGTGGTCCCATCCGCGCCCTGCTTCTGTCTCTTGGCTGCTTCGCCACCTCTCAGGCCGTCTGCCGGACGGGCCTTTGTTTTGGTTCCTGTTCTGCGCGCGCTGGAGCGCGCGCCAACCTGCCGTTGAAAGGGAGTTTTCAGATGCAACGCAAGAAGCCGGTAATTGGACTGAATGCGGACTACTTCGCTGCCACCAAGGACCGTCCTGCCTGTTCCCTATTGTGTGCCGGCTATTACGACCGCGTTCTCGCTGCCGGCGGGATTCCTGTGATCTTGCCCCCGCTGGAAGACGAAGGCGACCTGCGCGCGGTGCTGGATGACCTGCACGGGTTCGTGCTCGTCGGCGGCCGCGATCTGGACCCGCGCCGGGACGGGTTCATGCTCCATCCGACCGTCCGCCCGATGGACTCCCGCCGCGAGGATTTTGACCGCAAGCTGGCGCGGCTGATCTGTGACCGGCGGTTGCCGTTGTTCGGCATCGGTGCGGGGATGCAGCTGTTGAACGTGACGATGGGTGGCAATCTCTTTTTGCATATTCCGGAGGACCTGCCCAAGGCCCTGCCCCACAAGGACCGGCAGGACGCCGCCCACCGCCACGGGCTGGTCGTGGAGCCGAACTCCGTCATGGAGCGGGTCTATGGGGATGGTGAGATCCGCGTCAACAGTTCCCACCACATGGCGATTGACGAAGTGGCACCCGGGTTCGTGGTCACGGCTCGTTGCCCGGATGGCGTGGTGGAGGCGATTGAGAGTCGGATCGACGGCTGGTTCGCCCTGGGAACACAATTCCACCCCGAGGCCGAATCCGCCTCCGCCCTCGACGCGCGGATTTTCGAGGAGTTCATCGACGGCGTGAAGGGCGTGGTACCTGAAATGCGGATGGTCGCCTGAGCCGCGGATGGTCGCCTGAGCCGCGGCCGGTCGGCGACTTGCACCCGGCCGTTTGTCCCCGCGGCGGCCGGAAGGAATCATCGGCCGATGGGCGGGGCCCCCCTCCTCGCGACAGGTGCGGGGGCCTCGCCAGCTGTCATGCACGGCGCACGTGGACCGTACGTTGCCGCGTCACGGGGCGGGGTCTGGTCCATTTTTCGGCCGATCAACTCCACCATGTCAACATGCGTGGGCCGAAAAACGTGGACCTGACCCCCTGGAATCACGCATTGCCGCGGTGCGCGCCGTGCAGGCCGCACCCAGCGCCAGGGTTACCGCCAGCGTCACGGTTACCGGCTGTCCGGATCTGCCGGGCCGCGGCGTCGGGACAGTTCCGCCAGATGCTCCAGGACCAGGGCGGCCACGTCCACCCGGCAGGCCCGGGCCAGCCCTTTCCAGCCGGGGACGGCGTTGACCTCGAGCGTGTAGAGCAATCCATCCCGACCGGGCAAGATGTCGACGCCCGCCACTGTCGCGCCCACGGCTTGCGCGGCGCGGTGGGCCATCTGGGCCAGTGGCTCCTCGACCACGCACGGCTCGCCGACCGCCCCGCGGCTGATGTTGGTGCGCCAGTCCTGCGGATTGCGGCGCCGCATGCCCAGCACCTGTGAGCCGATGACCAGGACTCTCAGGTCCACTCCCTCGTGGGGAATGAATCGCTGCAGATAGATCACGGCCCCCAGCTGCACGAGCAATTGGAAAGTACGTTGCGCCAGGGCCTCGTCCTGGAGCCGCGCGATGCCGCGGCCCTCGCTGCCAAACAGCGGCTTCAGCACCACGTCGCCGCCCAGCAGCTGGAACGCCTCCACCGCGCTTTCCACGTCCTGGCAGACGATCGTCTCCGGCGTGCGGAGACCGGCCGCACGCAGTCGTGCCGTGGCCAGGTACTTGTCCACGGCGACCTCGATCGCCCGCGGCGGGTTGACCACCAGCCCCCCCGCGGCCTCGGCTTGTGCCAGTGCGTCCATGCGAAACACGACCTGCTCCAGCGATCCTGGCGGCATCGTGCGCACGAGCACCGCGTCCAGTCCGTTCAGGTCACCTGGCGGCGACGTGACCGCCAGCCGGTCCGCGGCCACGGACGAGGCCAGTCGGCTGAAGGGGAGGGCCACCAGCTCGTGCCGGGTGCCAGCGGCGCGTTGCAGATCGCGAAGGTACCAGCTGTCGGCCGAACCCAGGAAGGCGATCCTCATCGGCGCGCTCTCACGCGAGGAACGACGCGCGGAGCAGCTCTGGGCGCGGCTCGCCGCAGGTCCAGGAGCGCCCCGTGTCGAGGTTGATCAGCGTGACCACGGCCGGGCTGAAGAGCTGCGGGTCGATGCGATAGAAGTCGCGGTCGTAATGGGCAAAAATCTCCGCGAACGGGCGCCCGAAATCGGGCGAAGCCGAACTGGGGACGCGGGGAGCCACGGCGGCCAGCGATGCGTCGTCTCCGCGCACCCAGAGCGTTACGCGGCCGCCGTACAACACCGCGTCGTTGGTCCGCCCGATCGCCGTGAGGTCGTCGGCGGCAATCGGCGGCAGCGGGGCGACACCCACCCCGCTCTGCACGCGCCCCAGGTCGAAATCAAGCTCGTGCAGCTTGTGCAGGGCCGTCTCGACCGTGCGGGCCACCACTTGCAGCGAGCCGGCCAGGCTCGCCGTGCGGGCCACCAGCAGGGTCAGGCCGGCGGGCGACACACCGCACGCCTCGGCCAGATGCGCACAGACGGAAGCCGTCGGCAAACGGTTGGATTCCAGGACGCCGACTGCCACCGCGGGCCGCTCGCGGAACCCAATCGCGTCGTACAACGCCTCGCGGCCCGCCGCGGCCCGCATCGGACCGGAACCCATCGCGAAATAGTCCTCGGCGGCGATCTGCCACCCGGCATACTGTGACGCCATGCAGGCCGCCACCGCGTGGTCGGTGCGAACCGTAACCGCGGGGCCCGTCCAGACCGACGGATCGTCCGCCACCAGCTGCACGCGCCCCAAACCGGCCAGGCAGATTTCGGCCAGCGCAAGCCCCGCCTCCAGTCCGCCGCGGGCGCGGACGCCGCAATCGATCAGCACCCCACCTTCGTCGACACGGTGCACGTCGATCCGCAGTTGATCGGCGCGGACGATCACCTCGGCACAAAGCCGGGCAGCGTTGTCGTTCAGACAAATCGTCACGGCGCAGATCCCTCGCAAGCGATCCAGGGGTGAGCCGGTCAGGGCCGGCATGACCGGCGGATGCGCGTCCCAGCCGGCCGCTCCCCGCGGTCAACGGGTCGCGGACTGGGCCTGCGCGCGCAGCATGGCGACCTCTCGCTTGCGCTGCACGGCCAGCCTGGACATCCGCTCGTCACCGCTGCGGCGCGCCGCCTTGACGGCCGTGGCAGCCAGCCGCTCGGCCAGGTCCAGACGCTCCGCCTTGCCCGACTGGTTGCCCAGTTCCATGGCGCTGTTGAACAGCGACCGCGCCGACTGCGAGCCGATCGGAGAATCGGCCAGGGCCTCAAGTGCGGCCGTACGGGTCTCCAGTTCGTCCACCGCGAATGCCGCCGCCAGCTCATCGACGATCTGACCCGTCAACTCCAATTGGCCGGCCTGCGCCGCCAGGCCCAGGGCCAAGCGGAGCAAGGCGTACCGCTCGGTGGCACCTTCGGCCGCCGGCGATGCCTTCAGCAGCGCCTGCGCCAAGCTGGTCCGGGCGCTGGCCGTGGTGGCCTCGGCCAGTTCCGCGGCGTACTGCTGCTTGATCCGCTTTTCGGCCTCGGACAAGGCCGCGCCCTCCGGCAGGGCGGTCAGCGGCTGGGCACTGCTGGCCAGTTCGTACTGATCGTCGAGCACGGGAAGCAGGTCGTCCAGGGGCACTCCGGCGCGCTGCGCCTCGTCCCACAACCGGCGGGCGTCGGCGGGCGTGTAGCTGCGATCGACGGCCATGAACGCCCCCTTGAACACCTTGGTGGACGGCGCACTGGCATCGAACCAGCGGTCCGCCAGCACGATCGCCAGCCCGCTGGGCAACTCCTCGAGGCGGTAGCGGCGGTTCTGACCGGCGACGCGCAGCACCAGCCGCTCGGGCGTCACCTCGACGACCGCCACGATGGTGTTGCCGATCGTCAGTTCCTGGCCGGGCTCGAGCGCTTCGAGGGCATCCCGCACCGCGTTCCAGAACTCGCCCACGTACTCCCGCAGCTTGTCCAACCGTTCCACCAAACCCTTGTGCTCGGGCAACTGGGCCAGCCCTTCGGCCAGCTTCAGCTGCTCCTCGGCCACGTCCAGGTTCCGCTCCGAGAGGGCCGTACGCGCCGTCGACAATGCCCGGCCGAGATCCTCCAATTCGCGCCTCGTCGGCATCCGTACCGGCGGCGGTGACGGCGGTGGTGACGGCGGTGGTGACGGCGGTGGTGACGGCGGTGGTGACGGCGGTGGTGACGGCGGAAGTACGGTCGGCGGGGGAGGTGGTTCCGGCAAGGGGGGCGTCGACAACGGTGTGTCGGGCGCCGGCTGGTCAGTCATCCTGTCCGGTGGCTCCCGCGTCACCACCGACGGGGCATTCAACTGCTTATGAACGGGCGGAGTCGGGGGGACCAGGGTGTCGGGTTGCCCGTCGCGCCCTGGCGGCCGATCGGGCTCGGCCCGCGGCGGCTCCTGCGCCGGCGCGGTCGAAGGCAGCGGCGCAGCCACCGGAGGCTTCCCCGCGCCCGTCGCCGCGCTTCCAAGCTCCTGCCGCGTCTTGCCGGAGCTGAAAAGCAGGATCGCCACCAGCAAGAACAACAGCCCCGCCCCGGCCCCGACGAGCATGTGCGTGTCCGAGTGGCGCGCCCGCTCCCTCGCGGGCGACGCGCGCCACGGGAGGTCCGGACCCGCCGCTCCGGGCACCCCACCGGCAGCGATCGCTGCGGGCGGCGGGGCCCGCCGCGCCCCCGGTTCGTCCCTCGCGGGTGCTCCGCCGCGGACCGGCGGGCTGCTGGGGGCCAACGGCACTGCACTGGGCACAACCGGGGCCATCGGGTCCGCCGGCGCTAAACCAGCCTGCGGGACAGCAGCGGGGGCCGGCGCAGCCGGCACGGGCGTAGCCATCGGTCCCGCGAATGCCCCTGGAGCTTGCGGCGGGAATCCCGGCCGAGCCGGCAAGGCCGTCATCTGGACAAGCGGCGGTGCTGCGGCACTGGCCGTCGGGATCGACACCGGTGCCATGGGGTCGACCTCGATCCCCCGCGGCGCCGGCGTGGATGAATGCGACAATGCAAGCGGAGGGCTGGCTCCTGCCACGGGCAACGCGATGGAACCAGTCGGCAAACCACGCGGTGATGTCGCGGGCAACGTGGTGTACGCCGGGGCATCCGGCGGCAAGGGAACCGTCCCAGGCACCTGCGCAACCGCCGTAGCCAGAGCCTTCGGATCGGTGGGAACGCCCTGTGGTTCCGGCGCGGAAGGTTGCCGACCTGCCGGCGGAGCGCTTCGTCCGGCGATCGGCGGCGGGAAGGCAGCGTCCCACGTGGACCTGGTCCCCACTTCATTCACCGCGCGCCCTCGCGGCGGCGGCCATCCCCCCCCCGGCACCGCGGGCTGTGCCTGCGCCGGCCCAGGCGGTATGTCCGCCGGACGTCTGGCCTCGGGCGCGGCCACGGCGGGAGCCGCTACGCGGGCCTGGCGCAGCCCAGCGTCGTAATACAGTCGCTTCTGGGGATCGATCAGACACTCCCGCGCAGCCTGTACCTCCTCCAAGAGCCGCCCCCATTCCTCCTCATGGGGACCAGGCGCCACGTGACGCAGGAAATTGATCGTGCGCTCGGCGGCATTGGCAATCGTCTCGGTGTCCGACTCAAACAGCCGGACACCCAACAGCCGATAGTAGTCCGGCGCCGTGTCGACGACCGTCAGCGCCAGCCACTCGCGGTACGGATTGAAGGACGGGTCCACGGGCTCGGTGCCCTGAGATCGCGTGGCGGGAGGTTAGACACCCGGAAGACATCCCCTGGAGCGCCGGATCGGGGGGCGGCTCCATCTCGCTCCATGATATCCAGCCGCACTTGCCCCCGGCAACCAGACGTTGGCGGCCATTCATACCCGGATTTACCGTGTGCCGCGGCTCCCGGGTGGCAAGTTTGTGACCTCGCCCCGCGACTGTTCGCTGCGTGGGGCCTGACGGCCAAGGCCACCCACGTTGAACAAAACGGCGCAAGCCGCCGGTGAAGTGTGGGCGTGCTGCGCAGGAAAAAACGCGGTTAGCGCCTGGCGGATCACGGTGTACACCGCAACGGCGCTATATAGCCGGGCGTGAACCTGGGAAATACCGGACGAGCTAACCGGAACTGCACAATCTTGGGAGGGCGAGGCTCCTGCCGAGCCGTCGCGTGCGGGGGGGGTTCTCGGCTCGGCGGGAGCCTCGTCCTCCCGGAATCACGAAACCCCATTTAGCCGCCGGTGAAGCAGGGACGTGATCTGCCTGCCGGGTCGTTGCCCGGGCACGGAAAAGACGCTTGATATCCCTTCCCTCCTCAACGACACAGGCCGCGGCGCCGCCGCTGCCAGGCGATTCCCAGCAGTCCGATCAGCCCGAGACCTGCCAGCACCAACCCCGACGGCTCGGGCACGACACCGATGATCTGCAACGAAAGCCCGCCGCCGTGCAAGACCCAGCCGCCGTTCTTCCGCTCCCAACTGGAGGAACTGCAGTTATTCAGGCAGTCGGGTGCCCACTCCCACAGGAAGTTTCCGTTCAGGATCGACAGGTAGTACGTTTCGTTCCCGCGCAGCGCCCAGTTCGGAATCACCGGGGTCTCGTACTGGGTATACGGTCCATAGCTTGTCCGCAGCGCATTCACGGGATTGAGAGAGTACTTGGGAGTGCTCGCCGGACCATTGCCGACCTTCTCATAAAGTTCCAGCGTAAACGGGCTCGTGGTGTAACTACCCCACCAGCGGATCTTCGTCACGTCCGCGTCATAGGGAATCCGAAAGTCGTCCGCGAAGATGCGCCCCGGCGCGCCAAAAATCGACGACGGATACCGCGAAAACAGAATCTCTTCGGTCGGCGCCGCCTGCGCGCTGCCGGCCAGCAAGGTCGCGCCGCACACAGACAACAACCAACGAGCGCGTGCCAGGGATGTAAGCCTCATCACGGTGTCTCCTCGGGTCGGGCGACAACAATCACAAAAAAAAGGTGTCGGAACACCGCCGCTACGCGATGTTCCGACACCTTTTCAGTTGTCCGATGATGTCAGTAGCGTTTCCTCAAGCGAGGTCAAACCGAAGGCCTGCCTCAGACGATCCAGGGCCACTCTTGCGTGTGGCGTGACTTTCCCCGACTGCCCCCTAGCTTCCCAGACCGCCGTCCCGTTGTCAAGCAAAAAAAAGTATGACGGGCGACTCGGCAACCGGTCGCGGGGACCCGACCCTCAACGGGGCGGACCACGCGGGCCACCCGGCACCCTGATTCGCCACGGTGTGGGCCAGGGGTACCGGCAGGTCCCGCGTCCCCCCGTTCAGGTCCGCGTGCCCGGGGACTGCTGCCTTCTGGCACGGCTACGCCGCCGCGAAGATTCAATCGGCGGCCCGGTGCCCTAAGTCGCGACAACTCGGCCGCCGAGTCGGGAAGGCGGCCCGAGGGAGTAACCGTTCACGGGCCGGGGTCTGGCTCATTTTTCGGCGGGAAGAATGCTCGGCGTCGTGCAGCGGTCCCGCCGAAGAGTGTGCCTGACCCCCTTGGGGTGCAGCAGATCTGGCGTCCCCCCGGTGAACGCTTCCCCGAGGGAGAACCTCCAAGGGACGATGGGACCGGGCCGGGCCATTTGACGGGGTATACTTCACGGCCGGCATTTCGTATATTTGCCGGTTGGATTGGGAGCTGTGCCCTGGGGCCGGTTCCCGTAAGGGGCCCTCCGCTGCGATTTCCTCTGCTATGCCCGGTGTGCTGTGACAGCAGCCTCTCATGGGCGGTACCGAAAAGCGGGTCGGAGGGTTGGTGAACTTCTTGTGCAGGAGATCCTGGGGTGGGAAGACGGTTGTACTGTGGGAACTTGAGCTATAACGTCTCGAGTTCGGACCTGGAACGCTTGTTCCAAGAGTATGGGACGGTGACGAGCGCCGAGGTGGTGGCCGATCGAGACACCGGTCGGAGCAAGGGATTTGGATTCGTTGAGATGGCGACCGATGCCGAGGCGCAAGCCGCGATCGAGGCCTTGAACGAGTCCGAGCATAACGGGCGCAAGCTGGCAGTCAACGAGGCCCGGCCGCGCGAGGATCGTCGCGGTGGCGGTGGTGGCTACGGCGGTGGTGGCTACGGCGGCGGACGCTCCCGCGGCGGTTACGGCGGACGCGGCGACCGGATGTAACCCGGATCGATACGCCGCGCCCGTCCCCGGGCCGACCGCCGCTTCCAAGCCAGGTGTTCGCCGTTGCCTGGCATCCTTTTTCTCGCGGTCTGGACCCGCCACCCAGGCAGGTCGAGCAGATTTCCGTCGCTACGCGGAGGCGGCGCGGATCGATCGGGTCGTCCTGGCATCCCAGGGTCGGATCGGCGTCCGCCGTTTCGTCCTGGGCAGTGTCGCGGAACGTGTTCCGCGCGCCGGCCCCTGTCCGGTCTTGATCGTGCGCCCCGCGCAGGGGGACTTCGTGTCTGCCGCGCAGCCACCCGTTTGAGGTGCAAGGCGCTTCGACGACCGGTCTCCCGGTTCGCCCCTGCAGGCAACGGGTCGGGGGTCACCACTGCCAGATCGCAGATCGGGATCGGGTCGACACTTCGGCGGGAAGACTTCACGCCGGACAATGACGCACCGCCCAAGGGCATCGACCCGCCTCCCTGGCATCGCTTCAAGTCTCGAACCAGGGTCTGTTCGGCACCGGAGCGGGCCGATAGAGGCCAGTCGGGCCCCGGCGCCAGCGACTGGCTACCGGGCGCCCGGCGCGTCGACGTTCGACACTTGTTCCTCGCGGCGACGCCGGGCTTCGTACTCCTCGCTCAACATCGAAGGACAAACCTCGGTCTTGCCGCACTTCTCGCAGACCAGGTGCACCAGGTCGGAACTGGAAATCTTCAGGTGGTTCAGCTGACACAGCTGGTACAGTTGCTGCAGATGCACACAGGTCATGGGGAGTCTCCTGGGCGAAATGAGGGACAAGCGCGCTTGCGTGGGTGGCTTTGTCTCGGTCTTTCCTGGCCGGTGCGGTACTCAACGGGTCGAGGCCACTCCCGGCTGTCCGGCCGTGCGGCGGACCCGATCTGCCCCCCGTGAAGTTGGCCCCGCGCGACGCATCGAAGGATTGCGTCCACCTCCGCGTTGGTTTGCGTCCCATGGAACAGGTTACACCAATCTCGCGGAATTGGGCACGGGCCAGACGCCGAGCAACTGCTCCTCCTCTGCGGTGCCAGTCGACCCCGCCCCCAGAAGCTGGACCGCTTCCACGCTTCGGCCCGGGCCGCCAAGGTCGCGCGCCGCGTGTTGCGCGGCACAGACCCTTCCCCCGCCGCCGAGGTTCTATTTCCTTGGAATTCCGGGCCCTGCGGCCCACACCTCGCTGCCGGACGTAGACCACCATCCTTCCAGGAGCAACTCTAGCGGCACGCGGCCTGCCGACGAACATCCCCAACCGTCATCAATCGTCATGATGCACGCAGGTTCCAGTTGGACGGACCGGTAAGCGGCTTGAACCGCAGGCTGGGAAGGTCAAAATAGGGGGCATCCCTCTGGCCGCCCGCCCACGCTACGCAGGAGCTGCTCCCATGACCGGTACGTTCCTCCATCGTCGCTGTCTCGCCGCGCTGTTCGCGGCCGCGTGTCTCTCCACCTTGTATCCCGCAGCTCCGGCGACGGCTGACCAATCAGCCATCCCCGGCCTGGGACCAACGGGACCGATCCAGCGGCTCCACGGCCAGCTGCAATTCACCGAGGGACCGGCTTGGGATGGAAGGTCGAGTCTCTACTTCACGGACATACCGGCCAATCGTATCTACAAGCGGGACGGGCAGGGGCAGTTAACCGTCTTTGTCGAACCGTCGCGGCATGCCAACGGACTGTTTTTCAACGCCCGGGGCAACCTCGTCGCCTGTGAAATGGACGGTCGGCTCGTCGAGATCGACGTGCAGACGCGGGGCGTAACACCCCTGGCCGTGGAGTTCGAAGGCCAGCGGTTGAACGCCCCCAACGATCTGGTGGTCGACCGGGATGGCGGCATCTACTTCACGGATCCCCGCTACCGCGCCCCGGAACCCTGGCCGCAAGGCAAGGAGGCGTTCTATTACCGTGCCCCGGACGGAACCGTGACGCGGCTGGGCGATGGCCTGTCCGCCCCTAACGGGATCATGCTGTCGCCAGACGAGGAGACCTTGTACGTGGTTCCCAGCCTGCAGAAACAGGTGATGGCCTATCCGGTCCGGGAACCAGGGGTGGTGGGCGGGGGACGCGTATTGTGCGAACTGCAGCAGCGGCAGCCCGATGGCAACAGCGGCGGCGATGGGCTCACGGTCGACATGCAGGGGAACCTGTACATCACGACCGGTCTGGGCCTGCAGGTCTTCAGTCCCCAAGGGGAAGAGCTGGGGATCATTGCGTTTCCCGAGCAGCCGGCCAACGTGACCTTCGGCGGCATGGATGGCAAGACGCTGTTCGTCACCGCTCGCACCGCCCTGTATGCGGCCCCCATGCAGGTCGCCGGCCACGTGTTTCCTGCGGGAAAGCAGGCCGATCGATCGGACGATGGCGACGCCGCGGGCGCGCGCCCGTGACGCAGTCTGTTTCGCCCCACCGGTCATCGCCGGTCGAGACGGCCGGTTGACCAGGCCGCTGTCACGTTTCCGGCGTCTGGACCAGGTTCCGCGGTCGGCCGGCCAGGAACGCGGCCACGTTGTCCGCGGTGGCCGCCATCAACCGCTGGCGGGCGGCGAGCGTGGCCCAGGCCAGATGCGGGGTCAAGAGACAGTTGCGGGCCAAGAGGAGCGGATTATGGGGCTGAATCGGCTCGTGGGAAACGACGTCGAGTGCCGCGCCCGCCAGCCTTCGCTCGTTCAGCGCCCGCGCCAGTTCGTGCTCGACCACCAGCCCTCCGCGGCTGGAGTTCATCAGGATGGCCGAGGGCTGAAGCTGATCCAGAAACGGGCGGTCCACCATGCCGATCGTCTCCGGCGTCAGGGGACAGTGCAAGCTGACGACGTCGGACCGCCGCAGCAACGGTTCGCGCTCGCACCAGGCGAAGTTGCCCTCCCAGGGCGGCTGGCCGGGTCGCGGCGTGTGGGCCAGGACGTACATCCCCAGCGCGTGGGCCAGTTGGCCCACGCGCCGGCCGATACGCCCGAATCCGATAATGCCGATCGTCTTGCCCGCCAACTCCTGCTGCGGGGACAACCAGAAGCAGAAATCCTCCTGCCCTGTCCATTGCCCGGCCCGCACCGCCTGGTCGTGCCAGTCGACACGATGGCAGAAGTACAGCAGCGCCGCGATCACCCATTGAGCCACCGAGTCCGTGCCATATTCGGGCACATTGGCTACCAGGATCCCCCGCGCGCGAGCTGCGCCGAGGTCCACGCCGTCGTGGCCCGTCGCGGTGACGGCGATGAACTTCAGACGGGGTAGTGCCTCCAGCAAGGGCGCATCAAGGCGGACCTTGTTGACGACCAGGACGTCGGCCTCCCGAGCCCGCGCCGGCACCTGCTCGGGGGTCGACCGCGGATGCACTTCGAGCGTGCCCAACCGCTCCAAGCCCGTCCACGGGTTGTCGCCGGGGTTGAGCGTATACCCGTCCAGGACGACGATCCGCATCGAGAAACCTCCTGTCCAGACGACTCACTTGAACTGAGCGGCAGCCTGTTCCGGCAACGCGGCCAAGGGAGCAGATGCCCTGGCACAGGCGGTATCGCCCCCACCGTGTGACCCATCCGCGATCGCTCGTTGCCAGTGCGAACTGCTGGCAGACGATCCATTGTGAAAACGTCGAAACCACACCGCAAGCGAGTCAAGTATTACGACGACCCGGGGCATGTGCCTGAATCGACGTTCTCGTGCTACCGGCGGATGCGACTGCTGACAAACGACGACGGGTGGCGCCGCTTGGCCCGCGGCATCGATCGTGCCTGCGAAAAGCACACGTTTCACCTGGCTGCCTTTGTGTTCATGCCGGGGCATGTGCGTTTGCTCGTCTGGCCACAGGCTCCCGCTGCGCCGATCGGTCCGCTGCTCCAGGGCAATGAAGGTAACCGTTCACCACCCGGTGGAAGATTTTCCCTGATTCCAGGGGGTCAGGTCGATGTTTTCGGCCAGCGCGAATCGGCGAGGTCGAGTTGATCGGCCGAAAAATGGACCAGACCCCGGCCCGTGAACGGTGACCGATGAAGCAACCCTATTCCGCCAAGATCAAGCAATGGCTCCAACAGCAAGGTGGGCCGTTGCTGCGGAGGTTTACCATCCTTGAGCATCCGGGAAAACGGTACTTTCGCTATTGGCAGGAGGGCGGCGGTTGCGACCGCAACCTGACCGAAGGCAAGGCATGGGATGCAGCAATTGAGTCTATTTGCATGAACCCGGTTCGCCGGGGGCTGGTGACGAGGCGGGAACTTTGGCGGTGGTCGCGTGCGCGGTTCTCTTTGGATCGCACGCGGCCACTGGACGAGGCATTCCCGAGACTCCAGCTGCTGCCGACGAGTAAGTGGGAATAGCCCGGATGATTCATGAGCCGCAAGCGCGCTAGCCCGGATTATTCACCAGGCGCTTCGCGCTCGGCAAAACGCGTTCATGCATGGGGACTTACAACCATCCTGCCCCAAACGCCACGCAAATCAGCCGCGGGGCGCTAGCCCCCGGTTCTTGCGGCACCCGGCGGCTAGCGCCCCGCGGCTGTCGAATAATCCGGGCTAGCGTCCGGTCTTGATGGAATTGGGGAGAACCGGACGCTAGCGCGTGCCGGCTGATGTGCGCGGCGATTGTGGGAAGATAGCCACAACCTGTTTCTCTGTTTCACCTTGCAACTTTACTCGTTCGGTTGATGAATAATCCGGGATAGGCCGTGTTCGCACCGCAGCACTGGCCACGAGCTATCGCTCGGTACGAGTGGCACCTTAAGAGTACAAGGGCAGGGCAGGCCCAGCTGCCATTGCCACCGCGCGGCCCGCTCGGATACACGTTCCGACGCTCACCGCCGAGTCCGTTTCGGGGTGGATGCCCCGCCAGACTTGGGTTTGCTCCTGGCGCCAATGGCTGGCTTTCGTGGTGGCGCGGAGGCCGCACGGTCGGGCGTGCTCTCGCCGACAGCGACAAAGTGCCGGAGGAGGTCGGTTTCCGTGACTATTCCCACGACCTTTCCCTGATCGACGACCGGCAGGGCCCCGAAGCGGTGCTCGAGCATGATCCGTGCCGCCTGCTCGGCCGTGCTCCCGGACGAGATGGTGACCGGGTCGCGGGTCATGATCTCCTCGACCAGGATCGGCTCGAGCATGAAGTACAGGCCGCCGACGGCCATGATCCGTTTCTTGGTCTTGGCCGGGTTGAGCGACCGCCGCAGGTCACGATCCGAGAGGATGCCCACCAACCGGGACCGGTCGAGCACCAGCAGGTGGCGGACACCACGTTGACTCAAGAGGGACGTCACCTGCTCGACCGAATCCATCGGTCGCACCGTGATCAAATTCCTGGTCATCAAGCCGGCAATCTTCATCGGTCCCTGCTCCGTAGATGTCCCGATCCTGATCGTGCCCCACGCCCTCGCTGCCCTCAAGGAAAGAATATGTTGATGGCGGCCCCGCCTTCAAGTCCACGGGGAACGTTGCTCCGCCGGACCGCCGAACCATGGTCCCTCTCACCCCTTCCATCCGCGAGCGGCGGTGAATGAGACGGTTGCGAGCAAACTCTCCCCGCCACGGGCGTGGCCGCCCCTGGGGGCCTGTACGGAGTTTTGTGTCAATGGCTCTGCCGAAGGGGACAGTCCCATTTTTCTGGCATCCATGCCACAAAAATCGGGACAGTCCCCCCCTGGCGCGGCGACCGCACGTCTCGCTCCTGGCCAGCCGAGAAAGACCGGCGGCGCGGCGGGCGGCTGGCGTCTCGCGTTCCCGAAGCGGTCCGCCGGTTGAGAGGCAGTTGATGCGGGTCAGTCCTCGACCCCAATATCGTCCGAGTACATTTCCTGGATCAAGGCGGTCTCTTCGAACTCGTGACGCGACAGGTCGCTGCTGAAGCGGTGGCACTCCTTTTCCAGGCGATCCCACCACGCCGCGTCCCGGGGTTCAACGTGAGCCATTTCGATCAGGCGACCGACCTCGCTGCGCAGCCCTTGGTGCCCTGTGCGCAATTGATTAACGCGGTGGGCAAACCGAGGGTCGCGGCTCAGCGCCTGCTGAAAAAAGCCGCCTGGCTCCTCCTCGCCCCGGAAATGCTCCTCCACCTGTTGGGCAAAGAGCAACATCCGGTCCGCGAGATGTCCCGGAGGACCGCGGCGTTCGGTAAGCATCCGGAGAATGCTGCACATGCTCGTGTGCAGGTGCACATGCTGATGGTGCATCACCTCAACAAACTCGTGGAGCTGGTTCGTCTTGGTCATAATACACCCCTCCCTCGACCGCCAGGGTCGCTGGTCGGCTGCCCACAACCGCCTTGAGCGCGTCCGAGTTGCCCCAAACAACTGTCGCGACTCACGACACCCAAGGCCGCCGCAGCCCCTCCAGCCGCGTAACCGTTCACGGGGTGGACGCCAGGTCTGCTGCACCCCAAGGGGTCAGGCACATTTTTCGGCGGCAGCGTCGCACGACGATGACCGGTCTTCCCGAAAAATGAGCCAGACCCCGGCCAGTGAACGGTTACCCAGCCGCCGACCGAGATGCTCAAGCAACGACCACCCGCAGCTATTGTCAGAAAGTGCAACTTGTGTACCAAAGCCAACGCGCTGCCGCTCTTCTTGACGATTCAGCGCGCCTTCTGCGGCGATGCCAACCGGCTCCGGTCCCGACGCCGTTACCGCCTGGCGAGCAACCGGCCGCGATCCAATCCCCTCGGTGGACGCGCAGCGTGCAGCGTCGCCTCTCCGGGTTTGTCGCGGCAACTCCGGCAGCCGTGTCCAACGTCGCACGGCCGGGAGTGGGATGTTCCTTCGCTGCGCCCCCGGTGCACGGACGCGCACGGGGGGCGTTGACGTTGCATGGCGAAGCGCCGCACTCGTACCCGCGCGGGAGCTCACCGCGGGCACACCCCCCTCCTGCAGAGGCCTGCAAGCAGCGGGGTAACCGTTCACAGCCCGGTGGAAGTTTTTCCCTGATATTCCAGGGGGTCAGGTCCATGTTTTCGGCCGGCGCGTATCGGCGAGGTCGAGTTGATCGGCCGAAAAATGGACCAGACCCCGACCCGTGAACGCTTACGCAGCGGGCAGTGTCTCTTCGAGGACGTGCCGCCCGGTCTGTGCACATCCGCACGCGGAGTGATCGATTGCGACACAAGCGGCGGCAGCGAATTCTCTCGGGCGGCTGGTCACGAGACGACCGTTGAAAGGCGGAGGAAGTTGCAGACGGCCCCGACCGCGGTCGAGATGCTCCGCGTCGTGTCCAGTTCGCAGGTCGGCAGTGGCGTCTCGTCCGGTTCCTCAAGCTGTCGCTGTCCCTGGCGGGTCTCGGCCCGGGCGTCGGAGAGCGCCTCGCCCGACTCCAGCCGCCGCGCGATGCGCTGGTCGGCCAGCATGTCCGGGCAGCGGCAGACGACGATCACCGGCTGGGCCCCGTAGCGGTCGGCCAGGGCCACTGCCTCGCGGCGCGACGCGGCGGACAGGAAGGTCCCGTCGAGGATCACAGACAGCCCCTGGGCCAGCCGCTGTCCTGCCTGCTCAAACAGCCGCATGTACACCGCCTGCCTCTTCTGCGGCTCGTAGCAACCCTGATCGAAGTCGGCCGGCGCCGGCTGGCTTTCGAACATCTCGCGCCGCACCGCGTCGGTTTGAAGACATTCCATGCACAGCTGTTCCGCCAGGGCCCGGGCCACGGTCGATTTTCCCGACCCGCTCAGGCCGCGCACGACCAGCAGCCACGTCGGCCCCAACCGCGGGTGGTACTTTTCCGCCAGCTCCAGATAGCGCCGCGTCCGTTCCAGTTGGACCTCGTGCGGCGGGGCTTCCGTCTGGTCGGCCCGGAGGGCGTGCACCTTCGCCCGCACGCAGGCACGGTAGGCCTTATAGAAGGCGACGAGCGAATCGGGCGGCTGGTCGCCCGCCGCGCGCACGTAGTGCTGCAGTATCCGCTGACCCACCTGCGGTGCGCCCAACTGGTCACATTCCATCGCCAGGAAACTCAACTCGTCTACGACGTCCAGCTGTCTCAGTTGGCGATCGAATTCGATGCCGTCAATCACGACCGGCTCAGGCAGAAAGTAGATATGCTCCGGCCGCAGGTCTCCGTGACCGTCCACGATCCGCCCATCGCAGACGCGGCGGTCGAAAATGGCCGGCCAGAGGGCCAGGTAGCGCAGCTGCTGGTCGTGCAGCCTGCGCACAAGTTGCGGCGAAAGCCCGTGCCGCGGCTGGAGCAGTTCCTGCGCGTTGGCCCGGACGTGCTCTTCGATCGCCCGTCGATACTCCTCCGTCCGGACGGTTACCGGCGGTAGCTGGCGATAGAACTCCGCCAGGAAACGGCCGAGCCGCTCCACCTGATCCGGGCCGCACAGGCCGCGCCGCAGCAGCGACTCGAGCGTCTGCGAATGGGGCAGCCGGCGCATCGCGACCACCCACTCCACGGGCGTCCCCTTGCCGCCCAGCGTCAGCCGTCCCCGGAAGTCCCGTCGGAGCGGCACCACGCCCAAGTACACGTCGGGGGCGAGCCGTCGATTCAGGCGGACCTCCTCCTCGCAGGCCAGACGGCGGGCCTCCAGGGTACTGAAGTCGACAAAGTCGTACGCCACCGGCTTCTTCAGCTTGTACGCGTGGCGCTCGGTCAAGAAGACCCAGGAGATGTGCGTCTCGATGCACTCCACCGCCGGGGGCCGGTCCGGGTAGGTGCCCGGGCGGGACAGCAAGGCCACCGCGTCGGCGCTGGTGGAAAGACTCATTTGGTCTGCCGGCGGAGAAATCACGCAGCCCACGGTCATGACAGCCCCCACCCGTGCTCCTGGATCGTGGTCCGGCGGGGCAACCAATTACGAAAATCCGCAAATCGGGTGCCAGCCGGTACCGGGAGGCAAACCGGTGATGCCAGACGCCGTCCCGACCTGCGTCGTTCCCTGCGGGGAACGGCCTGGAAGTCGCGTCCTCGTGGGCTTGACCGCGGCCGCTGAAAAGTCCGCGCCTCCACTCGAAACAGGATTTTGTGATTCCGGGAGGACGAGGCGCCTGCCGAGCAGGCGCGTGCAGCGGGTTCTCGGCTCGGCAGGAGCCTCGCCCTCCCAGGAGCCTCGCCCTCCCAGGAGCCTCGCCCTCCCAGGAGCCTCGCCCTCCCAGGAGCCTCGCCCTCCCAGGAGCCTCGCCCTCCCAGGAGCCTCGCCCTCC
>Ga0114938_1000873_pt1 | contig 21876 bp, 17 predicted proteins | sample AshMeaBigSpring_FD_88675 | JGI IMG/M metagenome (GOLD analysis project Ga0114938, IMG submission 88675) | Groundwater microbial communities from Big Spring, Nevada to study Microbial Dark Matter (Phase II) - Ash Meadows Big Spring | ecosystem: Environmental > Aquatic > Deep subsurface >...
CATAAAAGAGTTACCACCTTTTAATCCTGCACCCATTACTTTCATAGCTCTTACCAAAGCTGCCGTTTTCCAATCGCCTTCACCAGCAAATCCATAACCCTTACCCATTAAGCGTTGAGCTGCAATACCTGGCAATTGTGCCATGCCATGTAAATCTTCAAATGTATCGGTAAAACCTTTAAAATTTCCTGCTTGTAAAAATGCCAATAACCCCAATTCAATTTTAGCAGCTTCTCTTAAACTTTGGTGTTGTTCTCCACCTTTTAATAAGCTAGGCATTAAAGTGTAACTATCTGCATATTCTGCCACTAAAGTATCAATTTCAGCATCTGAAATTTGGTTTACAACCTGTACCAAATCGCCAATACCATGTGTGTTTACAGAATATCCAAACTTTAATTCTGCTTCAACTTTATCACCATCCGTTACGGCTACATTACGCATATTATCGCCAAAACGAACATATTTTGCTTGTTGCCAATCATGCCAACCGGCTGCTGCTCTTGCCCAAATATTTATTTTATCGATAGATTCAGCATCTTGCCAATGACCAACTACTACTTTTCTATTCAAACGCATTCTACTCATCATAAATCCAAATTCTCTATCACCATGAGCAGATTGATTTAGATTCATAAAATCCATATCAATTTCTCCCCAAGGAATATCTCTATTGAATTGTGTATGAAAATGCAATAATGGTTTTTGTAAAATTTTCAATCCTCCAATCCACATTTTTGCAGGTGAAAAAGTATGCATCCAAGCAATAATACCAATACAGTTTTTTGTGGTATTTGCATCTTGACAAACTGTATAAATTTCTTCTGCCGATTTTACGGTTGGCTTCCAAACAATACTTACAGGAATAACTGTATCAGCATGTAAAGAAGCTGCTATTGTTTGTGCATTTACTGCAACTTGTTGTAGGGTTTCTTCACCATACAAATGTTGGCTACCTGTTACAAACCAAACTTCTAATGATTTTAAATTAGTCATATTTTTTTATTTAGAAATAATGTCAATGTTTTTTATTGTTTGCGGAAACCAAATCATCATTTCGCCTTTACCCCTATTTGCCCAAGCATAATAAGGAATGGCTTTAAAAATTTGTTGCTTTGTATTAATGGCATCTCCTTTATCAGAAATATTGATAACAGGTACAATTGCTTGAATAGTTTGTATACCATTTAATACATTTTTTTCAAAAGCAGTTGAAAAACTTGTTGATGACGGCAAAATAATGTTAGAAGTTTTACCATTGTTATCAACCCATTCTGCACAATATACCAAAGGACCACGTTGTAAAGCAACTTTACCAATATTTTCTTTCACCAAATCGTTGCAGCTAATTGTGTGTACAGGCATTGGTAAAACTAGCTCAACAGTATCGTTATTCATCCATTTTCTTTCAATAATAGCATATCCATTTTCCACATTTATGGTCACCATTTTTCCATTTACTTTACAAACAATAGCGGTAGAATCTTTTTGTTGAAACTGATATAACTGTGATGGGATGGCTTGCTGAACTGCCCATCCTGGAATTCGAATATGCAACTTAAACCAAAGTGGATTTTTTGTTTGCATTGTAAATAATAAATTTCCTTGCCAAGGATAATTATTTTGCTGTTGAATTTGTAAAGACTTGCCAGCTATGTTAAAAGAGGCAACACTATTGGCAAATAAATTGGCATAAATAGACTCATTTTTTTGTGCATATAAATAACCAGCTAAAGAAGATAAAAAACGAGCAATATTGGTGGGGCAACAAGAACAATCAAACCAGCCAGAACGAGTAACTTCTACTTTTCCATCTGTAAATCCGTTTGCTATTCCATTTATTGTATGATAATTTTTAACTTGCATAGCATTGGTATAAAAAAAAGATTTACCATCTAATCCTACACCAGCTATTAAACCATTGTACAATATTTTTTCAAGTACATCAATGTATTTAGATTGTCCATGTAATAAAAACATTCGCTGATTCCAATAGACTCCAGCAATTGCAGCACAAGTTTCGTTGTAAGCACTGGCATTAGGTAATTCATAGTTATCGCCAAATCGTTCTCCACTAGCAATAGCACCTAAACCGCCTTGTACGTATATTTTCTTTTCTACAACATTATTCCAAATAGTATCAATTGCTTTCGATATTGCAGTATCGTTACACAGTACTGCAATATCGGCCATTGCTGCATACAAGTAACCAGCTCTTACTGCATGGCCAACTGCTTCTTTTTGTTGTATTACAGGTAAATGATCCTGCCAATAAGCTCCATTTTTCCAAGGATCTTTACTTTTTACATCGTATGTATACTTTCCTCTTGATTCAATAAAAAAACGAGCTGTTTTGAGATATTTTATTTGATTGGTAACTCGGAATAATTTTATCAATCCCATTTCAACAATTTGATGACCGGGTGCAACTGTTTTTTTCCCTTCTCCAAATACACTACATACTAGGTCTGCATTTTTAATGGCGATATTCAATAAACTTGTTTTTTTTGTTGCCAAATAATGTGCAACTGCAGCTTCGTATAAATGACCTGCATTGTATAACTCATGACTTAATTCTCTCTCTTTTTCCCAACGTTGTAAGCCAGCCCATGAATGAGGTTGAGCTGGATTAATAGTACGAGCAGTATATAAATAACCATCACTTTCCTGTGCCTTTTCTATCAGCACAATCAATGAATCTACATAAGCTTCTAAACGTTTATCAGAATAATTAGCAAGTGAAAAAGATGCAGCTTCAATGGTTTTATAAATATCAGTATCGTCGAAAGGAAAAGTTGTACAGAATTTTCCTTTTTTTTCTGCCGCCATTACAAAATTTTTTACCCTTCCTGTGCTTTCGCATCTTTCGAATGAGGCAGGAATAGTTACCAAACGATTGGTTTGAATACGAGGCAACCAAAAGCTATCTGTGAGTTTAACTTTTGTAAAATCTATTGCAGTATATGCATAATCGCTTTGTTGGGCATTTACTCCATAAAAAATACAGAAAGAAAGTAGTGTAATTATGATTCTACAATTCATTAATACAGACTAATTATTGAACTAAAAATTTGTAAACAGATGTATGTGTATAAACAGCTCCTGATTTTAAAATAGTTGATGGAAAATTGGGTTGATTTGGACTGTTTGGAAAATGTTGTGTTTCTAAACACAAAGCTGCATGTTTTACATACTTCGCTCCTTTTTTGGTATTTTGTAATGTACCATCTAAAAAATTGCCACTATAAAATTGTATGCCAGGTTCTGTAGTATACACTTCCATTACTCTACCTGAAGCAGTGTGCTCAAGCGTCGCTGCCAATGTTAAACTACTATCTTTTTTGTTCAATACCCAATTATGATCGTAACCACCTTTTACTGCTGCAATATCTTTACCTATTAATTTAGGTGCAGTAAAATCCATGGGTGTATTTTTTACCGCATCAATTGTACCCAAAGGAATTAAAACATCGTTTACAGGCGTGTAAGCATCTGCTAAAAGTTGTAAGCTATGATTTAGAATAGTTGAATCTTTACCAGCAGATAAATTAAAATAACAATGGTTGGTTAGGTTTATAGGTGTTGTTTTATCGGTTGTTGCTTCATAAGAAATAGCCAATGCATTATCAGATCTTAACGTGTAAACTACACTTATGCTTACATTTCCTGGATAACCTTCTTCCCCATCTTTACTTAAATATGTAAGTTTTAAACTACTATCACCTTGTTGCTTTTCTACATTCCAAACCACTTTATCAAAGCCTTTTATTCCACCATGTAAACTTTGACCATTATCGTTTTTAGCTAATTGGTATGTTTTTCCATCAATTGTAAAATTACCATTTGCAATACGATTAGCATATCTGCCTACTAAACAACCAAAATAAGGATTTCCTTTTTGGAGAAAGCCAGTTAAAGAATCGTATCCTAAAATTACATCACCGAAAACCCCCTCTTTATCTTTTGTAAAAAGTTGGGTAACCGTTCCTCCATAATTCATAATACTTACTTTCATTCCATCAGGATTGGTAATTGTATATTCTGTAATAACAGAACTATCAATAATTCCTATTTTTTTTTCTGTAATTGAAAAACTAGATGTTCCTGTTTTTGTAGCTGTATTATTGTTACATGCTATTGCAACAATTACAAGTAAGAAGAAAGATGTGTATTTTTTCATATGGTTTTTTTTAAGTTAACATAAGTATAAGCTGGTAAATATTATTGACCGTAATAAGAATTTGGTCCGTGTTTTCGTTCGAAATGCTTTTTAATTAATGCATCTTTTAACTTTGGAGCTTGTGGATTAATTTGTTCTGTTAATAAAGCCATTTTAGCTATACATTCTAAAACAGCACTATTGTGTACAGCTTTAGCAGCATTTTTCCCCCAGGTAAACGGAGCATGATTACCTACTAAAACCATTTCAACTTCCTGATAATTGTATTGCTTTTCTTGAAAATGATTCATAATTTGAAAACCTGTTTCATATTCATAATTACCTTGAATCATTTCATCATTCATTGGTGGAGCACAAGGAATGTCTACGGTATTGTAATCGGCATGAGTCGTTCCAAAAATGGGAATATTTCTTTGAGATTGAGCCCAAGCAGTTGCATACGTTGAATGAGTATGCACAATACCACCAATATTTTCCCAATGTTTGTACAAAACAGCATGGGTTAATGTATCTGACGATGGTCTTAAATCTCCAACAACCGTTTTCCCTTCAAAATCAACAATCACCATTTTATCTGGCGACAAATTTTCATAAGCCACACCACTAGGTTTTATAGCAAATACACCTAAACTTCTGTCTGCAGCACTTACATTTCCAAACGTAAATAAAACCAAACCTAATTGTGGTAATTGCATATTGGCTTCGTATGCTTCTTGTTGAATATGCTGATATGGATTGTTCATACGAATTATTTTAATTGAATAAATGAGCCTAATTGTATATATTGTTGATAGCGTTTTTGATAATATTCTACCAAATTGGAGTTGGGAGAATATACGGCGTCGAAACCTTGTCCCATTGCTTGCATGGCATTTTCAACAGAAGGATAAATTCCAGCAACTGTTGCAGCAAACATAGCTGCACCAGCAGCACAAGTTTGTTCGCTTTTATGAATACGAATAGGCATATTCATTACGTTGGCCATTACTTGCATAATGTAAGGCGATTTTTTGGCAACACCACCAATACCTATCAAACCTTTTACAGAAATACCTTCTTCTATAAATCTGTCTACAATTGCTTTTGCACCAAAACAGGTTGCTTCTACTAATGCCTTAAATATTCTAGGAGCGTCTGATCCTAAGTCTAAATTTAATATTGCCCCTTTTAATTGTTGGTTAGCATCTGGTGTTCTTCTTCCATTTAACCAATCAACTGCCAATTCATCATCTTCCAATAAAGGCAAATTTGCTGCCGCTGTAGACAGGTCTGCTATCATTTTATTAATGATCGATTCTTTCAATTCGGAATCATGAATATAAGTTTCAATAGACCAACTAAGTACATTTCTAAACCAAGCGTATACATCTCCAAAAGCAGACTGACCAGCTTCTAAACCCATCATGGATGGAATAATTGAACCAGGCACTTGACCACAAATTCCTTTTACTAATTTTGATTGCACTTCTTCTAAAGGAGCCACCAACATATCACAAGTAGAAGTACCCATTACTTTACTTAGATGGTAGGGTTCTATTTGTCCGCCAACAGCACCCATGTGTGCATCAAAAGCACCAACACCTACCAATACATTTGTTGATAATCCTAATTTATTTGCCCATTCTTTTGATAATTTGCCTACAGATTTGTCGGCTGTATAAGTTTCTGTAAATAATTTGTCTGTAATTCCATCTAATAAAGGATCTAAAGCAGAAAAAAAGTCATTAGGCGGTAATCCATTAAATTCTTTTGCCCACAATGCTTTGTGACCTGCAGAACAAACACCTCTTTTAATGTTTGCAGCATCATTTGCTCCTGTTAACAAAAAAGGTATCCAATCACAATGTTCTACAAAAGAATATAGATGATTTCTTACTTGCTCATCTACACGTAACACATGTAAAAGTTTTGCCCAAAACCATTCACTAGAATAAATGCCACCTACAAATTGCAAATAATTGATGGGGTATTTTGTTGCATGTTCGTTTATTTCTGCCGCCTCTTTTACAGAAGTATGATCTTTCCATAAAACAAACATTGCATTCGGATTTTCAGCAAATTCTGGCAATAAAGAAAGTGGCACACCTTGTTTGTTTACTGCTATTGGCGTTGAACCAGTGGTGTCGATAGAAATAGCTTTTACCAAAGCTGCTACATCTTTACCAGCGGCTTGCAAGCATTGAGTTATAGTAGCCTCTAACCCTTCAATATAATCGAGTGGGTGTTGCCGAAATTGGCTATTCGTAGCATTACAATACAATTGTTTTTTCCAGCGAGGATAATAAAATACCGAAGTAGCCACTTCGTTTCCATTAGCTGCATTTACTAAAACAGCACGTACAGAGTCGGTTCCGTAGTCAACTCCTATGACAAAGCTTTCGTTTTTCATACAAACAAATTTAAGTGTATTATTGACACTTATAAAAATAATTTTTAGCTTTTAATACTGGTTTTAAAATTATTCCGCCTCAATAATAGGCAACCAAATTTCGAAAACTGTTCCAGAAGATTCGTTTGTTTGAAAACGAATAGTGCCTTTCATTTTTTCAATAATGCCTTTACAAATAGCCAATCCTAGGCCTGTACCTGATGTTTTGGTGGTGAAGTTTGGCGTAAAAATATGGTCAATTACATCTAATGGAATGCCTTTACCATTATCGGCTATTGAAATATAAATACCGTTGTTTTGATTTTTTTGATGAATTTGAATTACACATGTTTCATGATTACCAACTGCTTCGATAGCATTTTTAATAAGATTGGTAAATAACCGACTTAACTGCGTTTTATCAGCAACAGTTGTATAAGTACCCTCATCAATAGTATGTATAATTTGCACCACCTCTTCTTGCCTATGCAAGTAAACAACTGTAGACAAAACATCGGTAACATTTACAGATTCTAAAACTGCGTTTCCAATATTTGCAAATTGAGAAAAATCGCCAGCAATTTTTGCCAATTGATCGATTTGCTCAATTAGAGTTTGAGCTACTTTTTGCGATAATTCTTTTGTATTAGGTGCATTGTTATCAATTGCTTTTTGCAAGTATTGAATACTTAATTTCATGGGTGTAAGTGGGTTTTTAATTTCATGAGCCACTTGCCTAGCCATTTCTCTCCAAGCAACTTCTCGTTCACTTCTTGCCAAAGCTTGAGCACTTACTTCTAACTTTTGCACCATTGTATTGTATTCATTTACCAAAGCCAAAATTTCATCTTTTCTATTCCAAACTATTTCTTCATTGTGTTTACCAATATTTACATCCCTCATTTTTTCGGTAATTACACCAAATAAAGCAACAATCCGTTCGGTTAATAAAAATGCAATTGCACCTGCTAATAAAAAAACAAAAGCATTTAAGTTAATTAAAGTAGCAATAAAGCTAGAAATTTCGTTGTTTAATTCTAACTGAGAGTTGAGATATGGAATATTTAAATAACCGTAAACATTACCCAATTCATCAATTACAGGTGTATAAATACTTAAGTACTTAAGCTTACCAATGTATTCTTGCTGAATAACTTTATTGGTTTTGTTATGATTGAATTGATAAAATGCAATTGCATTCATTTTTGTATTGAGCAATTGCTTGGTATAAATATGTCGTTGAGTGGTTGCAAGCAAACTACCATTAGAACTGTAAAAATTAATATCGGTATTGTAAATAGATGCAACTTCAGAAATTCTTTTTTCAAAATTGCTGCCAAAGCCTACATCATTAATAGTTGCAACATCATCAAATAATAACTGTGTTTGTACTTGTGTTAGTTTATTACTAATTTCTGCAGCAACAGCATCAATAGTTTTTGAAAGTCGTTGTTGATTGGTAGAATTAAATTTATCGACAAAAAAGGTAATCGTTGCAGCACCAATAATTACAAAAGAAAATATACTTACAAATATGATGGTAGCATGAATTTGAGAACGTATGCTCAATTTTAAAGCAGCAACAAGTGCCTGCTTACTAAACTTTGTACGTAACAAGAAACTAGAAACATGAAAAAAAACAATGACCACAAGTATTGTAAAAAACAAGTAAGCAAATAGTGTAACCACATCTATTACTGTTCTCATTTCTTTTACTACAACAACTGTTTTATTGGTTCCTGCATTAAACCACAGTTCACTCATGTTGTTGTTTTTTTTCAACACAAAATCGAATGGGGTTACTACTTTTTTATCAATTACTAAAGGATAATTGTAATCGTTTTGCTGATTAGTAAGTTTGTTGTTGATATAAACTGCATAAGCATACGTATTATAATCACTAGTATTTGTTTCTTGAGCCTGACTAAAAAGTGATGGATATAAAGCTTCACTTTTAAATGGTTTTGGCTTAGCTAGAATAAATAAATAGCCCAATAAACTATCGGCTTTTACAATGGCTTTTTTAAAAATATAATGCTGCTCGTTACCTGTGGTTTCAAAAGCATATAAACCTGCAATGTTGTTGAGCGTAGATTTATTTTCTGTAAAACGATTGAGTTGATTAAATGATGTAGAATCATCGTTATGAACAGGTTGTAATTGATGATTATAGGTATAAATGCTTGTTTCGAATCTATTTAAATAACCAGAAAAATTTTCATTTAAAATACTGTCTTTTATAAAATGATTGGCAAATTCGAACTGTAATCTTTCATAGTTTTTTACAAGCACATTATTGTCTACATTACTCAATGCAATACTTAAAATATTTTCTCCATTCGGATCGTTTTGTTGTACTAATCTTTCTGCTATTTTCTTTCGTTGAGCCCATTCAACCGATGCGTTTTCATAGGTAACCAATAGTGTAATTGAGAACGAAAAGAAGATGACCCAAAAAATAAAAAAAGTAGATTTTAAGATAGGTAAATAGAAATCTTTTTTTCTAAAATGCAATAAAATTAAATAGAGAATACACCAAACCAACACAACAATATGCATACCTACATCAATAGAATCTAGTCGTATACTAATGTAGATTAAACCAGCAACGGATGTTACCAATATTTGCTTAAAAATGGCAACATCATTGATCAATAAAGGTTCAATAAAAATGTGCGATAAATGATATAACGCTAAAACAAAAAATGCAAGAATGATAAAACTGATTACACTGTATATATTTAAACTGAAAAATTTAGATACATCAAATGAAATTTTAGAATCTGCCACTAAACTTGCAATAGCATTGGCAAACATAAAACAAACTGCTAGCAACAGAATATTATAAACATATTGCAAACCGCTATACTTACCCAAATATTTGGTTTTTATATTTGGAATTGGCCCAACAAAAACAGTAAACTTAAAGAAGCCAACCAACCAAAATAGTAAGATGCTATTGATTAATAAATCGCCTAAAGAAGGATGTAAAAAATTAGATGCATAAATAGATGGATCGAATAACCCAAGCCTAGAAAAATCAAATGGAAATGGAGCTTGATAAGTTATAAAACGAATGAAACAAACACTTATTAACAAAAACAAAAAACCTTTAATTGCACTTTTATTGTTTACAACTTCTACTGCTGTTCTATTTAAAAATAACACCAAAAGAATAATGCTAAATAAACGCAGAAGTATGGTAAAAATATCGTAGCCAGCATAATTATGCCCTTCTTTTTCTTTAATATAAAATAGCTTTTTACCTTTTGTATTTGTAACAGGCAGACCTTGCAGCGAGTCTGTAATTTCATATTGTTCGTCTAATTGTGCATATCCTTCAAAATCTTTTTGCAGGTATTTGTTTTCTATAAAATAATCCCACAAAACAGGAATAATGGCAACTACTACAATTTGTTTTTGACCAATGCTGTATGTTTTTTTTATCAGTTCAAAATGCCCATTTTGATGAATGCTACTATAACTTCCATCTTCATATTGCAATTCTGAAGCACTCAAACTAAATAGATTATTGTTCCAAAAAGTAAGAATTGGACTTCCTACATCGTTGATGGTGTACACGTAGAAACCATACTTTTTATTGAAGAGTTTTCTTTTAGAAGAAAAAGAACTATCGTTTAACAACGATTTTATAAAACTAGTATCTTGAAATAAAGCATTAATTTCTAACTCTGTAGAAGCTATTTTTTTTTCAATTTTATTTTTCACCTTTAGAGGTGTAGCATTGTACAGCCAATAGTTACTTACAATAAACGAAATCGTAAATAACCAAGCAGCAATAATGAGTAAAAACCCATGTTTGTAAACTGCTTTGGGTATAAAACGTATCAATTTGTTTTATTTAAAAGTTTAACCTTATTCCAAATAGCATCCATTTCTTGTAAAGACATATCTGTTAGTGATTTGCCTTCAGCGTTTGCTATTTTTTCAATTTGTTGAAAGCGATAGATAAACTTTTGATTGGTTTTTTCTAAAACGCCTTCTGCATCTACCTGCAAAAAACGTGCATAGTTTATTAAGCTAAACAAAACATCGCCAAACTCTTCTTCAATATGTTGTTGATTTTGTTGTTCGATGGCAGATTTTAATTCACCAATTTCTTCTTCTACTTTTTTCCAAACATCTTCAATATTATCCCATTCAAAACCAACTTGCTTTGCTTTTTCTTGTATTCGAGTGGCTTTTACAACAGCTGGTAACGATGTTGGAACACCGCTCAATACACTTTTATTAGCTTTTCCTTTTTCTTGAAGTTTTAATTGTTCCCAATTTTTTTTCACTTCTTCTTCGTTGGCAACTTCTACATTTCCATAAATATGTGGATGCCTATGAATAAGCTTTTTGCTAATGGATTCTAACACATCTTGCAACGTAAATTGCTGTTGTTCTGTAGCAATTTTGCTGTAAAACAATAAATGCAGCATAACATCGCCTAACTCTTCTTTAATATCTTGCCAATTTTCAGCAGTAATGGCATCGGTTAATTCATACATTTCTTCAATAGTTAATGGACGAAGTGTATGAATGGTTTGCTTTTTATCCCAAGGACATTTTTCTCTTAGCTCATCCATTATTTTTACCAAAGCCAAAAAAGAATCTGACAAATGTTGTTGCATACATTAAAATTACACATTAAAAAAAGTAAATACTAAAAAGATAACCGACAAAAAGATAATTACAAAAAATGATACTGCATTTAAAATTATAAACTTAACAATTGTTTTAAATCTTTTTTCTAAATACACATTACGCATGGCTTTGTATAGATGAAAAAAACTAGCAAGGTAAATAAGACCTGAAAGTATATTTAAAAATGAGTAATTGAGTGATTCATTTAACTTACTTATTAAAAAAAACACAATGCTTATTACAAAAGTGGTAATGTATGCATAAACAGAAAAAATAAGATGGTTTACATAAAAAAAGACTTTTTTCTGCCATATAAAATTTGAAGAACTAGTGCAGGTAGAGATATAAAAAACATTTGAGGAAATGAATGAGCAAACTTATCCATGATTAGTTTGGGGAAATCTACGAAATTTAATACTCCCTTACCTTTCAATGAATAAAACTTTTCGCCAAATTTTCGTTGTATCCAATTATCTCTTTTTTCTTTATGCAAGCTACTTTGGTATTCTCGATAATCCTGTAAATTTTTTAATCTTGCGGGCATCAAAATATTAAAAATACTTATACTGTATTTAATATTTTCAACTTCAAACTTTGCTCGAATATCTTCAGCCGTTAAAAGTGTATCTTTTAGTGCTGGATTTCTTTTTCGAAATGCCTCATTTTTTTTAATAATTTTCTTATTTCTAAGGGCAGCAATTCGTTCGTAATAATCAGATTTTAAACTTGCCAAACTTTGTTTGCGTATAGAATCATTTGTATCACCTATTAAGCTATCGATGTAAGAAATACTTTTTTCTGCTTGCTGCAATCGAATGGTATTTGCATCTATATTTTCAATGCCATTAAACTTTACTGTTCCAAAGAAAATAATGAAGAAAATGGCCGACGTAAACACATACATTTTTATGGGGTTTAAATAGCTATTTCTTCTCCCCTTCATGTATTCTGTTACTAAAAAGCCAGGCCTAAACAGTAAATATTTAAGCGTAAAGAAAAACTTACTATCAAAATGCGTTACATCATAAACAAAATGCGTTACAAGGTGAAAAAAGCTCTCTTTAATTTCTACGTTTTCTTGTCCACATATATGGCAATTTCGGCCTTGAACAATTGCATTACAGTTTAAACAATTTTTTTCTTTTCGTTCAACGAGATGTGACACTTGCAGTTAGTTTTTTTTAAAAATAAGGGAAATTGTATAATTAAATAAACAAAAACTATCCATTATATTTTCGCTTTTTTTCAGGCGAATAATTGAGTTGTTCTTGTAACGACTCTGGTGAAGGATTATTGGTAATGCCAACAGCAATTTGAAAGAGTATAAAACACAAAACAATTGATGCTATTATTTCTTGCCAAGTAATCCAATAGCCATAAAAGGTGTATAATTTTGCTTTTTGAGGATGTTCAGTTTCGTAAATTAACTGAACAGTTTCATTTTCTGTAAAACGAGTAAACGTTTGTTGTATGGGTATTTTATATTGCTTTTTTGATAAAGAAAAAAAAGCAAATGGTTGTAATTCTTTTGAAGAACTATCTACTAGGAAATGAACAGTTGCTGGTGTTTTTTCTCCGTCGAAAAAATCGGGTTGACGCGTAAATAAAATATATAAACCAAAAATTACAATATATAGTGTAAGTACAGATTTAAACATAGGTAAAAGTAATGTTAGATTGATAAAAAAAGTCATCGAAAAAAATTCATTTCGATGACTTTAATTTGTAGAATCTCTTTTTTAAGATTTATTCAGCAAATAAACTTCTAACAATTCCCATTTCTAAACCCCTTAGTTCTGCTAAACCTCTTAATCTTCCAATAGCACTATACCCTGGATTGGTTTTCTTTTTTAAATCATCGAGCATTTGATGTCCATGATCTGGACGCATTGGCAAAGCTACTTTTCTATTTTGCATAACTGTTACCAATTCTTTTACCACACTGTACATATCTACATCACCTTCTAAATGATTGTCTTCATAAAAATCGCCCCATTCGTTGCGTTTGGTGCTTCTTAAATGTATGAAATGTATACGATTACCAAATTGTTTTACCATGTCTGGTAAATTATTATCTGGTCTTACACCATAACTTCCAGTACAAAAACATAAACCATTGGCAACACTTGGCACAGCCTTAATTAAAGCATCAATGTCAGACGCTGTGCTTACCACTCTTGGTAATCCTAAAATAGGATATGGAGGATCATCGGGATGAATAGCTAAAACAACTCCACTAGCTTCTGCTACAGGAACAATTTGTTGTAGAAAGTAAATTAAGTTACTTCTAAGTTTGTTAGCATCGATACCATCGTATGTTTTTAAAACATCGCCAAATTGCTCTACTGTAAAACTTTCTTCACTACCGGGTAAGCCAGCAATAATATTTCTAATTAACAGCTGCTTTTCTTCTTCATTCATTTCGCTTAAACGGCTTTTGGCACGTTCTAATTCTTCACTAGAATATTCAGTTAAAGCAGCTTTTCTGTTTAATAAAAAAGCGTCAAAAGCAACAAAGGCTGCCTTTTCAAATCGTAAAGCTTTACTACCATCTTCAACTGTGTAGGCTAGATCGGTTCTTGTCCAGTCTAAAACGGGCATAAAATTGTAGGTAATTACATCTAACCCACATGCTGCTACATTTTGTATGCTTTGCTTATAGTTATCAATGTATTGTAAATAATTACCAGTTTGTGTTTTTATGTGTTCATGTACAGGAATGCTTTCAATTACTTTCCATTCTAATCCTGCTGCTTCAACTTCATTTTTCCGTTTTGTAATTTCTTCAATACTCCAAACAGTTCCATTGGGTACATGATGCAATGCTGTGACCACACCACTACAACCTGCTTGTTTAATATCTGATAAACTAACAGGGTCGTTTGGTCCATACCAACGCATGGTTTGCTTCATTTGAAATGGCATACAATTATCTTATTTGAATTAATATTTAAAAGTTGAAGATAAATGGGTTTAATTGAATGGAATGTATAAACTTATGCATACGTTTTCATAAATAAAAAATCTCAATTTTCTTTTGAAAAATTGAGATTTAAAAAATTAATGTATGTTATAAATTTAAGCTAATTGTTGCTTAGCAACTGTTTTTTGCAACCAATACATTCCTCCAAATAATAATGTGGCAAAAAAGGCTGTTCCTAATAAACTACCAGCATAAAAAGGCAATGCATCTAGATAACATTGAACAAATCCTGCTGCTGTTTTGGGTCTATTAAATCCACCTCCACCAATCCAAACTAAAAAGTTAGATACAATAAAGTAAGCTGTTGGAGCAGCAAATGAACCAATGGCAATACTTGTAATTTTATTTGATTTAACAGCAAATCCAAAAATAGTAGTTGCAACAATAAGTAAATAATTCTGCCATTGACCACTATAAAAACCTTTAATAGTAGTTAAACCACTAGTGTATAACATTTCATATAAAGCATCACTTAGCAACATTGAAAGTAAAGGCATTGCGAAAGCCCACTTTTTTTGTTGTACAAATAAAGCACCGCTAAATAATGCAATTGCAATTTGTGGAGCAAATCCTAAAGGACGGTTAGGCACAATTCTGTACAATGCAGATATGATAACTAAAACTAGCAAAGACAGTACAATGTTTTTATTCAATTTCATTCTTTCGTTTATTTAAATATGCAAGCTTTTCCCTACAAGAATTCAAAAATAAGGCTAAAAAAACAATTTAGCATAGCTAGTATTATCCTCAGACTGTTAATAATAACAAATTAGGGTACGTACGCTTTGAATAAGGTACATTTAGCCGAAGCTTCGATGCTGTATTGTTCATTGGGTAAAACAGCAATTGCTTCTCCTTGTTTTAGCACAAAGCTTTTATTAGTGCTATTTACAACAGCTCCACCTTCAGTAGCAATAATAATTTCTAAAGATTTAGAAGTTGCAGCATGCTTATTGCCATTTAAAGCAATTTTATTGATAGCAAAATCAGGAACAGGACAAGGATAATTCCATTCATTATTACCAATATCGTCGCCTTTTAAAATTTTAGGTACAATACCTTCAAACAAAGTGTGTTTTAGTAACTCAGAAACATCTACATGTTTTGGCGTTAAACCACCTCGTAACACATTATCGCTGTTTGCCATTAATTCTACATTTTGTCCTTCTAAATATGCATGTGGAATACCAGCACCTTGAAAAACAGCTTCTCCAGGATTTGCTTTTACAATATTGAAAAAGTAGATAGAAAAAATTCCTTTATCAATATTTTTTACTTCTGCATCGTTTTCAAAAAGTTTACTTACCCACCAACCTGGATCTTGTTTTGTAAGTTGATTGTTTCTTTTTCGCCCTAATTCTCGTTTTACCAAACTACCCAACATATTGTCTATATCAGTTTGATCCATTTCCATTACTAATTGATATAGCCCTTTGTATCCATCTCTTTTAAACAACGATTTTAACACACTAAATTCTTGAATTTGCTCAAGGGTTTCTTCGAGCAAAGCTTTTGTTTTAAATCCATGCAACAACCAAAACTCACTTAATGCCACCATTACCTCAGGTTTATGGTTTTTGTCTTTATAATTTCTATGAGGAGCATTAATCGGAATTCCTGCAGCTTCTTCGGCTAAAAAGCCCTTTTCTGCTTCTATTTTAGTTGGATGAACTTGAATAGAAAGCATATCTTTTACATCTAGAATTTTAAACAAATATGGCAATTCTCCAAATGATTGAAACACTTTATCTGTAATAGTTTCAGAAGGATTTTGAGCTATAAAATCATGTAGTGTAATTTCATTATTGCCATCAGAAATTATTGAAGAAGCAGAAGGATGTGCACCCATCCAATATTCTGCACAAGGCTTTTGATTGGTATTATTAAAATGCAACAGTTGGGGCAAAAAAGAAAATCCACCCCAAGCATAGTTTTGTATCTTTCCTTTTAGAAAAAAAGTTTTTCCGGTTAACTGCATAATCTTATTTTAAAAACCGAATATACTAATGAACAGCAAACAAATTGGCGATAAAGGCGAAACAATTGCAGTAAATTATTTAATTGACAAAGGTTTTAACATTGTAGAAAGAAATTGGCGTTTTAAGCATTTAGAAATTGACATTATCGCTTACATAAACAAAACATTACATTTTATTGAAGTAAAAACAAGAACGAATGAATTATTCGGAAAACCAGAGGAAAGTATTGATGAAATTAAAATGAATCGATTAAAAAAAGCAGCAGAGGCTTATCTACAAATTCATTCAGAATGGTTGTTAATACAGTTTGATGTAGTGGCAATAACCTTACACAAAAACGAAACTCTTGAAATATTTTTCATTGAAGATGTATTTTTTTAGTACGCTAATTTCTATAAAAAGCTAATCCATTATTCTATACTCTGATAGAATATCTACTATATCGCATTGCTTGAATCATTTTCACATTTGCAGTATAAATATTTATCTGCAATGAATACACACATCACTAGTAAAATTAAGATTGTAAGTTTTTTATGCATGATTACATTGCTGTTTGTTCACAATTACAACATCAGTACTGCATATCAAACTCCGTCTTCATTTGCAGATACTCCAATGAGTTTTATTTCTTTTACAGAATATTTTTTTTCAAATTCATTATTTAGATTTAGAATCCCTTTACTAATGGCTATTTCGGGTTATTTATTAGCTAGTTCTTACAACTATTCTTACACTGAATTGATTTCTAAAAAAATCAGAACTATCTTAATTCCATTTGCAATTATCGCTATTATAGGTTTTTTTACTTGTGTAGTTTTCGATGTTATAGATACTCAATTTTATACTATAAATGCTTCGGGTATTTTTGGTAAAAGCATTACTGAATTTAGATTGTACGATGTATTGTACCACACTTTTATTGCTCCTAGTTCTTTTCAACTATGGTATTTAAAAATAATGTTTGTAATGGCTGTTTGCTTGCCAATTATTCGTTTTTTACTTACCAAATTACCAATTGCAACATTATCAGTTTTGGCAATCGCTTGGTTGTTTACCAATTATTTAGGTGGTGAAACAAAAGACAGAGGTTATATTTTCTTTTTTATTGGTTTTTATTTAAGCCAACACAACAAAAATATTGCTCATGCTTTCATTAATGTAAAGTATACAGGATTAGCACTTATTACAATAGCTTTACTAAGAACCTATTTGGCTTTTTCACCTAATCATACAGAAATTACCAGCATGTTAATGGTTTTATCGTTCAAACTAATAGGTATTTTAGGTGCTTATACTTGTTGGTTTATGGCAGATAAATTAGTTACTATCTACTATAAATTCTCTTTTTTCCGAAACCTTACCAAATCATCATTTTTTATTTTTGCATTTCATGCACCATTAATAACACTAGCTGGTTTAGCATTGAGAAAATATGTTTTACATAGCCATGAGCAATTTTTTATGGCATACCTACTCTTACCACTTGTTGTAGCTACCATCATTATTTTAATTGACCACTTAATTCGAAATAAATTTAGCATAACTTATACATTAATTACTGGTGGAAGAAATGCATTGCATAAACAAGAAAATGTTGACTATTTCTATTTCTTACACAATATTCAACTTAGTGCAATCTATCCATTTTTATTCGGTGATAAGGCTAAACAACAATGGCAGCATCTACAATATTACACTTTGGTAATGGGCATTGTTTTATATAAAATATTTCACTAACAAATAGCACAAACAAGTGTAAAACCATTCATGTTGTGCTATATTTACAAACATGTGGGATGCATACAAAAAAGGATTTAAAGCGTATTTACAACTAGAACGTTCTTTAAGCGATCACTCTGTAGAAGCTTATTTAAGAGATATTGAAAAACTAACCCAATTTTTAGCCATTACACAACAAACAAAACAGCCAGATACTATAGGGTTAATAGATTTACAACAGTTTGTAAAGTGGATTTCTGAGTTAGGTATGTCTGCAACATCACAAGCAAGAATAATTTCTGGAATAAAAGGATTTTATAAATATTGCTTAATAGAACGAATTTGCTCAACAGATCCATCTGCACTTTTAGCAGCTCCAAAAACACAGCGATTATTACCAGATGTATTGAGCTTTGAAGAAATTGAAAAAATTATTGCAGCCATTGATTTAAGCAAACCTGAAGGCACAAGAAATAAAGCCATTATAGAAACCATGTATAGCTGTGGCTTGAGAGTTACTGAATTAATAGATTTGAAAATAAGTTGTCTTTTTTTTAATGAAGAATTTATTAGAGTAATTGGAAAAGGTGATAAAGAAAGATTAATACCCATAGGAAAGGACGCTATTAAATACATACGATTGTATTTGAATGAAGTAAGAAAACACCAAACCATTCAAAAAAATAACGAAGACATTCTTTTTTTAAATAATAAAGGAAAGCAACTGAGCAGAGTAATGATATTTTACATCATTAAAGATTTGGCTAAAAAAGCAACCATTACAAAAAATATTTCACCACATACATTTAGACATTCTTTTGCCACTCATTTAGTAGAAGGTGGTGCAGATTTAAGAGCAGTACAAGAAATGCTTGGTCATGAAAGCATCACAACCACCGAAATTTATACTCATTTAGATAGAGACTTTTTGAGAAGCACATTGTTTTCTTTTCATCCATCGTACAAAAAAAACTACAATAAGAACAGTTAAAAGAAGTAAATAGCTAATTTAAATATTTAAACTCTCAGTAATTAGTCTTATCTACAATCAATCAGATGTAATTAAACCAATACAAAAAGTTAGAATAAATTGAAGCCAAACCTTTTAAATATTCTTATTTTAAAACAACAAATTTTTTAATAAATTGCAAAATACAAGCAAAAAGCGGTTATGGTAGCAGCAACAATTCCAGAGAATGAACAAGAACGATTACTCGAACTATATAGCTATGATATATTAAACACACAATATAAAGAAGATTTTAATGAGATTGTAGAATTGGCCTCTGAAATATGTAATGTACCTATTTCTTTAATTACATTGATAGATGCAAATCAACAAATATTCAAAGCAAAATTTGGTTTAAGCCATCCTGATAGTACAGATCGAAATGTTTCTTTTTGTTCACATGCCATTTTAGATGATCGTTTATTTACAGTAAATGATGCCACACAAGATGATCGTTTTTTTGACAACCCATTGGTTACCGATCATCCCAATATTCGGTTTTATGCAGGAATGCCACTTATAAATAAAAATGGGTTTAAATTAGGTACACTTTGCGTAATTGATACTGTTCCTAGAAATCTTGATACTCAACAATCAAAAGCTTTAAAAACTCTGGCAAAACAGGTTATTAAACTATTCGAACTACGACTAAGAAATAAAGAAATTGAAGCACAATCTTTACTCTTAAATCAACAAAAAACAAGATTAGAAGAGCTAAATGCCATTCAAAACAAAATCATCTCCATCATTTCACATGATATTAGAAGCCCATTAACTTCTCTAAAGCAAGTGATTGAATTGAAAGACTTGAAAATGTTGAATGAAACCCAAGCTAATAACTTTATGATTACCATTAATCAACAAGTTTCTAGCACCATCAATATGCTATCGAATTTGGTGGATTGGAGTAGCATTTTAATGAACAAAACAGATATTGACAAAAAACCAATTTTACTATTTAGTGTTGTAGAAACTATTTTCAAAAATTTAGCAATTAGTACACTAATTAAAAACAACAAGTTAATAAACGAAATACCCAAATCTTTATCAATCATTGGTGATGAAAATATTATAGAATTTATCTTACGAAATCTAATATCAAATGCAAGCAAGTTTACTGCAAATGGTAGCATAAAAGTATCCACACATTTTATTTCAGAAACTCGATTGGTTGTTTCAGTAGCTGATTCAGGAACAGGTATGAGTGAAGATGTATTGAATAAATTGTACAACGGTGGTAAAAACAACAGCTTACCTGGCACAAACAACGAAAAAGGATCTGGAGTTGGTTTAATGTTGGTTAGAGATTTTATTTTAAAAATTGGCTCCGAATTAAAAATTGAGAGTTTGTTGGGCAAAGGCACCACTATTAGTTTTGAACTTGAATATTAATTGTAGAAAAACTCCTTTTAAATAGCTTTTCAATCCATTATTTATCACATCAAAATTGATTGATTATATCATTGTGTGCATTTCAGGTAATCATTTTTATGAAGTACAAATAAGTAATCAATAAAGAAAAGTTTTTTATAATTGTCTACACCCTAAATTGCATACATAAATTTGCTACGTGTATGCTATCTATGAAAACACAGTATGCTTTTAAAGCACTCATGTATTTAGCACAAAAAGATGCTGAAGGCCCAATATTAATTGCAGAAATTTCAGAAAAAAAGAATATACCTCTAAAATTTTTAGAAAATATATTACTTGAATTGAAAAAAGCAGGTATTCTAGATAGTAAAAAGGGAAAAGGTGGTGGATATTTTTTTAATCAACGACCTAGCGATGTACGATTAGCAAAAATTATGCGTTTAATAGAAGGACCAATTGCATTATTGCCTTGTGTAAGTTTAAATTTTTATCAAAAATGCAAGAATTGTGATGAAAGAAACTGTGGTTTAAGCGATGTGATGAAGGAAGTAAGAGATGCAACTTTAAAAATTCTCGAAAATAAAACTGTTGCCGATATTTCACAAATACTGAAATAATATTACTTTTACAATGTCTATAAAATAACCCTTAATCACATGAAAAAAACTTTTCTTTTACTTGCTTTATTTCCATTTTCACTGTTCGCACAACAAAATACTGATACTTTAAAAGTTTCAACTACGCCTACAGCTGTAGCAAACTCAAATAAATATATTGGTAGTAAAAACATTTTAAAGGTTAATCTTTCATCATTCGCTTTTAACAACTACCATTTTACTTTTGAAAAGTTAATTTATAACAAAGTTTCTTTTGCTGTTAGTTATAGACACATGCCGTATGGAAATTTCCCGATGGCAAATAACATTAGTAATATAGTAACTAATAAAAATATTGATATAGCAAGTTCAAAAATTGGTGGTTATGCCATTACGCCTGAATTTAGATTTTATGCTAAAAAAGGGATGAAAGGAATATATTTAGCTCCCTATTTTAGATATACAAATCTAGACTTATCGATACCCGTAACCTACTCTTTAGCTATTGGTGCACCAACAAAAACGGCCGTTTTCAATGGATCCTTAACAGCAGCAAGTGGTGGATTAATGATAGGTTTACAAAAACAAATTTTCAAACGAGTAGCGTTAGATATTTGGATTGTTGGTGGTCATTTTGGACATGGAACTGGTAATTTGGTTGCAAATTATTCAACCTTAACCGAGCCTGAAAGAGCGGCTTTACAAGCTGAATTAGACAATATAGATTTAAATCCTTTTGTTTTCAAAACAGGTACTGTAACTACTACAAAAGCCAATATTGATAGTGATGGTCCTTGGGCTGGCGTAAGAGCTGCTGGATTTAGTATTGGATTTAGATTTTAATTTTTGTATTCTCGGATATTTGAATACAGCTGTAAAGAAAACGTGTACACGTTTTCTTTACAGCTGTATATCAGCATTTGAAATCTTAGTTTCTAGCTTAAATTATCTAACATATCTTTTGTTAGCTTATCTAAATCATATTCGGCTTTCCATCCCCAATCTTTATTGGCTA
>Ga0114938_1000875_pt1 | contig 21853 bp, 16 predicted proteins | sample AshMeaBigSpring_FD_88675 | JGI IMG/M metagenome (GOLD analysis project Ga0114938, IMG submission 88675) | Groundwater microbial communities from Big Spring, Nevada to study Microbial Dark Matter (Phase II) - Ash Meadows Big Spring | ecosystem: Environmental > Aquatic > Deep subsurface >...
CCCCAACCCGGCCCGTCGCGACGTGCTGCGGCTGGCGGATGAAGGCCGTCAGGGCGTCCATCTTGGGCGTGAACCAGAACCCGTAGTAGACCATCTCGGCCACCTCGGGCCCCCTTCGGTCGCAGAGGTGCACGAGGTCGCGGTCCAGGGTGGAAAACGGGCAGAAAAGGTGACAGGCATCAAAAAGTCGCGAAAATTGACGCAACGTAATGCTCTGCGAGCGAATTTGGTGGAACTTGCCGAGCAGTGGCTTTGGTCGAGCCTGTGTCCTGGGCGAAAGGACAGGTACGGCGAGATTCCTTCGGCATGGCCCCTGCCCCGTCCGGCGAACTGGATCGAGCTGGTCAACCAGCCGCCGACGGAAGCCGAGTTGGCAGCCTTGCGACACTGCGTGAACCGGGGCACGCCGATCGGCGAAAATGGCTGGATGGAAACCCCGGCCAGTCGACTCGGCCCCACGGCAACTCTGCGACGGCGCGGCCGCCCGAAGAGAACACCCCGCGGAGAATGATGCCGCCCCAGATTGCGCACTCGCCTCCAGATTTGGTGCCTGTCGCCTTTTGTCGTTCCCTGGAATTGGGGAGAACCGGACGCTAGCGCGTGCCGGCTGATGGGCGCTGTGTTTTTGGAAAGGTAGCCACAACCTGGGGCTCTGCGTCACCTTGCAACTTTACTGGTCAGGTTTGATGAATGTTCCGGGTTACCCGGACGGTAACCGTTCACAACCCGGTGGAAGATTTTCCCTGATTCCAGGGGGTCAGGTCCATGTTTTCGGCCAGCGCGTATCCGCGACGTCAAGTTTATCGGCCGAAAAATGGACCAGACCCCGGCCCGTGAACGGTTACCCGGACTGGAGGGGGCCGGGTACACGATTTCGGCCCGCGCGTCTTCGCCTGGTCGGGCGGATGAGCCGAAAAATGGACCAGACCCCGGCCCGTGAACGGTTACCTCCCAGGGGCGATGGCGTTCGGCTCGCCGCTTAGTAGCTGCGCGGCGTCACCCGGCCCTGGACGCGCGAGGGCAAGCCCTGGATGCGGAGAAAGCCCTCGGCGTCGGTCTGATTGTACGAGCCGCCTCCCTCCATCGTGGCGATGCCTTCGTCATAGAGGCTGTTCGGGCTGCTGCGGCCGGTGACCAGGATGTTTCCTTTGTACAGGGCCAGCCCGACCTGGCCCGTCACGACGCGCTGCGCCTGGCGGATGAAGGCCGTCAGGGCATCCATCTTGGGTGTGAACCAGAACCCGTAGTAGACCATTTCGGCCACCTCGGGTGCCCATCGGTCGCGGAGGTGCACGAGGTCGCGGTCCAGGGTGATCTGCTCCAGCAGGCGGTGGGCCTCGTACAGCACGGTCATGCCGGGCGCCTCGTAGACGCCGCGGCTCTTCATGCCCACGAAGCGGTTCTCCACGATATCGGTCCGCCCGATCCCGTTCCGCCCGCCGATCGTGTTCAGCGTCCGGACCACCTCCAGCGGCCCCGCGGGGTTTCCATTGATCGCGACGGCTACACCCGCCTGAAAGTCGATCGTGAGCTGCTCGACCCGGTCGGGGGCCGCCTGGGGTGAGACGGTCATGCCGAACTCGACAAGCTCCACGCCGCTGATGCTCAGGTCCTCCAGCTTGCCCGCTTCGTAGCTGATGTGCAGGCAGTTCTCGTCCGAGCTGTAGGGCCGCGCCGCCGAGGCCTTGACGGGGATTCCCTTGGCCTGGCAGTAGGCGATCATCTCGCTGCGGCCGGGAAACTCCTGGCGGAACTCCTCGATCCTCCAGGGAGCGATGACGCGCACTTGAGGGTTGAGCGCGTCCGCCGCCAATTGGAAGCGGCACTGGTCATTGCCCTTGCCGGTGGCCCCGTGGGCATAGGTTTCGGCCTGTACTTCGCGGGCGACCTGCAGGCATTTCTTCGTGATCAGCGGGCGGGCAATCGAGGTTCCCAGCAGGTAGACCCCTTCGTAGCGGGCCTGCCATTGCAGCACGGGAAAGGCGAAATCGCGGCAGAGTTCCTCCTGGGCATCCACGATCCGCGCACTGGCCGCCCCGATCCGGCGGGCCTTGGCGAGGATCGCCTCACGGTCCTCGCACGGTTGTCCCAGGTCGACGTACACCGCGTGGACCTCGTGCCCCCGATCGAGCAGCCAACCGAGGATCACGGAGGTGTCCAGGCCGCCGGAGTAGGCCAATACACAGCGAGACATGGGCGCGGCCCTCTTGGGGGTGACCAGGGGTAACCGTTCACACCCCGGCGGAGCATTTCGCCGGATTCGAGGGGGTCAGGTACATGTTTTCGGCCTGCGCGTCTTCGCCGGGTCGGGCGGACTGGCCGAAAAATGTACCAGACCCCGGCCTGTGAACGGTTACGACCAGGGAGCAAGCAGCACGGGCATCATTTTGTGTGGACCGGCCCCCGGCGGCAAGCGGGCCGGCGGGCAGCTGCCGCCCCCGCGCTTGCCGCCGGGGTAACGCTTGCCCCAGCTCCCGCTCTCGCGATATGATGACCCCTTGCCCACCCGGCGAGACGCGTCTCCTGAAGGAGGAAATTCGTGCCATCCCGCAAGCACCTGTTCACGAGCGAATCGGTCAGTATGGGGCACCCCGACAAGCTGGCCGACCAGATCTCCGACGGCATCCTCGATGCCCTGCTGGCCAAGGATCCGTACAGCCGCGTGGCATGCGAGACGATGGTCACCACGGGGATTGCCATCCTGGCCGGCGAGATCACCACGACGGCGGTCGTCGATTACCCCCACGTCGCCCGCGACGTCATCCGCCAGGTGGGCTATACGGACGATCAGATGGGGATTTGTGCCGACACCTGCGCGGTCATGGTGTCGATCGACAAGCAGAGCCCGGACATCGCTCAGGGCGTCGACGACGACCAGTCCCGCGGCAAGGATATCGGCGCGGGCGACCAGGGGCTGATGTTCGGCTATGCCTGCAACGACACGCCCGAGCTGATGCCGATGCCGATCGCCTTGGCCCACCGCATCCTGAACCGGCTGACCGAGCTGCGCCAGGCGGGCGCCGTGAACTGGCTGCGCCCCGACAGCAAGAGCCAGGTGACGGTCGAGTACGAGGGTGACCGGCCGGTGCGGGTGGACACGGTCGTCGTCTCCACGCAGCATGGTCCGGAGGTCAGCCAGAGCGTGATTCGCAGCTTCGTGATCGACGAGGTCATCCGCCCGTCGCTGCCGGCGGAGCTGGTCAATGGACAGATTGTCTTCCATGTGAATCCGACGGGACGTTTCGTGGTTGGCGGACCGCACGGCGACTGTGGCTTGACCGGGCGGAAGATCATCGTCGACACCTACGGCGGCTGGGGACGGCATGGGGGCGGCGCCTTCAGTGGCAAGGACCCGACCAAGGTCGACCGGAGCGCGGCCTACATGGCCCGCCACATCGCCAAGAACATCGTGGCGGCGGGGCTGGCCGACCGGTGCGAGATGCAATTGGCCTACGCGATCGGCGTGTCCGAGCCGGTCAGTGTGCATGTCGACACGGCCGGCACGGGACGCCTGGACGATCACCGCATTTGCCAGTTGGTGCGGGAGTTCTTCCCGCTGACGCCTCGCGGCATTATCGAGCACCTCAACCTGCGGCGGCCGATTTACCGCAAGACGGCGGCCGGTGGGCACTTTGGGCGGCGCGAGCCGGAATTCACCTGGGAGCACACGGACCGGGCGGTGGAGCTGACCGAGGCGGCAGGCATGAGCGCCGCCGTGCGCTGAGCGGCGGGGCGAGGAGTTCGCATGCAGGCCGTGGTCGCCGTCGCTCGACCAGCCCGCCCGCGCAGCGCGGTCGTGCGCGGCTCGGCCGCCGCCGCGGTCGCCATGCTCCTGTTCGTGGCCGCTCTGCTGCTCGTGCGCCGCTGGGTCGGTGGGCCGACCCGGCCGCTGCCTGCCGCGCTGCTGATCCTGGCGGCCGTGCTGCTTTCCACGGTCTCCGCTGCGGCGCGTGCCGCCTGGCGGACCGATACGGAAAGGACCGCGTCCGTCGGCGGCGGCGCCTGGCGGTTCTGGCTGCCGTCGCTGGCGCTGGCCCTGTGGGGCGTGGCGCTCAGCCTGCCGGGTTCGTCCCCCGTGGGCGTGACCGGGCTCTGGGCGATCCTGGTCGGCCATGAGGGCTTGGCGGCCCTGCTCCGACGCCGGCGCCGGGGCGCAGCCGCCCTGGTACGTCCGCGGCCGCCCCAGGCGGTCGCCGAGCGGCCCCCCGCGGCTGCTGATGCGACACCAGGCGGTCTGCCGGCGGACGTCTGGCAACAGGTGATCCGCACGCTCGATCCGGGCGGTGGCGAAACGGTTCGCGGTCTGCTCCGGAGCCGCTTCCAGCCGGGGCAGGTGGTGGCCGTGCTGCACGTGGCATTCTGCCCGCCGCTGGAGTCCCTCCCGGATTTTCACGTGGAGACCTCGCTGGGCGACGCGGTCCGCGTTCACGTCGCCCAGTCGATGCACTACGGAGCCCGGATCGAACTGCAGCGGATCGGCGGCACCCGGCAGTCCGCCGAGGCGGTCGTGCAGTTCACCGCCCGGGTCAAGGCTCGCACACCGGGCGGAGCGGTGGAATAAAGGAACCCCAGCCAATTGCGTTCACGCCTCCGCGCGTCCCTGCGTCTGCTCGTACTGGTGCGCACAACCGGCTTCCAGGCGGGCCGCGCAGCGGAAGCGCCGGTGGTGCTCGCTCCCCGGCGGAATCCTGAGAACGAACCGGCGAGAATGGCTCGCGGGGGGCCGCTCACAGCGTGAGGGCGGACACCTGGTTCCCTGGCAGCGGAGAATCCCCGGTATGCGTGCGTTTCTCGGTGAGAGCCTGAGTCACGACGCCGTGCACGGCTACGTACCGTTTTCGTCCGAAGCCGACGTGTCCCGCGGCGAGAATTCCGAGCGCCAGGTGGTGGACCACCCGTGGATCCAGCGCCTGCGGCAGATTCACCAGCTGCAGACGGCGTGGTGGGTGTTTCCCACGGCGGAGCACAGCCGGTTCCAGCATGTCCTGGGCGTGATGCACCTGGCCAGCCGGGCCGTGGCCGCGCTGTACGAGAGCCTGCGGGATGCGTGCGAGGGGGTGGATGAGCGGGTGCCGAGCCGCGGCTACGTGGAGAGTCTGCTGCGGATGGCGGGACTGCTGCACGACGTCGGGCATGGACCGTTCGGACACTTTTTTGACGAACACTACCTGGCTGACTACCAGTTGAACCACGAAACGCTGGGAGCGGTCATTATCGAGCAGCAACTGGGAACCCTGCTGCGCGGCATCCGCCGGAACCCCTTCAGCCGGCTGGAGGATCACGAGCAGCTGGATCCCGGCCAGGTGGCCTGGCTGATCGCGCGACCTGTCCCGGAACACGCCGCGCGGGACGCTCAGCGCCCGCAATGGCTGCGGTTCCTGCGGGCCCTCATGAGCGGCATTTACACGATCGACAACATGGACTTCGTGCTCCGCGATGCCTACATGTCGGGTTACAGCCAGCGGGCCTTTGACCTGGACCGGCTGCTGCACTACAGCTTCTTCAGCCCCTTGGGCCTGACGATTCACGATCGAGGCATCGACGCGCTGCTGCGCTTCATGGGCGCGCGGGCCGAGCTCTTCCGGGCGATCTATTTTCATCGCACGGTCCGGGCCATCGACCTGACTCTGGCCGACCTGTTTGCCGAGAGCAAACCGTACCTGTTCCCGGGCCATCCGCTGGAGCACCTGGACGCGTACCTCGGCTTCACGGAGATGTCATTGCTGGTCGACGTGTCCCGCTGGCCCACCGATTCGCGGGGCGAGGTGCGCGGGCTGGGCGCACGCTGGCAGCGGCTGTTGCGGCGGGAGCTTCCTTGGAAGATGGTCTGTCAGCGGAACATCCTGTTTGCCGAGCGGCAGGCCGAGTCGAGCAGCATTTTCAGCGACGGGCGGACCGTCGAAGAGCGGATCCGACGGGCCCTGCCCCAGGCGGCGGGCGATCCCGCCTTGCGGGTGGATCTCGCGCGGCACATCTACCGGCCGCATACCCGCGGACCAGCGCGGGACCAGAACTTCCTGTATGATTCCGCACACCGGCAGGTCCGCCCGCTGTCCGACCACCAACTGTTTCGTCATCTTCCGGTCAGCCACCGCATCTGCCGCGTCTATGCTGCGTCGGACGAGCACGCCCGGGCGATCGCCGGCGTGCTGGACGATCTGCTGGGGCCTGGGGGCGGTGACGACCTGACGAACATGTGAACGGGTATCATGAGAATTCCCGGAGCCGTTCTCATCGGGGTCTGGTCCATGTTCGGCCGATCGATTCCGCCGCGCGGAGGGGCGCTGGGCGGCAGCAGGGACCTGAGGCTCTGGAATCACGGCATGCCCGAAGGCGTCGCGCAGCGGCCCCAGGAAGAGTGGACACGATGACCCACGAGCAGTACGAAAATCCCCTGATTTCTCGCTACGGGTCGGCGCGGATGAGCCAGCTGTGGGGCGATCTGCGAAAGTTCCGCACCTGGCGACAGCTCTGGATCGCGCTGGCCGAGGCGGAAAGGGAGCTGGGACTGCCGATCACGGCCGCCCAGATCGACGAGCTGCGGCGGCACGCGGACGACATTGACTTCGCGACCGCCGCGGCCTACGAGCAGAGGCTGCGGCACGACGTGATGGCCCACGTGCACGCGTACGGCGACATGTGCCCGGGGGCCCGTCCGATTATCCACCTGGGGGCGACCAGCTGCTATGTGACCGACAACACCGATCTGCTCCTGATCCGCGAGGCCTTGCAGTTGGTGGCCCAGCGGCTGGCGGCGGTGATTCATCGCCTGGCCGAGTTCACTCAGCGCTTTCGCAGCCAACCCTGTCTCGGCTGGACGCACCTCCAGCCGGCGCAGCCGACGACGGTGGGGAAGCGGGCCTGCCTCTGGGCCTACGATCTGGCCCTGGACCTGGCTGAAACCGAACACCGGCTGACGCAACTCCGGGCCCGGAGCGTCAAGGGAACCACCGGGACCCAGGCCAGTTTTCTGGAGCTGTTCGCGGGAGATCATGCGAAGGTCCGGCAGCTGGAGCGGCGGGTCGCGGAAAAGATCGGTTTCCGGGAAACGTACGCCGTGACCGGTCAGACCTACACGCGGAAGGTCGACGCCCAGGTGCTGGACGTCCTGGCGGGGATCGCGGCCAGCGCCCACAAGTTCGCCACGGACCTCCGCTTGCTGGCCAGCCGGCAGGAGGTCGAGGAGCCGCTGGAGGCCGATCAGATCGGCTCCTCCGCGATGGCCTACAAGCGGAACCCGATGCGCAGCGAGCGCATCTGCGGGCTGGCACGTTACCTCATCAGCCTCCAAGCCAATACGCAGCAGACGCTGGCGACCCAGTGGCTGGAGCGGACACTGGACGACAGCGCCAACCGCCGCCTGGTGCTGCCCCAGGCGTTTCTGGCGGTCGACGCGATCCTGATCCTCTACCAGAACGTCGCGTCGGGAATGGTCGTCCATCCCGAGGTCATCAACCGCCGCCTGCGCGAGGCCTTGCCGTTTCTCGCCACCGAGAACATCCTGATGGCAGCCGTCACCGCCGGCGGCGACCGGCAGGAACTGCACGAGCGTATCCGGCGGCACAGTCAGGCGGCGGCCGAGGTGGTCAAGCGCGAAGGACGGCCCAACGATCTGCTCGCCCGCCTGGCCGCGGATCCGGCCTTCGCCGGCGTCGCCCTGGAGCAGGTGCTCGACCCCGTGCGGTACGTGGGCCGGGCCCCGGAGCAGGTGGACGAGTTTCTGGCCGAGGTCGTGGCGCCGATCCGCCAGCGGTACCGCGACGACACGGCCGATGCAGCCGAGGTGCGGGTCTGAGCGGGTCAGATCCGGTCCAGCGGCCGCTTGCGGCGGCGGTGGGCCTGGAGGCAGATGGCGCAGGTGCCCGTGACGATCAGCCGGTGCCCCGTGGCCCGAAAAGCGTGCTCGGCGGCCGCGGCCTCGCAGATGCGGCTCAACTCGTCGCTGCGGAACTCGATCAGGCGGTTACATGTCTGGCAGTGCAGGTGGTCGTGCTGGGGATACCCGTAGTCGTGCTCGTAGACCGAACGGCCCCTCAACGTCATCTGGCGCAACAGCCCGGCGTCGACCAGCTCGTGCAGCGTACGGTAGACGGTCGGGCGGCTCACGCGCCGCGGACCTTGACTCCGCGACAACTCGTCGATCAGCTCGTCCGCGTCGAAGTGCTCATGCCGGCGGAACACGTGTTCGACCAGCATCTGCCGCTGGCGCGTAATCCGCTTACCGCGACTCTGACAGAACTCCTCGAACCGCTCGAGCGGCGTGAGCGCGACGTCGACAGTGCCGAGTGAATATTCGCCGGGCATGGGCCACAGGTAAAAAAAGCGGAATTCTCCCCGATTCTACCCCACGCCGCAGGACGGTGTGAAGACGGTGGGGATGCAGGCCGACGGTCCGGCCGGCCGGCGCCCGGAGGCCAACGCCCCGCGCTCGGGCTGGCTGCAGGATCCGTTACCGTTCGCGGGCCGGGGTCTGGCTCTTTATTACGACGGGAAGGTTGCTCGGGGTCATGGAACGGTCCCGCCGAAAAATGTGCCCGACCCCTTGGGGTGCACACCCCATGAACGGTTACCTGGATCGCAATGAGCGCTGCCCGCCGGGACGACCTGCCCGCGCACGCGCCGCGCGATGAAGCTCGGTTCGCATGGTCCTGGGAGACTCAGGGGTCGTGCACCTGCTGCGGCGCTGACCGCCCTGGCACGAGCCGGGTACCGCCGTCGACCCAGCCCGATCGCTCCCGATGCGCCGCGTCCGGCGCGCCGCAGGGCACGGATCGCCCGCCGGGCCGTGTGTCGCGCAAAAGCGGGACAAAGCCCGCCGCGGCCAGGAGCCTCGGCTGCCTCAGTTACCGTCAGCCGCTGATCTCATCCAGCAGCCGTCCGACGGCGATTTCCAGCTTCTCGCTCGTCTCGTACGTGCCGGCCGCAATCTGGGCGCGGAGCTCCGCCACGCGGTCTGACCGGATCTCCGGCAGGTCGAGCGTCTGGCTGATCAGCTGCGCCTCGTGCGAGATGTCCAGCTGGTCGGCGCCGTGCAGGGCACCGGTCGAGGGCGCGGCACTGGCGGCCTGCGTCCGATGCGGCGCGCTGATGGCCTGGGGACCATGAACGTGTGATGGACCATGAATCTGCATTTCGGATTTTCCCCCGCTAGATGAAAGCACGAATCGGACCGCCTCGAGTTCTTCGCCGGCTCCTTCCCCACGCGTCCGGCAGCCGTCAGGCCCGCCGCAACTCGATCCCGGGAATCGGCCGCACGCTCGTCGATCAAGGAATCCGTCCCGCCACTGTGACGACTGTGCTCTTGTCGTGGCACCGCGTTCCGTGTCGGCGAACGCTTTCCGTGGCCAGGGGAGGTGACAATGCGAATGCACTGCAAAAGCATTGCTGTTATCGGCCACCCCGTCCCTGGCCATGCACCGATCTTGAATTGCACCTCCTTGTACCGTTTCGGCGGCTCTCCGCCGCCTGTAAGACTTGTGCGGACTGGCCAGATCACGCCGGGTTGCCGCGCGTCACCTGATGCCGATAGACATCACGCACGTGGCGGGTGATCAACTTCCCTGGGCCCCCAAGCCACGTGCGATTCGGCGGAAGATGCCGGTCCGCCTCTTGCCATCCTTCTGCGGTCGTCTGAGAGGAACTACGCTCCTGACGCCTGAGCGGTTCGTGCCGCAACGGATCGTTCGACATCCACGGATGCCGGGCGGCGGCCGGAACGGCGCAGGGAGAGGTCGGGCGAAGTATAGGGGTGCCGATCGGGGGGAGCAATACCAGCCGTGATGGCGCGAGCGGGGCAGGCATGCCGGCATCTTCGCTGGCGCCAGCACCTGGGCTTGCCACGGCGATGGCGGCCGAGACGCCGTAACCGTTCACGGGCCGGGGCCTGGCTCACTTTTCGGCGGGCATGCCACTCGGCGTGGTGGGACGCTGCCGCCGAAAAATGTGCCTGACCCCCTGGGGTGCAGCAAGTCTGGTGTCCACGCCGTGAACGGTTACGGCGGGGGCAAGGCCGCACGGTCGGTCGTCGGGCCGACGAGGTTCAATGGCCGTCAGCGCCGCGAATGGTGCCCGACCGTGGGCCTCGGACGCTGGGACCCGGACGCAGGTATGTTCGCTCACGACGTACCCCGCCGGAGTTGGGATGGCCGCCGAGGGGCAGACCCATCGGGCGGACTCATCGTCAGCCCCGCGGTACCTGGCCGAGCCCCTGGCCGGCAGCCCAGCGGGTCAGCGGATCAACCGCTCGAACTATCTGCGAATATCTGCGTAAAGACTACATCCGCCAGTTTTCGTGCAGCGGGCGTTCTTGGCAAAGGCGGCGTCGCAGGAGACCGCATCCGGTCGGACGCCGTCGAGTTCGGAAGGAGCAGCGGTGTGAACAAGCAGTCCCTGTCCCGCCTGGTAATCGTGCTTTCCCAGCCGTCCGATGGGGGACGGATTGCCGTGGACCTGGAGGCCTACCTGCGATTTGACCTCTCCGTCCAGCAGGGGCTCGACCAGATGGTGGCACGGTGGAGTCACTTTGTCACGCCGCACTCGACCCGCCTGGTGCACAACCGCCGGCTGCGGCGTTAGCTGGAGCGGCCGCCCGGCCGGCGGTCCCCCGGCTTCCACCCGGGAAATTCAGCGGTTGGCAGGGCGAGCCCGCGGCCGGCACGACCCGGAGGATGAACCGCAGGTGGTCGGCGTTTCGGCGCGGCTCGCCGCGCGTCCCACCCTCCGGTCGACACTCAAGTGCCGAACTCAGGGCGGCGGCGGCCGAGTTGTGTCTGGAGACGCTGCACGATACTGCTGTGCATCTGGCTCACGCGGCTCTCACTCAGGGCCAGCGTGGCCCCGATCTCCTTCATGGTCAGCTCTTCGTAGTAGTAGAGGATGATGATCAGCCGCTCGTTGCGGTTCAGGCCCTTGGTGACCAGTCGCATCAGGTCGCTCTTTTGAATCCGCTTTGTCGGGTCTTCGCCCTTCTTGTCTTCCAGGATATCGATCTCGCGCACATCCTTGTAACTGTCGGTCTCGTACCACTTCTTGTTCAGGCTGATCAGGTTGACTGCGTTGGCCTCGAGGATCATCCTTTCCAGTTCGGGTACCGACAATTCGAGGTGTGCGGCCAACTCGGCCTCGCTTGGCTGGCGGCCCAGGCGTGCTTCGAGCGTCTTGGTCGCTTCTGCCAGCTTGCTGGCCTTCGAGCGGACCAGCCGCGGCACCCAGTCCATCGTGCGGAGCTCGTCCAGCATGGCTCCGCGAATTCGCGGGACGCAGTAGGTCTCAAACTTGACGCCCCGCGATAGGTCGAAGGCGTCGATCGCATCCATCAGGCCGAACACACCCGCGGAAATCAGGTCATCCAGCTCGACGCCGTCCGGCAGCCGAGCCCAGATCCGCTCGCCGTTGTACTTGACCAGGGGCAGGTAGGTCTCCAGCAGCCGGTTGCGGTACTCCTTGTTGGTCGGGTCCGCCTTGTAGGCCTGCCAGAGTTGGTCGATGTCTTCCTTGGCTAGAGTGGTGACCGCCATGCAATCCTCCGTGATTTGGCCGACACATCAACCGATGGTATCCCTGTCGTCCCGGGTACCGCTCAAGTCCTGATGCCTCCAGGAAAGCGGCTGGGCACGCCCTGCGGCGGCAAGCCTCCCTGAAGTCGTCTGGGTTCCCGGCCCGCCGGGGCGCCGGAACCAGGTTCCTGAGCCAGGCGGTGCATTTTCCTGAGTGATTCGACTTCTGCCAGCACGGCGGCGTCCACCACCGCATCCGCGATCCGCCCCACGCATGCTCCCAGTGCCGCGAAGAGAAGCAAGCAGGCAGACGCCGATAGCAGGACCGCGGGGCCTTGTTCGCCGTGCAGCCATCCTCGAGCGAGGACGGCACAGAAGGCGATCGTTCCCAAGACGCCTGCGTAGCTGCGGTCCATCGCATCCTCCGCTCGGCGGCAAACTTTCTGCAGCCCGTGCAGTTTGACCGCCCAGGGCGCAGTGAGACTGCGTCCTGTTATCGGCCAGGGTGCGGAGGATATTCAGTCGATCTGCCATTTCTCGCTGCTGAACGTTCGTCGGGCCAGCGGGAGTGATTCGCTGCGGCATGCCGCACCGAGCGGGGCATACCGGCGGGGTGTTGTTGTGGGGCATTGCGGCGATGAGTCCGGGATGAAGGAACTTGCCGCTCAACGACGGTCTCCTAGCGCGTCCAGGGGGCGGGTCCAACCGCTCGGTCGATTCAGGTCGCGAGGGAGTTTGCCGCGACCGGTGCCGCGACCGGGGACATGCCTCGTGAGCCAGGGTGGCAGGTACGATGATTCAATGATCCGATCGCAGAATGGCACGGGCCAGTTCGTGGGGGACCGCGCCGTGGATGTCGCCGGGGACATTCTGCCCGTCGGTCACGTAACTCAGCGGCAGCGGACAGAGCCGCAGGACGCCCAGCAGGTGGCCCAGCCCGGTGGTCTCGTCCAGCTTGGTGAGGATGAGCGCCGTACAGCCGACCGCGGCGAAGTGCTGCACCGACTTTTCCAGCTGGGTTGCGCGGCGGGCACTGTCCAGCACCAGATGCACTTCGTCCGGCTGCAGCTCGCCAAGCAGGGACCGGATTTCCTCTCTTTGCCCGTCGTCCCGGGGGTCACGTCCCGCCGTGTCGACCAGCACGACGGACATCTCGGACAGGCGGGCGAGTGCGGCTCGCATCTCGCGCGGCGTCGACACGACCGCCAGGGGAAGGTCGAGGATGTCGGCGTACGCCCGCAGCGGCTCGGCGGCCCCCAGGCGAAAGCTGTCGACCGTGATCAACCCCACCGGCTGCCTTTCCCGCAAGCGAAGATGTGCCGCTAGCTTGGCAATGGTCGTGGTCTTGCCGACGCCCGTCGGTCCGACGGCGGCCACCAGCCGTCGGCAGCCAGGTTGGACGCGCACCGGGTCGCCGACGGAAATCTCTTCCGCGATCAGCTCCACCAGGCGGTCTTTCATCGCGGGGACTTCCTCCCACTGCCCATCGGGCAGTTTCTCGGCGATCCGTGCCAGCAGCCGACAGGCCTCCGTCTCGGTGACCTCGGCGTGGATCAACTCGCTGTACAGCTGAAACATGGCGGGAGGCAGGTGGTCGAGGGGAGCCGTGGTTGCCTGGCAGAGCTCGCCGACCAGCGACTGGCCATCGGACCGCAGCTGCTTCAAGTCCTCCCGGAACTTGCGGCGATAGTTCCAGGCTCCTCCGTCCGGAGCGGCCTGGCAGGTCAGGGCCTCGGGGCGACGCAGCCTGGCGCCATCAGGGAACTCACCGGGTGGCGCGACGGCATCGGCAGCCGGCAGCACCGGCGGCGACGGCGAGGCGGTGACTTCCACACCGCCGCTGCCCAGCATGCGTCCCAGCAGATGCCCACCCACCGGCCGCGTCTGGAGCACGACCGCATCGGGTCCCAGTTCCTGCCGCACCAGGCGCAGCGCCTCGCTCAAGGTTCGCGCTCGATAGGTTTTGACTGCCATCTGCATCTTCTCGCACACCCGTGTTCCCTCACCCGGCTGTCAGCCCACGATCTTGCCGTGCCGGACCGCCACCGCTCGCACGCGGATTGCGCGTTTTCACGCCGTCACGCTGGGGCGCCGTGGACACGGTCCGCCAACGTCACGCGGAGCGCGATGTCGCAGCGGGTTGCAGTTCCGCCGGGCGACGACTTGCCGTGATTCCTGGGGGCTATACCGAGTTTCTGCTGCCGCCGGTCAACCTTGTGACATCATCGTCGTCTGTCGCTCCGCGAAAGAGCATCCTTTCGCGGAGCGAAAGGAGACGATTTTCGTGTTCTGTCCATTTCCAGAGTTCGGGTTCGGCACATTAGCCGCAGGGCGCTAGCCCCCGGTCTTCTTCCTGGATGAACCGCGGGCTAGCGCCCGGCGGCTGATCCGAAAACTGGGCCTGTACGGATTTTTGTGTCAATGGCTCTGCCGAAGGGGACAGTCCCATTTTTCTGGCATCCATGCCACAAAAATCGGGACAGTCCCCGAAAACTTAACTTGGACGATGCTCCAGGCGGGTGCGGGATCGTGTCGCAGGGCGACATCGAGTGAACTTTCACCGTGATTCCACACCGGCTGGAAGCCTGGGCCACAAAAATTCCTGACCGTCCCGATTCCTGGAGGCCAGGTCCATGTTGTCGGCCAGCGCGTCTGGGCGGGCCGGAATGGAGCGGTCGGCGAAGGGACTTGCCTCCGACTTGTGTACGGCCATTTTTCTCGGTGTTTTTTTGGTCAAGCCGCCTCGGCCATTTGGCTCACGATTCCCACGGATGCCACCTTCGTGTCGCGGGTGATTTCCTGGTAACTGAGGACGGTCAACCGCGGGAGGGCATCCACGGTCAACTGGCGGACGGCGGCCCGCACGTGTGCCCCGACCAGAACGATCGGCCGGTGGCCCCCTGCTGCCAGTTTGTCTGTCTCCGCGGAAAGGGCTCGGCAGATGCGGCTGCGCAGCGCGGGTGGAAGGCGTGCGCGCCGCTGGCCTGGGCGGGGCGGGATGGTGGCGGCGATCTGTTCCTCCAGCTCCGGGTCAAGCGTGACGACGTGCAGCCGATGCTGCTCGTCGCGAAAGCGGGTGGAGATGGTCCGGGCGAGCCGCTGGCGTACATGCTCGACCAGCTGCTCCGGGTCGCGGGTGTGGCGGGCGTTATCTCCCAGGGCCTCGAGGATGTTTGCCAGCTGCCGGATCGGGACGTTTTCGCGCAGCAGCAGCTGCAGCACCTGTTGGACCTCGCCCAGCTTCAGCACATCCGGAATCAGTTCTTCGACCACGGCTGGCGACGCCTTGCGGAGCTCGTCGATCAACTGTCGGGTGGCGTCGCGGGTGAGCAGTTCGTCGGCGTGGCGGTGGACGGTCTCGCGGAGGTGGTCCGTCAGAATGGTCGCGGGAGCGGTGAGGACGTATCCCAGTTGCTCGGCGCGGCCCTTCAGCGCCGGGTCGATCCAGACGCGGACCCCGCGCTGCGCGCCCTCGTAGTCCTCGATTCCGGGCAGCAATTCCTGGCCGGGGTTGGGGTGCGTTGCCAGCAGTCGGCCTGGATAGACCTGGGCCTGGCCGACCGGATTGTCCGCGATCTTGATCCGGTACTGGTTCTCCCGCAGTTGCAGGTTGTCGCGGACCCGCACCTTGGGCAGCACGATCCCCACGTCGCTCGCTACTGCTCGGCGAACATGGGCGATCCGGGCCAGCAGGTCTCCTCCCCGCTGCGGATCGGCCAGGCGGATCAGCCCCAGGCCGATCTCGACCTCCATCGGATCGACGGCCAGGTAGTCCTCGATCGTGGGCTCGGCCTCCGGCGCCCCATCGCGGGCCGGCCGTGAGCGCTCCGCCTGGGTGGGATGAACGGTTCGCTGGCGGCCGGCGATCACGGCCAGACCCACACAGCCGGCACCCAGCAGGAGCAGTGGAATCGTGGGCAGGCTGGTGAAGACGAGGATGCCGAGAAACACCGCGGCGATGGCCAGGGCCCGCGGCCGGGAGAGCAGTTGACCCACGAACTCGCCGGGCAGGTCGACCGCCTGCGTGCTGCGGGTCACCAGCAGTCCGGCGGCGATGGAGATGAGCAGGGCTGGCACCTGGCTGACCAGTCCGTCGCCGATCGTCAGCTTGGAGAAGAGAGTCGCTGCGGCCCCCGGCGACATCCCGGCCTCCCAGACGCCGATGATCAGGCCGCCGCCGATGTTGACCAGGGTGATGACGAGCCCGGCCACCGCGTCGCCGCGCACGAATTTGCTTGCCCCGTCCATCGCGCCGTAGAAGTCGGCCTGCCGGGCAATTTCGTCGCGCCGCTGCTGGGCCTGCTGTTCGCTGATCACGCCGGCACTCAGGTCGGCGTCGATCGCCATCTGCCGGCCCGGCATGCCGTCCAGGGCAAAGCGGGCCGCAACCTCGCTGATCCGCGTGGCCCCCTTGGTGATCACCACAAACTGGATCACGACGATGATCAGGAAGATGACCGCGCCCACCACCAGGCGGTCGCCTGTCACGAACTGGCCGAAGCTGCGGATCACGCCGCCCGCCGCGTCCAGTCCCCGCGTATCGGCGTGGACCAGGATCAGCCGCGTCGTGGCGACGTTCAGCACCAGCCGCGTCAGGGTAGTGGCCAGGAGGATCGTGGGAAAAACGCTGAACTCCAACGGCGTGCGCACGTAGATCGTGGTCAGCAGCACGATCACCGCCACGGTGATATTGGCGGCCAGCAGCAGGTCCATCAGCGCAGGAGCCAGCGGCACGATCAACACCAGCACGCACGCGATGATCGTGACCGGCAGTACCAGGTCTGACAGGCGACCGAGACGCGACATAGGCTGTGGGACGGTCGGCTGGCGGGCCGCCGTCGTGGTATCGGCTGGGGGAACTGGGACCTGTTGTGCCTGCCCGCCTCGGGCGATCGCCTGGCTGGCGAGTGAAAACCGCGCCGCCGGCAGGCCCGCCGGAACCCGCCGCGACAAGCGGAACGGGAGCCGCGGAGCTGGCCCTGGAAGAGGTCCAGCGATTTCGAAAAGGCGGGCGGGAAGTTACTGCATCGCCCGGCGACTGTCCAGGTCGTTTTCCCGTCCGCCGACCCGCGGACCAGCCGCTGCCGCCCCTGGCGGACCGGCCGGGCAGCACCCCGCTCGGCGTCGCCGTGTGCAGCAAGGTGTACGAACGCCGGCCGGCCTTTCAGGCCTGGTGGGCGCGAAGCAGACGCGGCGCAAGTAAGGCTTCTCCAGGATTCAGGAACCGGTACAATCCAGCAAGTGCCGGCCCGTCGCGTCGCGCTGCGCCGGGCGCGGCACTGCTGCCACCGCTGTCGCCACGGATGGAGTGCCATGCCGGTCGAGACCGCCCGTCCCGCCGCTGTCCCTGCGCGCAAGCCAGCCGCGCGGAAATACCCGTTGTACGCTCCGCGGTTCTGGCACGGCATGTTGTTGACCGACTGGCTGCGGCTGCTGGCCCGGAACCGTTTTCGCGTGCACCCCCTCCGCTGGGGGCTGGCTGGCACAGTCACCGGGCTGACGATTTTCAATTCGTGCATGCGCTGGCTCGAGCGGGTGCGCTTCGAGCGCCGGGCGTCCGCCACGCCGATGGAAAATCCGCCGGTATTCATCGTGGGCCACTGGCGGAGCGGTACGACTTACCTGCACGAGTTGATGTCGCTGGACGACCGGTACGCCTGGCCGACGAGCTATCAGTGTTTTGCCGCCAACCATTTCCTGCTTACCGGCTGGTTCATGCCGCGGCTTTTCTGGTGCATCCTGCCCTCGAAGCGGCCGATGGACAACGTGGTGACGGGGTGGCGCCAACCCCAGGAGGACGAGTTCGCGCTGTGCGCGATGGGCGTCCCGTCGCCTTACCTGCGGATGGCGTTTCCGAATGAGCCGCACGAGTATCTCGAGTACCTGGACCTGGAGGGACTTTCGCCGGAGGAGCTGCGGCGGTGGGAGCAAGCCTTGCTGCGGTTCGTCCGCCGCCTGACGCTGCTCAGTCCCAAGCCGCTCATCCTGAAGTCTCCCACGCACACCGGCCGGCTCAGCGTGCTGGCCAGGATGTTCCCCGGCGCGCGGTTCGTTCACATCGTGCGCGATCCGCGCGCGATCTTCGCCTCGACCCTGAATCTCTGGCAGACCCTGGACGAAGCCCAGGGTCTGCAGGTCCCCCGTCACCAAGGGCTGGAGGGCTACATCTTCCGGGCCTTCGAGCGGATGTACGGCGGCTTCCAACGACAGCGGGATCAGCTTGCACCCAACCAGATCTGCGACGTGCGTTACGAGGACCTGGTGCGGGAGCCCGTCGATCAGATGGCGCGAATCTACGAAACGCTGCAGCTGGGCGACTTCCAGCTGGTGCGCGATCGCGTCGAGCAGTTTGCACAGGGCAAGCGGAGTTACCAGACCAATCGGCACGAGTTGCCGGCGCATGTGCTGGGCGAGCTGCAGCATCGCTGGCAGGATTACTTCGAGCGGTATGGCTACGTCGCCTGAATCGCCGGGCGTGATTCGGGGCGGGCGAGGCGGCCGCCGAGCCGCCAGGTCGAGGGCTCACGAGGCGCCTTGTCCGTCCAGGAATTCACCCTTCACCGTTTCTTCTTCATGCTCTGCCCCTGCGCATCGCGCAGCACTTGTGCGACCTCGCGGTAGCAACTGGAGGGCACCGGCTGCTGCAGGTCGGTTGCCGCGTACAACTCCGCCGCGAGGGCTGGCCGCGAGACGACCGGGATTCCCTGCCGCTCGGCCGACTGCCGGATGCGGTCCGCGATCCAGCTGCGGCCCTTGATCGTGAGGAGGGGCGCGGTGCCGGCGGCCGCATCGTAGCGAAGGGCCACGATCAGTCCGCGCGGGCCGGCGACGACCACGCTGGAGCCGCCCACCAGCGCGTCAACTCGGCCGAGTGCCGACTGTTGCCTGAGCCGCTGGCGGCGCGAGACCACTTGCGGATCGCCTTGCGACGATTTGAGTTCCTTCCGCAGCTCCTCCGGTGACATCCTCAATTGACGCTCGTGTCGCCAGCGGAGCAGGCCGTAGTCGACGGCGGCCAGGCAGGCCAGCGCCAGTAGCGACTTGACGGCGGCGCCCAACGTCAACCGCGACAGTTCCGCCGCCAGAGGGCCGGCGTCCAGCAGGGTCAACTCGACGATCCGCTCCCGATCTGTCCAGAGGCCCCACGCCCCGACGGTCAGCACAAGGCCCAATCGCAGGGCATCGGTCGCGGCGCGGAGCAGGGCTTCCGGGGACAGCATGCGCTGCGCGCCCCTCGCAGGATCGATCCGCCCCACGTCGGGCAGGACGCTCGCTGGCAGCCAGCGGAAACCGACCTGCGCCAGATTGGCCGCGACGGCGGCCAGCAGCACCAGGCCCAGCAGCGGCAGCAGCAGTGCGGCCAGCTGGGCGAGCAGCTCGTGGGCGAGCCATACCGCCGCGTCGGCGTCCAGTTGCAGCCAGCCGACGCGGCCCAGGCCCTGCCGTGCCACCTCACTCAACCGCTGGCCCCAGGCCGGCCCCAGCTGAACCAGTCCCAGCAGCCCCAGCGCGAGCAGCCCCACCGACACCACCTCGCCGCTGCGCACCGGCCGCCCGTCCCGCTGGTACTGCTGCCGGCGGTGCGGTGTCGGCTCGAGCGTGCGTTCAACCTGGTCCAGCGCCACAGGCAACCTCGCAGATTCACCGCCACCGCGTGCCCCGCCAGCCGTAGCTCAGCCGCCCGCCCGCCGGATCAACCCGCGCCACCCGGGGCGGTTGGCCGGTCGCCTCGGCCCCCGGCCGGGCAGGGTCCGGACTCGACTCCCACGTCCCGGGATCGGACACCATGCCTCAGGCGGAACCGCGCAGCGTTTCGAGCAGCAACTCGAGTGTCGCCTCAAACCGATCCTGCAGCAGCCAGGCCATGGCGCCCAGCGAGACGGACAGCGTGGCCAGCAGGAGCGTGAAATTGATGCCCAATCCCAGGGAAAGTGCGTTCAGGGGTGCCGCCAGCCGGCTGACGAAACCCAGCACGAGCGTCGCGACCAGGAGCGCGGCCAGCATCGGGGCCGCCGCGCGCAGGCCCAGCGCGAAGCTCTGCGCCAGCACCTGTTCCAGCGCCGTCATGGCACTGCTGGCGGGACAGGCGCGGCCCGGCGGCATCCACTGAAAGGTCTGCAGCAGCGCCGAGAGCAACTGCCGGTGCCCCCCCAGCAGCAGGAAGACCGTCACCGCCAACAGGTCCAACAGCCGTGCGCAGGCCGGCAGCGGGACGTTCCACGTGGGGTCGACCACCTCCGCCAACGAGAGGCCGCTTAACTGGCCCAGCAGCTGTCCGGCCAGCTGCATCCCGGTCAGCAGCACGGCGATCCCCAGGCCCAGCGTCGTTCCAACCACCGCCTCGCGGAAGAAGATCACCACCAGCTCCGCGGTCCCGCGCGGCCAGTCCACCTGCGGCCCCCAGTGGAGCGGCGCAAGGAGCAGCACCAGCAGTACCGCCAGCAGCAGGCGAAAACGCACCGGCACCGCACGCGAACTGAACACCGGCATGGTCAACACCAGGCCCGCGATCCGCGTGAACGTCAGGGCCAGTACCAGCGCCTGGGCCTGGTAGAGCTCCCACATGACCGATCTGGACCTCCTTGCCCGCAGCCTCCCGCGCCGCGCGGCAGCTTGTCATCCCATCCCCAGCACCCGGGGGATGTCCGTGATCAGGTCGCGGGAGTAGGTCACCAACAGGTCGACCAGCCAGGGCAGGCTGACCGCCAACACGGCCGTGACGGCGATCAGTTTGGGAACCACGCTGATGCTCGGATCATGGACCTGCGTCATCGCCTGCAGCAGGCCGACGGCGATTCCCACGAGCCACGCTGCCAGCAACATCGGCGCCCCGGCCAGCAGCGCCATCCAGAGCGCCTGCCGACCCAGGTCCACGACGTCCGGAATGGACATGGAGTGCCTCCTGCTTCTCTCCCCTCGATCCGTATCTGCTGCCGCCGGCCAACTTGGTCACAGCATCGTCGTCTTTCGCTCCGCGAAAGAGCGTGCTTTCGCGGAGCGAAAGGCGACCATCCTCGCGATCTGTCCATTTCCAAGGTTCGGGTTCGGCAAATCAGCCGGAGGGCGCTAGCCCCCGGTCTTCGCCGGATGAACCGCGGGCTAGCGCCCGGCGGCTGATCGGAAAATTTACATTGGACGATGCCCTAGCCCCCGGTCTTTGCCGGATGAACCGCGGGCTAGCGCCCGGCGGCTGATCGGAAAATTCAACTTGGACGATGCCCTAGCCCCCGGTCTTCGCCGGATGAACCGCGGGCTAGCGCCCGGCGGCTGATCGGAAAATTCAACTTGGACGATGCGCCGGGCGGGTGCGGTATGCAGCCCGGGCGAAGCGCTATTCCAAGGGGCAGGTTCATCTTCTCAGCCCACGCGTGCGGGCGGCGTGGCGTCTTGTCGGCTGGAAAATGGACCCCCACCCCACCCTGTGCACCCCAGGTGACCTGGCGCGGGTGCGGCTGGCCCTCACGTGTATGGACTGAAACTCTCCAGCAACATGCCGACGACGAGGTGCCACCCGTCCACCAGCACGAACAGCAACAGCTTGAGCGGCAGCGAAATCATGGCTGGCGGCAGCATCACCATGCCCATCGACATGGTTACGCTCGACACGACCAGGTCGACCAGGAGAAACGGCAGGTAGATCTGGAATCCGATCAGGAAAGCCGTCTTCAATTCGCTCAGCAGAAACGCCGGCAGCAGGGCCTGCAGCGGCACGTCGTCGTAGGTTTGCGGCGTCGAGGTCGAGTCCGGCACGTATTGCAGGAACAGCCAGACGTCATCACTGTTGCCCGTGATCTCGATTTGGCGGCTCATGAAGCGGCGTACGGGTTGAATGCCGGCCTGCCACGCTTCGCCCAGCGACATATTCACGTCGGGATCGGTGTAGGGAACCACGGCGGCCTGGTAGGACTCGGTCCAGACGGGGGTCATGACTACCAGCGTCATGAACAAGGCCAGGGAGGTCATCACCTGGGGCGGCGGTAACTGCTGGGTGCCGAGGGCCTGTCGCAACAGGGCCAGCACGACCGCGATCCGCACGAAGCTGGTCGTCATCAACATGATCGCGGGGGCCAGGCTGAGCACCGCCAGCAGCAACAGCCCCTGCAGCGCGGACGGCAGCTTGTCGGGAGAGACGAGCGCCTGCGGCCCGTCCGCCAGGACCTGCGCTGCCGACCAGGAACGGCCGGAACCGCCATCCGGCGCGGAGCCCGGCGACGGCGGCGTGGTCGTGGCAGGCAGGGCCGGGTCCGTGGTCGTCGCCGCGGGTGACGCGGTAGCAGCCGGGGGCTCCTCGGCGGCCCGGGCTGGCGGGGCCGCCGCGTCCCGCGCCTGCGCCGATGCGATCGCAGCACCGAACAGCC
>Ga0114938_1000876_pt1 | contig 21849 bp, 16 predicted proteins | sample AshMeaBigSpring_FD_88675 | JGI IMG/M metagenome (GOLD analysis project Ga0114938, IMG submission 88675) | Groundwater microbial communities from Big Spring, Nevada to study Microbial Dark Matter (Phase II) - Ash Meadows Big Spring | ecosystem: Environmental > Aquatic > Deep subsurface >...
CTGGACAACCATTATGTTCGTCCTTGTGGCGCCGTTGGGCATTACGGGCTGGGATTGGCTCTGGCTGGGTCTCGCGCTGTTTGCCGACATCGCCTGGTATGCTGGTGGCGCCGGTCGCAAGCGGATTCCCAACTACCAGGGCTACTGATAGCTACCTTCGTCATTCGCTATGGTGACCGGCGCCTGGCAAAAGGGCCGGTCACCTGCTCCACCCTTGCCATCTATGCAAACTCCATCGCCTGATCTGGTCGCGGCCAGCAACGCCCAACCTCAGCGCCGCATCATCGTCACCGGAATCGGCGCGGTTACACGCTTGGCTTGACCACAGAAGAAAGTTGGCAGAGTCGGCTTGCTGGTCGATCGAGGATTGGTGCGATCACGCGCTTCGATTCTGGTGTGTTGCCCGTCCACATTGCGGGCGAGGTTAAGGGCTTCCAGCCTGAACTGTTCATAGATCGCAAGGAGGTGCAGCGCACCTCGCGTGCATCGCATTTGGTGCTGGCGGCGGTGCGCATAGCGCTGGCCAATGCCCCGACTACCGACGCCGATCCCCAACCCAGAGCACGTCGACACAGTGATGGGGACAGGCGCCGGCGGCCTTGAAGTTGTCGACCGCGAGTTGATTACGCTGCGCACATGTGGGTTTGACCGCGTCAACCCCTTTGCGCTGACCGGCTTCCTGGCAAACATGCCAGCGTATCACGTCAGCCTCATCACCGGCGCACACGGCCCGATCAACACCGTGGTCGCCGCCTGCGCCAACGGTTCACAGGCAATCGCCGACGGCGCCGAACTGATCCGCCGCAGGCGCGCCGATGTCGTCGTGACGGCTGGCGTTGAAGGGCTGATCGAGTTGACCTCCATCGGCGCATTTGCACGCATCAACGCCCTTTCGACACGCAATGACGATCCAGAACATGCCTGCAGTCCCCTCGACAAGGGACGCGCCGGCACCGTCTTGAGCGAAGGCGCCGGCGCGCTGATCCTGGAGAGCCTGGAATACGCGCAGCAGCGCAACGCACCGATCTACGGCGAACTGGCGGGTAACGCGTCGTCGTCTGACGCCTATCACGTCACGGCGCCAGACCCGGGAGCGGGTGGCATGGTGCGGGCAATGCGTTGGGCGCTAGAGGATGCCAGGATTGCGCCGCATCAGGTCGATTACATCAACGCGCACGGTACGGCGACGCCGCTGAACGACAGCCTGGAGACGTTGGCGATCAAGTGCGTTTTTGGCGAGGATGCCTATCGCATCCCCGTCAGTGACAGCAAGGCGATGATGGGTCACGCCTTGGGCGGCACCGGCGCCATCGAGGCGATCTTTTGCCTGCTTGCTATGCGCGACAACATCATCCCGCTGACGTGGAACTATACCGAGCCAGACCCGGCGTGTGAGCTGGACTATGTGCCCAACCAGCCGCGCACGGCAACGTTGCACACTGTCATCTCCAATTCCTTTGCGATGGGCGGGCACAACACCTGCCTGGTCATGCGGCGTCTTTGACCGGCTCGAGCCAAACCTGAAGGTCGCCTGGCGTGCGTTCCTCACACAAACACACTGGTAGCGGCGAGAATCAATCCCTGGGCGACCTGGGACGCATCCTCAAACACCGTCGTGACCAACACGCAGGCAAGCACCATCGCCGCCAGCGAGATCACCATAACCAGGAACAGCCCAAACGCCTGTTGCTGACGGAACAGGCAGATTTGCAGACGATTGACGCTTCCTTTGCGATCATCTCCCCGGACGCCAAAAGGCGTCCGGGGAGATGACAACTCTAGCTCTGGGCTGCCTGCGCAATGGTCGCTTCGGCCTCAGCCGCGCCCAATGCAGCGGCGCCAGCAGCCACCTCGGCGATGCCGATGCCAGCGGCGGTGCGCGCCACGTTCGCTGCGGCGGCAGCCGTCGTCAGTGCGTCTTCTCCACGTGCGACCAACGCCACGCCTTCGGCGGCCATCACTTCGCTGGCGGTGGCAGCCCTGCCAGCCATAGCGACGCGCACGATGCCTTCCGCCGCCTCATTTTCACCCAACGCGCCCACCTTTGCCCCGCTTGCCGCCATCAACTCTGCCAATGCACGCGTGCTTGCCATGCGCAGCGTAACCTCCACCGCCGCGTCCTGCAGTTGCAAGGCGCGATCGGCCAAGAAGCTAGAAAGTACGGGCATTCCGATACGGCTGACGACTTCACCGGCCACGGCCAACTCGCCGGAAATGCGCGCTAATTCCATGCCGCGATCCAGGTCATCTTCGCTCAACAGCCCAACGACGGCGGCCATCGTCTCGATGTCCTCGGAGGCGGCGAGCAGCTCGGCGCCCTGCGCAAGGTCGGCGAGCCCGGCAGCGCCGACGACATCACTCAACTGAGCGACGCGACTAGCCACCGACACGGCATCGACGCCACGTGTGACATCACTGGCGCCCGCCGCTACTGCGGCGACGCCGATCTGCGCCGCAACCTGGGCAGTCGCTAAGGCGTCGGCGCCTGCCGCCAGATCGCCGATGCCTTCAACTGCTGTCGTCACGGCGGCGACTTCGAGGGCTTCGGCGGCCTGTTCGACATTGGCCGTGCGCGCCGTCTTCTTACTCTTGGTGTTACCTGGCATTTTGTCTTTCTCCTTTAGCATTGTTTATGTTTACTAGCCTTTATAGCCGGAATCGCCACGCCGCTGCACCCAACCACTGCCAAAGATCGCCCCCAGATCCAGGAGGAGACCAATGCCCAGCCAGAGCCAGTCCAGCCCGGCGATCCCGGTTCCCGGCGTCCAGAGCAGCACGTAAAGTAGAGTCGTGAGGGGCAGGAAGAAGAAGCCGATCAGCGGCCCCAGCAGCCAACTGTTGCCCAGCGTCTCCGTGAAGTAGGCGGGGCGCGCCATCCACAGTAACAGCACAGCCAGCCGTGGCACGCCAAGCGCAAAGAATGCAAAAATGCAACCCATACGACGCTCCCTTTCTACAAAATCTTCTCAAGTTCCTCTAACTGCGTTTTCAGTTCGGCGGTGTTCTGTTCCTGCACCTCGATCATGCGCTTGAGCGCCGCCAGACGTGCAGCCGGTGTGTCTGTGGCCGGATCCGGCTCCTGCTGCTTGGGCTTGGGTGGCGATAGGAAACTGTTGGCGAGAAAGCCGCTTAAGGTGCCAAAGAGACCGACGCCCGCCACCATCACCAGCACGCCGATGATGCGCCCCCAGTTCGTGACAGGAAAGCGGTCGCCGTAGCCGACGGTCGTGATCGTCACGAAAGTCCACCAGAGCGCGTCGGCGGCGCTGGTGATGTTGGCATCCGGCGAGACAATTTCGACGCGCAGGACCGCGAGTGAGCCAAATTCCAGGACGCAGAGCACCAGGAAGCCCACAGTGAGCAGGGCATTGGCAGCGCGATTGGCGATGAACTCATGCACCAGGTCGCGCACGCCAAAGCGGATGAAAAGGCGGATCACGCGCCAGATGCGAAAGAGGCGGAATACCTTCATTTGCTGGAAGGGCAACGAAGATAACAGGTCGGCCCAGCCAAAACCGCGCACGAAATAGCCGGTGCGGCTCTCAGCCGTAAATAAGCGGTAAAAGAAATCTCCCAGGAAGATCGGGAACATGATGGCGTTGATGACCTGCAGCACCTGCTCCAACGCCGGCTCCTGCACGATAACCATCATCAGCAGGTTGATAATCGAGAGAATCGAGAGCGCGCCGATAAAAACCTCGTAACCGATTCCTTTCATTTCACCACGCTGTACGGCCACAGCCAACTCCTCTCTTACATTTGTTTATCGTTGAGTATAGCGGACGCAAGCTCACATTAACATCGCCGGTCAGGGTACAAAAAAGGCGAAAACGTCGATCCTTCACGGTGCTCCTAACAACATCAGCGGTGCGTTGTCAGCGTCGAGCAGCGTGAGCACACCGCCAACCTGGTCGACCGCCGCCACCTGCGCCAGATTCGCCAAGAAAGCCGCCTCCTGCTCCATCACGCCGGCAGGTTCACTGCATTGCATTTCGGTGACTGCGATGGCGCCGATCGTCAGGTTGCTGCCATCGCGTATGTACGGGGCGCTGTAGGTGTTGCAGCCCCCAGCGCCGGTGAGTTGACCGTCGGCAAAGATGGCCGTGACTTCGGTGAAGGGCAGGATCGGAGCAGCATCGTCACCGCTGCTCATAAACTTGAGACCCCACGACGTTGCTTCGAACGGTGTTGGCTCGGCCGGATTGTAGGTGGCCAGCAACTGTTCATCGGAGGTAAAGGCGAGCAGTTGCTCGCCTTCGATGGCGTAGGCGATGGTGTTTGCCATGATGTTGAAGAAGCGCGCCTCCTGCGCGTTGACAGCTTCGTCGGCGCAGTGGAGCGTAGTGGTGGCCGGTGAATTCAGGCGCATCTGCTCCGCGTCAACTGCGTAGGTGCCCAGATACCAGTTGCAGCCACCGGAGCCAGTGTAGCGGTCGGCCAGGAAGTTGGTCGTCAGCCGTGTGCCGGGCAGGATCGCCACCTGCTGCGCCGGATCAAAGAAGTAGGCTACCTCCCATGCGGTGCCGGCCAATTGCAGCCTGGCTTCGGCTGCATCCAGCGCCTCGGCAGTAGCGGTCGCCTGTACTGACGGATCGTTGCGCGCCACGTTGCGGCAGCCAGCAACCGCCAGCGTCAGCAGCATCAGGACGAGCAGCGTGCGCGCAGCGCTTGTGCTTCGTCTTTGTTTTCGGATGGTAGGCATGGTGAACTCCCTTTTCTGATTATATCGTGACGCGTGCTACAAGATTCCTGCCAACCCTTTGCCTATCGGCAGCGCGCCCATGAGCAGAATATCTGCCCAAGGGATGTCTGTCACCATAAATGTGATGCGTGTTCTCCAGATGTGCGTGAAGATCAAAAATCCGAGACGGAAGGTGACGACAGTCGCCCCTCAATATAGCGCAAGCGACAGGTCGAGACCTGGTCTGAACATGGGCAAATAAGGTGTAACTTCACGCTGCTGTGCGCGGCGGGTCGCCAATATCCATACTCATCGGGCGCTGGACTGGACGCAGCCCAAAGTTCGGCAAGGTGGCATGGACATGCTCGATCATCGAGGCGGCTGTCATCTCGAAATCAGCCCACGCCGTGTCCGTCAAAAAACAGTAAAGCTCCAGCGGCAGACCCTCGTCACTGCCGTCGAGCTGATGCACGACGCGCGTCATGCTCTGGTTGACGCGTGGATGGCGCAGCAGATAGTCGCTCAGATAGACGCGGTAGAGGCCCAGATTGGTAGGCTGCCCGACCGCGTCGGCTACCAGGCTGCTGCTGCCATCCAAGTCACCGGTGGCAATCTGCCGCTGCGTCTCGGCCAGGACAGGATAGCGCGCCAGCAGGTCGGGCGTCAGCATCCGCACGGAGAAGACGTCCAGCATCACTGTGCGCTGCATGCGCCGCCCGCCGCTCACCTGCATCGGGCGCCAGTTCTTGAACGACTCGCTGATCAGCGAACGCGTTGGCACGGTAGTGACGGTGTTGTCCCAGTTCTGCACCTTGACTGTGGACATCAGGATTTCCGTGACGGCGCCATTGGCGCCGTGCTGGGGCACCTCGATCCAGTCGCCGATCGCCACCATCTTATTGGCCGCCAGTTGGATGCCGGCGACGAAGCCCATGATCGGGTCTTGAAAGACAAAGCTGAGCGCGGCGAAGATCGCGGCCAGCGCCGTGAATGAGTAGATAGCCGGCACGCCCAGGAAAGTCGCCACGATCATCAGCGCGCCGATCAGATAGAGACCGCCTTGTACGAGTTGCACGAAACCGCGCAGCGGCACATCCTTTGCCAGCGGCAGTTGCTCGTAGATGGCGAGGGCAACCGAGGCGGTCGTCGCCAGCATGAAGGTCAATACGCCGATCCCGGCCGCCGTGTCGAAAATCCGCACCAAATTGTTGATCTGCGGATAGACGTCGGTCAGGGTGCTAGCGGCCAGACCAAGTGTGATCACCGCCACAAGCAGCGCGGTCAGCATCGGCAGCCGGCTGCGTTCGACGGGCGTGGCCCAGTTGGGCCGGCTGCGGCGCAGCAGCGGCAGGGCAAAGCGCGCCAGCAGCAGGCGCGTCAGCGAGTAGGAGCCAACGGTCAGGAGCGCAACAAGACCGAATCTCAGTACAGCATCGAACATGCTATCTTTCTCTTCTCATAGTTTCAACAGTCTGGTGGTTGCATAATTTTTTGTGCATGCTGAAGTGCGCGCGCAGTGGACTCGCCTTAGGTAGGAGCGCCTTCGGCTCCAGCCTTCTCGTCGCGTAAGCTCACTACCAGGATATAGATGCTGACAGTCAGCACCCAAAGCGGGAAGACCATGATCATCCACAACGACAGGTTGATGGCCACCAGTAGCGCCAGCGCGAGCAGGTAGGTCAGGAACACGAACCAGCGCGGCATGGCGCGTGTCCGCAGCCAGACTGTGCCCAACGAGAGCATGAAGACGCCCGCCATGCGAATGGCGTAGATGTTGGTGATGGTGTAGATCACGGTGCGGGCGAAGGTGATGACGTCGCCATCGGTCAGCAATTCTGGCGCCAGGGTATACGCGCTGACCAACCCGCCCGCCAGCGCCGACGAAGTGAAGATCATCGCCAGAAAGAGCAGCCCGCTCCCGTAGAAGACGGTGTAAAAGAACTGATCCTCCAGCCGCCCCAAATGCGAACGCACGACGCCCATGAACCAGAGGAAGGCGATGCCTGCAAAGGGCACCAGTGTCAGGGCGAAACGCACCAAATCGGCGCTGCTGCGGAGCCATTCCTCAGTATTGGTTGCCGTGACCTCTTCTGGGATGGCAAGGCGCATCAATCCGACGCTGGCGATGAAGATCACGGCAAAGAGAATGCCGGCGACCGCGGCGGCGCGCGGCGTGGTCAACCGTGTATGTCTAACTTCAGACTGTTGTTTCAAACTTGTGCATCTCCAGTTCTATCGATCTTGCGTTGCAATCCTCCCGGAAGTTCCAAGGCTTCCGGGAGGATAACAGATGTTGTAAAAGGTTAGTCTCCTGGCGGTCAACCAATCTTGCGCACCGGCGGTGGATTCCACGAACCGTCCAGCACGGAGGATTTTGGCGCATAGAGGCGCATGGCTAGATTCCACGCACCTTCCGGTGCGGGCAGCCAGTTCGACGTCTTGTCCGGCCCTGGATTGTCGTGCTGGAAGTAGATATCCAGCGAACCGTCCTCATTATACTTCAACGCGTCGCGGTCGCCGATGGCGAAGCGGTCGAGTTCATTAGCGCACTGGAAGCCATCCTTGTCGTACATCGTGATTGACCAGAACGCGGCCACCGGCGGCAGCTCATCTTTGGTGAAGTGCATCACGTAGCGCGCCGGGCTGCTGTACGGATTGCCGTCGGCGTCGGCGATACTCAGCGGGTAGACAGCATCCACCGCCTGGTTGGCGCCCAGACCCACCATCGCAATGATGGCGCGTTTCAGATAGCTGTCGCCGTAGACGCCCATCGTCTCGACATTCATCTGCCAACCGTTGAAAACGCGCGCCAGCGTGGGCAGCTTGGTGCGCATGGACTTCTGCGCGGCGGCTGGTGCATCGGTCAACGCGGCCTGGACCTCCGGCGCCAGCTTGTCCCAGTCGAACGCTTCGCCCACCTCCAGACCGAGCAGCCGGCGCCGCGCTACCTGCGACCAGTCGGTGATGTGCGGCGGCTGCTTCTGTATCAGCTTGGCGCCATAGGTAAAGTACTCGCGCGCCGGCATGTTGTCCACCTGATGCATCGGCGGCGTCTGCATGTCCACCGTCGGGTCGAAGGTGAAGACCGGCGGCTGCGGCGGATTGGGCCACACTGACAGCGGCGTCAATTGAAAACTATCCTGCACCGCGTGTACGGCGGCGTAGTCGGCTGGCCCATTGGTCTGCGTGCGCCCGACGATCCACATCGTCGGCGTCGGCGCCTCGATCTTCTGCACGCCCGCGGGCAGTTCGCCCTGCCAGCCCTGGCGCACAATGGCAAAGTGCCCAGTCCCATTGCCCGACGTACGCGTCCCCGGCACGGCAAAGGCATCCGACCACATGTCGCAGAGCGGCAGCAGGTAGTAGCGGTCGCCCGTGTCCGGCACGCTCATAATCATCGGCTCATCTGTGACATCGATCCACGCCGAGGAGTAGAGCGTGTCGAAATTGGGGCGCACCACGGCCTTGAAGTCGGCGCCCGGGAACGCGCGCATGTGCTGGAAGGCGCCCATCGGGCCTATGCCGGGTTTGACGCCGGCGGGTGCGTTGGTCATCACGCGGCGGGTGACGTCCATCGTGATCAGCGGGTAGAGGAAGATGTAGGCCTCTACGCCGAGGTCGAGTGCTTCTTGATAGGTCATGGTGTGATTTCTCCAGCAAAAGAATCAAACGTTGTTACGAACGACTATGCCAACACGATCTGCCGTGCATTGTCACTTTTCTGTCGCCGGCAATGGCGCCGGCGTCATCGAGAATTTCGTGGTCGCCAGCGCACTGACGATCACGGCAATGGCGATCACCGGCGCAGTCTCGCTTTGCACCAGAATTGCCACGAACAACGCCGAGAAGAGTGGCGCCTTCAACGTCGCCACCATCACCCCGCCCATAGTCGCCGCCACGGCCACTGCCGGCGGAATCGCGGGAAAGATCAGGCTGGTAGCCAGCCCCAGGGCGACGCTGGCGAACATGGTGGGAAAGATATAGCCGCCCTTCCAGCCGGTGGCCAGCAGAAGCGACGTGACCAGCAGTTTGACCAGCGCCAGGCTAATCAGCGGCAGCACGCCGATGCTGGCGGCGCTTTCGATCAGGGTGAGCGTCTGTTCTTCACCAGAAAAGAGCACCAGCGGCATCCATGCCCCCGCCAACCCTATCCCTACGCCGCCGATCAGCCCGCGCAGGATCAGATGGCGCTGCAAGGGCGCCATCAGCCGGCGCAGCCACTGGAAGGCAAGCACGAAGATCACGCCCGCCAGCGCGCCGACCAGACCGAGCGGCACGGCCAGCAGCAGATCGGTCACCCGGACGTGATAGCTGGGAAAGGTATAGAGCGCGCCAAAGAATTGGCCGGTCAGTCCCACAAAGACCGTTGTGGCGACCGCCGACGCCACCAGGCTGGGGAAGATCGTCCATGCGTAGGCGATGGCGGCTTTGGCCGATTCCAACGCCAGCACCGCGCCGCCAAAGGGCGAGGTGATGAAGGCCGCCAGCATCCCACTGAGGCCGGCAAAGCCCAGCGCGCGCGACTGGCACGCATCGAGTTTGGTGCGGTCGGCCAGCCAGGTGCCCATGCCGCCGCATGCGTCCGCCATCGGCGCTTCGGGGCCGAGGCTGCCGCCGGCGACAAGCGAGATGAGCGCCGTCACAACAATGCCTGGCGCGTGGCGATAGTCGAAGCGTCCCGTGCGCCCGAACTCCGCCATCAGTTCAGCAAAGATGCCGGAGTGGTCGCCGAAGCCCTTCACGGCAATGCCGACCAGCAGACCGCCGAGCGTGCAGACCAGGATTGTGAAGATCGGCGCGGGCAACCCGGTGGCGCCGGCCGCTGTTTCCCACACGGCAGCGATGCCGGTATTGACCAACAGCATGAAGGCGAATAGCACAACCGCGCTGGCCGCACCCAGGAGCGCGGACAGCAGCATCAATCTCAAATAGGGGCGCGGTTCCATCTTTGGCTCATTCATCGTATTTGCTCGCCGCCGGCTGTCGGCTCGGCCACCGCCGGACGATACTCGCCCTGTGCGCGGCTGGCAAACTCCGCCACCATTGCCGCAAGTTCAGGCGCGCGGTCTTCCTAGAAATAGTGCTTGCCGGGCATCTTGATCCGGCCCGAAGCAAGGGATGGCCGAAACACCATACGCAAAGGACGCATCGGCCAATTTGTTTCGATAGGTGAGGAAAGGCGCCAACTCCGATCCCTCACCTGCCAAGATCATGAGGTTCCAGTTTTCTGTGCGTGCCTTCTCCATCAGCGCCAGGCGGTCGGCCGCGTCCAGCACCGAAGGACGCGCAACCGTCAGAATAATGGCGCTCCCATACGGCTGGAGCTTGAGATCGTTCATCGCCACATTGGAGCGCGGGCCAAGAATCGTTGCGCCGTTGGCTTCGAAGCTGACATAGCGCACGTCGAAGTCATTTTCCCAGACACTCTCCAGCGTATAATTCTGGTTGTCAGGGAAGGTGGGCGCCTTATGCAGCTTGATCAGATTCAGGTCGGTGTCGCTGAGCTTCGCCATCGCATAGCCTGTACAGCCATTGGGGTCTGCCGGCGCTGTCCCATCCGCCAGTGGGATGATGTTGTTCGGCGGGCAGAAGAAGAGAATCCGGCCTGGCTCCGGCGCCGGCAGATCGAACGGCGCCAGCGGGAAAAGATCTTCGCCCAGGCCAATGCCGGGGCAGACGCCGGGCTGCGTCGGGTCACTGGCGACCACAGCTTGGATGGTTGGCGTGGGGCCACCGACGCGCGGATAGCCCGGCTCCGGCCAGTAGGAACGCATCGTGATATAGATGCGGTCGTTCTCGCTGGCTGGCGGCAGGATCAACACGTTGCTCGTAGGGATGCCGTCCGGCGTCGGCGCTCTTTCGGGTTTGAAGAATGCTGTGTAGTTGCGATTGGCCGCCAGCACTTCCGCCCCTGGCAGGAAGGGGTTGACGTTGTCGTGGTCGGGCGTCATCTGCTGGTCATACATGGCGCTGTAAATCTGGCCGTTGGCGTCGTAGATCACCCACGAAAGTAAGATGGAGTGGGGAAACTGGCCTTGCACGAGGACTGAAACATCGCCATTGTTCGCCATCACGCCCTGATAGTAGCCGGCATTGAGATCCATCTGCTGGGGGGAACGCGTCAACTTTGGCTCGAGCACCCGGAAATCACGCGTGCAGGACGCGGGATCGGTGCGTTCCTGGTCGACAAAATTCTGGGCGACGTCGCGGATGCGTGAATCCGCGCGCGCGCCGACAGGCTTGCAGGCTGTCAGCAGCAGCACTGCCAGCAGCAGGATGGGCAGCAGGCTTATCACGTTCAGCGGCGAGCGCACAGATGATCCAGACCGCCTGACGATGGTGAGCGGCGTTCTGTTGCGCATCATAAGTCGCTCCTTATCTACAATCAGCCAGCGCACGTTGGTTGCTGCATCAGCATAGCTGGAATGCCGCAGACCCAATCGCCCGGCGGGCGGTATTTTTGGGTAATCTGCAACGGACAGCGGGCGCGTCGTGAGTTGGCAGAGAGAGCAGCAGCATTATGCGGGCATGATGCGCCTGCACCCTATGCGTCTGGCCGCCACAGCAGCAAGCACCGGATCTATTGAAGTTGCAAAAAACTCAAGGGTTAGCTGCCCTGCCAACGGCGAGATTCGTCCAGCAGGATGGCAAAATGGGTGAGCGGCACGAAGTTGGCGATGGTGTTGCCAGAGCCAAATGCAAAGCGCCCATCTACCATGCAGACATCCAGAATACTGCGCAAATAGGCACGCAGTTCGGCTTCGGGCAGGGTGACGAGTTTGTGCATATCTACACCGCCCAGCAAAGCGACCCGCTGTCCGTAGCGAGCCTTCACCGCTGTCACCGGTTGGATGACATCCTGGAAGGAATGAAATCCGTCAATGTTGACAACGTCAATCAGGTCATCCATCACCGAAGGCGTCTTTTTGTAAAGATTGCCGCAACTGTGAATGAAAAAGGGTTTGCCATGTGCGTGGGCCAATTCGGCACATCTTTCCAGCCAGGGGAAAAGAAGACGGCGCAGGTCAGCAGGAGAAATCATCGTTCCGGTCTTGAAGCCCATATCATCGGCATGAAAAATGCCGCCGACTGCCTCCAGGCCGATGACGGAGGCGTAGAAGTTGTAAACGATCTGCCCCCAACGGGCAAAGACATCTTCTACCAACTGCGGGTCATCGCTCAACAGGAAGAACAGCCCTTCGTAGCCGAGCAGATACTCGAAAATATGCTCGAACATGGTGGTCGAGACGGTCATCTTCATCCCTTCGGGCAGATAACGGGCCACCATCTCGAAACTTTCGGGAGCGGGGTGAATCTTGTCCCACGGGAAGGCATCGTAATCGGCGCGAGATTTTATCAGCGCGCCTGACGCGTCCACCCAGTCGCGGGTCCCGCGTGATTGGCTGGCAGTATCTTCGGCGCGGCGGATTTGTCCTGCCGGGTTGTTGACCCAAATGGGCCAAATCGGGACAAAGTCGTAGCCCAGGCGGTAGTAAATGGTGACCAGTTGGCGATAGTAGCGTTCATCCGGCTGGTTGGGGCTATAGACTCCGTGCGGCAGCGCCCAGGGTTCGCCCAGATAGTTTTCCTGGATGAGCTGCAGCACTTCCGGGTCAATACCCATCTCCACGATGTGGGCGCGGCGTGGGGCCTGCTCGCCTTTGAGCACGCGCACCAATTCGGCAAAGTTGGGGGCAGGATGTTCGAGCAACAGGTTGTTATTTGCATTCATCGCGTTCGAGCCTCAGGGTGATGACTTTCTTGGCAGGAATCTCCACATCGAATGCGCCATCCGCCGCCGGCTGAATCGAGCTGGCCGGCAGCGGCTGTTCGGATAAGTTTGCCAGGCAAACGCGCGTTGGGACAAAGGAGGGCTGAATATGGGTGTGCGTAACGCACACGGATGGGTTGTACAAACGCAAGACGAGCGCATCTCCATCATCCGCCTTTTTGAGCGCGCTCAGGATGACATTCCTGCCGCTCACAGAGAGAAAAGTGTGTCGCGCTGTGCGAAATCCGGGAGCAACCGGGTAGTTCTTGATCATGCCAAAAGTTGTCCAGCGCGGCGGCAGGTTGCGTTCGTGCGCCTGCCGCCAGACTTCGGCTTCGTCCCAGCGGCCGCTGTGAGGGAAAACGGAGAGGTGATAGGTCAATTTACGCTGAATCTGCCCGCCAGGCGTGGCGATGTTTGGCCCGGCGCCGATGACGGCGGCGCGCATTTCGGCGCCGGCGCCCAAATAGGCCACCGCGCGCAGCAGGGTAACGGCAACTTCGCGGCGCGGCGTATCGAGCACTTCGTATTCGGGCAAGCCCTGGTTGATGACGCACAGTCCGCGCACACCGTCAGCAATATCGACCCAACCTTGCTGCGGAAAGGTGTGCGGGGCATCTTCCACCCAGGCGTGCTCAGGCACCGGTAGGATTCGAATGGGGCGTTCGACCACATCGAACTGTGCATCGGCGCAAACTGTCTCCGCCCAAATGTCGCTGGGAAAGACCACACGCAGGCGGTGGTCATGAGCACGGTTGTCGAAATCGATCTGCAGGTCGAGGCGCGGACTGCCCTGCGCAAGCGAAACGGTCACCGATAGAGGACAGGGAATGCAAGCCTCACGGCGCGTGCGGCGCAGGTCGTCCAACCCTTCAGGCAGTTGCCAGTCATAGTTGATGCGGTAACGCTGCACCGCTGGCCCCTCGGTCAGGCGCGCAATGTGGGGGGATTGTCCCAGGGTTGTTTCCAGCCGGTCTTCGAGCGGATACGAGTAGTTGTAGCCATCGCCGCAGTCGCCGCCATCTTCAAAATAGGCCAGATCGCGGTAGGTCTGTCCACTGGCTTTGTCAGTAACGGTCAGTGTGCCATTCGGCTGAATCTGGACAAGCAGGCGTTCATTCTCGAGGACATTGTGGGAAAGGCTGACCGAGAGCGGGTGGTTGGGGTTGGCTTCGGGACGGACGGCATAGACCTGGTAGCCCAAGGCCGGGATGGAAGCCTGAAACGAGGCGCGCACGCGTTTGACATCACGGAAACTGGGTGGGCCGCTGACACCGGGGCGCAGGATGGAAGCGCGCGCCATTGCTTCGATTTGGATAGGGAGCGCATCGACTTCACCAAGCGGGCGCAGACGCAGCCCACGAAAATCGGGCGAGGGCATGATAGGCGGATTTTCAGCCCACTGGTGATGGGTGCGCCAGCGAAAAATTTCTGGCGCCTCCATCCCGGCATGGATGACTGATTCGGGCAGGGCGGTTTCCCAGCGCGACATGGCGACCTGGTTCAGGAAAAAATCCCACAGGTCAATTTCGGCGGTGACAGTTCCGTTGAAGTCCCAGGGTAGGGCGTTGAATAGGATGAGCGCGGCTTCATCGGGCTGCAGATCGGAAAGGTCGACCTGTTCGGCCAGGCGCTGGAAATTCTCGGCAGTGATCTCACTGCCAATTTCGGTGGCCCAGGCGAAGCGAGTCTCCATCTGTGCATGAACAGCGTCCACGCTGCACCCACCGATTGAGTCGTGCGGGTGATTTTGCAGCAGCCATTCCCAGGCTTTCCACAAAAAGGCGGCGGGGTAGGGGTGTCCTTGCGTCCATAGGATGGCTGACCAGGGTTCGGCCCAACGCTCCAGCAAGGATTGAGCACGTTCGTTTTGCAGTTTATTGTAGATGCGCGCGGAAAGGATGTGCGGCAAAACACGCATGCCACGCCCTGGGGTGCGGTTGGTGTCGCGTAATTCGCCGAACACAGTTTGCAGGCGTTCTTTGTCAATGGCGGCAGACAGGGCGGCAAAATACTCTTCGAGCGAGGCTTGCCTGAATTGGCAGTCCGACAGGTCGCAAGCGTTTGCCTGTCGCAAGATTTCCGGCAAATCTGCGCGGGCAGCGGCGTGGTCAACCCCGTTCATGGCCAGCAACACGGCGGTGGAGGCGCGCCGCGTCTCATAGCGGGCGATGGCGTGCAGGTCGGCGGCAGCGGCAGGGATTTCAACAGCGAGGGCAGCGGCGTTGACATAGCCCAGGTCAGTAGGCAAGTGGCGCAGCAACACCTGGCTGCCATCAGGCGACTGCCACCACAGTTCGGATTTCAGGTCGCCTTCCTCCAAGCCGCGAAAGTGCATGGCATAGGGAATGTCAAATCCACACAGGATTTGAGGCAGTTGGGAGATGTGTCCAAAGGTGTCAGGGATATAACCCACTTTCTGAACATGACCAAATTCGGTGGCGATGCGATGCCCAAGCAAGAGATTGTGCGTCAGCGCCTCGCCGCTGACCAGGAATTCATCAGGGAGGACATACCAAGGGCCAACACCGATGCGCCCTTCTTGCACCAGCGTCTGCAGCAGTGGGCGTTTTTCGGGCCGGATTTCGAGGTAGTCGTGCAGAACGATGGTCTGCCCATCCAGGTTGAAGTGGGTGTAGGTCGCATCGCGCGCCAACAAATCGAGCAGGTTGTCCATCAGGCGCACGAGGCGGATGCGGAAGAGTTGAAAAGGCGCATACCATTCACGATCCCAGTGGGTGTGCGGGATGACAAAAACGATCGATTGCTCTGCGCCTGGGCTGTCGGTGTGCATTATGAGCTCCTGGATGAAAAATGTTGTGCCAGCACTCAGGCTGCCAACCTCAGTTTATCCTTTGAGGCCGGTGAGGACGATCCCGCGCATAATCTGCTTTTGGAAAATGAGGAAAAGAATAATCGGCGGGGTGCTGGCAATGGCGAGGCCGGCCATGACGATGTTGAGCGGCTGCGGGTACGACTGCACATTCGTCAGCCGGAATAAAGCCACCATGATTGGGGTCAGATCCTCGCGACCCATCAAGATCAAATAGGGCCAGAAAAAATCTTTCCAAGAACCAATCACAGTAAAGATGGTAATCACAGCCAGCACCGGGACAGAGAGCGGCAGGATGATTCTTGTTAGCACTTGCATCGGGTTTGCGCCATCGATCCGGCTGGCGTCAATCAGGTCTTGTGGGATTTCATCAAAGAAACTCTTCATCACAAAAATGTTGAAGGCTGAAGCTGCCTGCGGTAGCCAGACTCCCCACCACGAATCGAGCAGGGTCACGCTGCCATCTGGCAGGACATTGAAGGCCAGTCCCCCGGGCAGCCAACTGTACATCCATTGAGGGACTCCGGTAAGGTTGACAAGCGGGACTTTGACGACGGTCAGATATTGCGGGATAAAGTACGCCATGGCCGGGACCATGAGCGTCGCCAGGAACATGAACAGGATGACGTTGCCAAAGACAGGTTTGAGTTTGGACAAAGAAAAAGCGGCGGTGGTGGAGATGGCGATTTGCAGTGTCCATGCCCCAAGCGCCAGCGCCAGCGTATTGCCGAAGTAGAGCGGGAAGTTGAGATCGTTCCAGGAGCGCAGGTAATTCCCCCATAACGGCATGGCAGGAAACAACTCCGGCGGAAACTGCAACAGCCCCGTGGGAGTCTTCAATCCGCCCGTGTACATCCAGTAAACAGGAAAAACACAGGTGAATGTGGATGCCAACAGCATCGCAAAGACGAACCAGTAAATCAGCCAGGCGCCTTTGGCATGCATCTCCATTGGCGAAATCAAACCGCGCGTGGAGGAATCAAAGCCCTGAGCAGACTTGGGGGCAGATTTGGGGCTGCGTGATTTTCTCATAATGGGTCAGCCTTGGTTTATTTGGCAAATTTGCGCGTCAGCCACCAATAGACACCAGAAAAGAGCACCAATACGACAAAGAGCATGAAACCCAGCGCACTGGCCACACCGAAGTTGCCGTAGCTGAAGGCCTGCCGATAGATGAGCATGATAATGGTCAGGGTAGCGTTAGCGGGACCGCCGCCGGTCATCACAAACGGCTCGGTAAAGACCTGCATGGTGCCGATGATTTGCAGCACAAACAGAATCAACATGATATTGCGAATTTCAGGCAAGGTGATGTGCAAGAAGCGCAGCCAGATATTGGCGCCATCGATCTCTGCCGCATCGTAGAGATGCGCCGGAACGCCCTGCAAAGCCGCCAGGTAGATCAGCAGGGTGCCGCCTGCGTTGGCCCAGGTGGCGAAAATGACCAGCGAGGGCATCGCCCATTGTGTTGAATCCAGCCACAAGATTCGTTCCAGTCCAAGAGACTGAAGTCCCATATTGAGCAGACCCCAGTCCGAGTTGAACAATCCCATCTTCCATAAGATGATGCCTGCCATCGGCGGCAAAATCACCGGTAGGTAAAACGCCAACCGGAAATAACTTCTGCCATGCTGCATGTCATTGACTAGAACCGCCAGGATCAGCGGAACAAGATAGCCGATGAGCAGCCCGAGCAGGGTGTAGTATGCGGCGTTTTTCCAGGCAACAGCCAGGCTGGGGTCAAGGAACAACACGCGGAAATTTTGCAGGCCAACCCACACAGGCGGAGCCAGTAAATTGACCTTCTGAAAGCTCAGAATCAAACCGCGCACAATCGGATACCAGGAAAAAACGGAAAAGACAATCAGGGCCGGCAAAAGAAACAGATAGGCAACCAGGTTGCGCTGGAAAGCGTAAAGCCACTGCCGGCGCGCTTTCTTCTCGAGTTTTGGTGACCGATGTGCGCTCTGAATTGTGTTCATGCTCGGTGCTTTAGGCAGGGAATGGTCAACCATTCCCTGCCCCACGGAAGTTACCAAAGATTACTCGACGTCCAGCACGGTGCTCTGGAACGTGTCCACGGCTGCATCCAAAATCGCCTGTACATCCGCGTCGGGGGTGGTCAGGACGGTTTGTACGGCCAGGCCAAGCGCATCCTTCATCTCGTTGGCTTTGACAGCCGGTTCGCCCATTACAGCCACGGCGCTTTCGTTGTAGTTGGCGTAATTGGCGGTGGGGGCGTTGGCATATTTCGCCAGGATTTCGGCGCGCTGCGCGCCGTAGTCGCCGCCGAAAATCTGCACTTCAGGATAGCCAATCACAGCCCCAGCCTCAGAACGAATCTTGAGATCCTGTTCGTACGCCTCCAGGTCAAAATCGCGCCACAAATTCCAGGCAACCGCAGCGCTGATCGCCTCGGGCGTAGCATTGGCGTTGTACATCCACATATTGCCGCCGCCCAATGAGCCGTTGCCGCCGCCATCAGGCAGCCGACCAAAACCAACATCGTCCAGGCTGAATTTCTCAACGCCGGGGAAAGAACCCATGTTGTCGTTCATCCAGGACAACGTGCCGCCATCGGCGATTGTCATCGCGACCTTCCCAGCCGAGAAGTCCTGCACCTGTGGGACATTGCCCCAGGACAGACTGGTAGGCATGTAGCCGGCGTCATACAGTTCCTTCCAGAGCGTGAGCGCCTTCACCATGCTTGGGTTGTTGAAGGTGGCAACGTTTTTGTCGTCCATCGTCGTCAGATTCGGGTCTTGCCCAAAGGAAGCCTGCATGGCAAAAGACATCCAACCAGCCAGACCGCCTTCATTGCGCACACCAAAACAAGCTGTATCGGGCAGTTTGTCTTTGATGACAGCGCAGGTGGCTTTCAGCTCATCCCAGGTTTGGGGAGGTTTATCCGGGTCCAAACCGGCTTGCTCGAACAGATCACGGCGATACATCAATCCAAGCACATTGGCATACACCGGCACGCCGTAAATTTTCCCCTCGTCATCCTGAACCAGGCTGAGATATTCAGGTTTGATGTCACCCAGCGGCGGCCAGTCTTCTACATACGGGGTAATATCGGCGACATAGCCTCTTTCGATCAAGGTTTTCGGCTCAGTCCAGGCAACCAGGAAGGTGTCTTCCATCGTTCCCGCCGCCAGACGCGCAGCAAAGGTCTGGGGATCATATTGGTAGGGGCTGGGCATGATCAGAATATCAGGGCGCAGAGCGCGGAATGTCTCTACCAGATATGTTTGGCGGGCAAGCTGCACCTGATCATTTGCCATCGCCGCGTTTGTGGTTCGCACAATCACTTCTTTGGCGGGTGCAGTAGTCTGTGATTCAGCAGGCGCTGTCGTTACCGGCGCGCAAGCAGCAAGGATCACCACAAGAGCAATCAAAATGGCAATGGTGGTGAACAAGCTCTTCTTCATTTTTGCCTCCTTATGAATCTTTCGAGCGCTGAGGAACAAAATCAAGGTAGACTCCGATCATTCAACCCATATGCACCTCCTGCTGGGCATTGACTGCCGAGTCGTCATTTTCTCCTTTCCCATTTGTATGCTCCAGTCGCATTCGCGCCCCACACGATTCGCGGACAACGAGCGAAGTCGGAAGGATTAACTGACTCAAGCCCGTTTTGACGCCTTTCAACCGGTCGATCAGCAAATGGGCCGCTCGCACTCCGATCTCGTACCGTGGTTGCGCAACTGTGGTGAGCGGCACTTCAATTTGGGAAGCCTGCTGAATGTCATCAAAACCAACAATCGCCACATCCTCGGGAACACGCAACCCCAGGCTGCGAGCGATTTTGACAACTTTGATGGCGGTGTAGTCGTTGACGGCCACGACCGCTCGCGGGGTTTCTGGCTGGCTGAGATAACTCCTGATTTCATTCACTTCCGCATCTTCGTTGCCAGCCGCTCCTACAAACGAACAATGCCAACTCTCCTGGAAGACCAACCCATGACCCGCCAGGGCGCGTTTGTAGCCATGAAAGCGGTCCTTCACCGAAGTGGTTTGCGTGTCAGATGCGCCGATAAACGCAATGGCCTGATGCCCAAGATTGATAAGGTGTTCTGTCACTCGAAACGCACCGCCCAGGTTATCCACCCCCACGTAATCACTAGGCAAGCCTGGAAAATAACGATCGACAAGGACAAACGGAAAGCCCTCTTTTCGTAGTTGCCAGATGGCCTCATCATAGGTGACGTTCGTGCTGGGGAAAATGATGAAGCCCCTGGCCTTCTCTGTTCGCATCCGCTGAATGTCGATTGCCTCTTGTTGGATGTTCTCATCTGTGTAGCTGAAGAGTAGAGAATAACCTCTTGACTTTGTGGCGCTTTCGGCGCCCAGCAATATGTCAATTGCCAGCGCATCATGCGCATAAGGGAGCGTAATTCCTATGACCCCGCCATTGTTGCCACCCCGTTCCAATTGGCGAACAAAAGTCCCCTTTCCTTGAACTCGCTCCACCAAGCCTTCGGCCACTAATAGCAAAACCGCCTGGCGAATGGTGCCGCGGCTGAGGTCATATGTTTCCGCCAACTCCAGTTCAGGGGGCAGTTTTGCGCCCGGCTCCAGTTCGCCGTTCAGAATCCTATCGCGTAACAGCCCGGCGACCTGATGATAAATCGATGTGGCGCTCTCTTTGTCAAAGATCGGCATCGCAAAACCTTATTGTCTAATAATGTATAAACAATACTATACAATTACAGTAGCACGATTCTATGCCAGAGTCAACCATGAAAAAAAAGATACGGGACGGGGTCCACTTCACGATAGGGGCGAAGTCGGCGCCGTAGGTCATCGCCTCCGGCGTGACATGCCATCCCGTCACGCCGGAGGCGATGACCTACGAGGGCTGCCCTCAACTTGAAGTAGGCCCCAAATGAAGTGAGGGAGTTCTTCGGGTCTGGGACAAGCAGCATCCCAGGCATGCTGCACAGGAATCTAGGGAAAGGCAATACCGTCACATCTGCTGGAGATGTGCAGGCGACTAGGAATTTAAGATCAGCGCCAGCCGCACTTTTTGAGCAGCGGCGGAAGCTATGTCATCGCCAGACTCTTCCCCATTGCCAACATGCTGGTGCCGATAAAGAGCAGCCCGGAGAAGGCGACAATGATCTGGAAGGATTTGTTGGGGGTCAACTTTGCCTCCCTTTTTGCTCACAAACAAAGTTGTTGCCACAAACTTGGTTTGTGGCAACAACTTCGTTTCTCGTTACTGCCGCGCCATCACCACGCGCAGTCGGTCCTCGGGCGAGATCAGATGATCCGCATCGGCGGCGTCGGCGCCGAGGTCGATCTGCACCCAGTTCACGACGCCGGTGAAAATGCTCGTCTCGGCGTCGTAGTCGTCGCTCACTGGCGAGGCGGCGTCGCGGCCGATGTCGGCGGTCTCGTCGGCGGAGAAGACCAACGGCACGGTGGCATCGACGCGACCCTCACCCTGCTGCGCGCCGTCCACGTAGAGCGTCACCAACCCGCCTTTGCCCAGGCCGCCGCCGTCATAGGTGAACTCCATGCGCACCTGATGTTTGCCCGCCGGGATGGGCGCCGCACCGGCGACTTTGAAGCGCTGTAAGCCAAGCAGGTTGTGGCAGTAGACCGGCTTGCCTTCCCGGGCGTAGAGACTCCAGCCCGCAAACGCACCGCCCTGGGCGATGATCACGCCCTCGGCGCCGGATTCCGGCACGACGATTTCGGCGGTTACGGCGTGGGACTTGTTCTTGACGTTGAGCAGACTGGCCTCACTGAGCCGCCCCATGCCGCCAAAGAGGATCTGCGAATTGCCGCGGATCAACGTAGGCCGTCCGGCCAGCTCCGGGTCGAAGCGTTCGATGCGCCGGTCGTCGAGGGGGAGCACGTTGTACTTGCGCGCCTCCTCCAGCCAGAGCGCCTGTAACGCCGCCAGCCGTTCCGGGCGCGCGGCGGCCAGGTCGTGCGCCTGGCTCCAGTCGTCGGCAGCGTAGAGTTCCCAGACATCGTCGGCAAAGGGGCGCAGCGGCTCCACGATCCAGGGCGTGGAGTGGCGCGTGACCGCAGTTTCGCCCTGGTGGTAAATGCCGCGGTTGCAGAACATCTCGAAGTATTGCGTCGTGTGCCGCTCCGCCGCCGCGGCGTCGTCGAAGCTGTAGCGCATGCTCACGCCCTCCATCGGGCGCTGCGCCACGCCGTTGACCTGCGTGGGCTGCGGTAGCCCGGCGGCTTCGAGCACGGTGGGCGCCACGTCGATCACGTGGTGGAACTGGCCGCGCACCTCGCCCTGCGCCTGGAAGCCCCGCGGCCAATGGACGATCGTGCCGTTGCGCGTGCCGCCCCAGTGTGAGGCCACCTGCTTGGTCCACTGGTAGGGCGTGTCCAGGGCGTGCGCCCAGCCGACGGCGTAGTGATTGTAGGCGGTCGGCGTGCCAAACTCGTCGATGTGCGCGGCGACGAACTCGGGTGTCTCCAGCGCGGCCGCGCCGTTGAAGATGAAGGTCTCGTTGAAGGTGCCGTTGACCGTGCCCTCCGCCGACGCGCCGTTGTCGCCGATGATGTAGAAGATCAGCGTGTCGTCCAGCA
>Ga0114938_1000879_pt1 | contig 21834 bp, 18 predicted proteins | sample AshMeaBigSpring_FD_88675 | JGI IMG/M metagenome (GOLD analysis project Ga0114938, IMG submission 88675) | Groundwater microbial communities from Big Spring, Nevada to study Microbial Dark Matter (Phase II) - Ash Meadows Big Spring | ecosystem: Environmental > Aquatic > Deep subsurface >...
ACCCGGAATCACAAATGGCTGGTACGCATGACGATCGAGGACAATCGCCAGCCAGGAGCGGCGCGACGACCGATGCCGTCGCATCGGACGAGCGTCGCGACGCCGCCGGCGGCCGTCCTCGGTCGCCCGCAGGGTCGCGGCCCGCTGGCGCCCGCTCCGTCGCGCGCCTTGCAGGTAGCCCAGGCTACCTGCTGCGGCACGCTCCTGGCGGTTCGCCTCGCGGCTCCGCGATCAGGCGTGCCAGCCATTTGTGATTCCGGGTGCTAGGTCCGATCATGCTGCAGCTCGCCGAGCCGATCCCCGTCCGACCGCTCGCCGCCGACCGCGCCGACGACTACACGCTGGTCCGCCGCGCCATCCGCTTCCTCACCGAGACCTGGGAGGAGCAGCCCGACCTCGACCGGCTCGCCCGCCACGTCGGGCTCTCGCCAGCGCACTGCCAGAAACTCTTCAAGCGCTGGTGCGGCTTGAGCCCCAAGGAGTTCGTGCAGGCGATCACGGTCGACCATGCCCGCGGCCTGCTCACCGGCGCGGCAAGTGTGCTCGACGCCTCCCATGCCGTCGGCCTCTCGGGCGGCGGCCGCCTGCACGACCTCTTCGTCGACCATGAGGCGATGACACCGGGCGACTTCAAGCGCCGCGGCGCCGGCCTCGACATCGCCTACGGCTTCCATCCGAGCCCGTTCGGCGAGGCGCTGCTGATGGCGACCGACCGTGGCGTTGCCGGCCTCGCGTTCGTCAACGAGGACGCCGGCGAGACGCGTGCCGATGCGCTCGCGGACATGACGCGGCGCTGGCCCGAGGCCGAGGTCCACGAGGCGCCGGAGCGGACCGCGCCCCACGTCGCGCGCATCTTCGAGCCGGCACGATGGCGCGCCGAGACGCCGGTGCGGCTCGTGCTGATCGGCACCGACTTCGAGGTGCGCGTGTGGGAAACGCTGCTGCGCATCCCCATGGGCCACGCCGTGCGCTACGCCGATATCGCGCGCCATCTCGGCCAACCGACGGCCGCCCGCGCAGTCGGCAGCGCCGTCGGGCGCAACCCGATCTCCTTCGTCGTGCCGTGCCATCGCGTCCTGCGCGGCGACGGCAACCTCGGCGGCTATCACTGGGGCCTCACCCGCAAGCGCGCGCTCATCGGCTGGGAGAGCGGACGCCTCGCCGCATCGCCGGAGCAGCGGCTGGCGGTGTGATACGCACGAGCGGACGTATCGACCGCTCGATGGGTGTCGCCACGACTTGGTGCGAGGATGCCGACCCGAAGCGCACCCTCGCACCACACGGTTTCCCGGACGCGGCGACGCGCGTCAGCGCGTGGCCGCGATCCGGGACCTTTCCCCGACGCAGTCATGCCGGGCTCCCGCCACGCCTGCCGCATGGCAACTGGGAAAGATCCCGGACCGCTACCGAGCCCGCGCCGCAGCGGCGAGCGACGAACCGATCGCAACCTTTGCCCGCCGGTATGATGGCCGCGGTCGGCGATGCGTCGCTGCCACAGGGCGACCGCAAATCGCCGGTTGATCACCGCTTTCGTGCGCTTGGGCCAAATGCGCGACTCGCAATAGGTCTGACCCGCTGACGCCCACTGGCCGCCTGCGGGAGCCCGCCGATGTCCCTGCTGTTCCGGATCGTCTATGCCGCGCACGCGCGTGGCACCCACCACAAGCTCGCACTCGATGCGCTCCGCCATCTGCCCGGCGCCGACGGCGAGTTGTGGCAGCGGCTGTTCCTGAAACACGCCGAGCTCTACATGGAAGGCGCCAAGGCGCCCGACGATCAGTTCAAGGACTTCAAGAACCACGTCCTGCACGTCGGCGACAAGTTCTGGGGCGGCGCGCCGGAGAAGGCCGAGAGCTGGTATCGCCGCCTCGTCGAGGCGCTCCTCGCCCAGAACTGGAGCGAGGCGGTCTACTGCGCCGGCATCACCAGCCACTACTACACCGACCCGATCCACCCGTTTCATACCGGCCAGACCGAGGCCGAGAACAACATCCACCGCGCGGTCGAGTGGAGCATCTCGAGGTCCTACGACGATCTCAAGCGGATCGGCGAGGCGAGCGGCGTGACGCCCGAATTCCGATTGACGCAGGGTGCCGACTGGCTGCGCGACCTCGTCATCCAGGGTGCGGAAACCTCGCACCGCTCCTATGAGGCGTTGATCGCCCACTACGACATCAACAAGGGCGTGGTCGACCCGCCGGCGGGTCTCGACGACAACGCGCGCCGCCTTGTCGGCGAGCTCATCATCTATGCCGCCCGCGGCCTCGCGCACGTGCTCGAGCGCGCGTTCAAGGAGGCGGGCGTCGCGCCGCCCGAGGTCGCGCTGACGCTCGACACCGTGCTCGCGGCAATCAAGATCCCGGTGAAGGCGCTCCTGAAGAAGCTCGCTGACCGGGAGGATCGCCAGCAGGTCGAGCGCATGTACGACGAGCTGAAGGCCACCGGGCGCGTCGAAGTCAACCTGCCGGCCGACGACCGCATGGTGCGCGATCTCTACCGCGCCGAGGTGCTCGCCCCTCGCATGGCCGGCCGCGAGGCCGATCGCTCGCAGCGCGTCGTGGCGCCGGCAGGCCGCACTCGCCCGGCATCCGCGGCGGTCGCACTCGTGCCGCCGGCCGCCAAGGCGGGTTCGGCGAGCGGCGGCCCGCGGGCAGATGCGGTCCGCTCGGGCGGTCTCGCCGAGGCGCTGGCCGCGATCCGTCCGTCGCAGGCCGCACATATGGCAGCGCCGCCCGCGACGCCATCGCATGCTCCGCCGCCGCCGCTGGTGCGGCCACCCGCTCAAGCGATCGCTCTCGAACAGGTCGTCATCGCCCCGCGCAAGCTGCCGCTGGCGATCGTGCCGCCTCGAGCGGCGCCGCCATCCGGGGCTGGCGATGTCGAGGCGTCGGCCGCCGAGCCGCGGCCGAAGCGGCGCACGAGGGGCGCGGGCGAGAAGGACACCGCACCCCGCCCCCATCTCGCCCCCGCCGATGACGTGGTCGCGGCGCCGTCGATCGGACCGAGGATGGCCGACCGGCTCGTCGCCATCGGCGTCGTCACGGTCGCCGACCTCTTCAATGCCGATGCCGATACGCTCGCCGAGCTGCTCGACGCCCGCGGCGTGAAGGGCGATACGATCCGCGACTGGCAGGCGCAGGCGCGGCTCGTCTGCGACGTCCCGGGCTTGCGCGGAACGCATGCGCAGCTGCTGGTCGGCGCCGGCTTCCGCGATCTTTTTGCAGTCGCCGATTGCGATCCGGCGACGCTGCAGGTCGCCGTGCTGCGCTTCGCTCAGAGCAAGGACGGCGAGCGCGTGCTCCGCGCCGGCGAGCCCCCCGATCTCGAGAAGATCACCGCCTGGGTGCAGAGCGCGACCCACGTCCGCGACGCCCGCGCCGCCTGAGGCCGCATCGCTCGCGAAAAGCGACGCCTCCCCTTGACGGCCATGGCCCTGAAATGAGCTGATGGCGGCGGGCGGAGACACCCGCCGGCCGAGGCGCCCATCGTCATGCTCGCGTTCACCATCAAGCGGCTGCTGCTGGCGATCCTGGTCGCGGTCTGCGTCTCGGCCACCGCCTTCGTGCTGCTGCGCATGTCGGGCGACGTGGCCCTCGCCATCGCCGGGGAGGGGGCGAAGGAAGCCGACATCGCGCTCGTGCGCAAGACCTACGGGCTCGATCGGCCGATCATCGTGCAATACGGGGACTGGCTCGCGCGCACGTTCCGCGGCGATCTCGGCGAGTCGCTCTATTTCAAGACCAGCGTCGCGAGCCTGATCGCCGACAAGCTGCCGGTGACGTTCTTGATCGGATCGCTGTCGCTGCTGTTCGCGCTCGCACTGTCGGTGCCGCTCGGCGTCGTCGGGGCGGTGTGGGCCGGCAGCTGGATCGACCGGGCCGCGCTCGCGGTCGCGGTCGCCGGCCAGGCGCTGCCCAACTTCTTCTTCGCGCTCTGCCTGATCATGGTGTTCTCGATCACGCTGCGCTGGCTGCCGGTCTCGGGCTCCGACACCTGGGCGCACTACGTCATGCCGACGATCGCGCTCGGCTACTATGCGACGCCGCCGATCATGCGGCTCGTGCGCGCCGGCATGATCGAGGTGCTCGGCTCCGACTACATCCGCACGGCGCGGGCTAAGGGGCTTTCGCCGACGAGCGTCGTGTTCAAGCACGGGCTGCGCAACGCGCTGGTGCCGGTCGTGGCGCTCGCCGCCGTGCAGCTCGGCTTCCTGCTCGGCGGCTCGATCGTCATCGAGACGATCTTTGCGCTCGATGGGCTCGGCTACCTCGCCTACCAGTCGATCACCCACAAGGACTTCCCCGTGACGCAGGCGACGCTGCTGCTGCTGTCGCTGATCTACGTGCTGCTGACGCTGCTGTCGGACCTGCTCAACGCGTTCCTCGACCCGCGCATGAGGGTCGCCTGATGGCCGATGCCGTTGCCGTCCAGGCCGAAAGTGCGGTCCCGCGGCTTGCCTCGCCGCTGCGGCGCATGGCGGGCAACGCGTCCGTCGTCGCCGGCGTGACACTCGTCGGCATCGTCGTGCTGCTGGCACTGCTCGCGCCGCTGCTCGCTCCCCACGATCCCTACGCGCAGGATCTCGGCCGCCGCCTGGTGCCGCCCATCTGGCATGAGAAAGGCACCTGGACGCACGCCTTCGGCACCGACAATCTCGGGCGGGACTACCTCTCCCGCGTGATCTACGGCGCGCGCATCTCGCTGCTGATCGGCGTCTCGGTGATGCTCATCTCAGGCCTGATCGGCACGCTGCTCGGCCTCGCCGCCGGATATTTCGGCGGCAGGACGGACCTCGCGATCAGCTTCGTCATCACCGCCCGGCTCGCCTTGCCGCTGGTGCTCGTCGCACTCGCCGTCGTCGCCATGATCGGCAGCTCCCTCTTCGTCGTCATCCTGACGCTCGGGCTCTTGAAGTGGGACCGCTTCGCAGTCGTGATGCGCAGCGCGACCCAGCAGGTGCGATCGCTCGACTACATCACCGCCGCCGAGGCTGCCGGCGCCTCGCACGCGCGCATCATCCTCGGCGAGGTGCTGCCGAACGTGTTCCCCCACCTGATCGTCGTCGCGACCGTCGAGGCCGGCAGCGCCATCCTGCTCGAGGCGGCGCTGTCGTTCCTCGGCCTCGGCGTGCAGCCGCCGCTGCCGTCGTGGGGCCTGATGATCTCGGAGGCGAAGAACTTCATGTTCTTTTCCTTCTGGCTCATCGCCATTCCGGGCTCCGCGCTCGCGCTGCTGGTGCTCGGCATCAACCTCCTCGGCGACGGACTGCGCGACGTGTTCGCGCCCGAGGGGAGGGCGTGATGGGGGGGATCGAGGCGCCGGTGCTGGCGATCGAGGACCTTGCGGTGCGCATCCGCACGCCGGCGGGCGAGCTGCACGCGGTGCGCGGCGCAAGCTTCGAGATCGGGCGCGGCGAGACGGTCTGCCTCGTCGGGGAATCCGGCTGCGGCAAGTCGATCACGGCGCTCGCGGTCATGGGGCTCCTGCCGCGCACGGCCGAGCGCACCGCGCGGCGGCTCGCCTTCGGCGGCGAGGACCTGACGCGCGCGCCGGCGCGACGGCTCAATGCACTGCGCGGCGATCGCATGGCGATGATCTTCCAGGAGCCGATGACCGCCTTGAACCCGGCCTGGACCATCGGCGAGCAGATGATCGAGGTCCATCGGCGCCACAAGCGGTCGAGCCTCGCCGTGGCCCGTGGCCGCGCGATCGATCTCCTAGGGCGGGTCGGCATCGCGTCGGCGGCGCGCCGGCTCGGCCAGTACCCTCACCAGCTCTCGGGCGGCCTGCGCCAGCGGGTGATGATCGCGATGGCGCTGATGTGCGAGCCGGAGCTGCTGGTCGCCGACGAGCCGACGACCGCGCTCGACGTGACGATCCAGGCGCAGATCCTGCGACTTCTCGCCGATCTCCAGCGCGAGCTCGGCATCGCGCTGCTGCTGATCACGCATGATCTCGGCATCGTCGCCCGAATAGCCGATCAGGTGAACGTGATGTACGCGGGCCGGATCGTCGAGAGCGCGCCGACGGCGGCGCTGTTCGCCCGGCCGTCGCACCCCTACACGCGCGGTCTCCTCGCGTGCCTGCCGCGGCCCGGCACGACCGAGCCGGGCGAGCGCCTCGGCACCATTCCCGGCACCGTGCCCTCGCTGGTCGGCGGCATCGCGGGCTGCGCGTTCCGCGGCCGCTGCGCGGAGGCGCGCGGGGAGTGCGCCGGCACGATACCGGAACGCGCGGCTGCCGCAGGCCACAGCTACGCCTGCGTGCATGCGCGGGCGGAGGCGGCGGCATGAGCGCGCTGGTCGAGATCCGCGATCTCGCGCGCACTTTCTCGATTTCGCGCGGCCTCTTCGCGCGGCGCGCGACGCTGACCGCCGTCAGCGGCGTCGACCTCGACATCGTAAAAGGCGAGGTGCTCGGCATTGTCGGCGAGTCAGGGTGCGGGAAGTCGACGCTGGTGCGCATGCTGCTCGGACTGCTGGCACCGACCGAGGGCAGCATCCGACTCGGCGGCACGCCGATCGGCGCGCTGCCGCGCGGCGCGCTCGCCCGGCGCATGCAGCCGGTGTTCCAGGACCCCTATTCATCGCTCAATCCGCGCCGCCGCATCGCCTCCATCGTCGCCTTCCCCCTCGCGGTTCAAGGCATAGGCACGACTGAAGAACGCCGTGCGAAAGCCATCGCCACCCTCGCCAAGGTCGGGCTGCCGGCGCGCTACGCCGACAACTTTCCGAGTCAGCTCTCCGGCGGGCAGCGCCAGCGCGTCGCGATTGCCCGCGCGCTCGTGACGGAGCCGGAGATCGTCGTGTGCGACGAGCCGACTTCGGCGCTCGACGTCTCGGTGCAGTCGCAGATCCTGAACCTGCTGATCGACCTGAAGCGCGATCTCGGCCTCACCTACGTTTTCGTCAGCCACAATCTCGCGGTGGTCGAGCACATCGCGACCCGGGTGGCCGTGATGTACCTCGGCCGAGTGGTCGAGCTGGCGCCGGCGGCGGACCTCTTCCGCGCGCCGCAGCATCCCTACACGCAGGCGCTGCTCGCCTCCGCCCTGACGCCGGAGCCGGGCCGCGGCATTCCCGACATCGGCCTCGGCCTTGCCGCGCCCGATCCGATCAATCCGCCGCCGGGCTGCCCGTTCCACCCGCGCTGTGCGCGTGCCATGGACATATGCAGGACCGTTCCCCCGGCCGTCACGTCGCGCCCGAGCGGCATGGCGACCTGCCATCTGCTGGCCCCGAGCGCCGCACGGGCCGCCTGACCGGAGAGTGAGCATGCCGATCGTCGCATCCGTAGTCTCGCCGAGCCTGTCGCGTGGCCAGCGCATCACCAAGCCCGCGGTGCGTTCGAAGGCCGGCATCGTCGTCGCCCAGAACCGGTGCGCCGCCGAGATCGGCGCGCGCGTCCTGAAGCAGGGTGGACACGCCGCCGACGCCGCGGTCGCAACCGCGTTCGCGCTCGGCGTCGTCGAGCCGTGGATGAGCGGCATCGGCGGCGTCGGCGCGGCGCTGGTCCACGATGCGGGCTCCGGCAAGGTCGCCGCATTCGATTTCGGCAGCGCATCGCCCGCGGCGCTCGACCCGCGCGATTTCGAGCTCGCCGGCGGGACCGATTCGGACCTGTTCGGCTGGCCGAGCGTCAAAGGCAGAGTAAATACCGTCGGCGCCAAGGCGGTCGTCGCGCCGACCGAGCCTGCCGGACTTGCTCTGCTGCACCACCGCTTCGGGCGCAGAAAGTGGGCGGACCTCGTCGCGCCGGCCGTCCGGCTCGCGGCCGAGGGGCCGGTGGTCGACTGGCACACGATGCTGGTGGTCTCCACCGCCATCACCGACCTTGCGCGCAATCCCGCAGCGCGCGCCCGATTCCTGCGCGATGGCGCGCCGCCGCAGCCGCCCGGGCCTACCGCCGCGAGCCCCACATTGCGCCTCGCCATGCCCGATCTCGCGCGCACGCTCGACATCATCGCGGAGGAGGGCGCCGCGGCGCTCTATCGCGGCCCGCTCGCGCGCTCGATCGCCGAGGACATGCGCGCGATGGGCGGGTACCTCGGCGAGGCGGACCTCGCCGCCGTCGCACCCGCCGAGCGGACGCCGCTCGAGATCCCCTACCGCGGGCGCACGATCCACGTGCTGCCGGAGATGAACGGCGGGCCGACGCTGGCGGTCGCCTTTGCCGACCTCACACGCCGGTCGGTGCAGCCGCCGGCCGCGATCGACGGCGCCGCATTTGCCGCTTACGCCGCCGCATTGCGCGCCGGCTGGGCGCACCGCTTCGAGGTCATGGGCGATGCCGGCGAGAGAACCGCGCCGACCTCGACCACGCACCTCGCCGTCGTCGATCGCGACGGCAACATCGTCACGCTCACCCAGACGCTGCTGTCGCTGTTCGGCTCGCGCATCGTGCTGCCCGGAACCGGCATCCTGATGAACAACGGCATCAACTGGTTCGATCCGCGTCCGGGCGGGCCGAACAGCCTCGCGCCCGGCCGTCGCGGGCTCGCCAACTACGTCCCCGCTATCATGACCGGCGGCGAGAGCGTGATCGGCATCGGCGGCTGCGGCGGCAGACGCATCCTGCCGGCGGTGTTCCAGCTTCTCGCGCTTGCCGCAGACTTCGGGCTCGACCTCGACAAGGCACTGCACCAGCCCCGCGTCGACCTATCGGGCCTCGGGCCGGTGGTCGCGGACCGGCGGCTCGGCGACAAGGCGATCGCCGTGCTCGCGGCAGCGTCCGACGTCGTCGTCGGCGAGCCGAGCGTGCTGTCGAACCCGTTCACGATCGCGAGCGCGGTGCGCCGCGCGGGTGGGGTGAACGAGGGCGCCACGGAACCGGCACACCCCTGGTCCGACGCGGTCAGCGAGGACATGGTCGATTGAGGGCACGCCGGGGCGCGATCACGCGGCCTTGCCCGCGCAAGCGGGATGCGGCTTCAGCACCCGCTCGGCCGGGGCCGGGTATCTGGCGAGACGATCCGCCGGACGCACCGGCCGGCGCACCAGCTCGCCGCCGCAGTTCGGGCAGCGGCCTCCTGGCAGCCGATCGCGTGCGCAATCCGCGCAGAACGTGCACTCGAACGAGCAGATGAGCGCATCGGCCGCGTCCGGCGGCAGGTCCTTGTCGCAGCATTCGCAGTTGGGCCTGAGCGCGAGCATGTCACCTCCCTGGCCGGGGGACCACACTGGCACGCGCCGGCCATGCGATCAAAGCCCGTGGATGAGCTCGATCAGCGTCTGCCGCAGCCAGCGGTGCGATTCGTCGGTCTGCATGCGCTCATGCCAGACGGAGTAGATCGACATGGGCGGAACGTCGAATGGCAGCGCATGAACGTCGATCGAGTAGTGACGCGCGCAGAAATCGGCGACCGGAGGCATCATGGTCGAAAGCATGCCGGCTTCGACCACGAGGGCGGCGGCGGCTTGCAGCGACTCGACCGTGAACCGCACGCGTCGATCGATCCCGGCCGCCTTGATCCGCGACATGATCGGCATATCGCGTGTCCCGCGATAAGTGTCGAGCACCACGTGCTCAGCCGCCACATAGGCCTTGCGCGTGAGGCCACGACGCAGCGCCGGCAACCCCTTGCGGGCGACGACAACCGGCTGCCAGTCGGCAATCCGATCGACGATGAAGCCCTCGGGGACGTCTGCATCGTAGCCGAGTGCGAACCACAGCTCGTGCCGCTCGATCTCGGATCTGAGGTCGACCCGCCGGCCGGCGGCAAGACGAAAATTCGCGGCGGCGCCGGTTGGCAGGCGGCCCGCGAGCAGCGGCGCCAGCACCGCGTCGAGCCCGCCCGGCAGCTCGAGCAGGAAGCGCCTGGAATCGCGCGAAGGGTCGAATGCGACGGCCCGGGTCAGGCTGCCATCGAGCAGGTCGAGCGCGCGACGGGCCTGCGATGCGATCGCCACGGCACGCGGCGTCGGCACAAGTGCCCGGCCGCGACGCACGAACAGCTGGTCGTCGACCAGTCGCCGAAGCCGCTCGAGCGCGTGGCTGGTGCTCGACTGCGACATGCCGAACCTCGCTCCGCCCCGCGTCAGGCTGCCCTCGGCCACGACGGCTTCGAGGACGGCGAGCAGGTTGAGGTCCGGACGCGAAAGCGGTCGAGGGGCCATGACCGAGGAGCACCCGCTGCTGCGGATGGTAGCCAAGCTAGCAGGCGACCGGGCCCGGCGTCGAGGCCGACCCGGCGCTGCCTCTCTAGCCCGCTTAGCTATTGCCCCGTGAGAATGGCCCTGCCGCGGAAGACGTCGCGGGTCAAGGCGACATCGGTCGATACGCCGGCCACTGTCGACGTCACGGCGCGCGCGTAGCCGAGGAACTTGAGCACCTCGGTCGAGTCCGAGTTGGCGGCGTAGATCACGTCCTTGTTGCGCATCGGGAACCTCTGCGCGACGAAGAAGCTCGACGGATCGCGGAAATTCGCGCGGTAGATGGTCGGGATCAGCTTCTGGTCAGGCCCGAACTTGTGCAGGTCGGCGCCCATCTTCTCGAGTGTCTCGCGGTGCTCCAGCCGATAGAGGAACACTTGGGCCGGGTTGGCGCGGGAGTCCTGGAGGCCACCCGCTTTCGCCAGCGCCTCGTTCAAGGAAAGGCGATCCTGCTCGAAGGAGTAGAGGCCAGTCAAGCCGGTCGTCTGACCGGTCGATCCGAGCGCGCCGATCGCCACGAATTTCTGCGGGTCCCGGTACACGTAGATCGCATCGCCCGGGAGGACGTAGATGTTCTCCCTCGGATCATTGACGAGCCGCGGGAAGTAAACGGTGGCGCGACGGTTGTTGCGCTGCAGAGTGACATAGAGCTCGTGGCCGGCGAAGCGCGTGCCGCCGGACTTCGAGATCATGTCGAGTATGCGCTCCCCGGTCCCGAGGAGCCTGAACTTGTTGGCGCCGTTGAGCGTCTCGCCGATGACCGACACCCCGGTGGAGTTCTGCTCGACGATCGTGACCACGACCCGGGGCTCGATGGCGCGGCCTTCGAGCTTCTTCTCGATTTCGCGCTCGATATCCGGTGCAAAGCGCCCAGCCGCGCGAATCGGGCCTGCGTAGGGGACCGAAATGGTGCCGTTGCGGGCCACCGTCTGATTGGGGATGCCCACAAAGTTCGTAGGCGCGCGCCCGACCTCGGCCGGCAGGAAAAGCCCGCCCGTCGAGGACTCGAACACCGAGACCTGCAGGACGTCACCAACGCCGATCTTGATGGCCGGTGGCCCGCGGTCCCGTGCGCCGAAGGTCTTATGGATTTGCTCGCCGCCGAAATGCTCCAGGTTCTCGATCACCGTCGAGCTCACGTCAACGAGCGCATAGTCATACGCTCTCGCGTGGCGATCCACGGAGAGATGCACTGCGGCGCCGGCAGTGATGTCGCGATAGTCGGGGCCATCGACGGGCAGATGGGAGCAGCCGGAGAGAACGGCCGCCGCCAGCAGCAGCGCACCTCGCGATCGAATTTGCCGTGTGTTGCTCATCTTCTTCTTCGAGACCGAGGGCACACGACCGAGCCGCAATTCCGCAGCACGCGGATCGCGAACTCGTACTTTGCTTCGCCTAATACGATTCGGGCAATCATCCAACCTCATGATTGATAATTCGTTTCTGTGCGCACCATAATGCGACACCGACCTCGCCGGCCGCGCCGTTCGAATCCAAAAACTGACCGATCCACCCGATTCGCGTGCCCGTACGGCAACAGGCAATGCATTCGCTGCGCTTCCAGCTCTGCCCACCCGTCTGTCGTTTGCGCCAAGTTTGGCAAGAGCCGCAATGCGTTCATTCCAGGTTCCCGGCTATTCGAGCAGTGTCATCGACCTTGATACGGCAGCCCCTTCCTCGATTCCCAGGGCCCGGTGCCAGGCCCTTGCAGCGCTGGAGTTGTCCGTTTCCGGCGGTTCCGGATGGCCCGATCGGGTTGGGCCAGAGTGCGCTTGGGCGTTGATCGGTGGACGCGATCCTGCCCGGCTGATCACGGGCCGCCGCGCTCATTGTCCAAAGCTCCTCGATGACCGCCACCCACCGCGCCGCTGCCAGGATCGGGATTGGAGCCTCGCGGCCTGTCACCCAACCGAAATCGACAGCTTGCGAACGCTGCGCCGGGCGCTGCGGGCGGACAATACGTTGGAACCGACGGGTGGGACTGAAATGTCGCAATTTCCACATCGTTACCGATAGGTGGGCATTATCGGTTCCAATGTATCTCCCCATTTTCGAGAGAAATTTCGGATGGAATAGTGGCCGCGGGGCCACGAAATCCGAGGATCCGTGGTCGATCCGTCGATTGCGGTGCCGGGACGGGAAGCCGTGGGAACGATGCACCGAGGGGAAGGTCAGCACCAAGCATCAAACGACGGAAACCATATCCGGGTTCTGCTCAAACCAGCCTATGGATTTTTTTGAACACTTGTGAGTAGCTGTCGGCTCGTGATCTTGAGATGACCAAGATCAACAGGCTTCTGAGGACTGCGGCGGCAGGACCTAGTTTTGCGAACGGGCCGGTCGAATCATGTCCAACCTCACCAAGCGAGAGCTCGAGACCTTGTCACTTTTGGCGCAAGGCTGCTCCAACAGCATGATCGCCGAAAGACTTGCCATCGGACTTCCGACAGTCGCCATGCACTTGCAGGCAGCCAGGCGCCGACTCGGCGCGAGGTCGCGCGAGCAAGCCGTCGCCATCGCCGTCGGGAGAGGTATGATCAGTCTTCTCGATGTCGAGGCCTCGCTAGCGGCGTAGCAGCCTTGCCTTGCCGGAGGCCGGGCTTGCGCGGCCGCGGGTCGCCTCCTTGACCGGCCGTCTGCCGAGGTTGCCGTGCCGACCCGCCCAGGCCGTGCATGCGAAGCAACCTGCATGGCAGTCGCGAAGTGGTCGCCCTGGCCGGACCCGGCGCGAGATCCGTCACCCGCTCCGACCGATGTCGAGCCGCGCAGGCTGGCGCCGCGTCACACCGCCGATCATGGCCGGCACGCGCTAACCCTAAGGAGAAAGGTGCCTGCGGCGGGTCCTTGATCGATGGACACCGATCACGGCTGTCGTTATGCAAACCTGGTTGCCGAGCACCCGAGCGTGCTCGAGATCGACCCGGGCATACGCTCCGGCGCCGAGCTCGAGGAGGGATTGATTGCAGAACCTGCTCGAGTGCGGCGAGAACCTGTCGCCCGAGGTTGTGACGAGGCCCGTCCGCGCCGGCGGAAGAAACCGATGATCCTTTCAATGCCGATCCGGCGGATCGAGGCCACCTGCTTCCCTTCGTGCGTCACGACTTGCGAAGGCGAGCGGCGCCACCGGCCGCAGACCTTCGCTGCGCTGCCCCACTGCGATATTCGACATTCCGGGATCAAGGAAGATGCGTAACTCGTTCCAGCCGCCTCTCGACCTCCGCGCCGGCGAGTGGGTCGAGGTGAAAAGCAAGGAAGAGATCCTGGGCACTCTCGATGCCAATGGCCGGCTCGATGAAATGCCCTTCATGCCGGAGATGCTGCGCTATTGCGGCCAGCGCCTCCAGGTCGGCAAGCGAGCCCACAAGACCTGCGATCCGGCGATCGGAATCCAAGGCCGAAGGCTCGAGCGCACGGTCCACCTCGGAAACCTGCGCTGCGACGGCTCGGCCCATGATGGTTGCCAGGCCGGATGCCTGATCTTCTGGAAGGACTCCTGGCTGAAGCGCGCCGATGCGGCGCCGGCCGGCGAACGTGGCCGATCGTCCGGTGCCGCCCCTTCCCCCGGCGGCCCCGACTTCACCGAGGCCGCGCTCCTCGCGAGCGTCAAGAGCCCTCCCCAGCCGGGTGCAAGCGAGCCGATCTACTCGTGCCAGAACACCCAGGTGAAGTTCGCGACCAAGGCGCTGCCATGGTGGGATGCGCGCCAATACGTCGAGGACTATACCTCCGGCAATGTGAAGCTGTCCGGCCTGGCCGCCGGTCTGGTGTACACGACATGGCGCACATTAGCGGAAGCCGGGCTCGGGTTCGGCACGGCGATGCGCTGGGTCTATGACACCTACCAGCGTGCCGCCGGCGGATCGCCCTATCCGCTCCGGCCCTATGGCGTGCCGGACGGAAAACAGACACCGCGAGCCGAGCTCGGCCTCGCTGTGGGTGAGCGCGTCCGCGTCAAGCCCTACGCTGAAATCCTCGCGACACTCGACAGCCGGTACCGCAATCGCGGCCTCTATTTCGATACCGACTACGTGCCCTTCACCGAGCGCGAGTTCAGGGTCGAGCGCCGGATCAAGCAGATCATCGACGAGCGCAACGGCAAGATGATCCGGCTCAAAACGGACGCCATCGTTCTCGAGAACGTGGTCTGCGAGGGCCGCTACACCACCTGCCGCCGCTTCTGTCCGCGCGCCATCCTTCCCTACTGGCGCGAGATCTGGCTCGAGAGGGTGCCGGACGGCGCGGCAAAGAAAGACTGACCCTTCGGACCTCTCAGCAGAGAATGACGGCGCTTGCACCGCAGAGCCGACAGATACTTCGAGGAGAACAAGCCGCACGCCGGGCTCGGTCGCGCCTCGCTGCGCAGCGGCGCGCTGCTGATGTCGGCGCGGCTCGTGAACGTCATCGTCCAGGTCGGCTCGACGATCCTGCTCGCGCGCCTGCTCGACCCCTATCAGTACGGCCTGGCGACCCTCGTGCTGGCGCTGACCGCCTTCGCGCCGTTCCTGATCGATCTGGGCACGACCGATGCCTCCATCAACCGGCCACGCATCACGCGCCGGGAGATCAGCTCGCTGTACTGGCTCAATGTGGCGATCGGCGCGGCACTGACCGTCCTGTTCGCCGCGGCCAGCGGCCTCATCGCTTCGTTCTTCGGCGAGCGCAGCCTCGTCGGCATCGCACTGTGGTCGTCGCTCACGTTCGTGCTGACCGGATTGTCGGTCCAGCACTACTCCCTGATGCGCCGGGCGATGGAGTTCGACCGCATCTCCGCAATCGACATCGCCGCCAACCTCGCCGGCAGCGTGATCGCCATCGGCATGGCGCTGACGGGATGGAGCTACTGGGCGCTCGTCGCCAAGCCGCTCCTGACACTTGTCTTCACCACGGCCGGGGCCTGGTACTTCTGTCCGTGGATCCCGGGACGCCCCCGGCTCGACGGCGAGGTGAAGCAGATGCTCCGCTTCGGCCTCGGGGTGACCGGCTTCACCCTGACGGACCAGCTCACCCGATCGGCAGACCGCCTGGCGGTCGGCTATTTCTACGGGCCGGGCCCGCTCGGATACTTCCAGAATGCCTATCTCCTCTATGGCAATGCGATCAACATTCTCGCCGAGTCCCTGCACAATGTCGCCGTCTCCGGGTTGAGCAAGCTCAAGGAGGATGCGGCCGCGCTCAAGCGGGCTTGGGCTTCGGCTCTTTCGCTGTTGAGCTTCGTGTCGACCGCGGCATTCGCCGTGCTCGCCGTCACCAGCCAGGATCTCGTCGTGCTGCTGCTCGGAGAGAAATGGGCGCCGGCCGGCCCGATCCTCTGCATCCTCGGAGTGCGAGGCATCGCGCACTGTGTCGAGCGGACGCTCGGCTGGCTGCACGTCGTTGCCGGCCGGTCGGACCGTTGGATGAAATGGGGCGCATTCAGCGCGGCCTGCCTGCTCGCGTCCATGGCCATCGCGCTGCCCTTCGGTCCGGTCGGTGTTGCGGCGGCTTATGCCGTCACCACCTTCGCTCTGTTCGTGCCGACGCTGGTGTATGCCGGCCGGCCGCTCGGGATCGGCGCTCGCGACGTGCTCTCCGCCTCGGGTCCCCAGGTCGCAGCAGGCGTCATCGCCGCGGTCGCCGGGTTAGGCCTGCAGCAGGCGTTTCTGGCCGACGCCTCGCACCTCGTCCGCTTCTTGATCTCCATCCCGATCTGCTTGTCGATTTACCTCGCCGTGGCGGTCGGGGTATTCCGTGTGACGGAGCCGTTGCGGCATGCCGCGGCCTTGCTGAAGGATCTTGCCGCCCGGCGAGGTGCGAGGCGGGATTGATACCGGAAAGGTGAAGCGATGCGAGCTGTCGAGCGCTATCTGGTCGGGCTCGAGGCCCTCCCTTGGAGTGCGGTGTGGCGCATGGGGCTCGGCCTGACGATCCCGCCGGTGTTCAGCGTCATCGCCGGCGGCAAGGAGCTGATCTGGCCGTATCTGGCCTTGTTCGTTGGCCTCCTGCTCGCGCTCCGCGTCGCGCCCGCGCTCTTCCGATTTGCGTTGCCGGTTTCACAGGATGCGAAGGAGGCCTGGAGAAAGCGCCGCTTCATCGCCAAAGATTACGATTCCTATCAGTGGCAGAAGCTCTTCTGGATCGGGCTCGGCATGCTTCCCCATGCCTTCATCGGCTCGGGGCTGGGAGCAGGTGGCCGCGCCCTCTTGGCGATCTGCCTGATCGGCGGCGGGGCAGGCCTCGTCACATGGCTCAAGCTCGGGGCGGGCCGGGAACGCACGGTCGCGTGATGGACTGCGTTGCGGCCGCTTCGGCTCGCGACTGATCCGAAGCATCGGCGCAAATCGGACGCCGCGCTTCACCTCGATCGGCTTGGTTAACGCGATCGACCGAGGCGACGAGGGCCATGCATCGATGCAGGCCGCCGGCCCATAAACGATAACCGGCCGAACCCGGGACGCCTGATCGTGCGCGCCTTGCGAGTGGGCCGGAAACGTGCTTTCCCAACCGCGTAGAGCACAATTGTACCGATGCGGTGGGCGGTCGTGGTCGCCAAAGTTCTCATATTGTCGCAGCGCAAGATTGCCGACCTCGTCGCATTCTGCCTCGCCTACGAGCTCGAGGACACCATTTCTGCCGTCACCGGCGCGGAGAGGATCGACGTTGCCGACAGGGCGGGGCTCGAGTTCTCGCGGCGCGCCTACAAGCTCGCTCGCCTCGCATCCGGCTCACCGGATCTGGCTCGCCGGGTTGCCCCCTACCCGCGAAGCAGAGTGAACCTCGAGCGCGAGTACGACCTGCTGTTTGCGGTCTTCAGCAATATCTACGAGCTGTACTCGCTGGCGGTGCTGCCGAACTGGCGCGAGCGATGCCGAAAGGCCTCCTGCTTCGTCACCGAGGCATGGTCGAGGGAGCTGCCGGGCTATCTCCTCGAGCTTCTCGCCACATTCGACCACATCTTCGTCGGGACGCGGCATGCGGTCGACGACATCGCCCGGCTCACCGGGCGGCCTTGCAGCTATCTTCCCATGGCCGTCGACGTCGTGAGGTTCGCCCCTGCGTCCGCCGACCAGGCGCGTCCCATCGCCGTCTGCAACATCGGCCGGCGCTCCGAGATCACGCACCAGGCGCTGATAGCGGAGGCCGACCGGCGGCAGTCCTTCTATTACTATGACACCGTCGCGGCGAGCGGCACGGATCGCAAGCACCGGACGTTCCGCGTCGACAATCCGAGCGAGCACCGTCGCATGCTTGCGACACTCCTGCAACACAGCAGCTACTTCTTCGCCAACCGCAGCTATGTGAACATGCCCGAGTTCACGGCCGGCCGCGAGGAGATCTCCGCGCGGTTCTACGAGGGCGCCGCAGCGGGCACGATCATGATCGGAGAGGCACCGAGAGGAGCGGAGTTCGAGCGGCAATTCGACTGGCCGGACGCGGTGATCCACGTGCCATTCGATTCTCCCGATATCGGCCGCATCCTGGCCGATCTCGATAAAGACGCCGGCCGGCTTCGCGCCGCTCGACTGGCCAACGTCCGCGAGGCCGCCCGAAGGCACGACTGGCTGCACCGTATCGAGGCCATCTTCAAGGCGCTCCAAATCGCTCCGACCGAGGCGATGAGCGCTCGTGCGGCCCGGCTCGAGCGGATCGCCGCGCAACATCAGGCAGCATGACGAACGTCAGGATCGCGTGACCATGAAATTTTCGCCCACCACGATTGCAGGCGTGCACGTCATCGAACTCGAGCGGCGGAGCGACGATCGGGGATTTTTCGCACGGCAATGGTGTGGGGAGGAGATGAGGCGCGCCGGCCTCGACCCGAGGCTCGCGCAGATCAACACCGCCCGCAGCACGGCATCGGGCACGCTGCGCGGCGTTCACTTCCAGAGGCAGCCGCATGCCGAGGTCAAGCTCGTGCGATGCACGCGCGGAGCGGTGTTCGACGTCGCCGTCGACCTGCGAGCGGACAGTCCGACATTCCGCCAGTGGTTCGGCATCGAGCTCGACGAGGAAACCGGGCGCATGCTCTACATTCCGGAAGGCTGCGGCCACGGCTACCTGACGCTCGCACCCGACACCGAACTGGTCTACCAGGCCTCGGTCCCCTACGCGCCCCAGAGCGCGATTGGCGTGCGCCATGACGATCCGGCATTCAAGATCACCTGGCCAGGCAAGATCAACGTGATCTCGCAGCAGGATCGGAACTGGCCCGCCTTCATCGCCGCGCCAGGAGCCGCCGGCCCATGAGCGACACCGCAGGCAAGGTCCTCATCACCGGGGCAACCGGCTTTCTCGGCGGCCATTGCCTTGCACCCCTGGTCGAGCGCGGCTACCAGGTGCTGGCGCTGGATCACAAGCGCGAGCCGTTGCAGATCCAGGGCGTACAATGGGTGCGCGGCGATGTGATGGACCGCGCAGCGATGCAGCGGCTGCTCGACGAGCACCGACCGAACGGGTTGCTCCACCTCGCCTGGTACGTCGAGCCGGGCAAGCTCATAACCGACGCGAGCAACCTTTCGTGGGTGTCGGCGAGCCTCGATCTCATCCGCGCGTTCCGCGAGGCGGGCGGCGAGCGCTGCACCGTCAGCGGCTCGTGCTACGAGTACGACTGGCGATATGGTTACTGCGTGGAAGGCATCACGCCCTGCGAGCCCGACACGCTCTACGGCGCCGCGAAAGATGGCCTCAGACGTGCATTCCTCGCCTACTGCAACACGTCCGGATTGTCCGGATCATGGGGTCGAGCCTTCTTCATGTATGGACCACGCGAGAACCCGTCGCGGCTCGTATCGTCGGTGATCCTTTCACTGCTGAGGGGCTCGCCGGCCAAGACATCCCACGGTCTCATGGTCAGAGACTACATGCATATCCAGGACGTCGCCGACGGGCTCGTCGCGCTCTTGGCGTCGCCGGCCCAGGGCGCCTACAACGTCGCCTCCGGGGCCTCGACGACGATCCGGGAGATCGTCGAGCGGCTCGGCGCGATCACCGGCCGCAGTGATCTTCTGCAGATCGGAGCGGTGCCGGCCCGCGCCAATGACGTGCCGCTCGTGCTCGGCGACAGCCGCCGCATGCTCGCCGACACCGGCTGGAAGCCCAAATTCTCGCTCGAGGAAGGCCTGTCGGCGACGGTCGACTGGTGGCGTACACAGCAGATCGACCGCCAGGAGCCGCACCGCCGATGAAAAACGTGGTTGTCCTCGGCTCTGGCATGGCGGGTTTCGGTGCCGCTCACGCTGCGCACAATGCCGGCATCCGCCCGGTCATGTACGACATGCACGACCACATCGGCGGGCATACGGCGTCCTACACATTCCCCGGCGGCTGGACCTTCGATGAAGGCCCGCACGTCTCCTTCACCGACATCGCGCGCATCCAGGAGCTGCTCGCAGCAAACATCGGTGGCCGTTTCGAGCGGCTCAACACCCGGGTGAACAACTACTGGAAGGGCCACTGGATCAAGCATCCCGCGCAGGTCAACCTGCACGGCCTGCCGGCCGATCTCGTCACCAAGATCCTGCTCGAGTTCATCGAGATCGACAGGCGCACCGAAGCGCCGCCGATCCGCAACTACGACGATTGGCTGCGTGCAAGCTTCGGGAACACGTTCTCAGAGACGTTTCCGATGCAGTACACGATCAAGTACCACACCACGACCGCGGCCAACATGAACACCGACTGGATCGGCCCGCGGCTGTACCGGCCGAAGCTCGCGGAGGTGCTGCGCGGCGCCCTGCAGCCGACCTCGGACGATGTGCACTACATCAGCAACTTCCGCTACCCGAGCCATGGCGGCTTCGTCGCCTATCTGGAGCCGTTCCGGAAGATCGCCGACATCAAGCTCGGCCACAAGGTCGTGCGGATCGATCCGAGGGAGCGGGTGGTGCGCTTCGCCAACGGCGCAAGCGCCACCTACGACCGCCTGGTCTCGTCGATCCCGCTCCCCGAGATCATTCCGATGATCGATGGGGCGCCGCGCGATGTGGTCGAGGCGGCCGGACGGCTGACCTGCAGCGAGGCCGTGATCGTGTGCCTCGGCATCGACCGGGCCGATCTGGTCGATGCCCACTGGTCCTACTTCTATGATCGCGACATATTCTTCACGCGGCTGAGCACCCCGCACCTTCAATCCCCCCACAACGTGCCCCCAGGGTACGGAAGCCTGCAGGCCGAATGCTACTACTCGAAGAAGTATCGGCCGCTCGACCGCCGCCCCGAGGACTGCATCGAGCCCGTGATCGCCGACCTGAAGCGCTGCGGCGTGCTCAGGGCGGAGGACCGCATCCTGTTCCGCCACGCCATGCACATCCCCTACGCCAACATCATTTTCGACCTCGAGTCGAAGCCGGCGACCGAGCTCGTTCACGGCTACCTGGACGACGTCGGAATCGCCTACTGCGGCCGTTATGGCGACTGGGCCTACATATGGACGGACCAGTCGTTCGTCAGCGGCGAGAATGCGATGCAGAAAGCCCTGTCCAGTACGACACGCTAGCCATGGCACCTCTGCCAGCGGAGCTCCGCGATGCTGCGATTCCTGCCTGACCTGCCGGCGGACGGCACCGTTCTCTGCCTCGGCGCGCACAGCGACGACATCGAGATCGGCTGCGGCGGCACGCTGATGACGCTGGCCGCGCGCCATCCCGGCTTGCGCTTCGTCTGGGTGGTTTTCTCCGGCGACCAGGTCCGCGAGCGCGAGACGCGCGCGGCGGCGGCGGCACTCATGGGCCGCGCGAGCCTGACCATGGCGACGCACGAGTTCCGCGTCAGCTATTTCCCCCACAGCGGCTCCGAGATCAAGGACGCCTTCGAGGTGATCCGATCGCGCGCGAACCCCGACCTGATCTTCACCCATTATCTCTCCGACCGGCACCAGGATCACCGCGTCATCTCGGAACTCACTTGGAACACGTTCCGCAGCCATGCGGTGCTCGAGTACGAGATCCCGAAATACGAAGGTGACCTCGCCCATCCCGGCGTATTCTGCCCGATCAGCGAGGCGCTGGCCGACAAGAAGATTGCGACGCTGCTCGAATGCTTCCCATCGCAGCGCACCCATCAGTGGTTCGATGCGGACCTTTTCCGCGGGCATCTGCGGCTGCGCGGCATCGAGTGCAACTCGCCGACGCGCTACGCCGAGGCCTTCCACGCGCGAAAGATCGTCCTGTAGGGACCGGAACGGAAAACCGAAATGAAGAAGCACAGAAAATCCATCGGCCTCCGCGAGCTCCTCGACGAGGACCTCGAGGCGATCTGCACCGATCTTGCTCAGGAGTTCCGGCAGATGTCCGGTGGCCGCCTGCTCGTCACGGGCGGCGGCGGCTTCCTCGGCTATTACCTGGTGCAGTCCGTGCTGCACTGGAACGATACGCGGGGGAGTGGAGCGAAGATCGATCTGGCGGTCTACGACAACTACGCGCGCGGCGTTCCAGACTGGCTGGAAGCGCTTCGAGGACGGTTGGATCTCGAGCTGCGCCGCCACGACATGATCGAGCCGCTGCCGAAGGACATGGGTCACTTCGACTACGTGATCCACGCAGCCGGCATCGCCTCGCCGATCTACTACCGCGCGCAGCCTCTCAAGTGCATCGACGCCAACATCAACGGCCTGCGCAACCTGCTCGACTATGCCGTCGCCGAGCGCAAGGAGGGCCGGCCGCTGAAGGGGTTCCTGTTCTACTCGTCGAGCGAGATCTACGGTGATCCG
>Ga0114938_1000880_pt1 | contig 21822 bp, 20 predicted proteins | sample AshMeaBigSpring_FD_88675 | JGI IMG/M metagenome (GOLD analysis project Ga0114938, IMG submission 88675) | Groundwater microbial communities from Big Spring, Nevada to study Microbial Dark Matter (Phase II) - Ash Meadows Big Spring | ecosystem: Environmental > Aquatic > Deep subsurface >...
TTCACGCATCGTCGAGTGCTTGGAAAATCCCGGTCGCGAGATTTTGTTTGACGGTAAAAAACTGACCTATCCCGATTTGAAAATGGCGTATTGGGCGGGCGGCAATCCATTTCATCATCACCAAGACCGTAACCGTATGATCAAAGCGTGGCAAAAATTTGAAACGTTTGTAGTGAACGAATGCTTCTGGACGGCAACGGCGCGTATGGCGGACATCGTCCTTCCTGCAACGACGGAGCAAGAGCGCAACGACATCACCAAATCACACACCAACAGCTACATCTTCGCGATGAAAAAAGCGGTCGAGCCTGCCGGCGAAGCGATGGACGATTTTGATATTTTTGTCAACATTTTACGACGTTTTAGTGCCGCCGAAGTCTTAGCGTTTACTGAGGGTAAAAGTAAAATGGAGTGGATCAAATCCTTTTACGACGAGTCTTACAACAAAGCCAAAAAATCCGGCGTTGCGATGCCGACGTTTGAAGCGTTTTGGGAAAAAGGGTTTGTGAAGTTTGAAACGCCCGAAGCGGCTAAAAATTTCATCAAGTACAAAACCTTTAGGGAAAATCCCGTAACGCATCGTTTGGGAACGCCTTCGGGTAAAATCGAGATTTTCTCCAAAAAAATTGCGGGATTCGGGTATCAAGAGTGCAAAGGGCATCCGACGTGGTTTGAACCGATGGAGTGGCTCGGCAGTAAAACGGCAAAAGAGTTCCCGCTCAATCTGGTCTCTCCGCACCCCAAATACCGCCTTCACTCACAGCTCAACAACACGTGGTTGCGCGATCTTGAAGAGGTTCAAGGCAGAGAGCCGATTTGGATCAATCCGAAAGACGCGGCGCGAAGGGGCATTCAAAACGGCGACGTCGTGCGTATCTTTAACAAACGCGGACAAGTGCTCGGCGGAGCCGTCGTAACCGAAGCGGTGATGGAGGGCGTCGTACGAATGCAAGAGGGCGGCTGGTACGATCCTAAAGAGCCCGGTAAAATCGGTTCATTATGCGTACACGGCGACGTAAACGTCTTGATTGCCGATATTCCGACTTCTGAATTGGCGCAAGGCAATCAAGCCACGGCACTGGTCGAGATCGAAAAATTCAAAGGGGAACTACCCGCCATCGGTATTTTCAAAGCCCCGAGCATTAAAGGAGCGTAGAGAATGTTGCTTAAAACGATAACGTTAACCCTATGCCTTGCCTCGTTTCTTTTCGGGGCGGGCGGCTCTTTTATGCGCCAAAACAGTCCGCTTTTTGCCTCCGGCGACGCCAAAGAGACCTTAGGCGAGTTGATCGTCTCGGCGGAGGTGAAAGAGCTTTCCAAAAGCGGTGAGTATACCGAAGTAGAGTTTACCGGCTATCAACCCAAAGACAGTGCCGTCGTGTACGAAAAAGCGGGCGTGTTGATCGTCGGCTTAGAGGTCGCAAACGCCGGTGCGTTAAAAGTCATCGGCGAAAAAACGGACGAGTACGGTACGGTTTGGCTCAACGTCTCGATGAGAGGTTTTGTCGCTAGCAGTGCTTTAGGCAAAGATAAAGGAAGCATTTTACAATCGGGCAAAGAGCTTTTCGGTGCCAAATGCGGTACGTGCCACGCTTTACATGCCGAAAGCGAGTTTGACGCCAACGTGTGGCCGAGTATTTTAGATGCGATGGGCGAGCAAGCCGCGCTTTCCAAAGACGAAAAATATTCGATTATGAAGTACCTGCAAAACTATAAGTAACACCTACTTTCTTCGCCCTTTAGGGCGAAGAAAGATCATAGCATCCAAAGATAAACTTGGCTAGAATAAGTACATGTAAGCTCATTTCAAAGGATCGTCGATGGAACTTTGGTTGGAAAAACTCAAATCTTTGAAGCTTTTGTATGCCGAAGACGAAGAGGGGATTCGGAAGCCGATGGCGAATACCTTGGCATATTACCTCAAAGAAGTCTTAGAAGCGCGTGATGGCGAAGAGGCTCTCGACATCTACTACGAACAACGTCCCGACATCATTTTAACCGATCTTCGAATGCCCCGAAAAGACGGGCTCGATATGGTCAAAGAGATACGTAAAAACGATAAAAAAACCCCCATTTTAATGATTACCGCGCATACCGACAAAGAGTATTTACTCAGCGCAATCGAGTTAAAGATCGAAAAATACTTGATTAAACCCATTGCGCTCAACGAACTGCTCGGCGGATTGAGGCTTTGCGTGAGCGAGATCGAGTCGGGACGTTCGTTGTTTCTTGAATGCAAAAACTGTAAGTTCGATTTTAAAAACAGACGCATTTTGCACGAGGGAGGCAAAGAGACCGAGCTGACGCACAAGGAGTCCGATTTTTTGGAACTCTTATTGCGCAAAAAAGGGATGATCGTTAGTTACGAAGAGATCGAGCTCAACGTCTGGAAAGAGGAGTTTATGAGCATCGCCGCGCTTCGTACCTTGGTCAAATCTTTGCGAAAAAAACTTCCGAACAGTTCGATTAAAAACCATTCTCAAACGGGGTACAGCTTTGAGGTATAAATGCGTTTGGCTGCTGCTTTTAATCTTTCATTGCGGCATGGTTGCGGCGGAGGAAGAGCTATATCGTGAAGATACGAGCGAACAACGAGCTTTACATGTAAGAGATCCGCGCTCGCATATTAACGTTTTTTTACCTTCGATGCCGTATAACTACGTTTCGCGTTTGGTGAACGAGGGCTTGGTTCGGCTGGCGGAAAACGAGCAAGGCTGGGAGTATGCTTTAGCGACGAAGAGCACCAAAATATCGCCGCTTTTGTACGAATTTGAATTGCGCAAGGGCGTTCGTTTTCAAGACGGTACGCCCTTTAACGCCGACTCGGTGATGCACAATTTTCACTATTTTCTGAAACAACCGTTTAACTACACCAACATTCACCGTTCCCTTAAAAGCATCGAAAAAATTTCGGACTATAAGGTTCGCTTGCATCTGTCGCAACCCTACGGGATGCTTTACCGCGATCTTGCGCGCATCTATATCTATTCCGAAGCCTACTTGAAAACATTCGGTTGGAAAGGCGCGGAGACGGGCGCGAATATCAAAGCGTCGGGACCTTACGGTTTGGGACCGTACATCTTAACCGAGGGCATGATTACGGGGCGAAAACAAACGCCCAAAGCGATTCTCAAAGCCAATCCTTACTACTGGGAAAAACATTACCCTTGCATCGAAACCATTACGTTTTATACGGAACTCTCAACCGCCGAAGCGTTGCGTTTAGCCTTATACGAAGAGGGCGGGCTTGATTTTATGCAAATTCCTTTCAATAAAAAGATCGAAACCATGCTTTCTCCTTATGCCAAGTTAGTTTCCATGCCATCAACGCATAACTTTACGATCTATTTTAATTTAGCCAAAACCGCTTCGCCCGTAGCACGTAAAGAGGTACGCCAAGCACTGAATTGCGCGCTCAATCAGCAAAGCTTACTCGATTTTACCTATAAAAAAGAGGGTAGACTCAACCCCGGCGCATTCAAAGACGGAACGTGTCCTTTAGAACCTGCGGTGATGGAGCGTATTTTAAAGGGTTTGGAGCTAAACGTCGCTACGCAAGACTCGTTGCTTTTTTTATGGAAAGGGATCGAATACCAGCTCTCGACGTACGGCGTCAAACTTCGCTACCGTATCACCACGAGCGAAAAAGAGATTTACGATTTGGCGCAAAAAAATCACCGTGATACGCAAGAATGGGATATTTTGATTCAAAATACCCAAGATTGGTACGGCAGACATCCTTGGCCGGTGTTTATTCGCTATCAAGAGAACAATCCGTGGAGTTTTGTGAAACACGATGCCGTGATGAAAAACTATATCGAAACGTTTTTCGGCTTGGAACAAGACGATACAAGGTTTCAAACCTTAACCCAAAAGATTCAAGATCGAGCGCGCGAGGAGGCGTATATGTTGTTTGTCCCGATTCCCAATGCCGTTTTTGCCATGAACAAAGAGCTGGTATTTGAGCCGCTCGGCATCGGCATGCAGCCGTTTTGGAAAGCGAAAATTACCGACAAACATTGGTCGGTAAGGGGCGATAAAGCGTATCTCGAAGAACTTCAAAAACCTTTGATTCCCAAGCGGTTCCCATGAAAAAAATCCAGATCAAATACAAACTTTTACTGTTGTTTAGCTTTTCGTTTATCGGTATGTTGATTTTGGCGGAGCGGACGTTTAGCCTTTCTCAAGAAAATATTCGCAATGCGACGACGATTTTTGAAAACTCCCAAAGCACGCAGTATTTGCAAGAAAACTACATTGAGCCGACCAACGCTTTACGTGAAATGAGCCTCTCGTTGGTCATGTCGCCGAATGAGGATTACCGCAAAAACATCGAAGCGGACATTACCGCTCAGCGTGCGCGCTTGGAAGAGAATTTTGCGAGATTAGATCAGCAGACTTATAGCGCATGGAAGGAGTATTCCCATAGCGTTCAAAAGACGTGCGGCTATTTGGAAGCACGTTTTGAGGAGGCGGCGTTTGTGCATGTCACTTCGATCGAGCGGGAAAACTACACGGCGCTTTTAAATCGTCTAAAATCCCTTCAACACGATGCCATTATGCAAACCAAACACAATTTTTCGGATATTCAAGTCGGTGCGCGTGCGTTAAAATACGAACTGGTCGTCGTGGTTCTTTTGCTCTCGGCATTGGTGTTCGTTGCGGGCTATTTGCTTTCCAGCCATATCGTCTCTTCGATTTTGAAACTGCAAGAGGGACTCAAAGAGTTTTTCGGTTATTTGCAAACCAAAGCGACGCAACCCAAACCCATCGAACTTCACAGTCGCGATGAACTTGAAGATATGGCGAAGCTGCTCAATCAAAGCATCTCCAAAGCTTCGGCAACGATCGCGCAAGATACGCTCTTTATCGAAGATGCGATTAGCGTGGTGAACGATCTTAAACTCGGCAAACTCGCTTCACGCCTTCATTCGACGGCGCAAGCGCAAGAGTTGCGCCTGCTCAAAGACGTTATTAACGCGATGATCGACAATTTGGAGTCGAAAATCAACGAAGAAATCCTCAAACGAACCGAGCAGGAGAAGCTTCTGATTCAACAGAGCAAACTTGCCAGCATGGGCGAGATGATCGGCAATATTGCGCACCAGTGGCGACAACCTTTGGGCGAACTCAGCGCACTTTTAATCAACCTTCAGGTGAAACACGAGTTTCACGACTTGGATGAGGAGTATTTGCTTGAGAGTCTTCAACGGTGTATGAAAATCAATGCGTTTATGTCGGGTACGATCAGTGATTTTCAAAATTTCTTTAAACCCTCGAAGGAAAAAGAGGTGTTTGAAATCAGTGAAGCGTGCGAGCGCGCCATCGCTATCTTGCAAGCGTCGCTTCGCTATCACGGGATCGAGTTTTCGTTTGATATTTCGGAGAAGATGGAAGTGCTCGGCTATCCCAACGAATTTGCCCAAGCCCTTTTAAACATTCTCTCCAATGCCAAAGATGTTTTAAGCGAACGGGAAATCAGCCATCCGTTTATTCGCCTTTACCTCAAAAAAGGGTATAAGTACATCTTGATCGTCATCGAAGATAACGGCGGAGGCATCGCGAAGGAGCATATGGAGCGTATTTTCGAGCCGTACTTCACCACCAAGTATGCCAAACAGGGAACGGGCATCGGACTTTACATGACGAAGATGATCATCGAAAATAATATGGGCGGTATTATTACGGTCAAAAATACCGAATCGGGAGCACTTTTCACGATTAAGTTACCCAGCGTTCCCGACTCGGACGTAGCGGCTTACATGTAAAAATTTTTTTACATGTAAAGAGTGTTTAAAGGCGTGTGTTTTTCTCCGCGATCATCGTATCGAGGGTCTTAAAGAGCGTTTTACTCTCTTTTTCGACCTCTTTAAAGTAGTCGACGACTTGCTTTTTTTCATCCAGTAAATTCGATTGCGTCGAACGAATCAGGTTGCTAATGGCAATGACGTGTTCGTGGAAACTTTGATGCGGCGCGTAAAGGGCTTTAAAGCTCGGCGTATCGCCGAAGATTTTTTCGCCGTCGTGGTGATACCATTCGCCTAAGCTACAGGCTGTGTGATTTTGAAACGAAGCGTTGGCGTCGTTGACGTAAACGGCACTGTAGGCGTTGGCTTTGAAAATCGCATGGTTCATTTTCGCAAGCGTGATAAAGATGGTTTGTTGGATCGTATTGATATTGGTCGAGGTCGTATTGGAGTGTTCGATCAGGCTGTTAAACGTAAGGCTGAGTTGGTCGAGCGTTTTGGTCGAAGCGTCGGCATTCTCTTTCATCGATTCGGCGTTGCTTTCGAGTCCCGCCGTCTCTTGTTGGAGCATTTTAATCGAGACGGAGATCTCCGCGGTTGCTTTTTGCGTCGTTTCTGCCAATTTTCGTACTTCGTCGGCGACCACCGCAAACCCTCGTCCGTGTTCGCCCGCCCGTGCGGCTTCGATAGCGACGTTGAGGGCTATAAGATTGGTTTTATCGGCGATGTCGTTGATCATATCGACGACGTTGCTGATGTCGCGCGTTCGTTGCGCCAAAATACCGATGCTTTGTTCGTTTTGGTTGACAAATTCGATCAAAGCGGTAATCTTTTCGATCGTATCGCGTAAGTTTTGGTAACTTCCTTTGGTCTCCTCGGCATAGATTTCGCCGTCTTTAGCGATCTCTTTAAGGCGTTCGACGATCGTCGTAAGGTTGGCTTGGACGGTTGAAAAGTCGTTGGAGCCGCTGCTGATTTGCGCCAATTCGGCGTTAAGCGTGTTGCGAGCGATAAATTCGTGGGTTTGTTGCATCGCGTGTACGGCTTGGTTGATCATTTGCGCTTGATCTTTAAATTCGCCGTGCATCCCTTTTTGAAGGATTTTACGGCTAAAATCCTCTTTGGAAGCCGCCAAAATCGTCGCTTTGATCTCTTTGGTTACTAACTCGAAATTATCCAAAAGCGTATTCATATTGGAGCAGAGTTGCTTAAGTTCGCCGCCGTCGTCGACGTTGACGATACGTCCGTGAAGCTCTCCGTGCGCACTGTCGTGGATAATACCGGCTAAAGAGTGAATCGTGTTGCGGACTTTATGAATATTGACGAACATAAACCAACCTAAAGCGAAATTGCTGAGGTTCAGGATTTGAATCCAGTGAAAACCGTTGAAATAAACTTCCAAACAAAACGCGATAAAGAAAATAGCCAAAGAGATAACGTTGGCATTTTGGACGCGTGCAAGCGAAGACGATCTATTCGTAGGAGAGGATAAATTCTGCATAAGAAACCTTTAATTTCGCAAGAGTATTTTCAAGAAGTGCGAGAGAACTTTGCATACCGCCGCTTTTTTCCGCTTCGAGCATTTGGCGGTAAAGCGGTTCGATGACTCTAATACCTTTAGGACTCGGGCAACGTCTGACGGAGTGATAGCCGATAATTCGAGCACTTTTCGTATCGACGATCGGCGTAATATAGGCGTGCACCCAATAAAAATGTCCCGATTTGGTACGGTTTTTAACGTAAGCGAAGATCTCCTCGCCCGCTTGGACTTTATCCCATAAGAGTTTAAAGACGGCGCGAGGCATATCGGGATGGCGCAAAATATTGTGGGGCGCGCCGATCATCTCTTTTTCGTTGAAGCCGCATATCTCAATACAAAGATCGTTAACGTAGGTAATTTTACCTTTAAGATCGGTTTTGGAAACAATAAATTGATCTTCGTCGAAGAAGAGTTCGTTTCCCTTTTGCGTAATAGCCACGGAAGATCTCCTTATAATAACTTCGTTGTCTTTATCCTGAAACGCGTAGTATAACAAAAAAAGATGCTATTTTAGTCAGACTTGTGACATTTTGCCCGTTTCTGAGATAAACAATGCATTATCTAATCCGTAGAAAAACAAAGAGTCCCATTTCTTGAGAAACGTTTTTGCAAAACGATGCGAACGTCTGGTTTATCAAGACGCTTATTTGTCGGTTTGGAACGTGAAAACCGCCCCTAAACTTCGATCGCTTTTGTTTAAAATCACGTTTGCTTGCCAAATCATATTGCCGACCGCGCATGTGGGTAAAATACCGCTGCCTTCGTATACGCCTTTCGCCGTGGGTTTTAAATGAAACGTGTGAAATCCCATGTTCATATTGGTGGCGAAAATTTTCAGTTCGATCGAAGAGAGTTCATGCGGCGTCGTGACTTTAAAATGAAGCGGTTGCATGAGCGGAATGGATTTGGGATCGATTTCAAACGAAAGCGGCGTGTCGTCTTTGAGGCTCACTTCACAGCGTTTTTGATGCAAATCGCACGGAAGCGAAAGCGTGGCAAACTGCGTATCGCCGACCCACCAGCGGTAGACGTCGCTTGAATCGATGAGAAAGTATGCCGCAATCAAAACAACGACGGCGCATTCGACTAAAAAATATTTGATTATTTTTGAACCGTTCATAAGAAACCCTTAGAAACCCTTTATGTGACGCGTTACTATAACACGACTTTGTTAAAATTGAGTAAATGCGAAGTGACAGCTACTTTAAAGTTTGGTGTCGATAGAATGGAGAAATAGCTCATTATGAGGGTTCAAACGTCCATGGTGTCACTTAGCGTAGACGGAAAACGGATCGAAGTCCGCGAAAACACGTTACTCATCGAAGCGTTACTTTCTCAAGGGATTTCTATTCCCCATTTTTGTTATCACCCCGCATTAGGAAAAGACGGTAATTGCCGTATGTGTATGGTTGAGATCGAAGGACAAAAACGTCCGCAAATCGCTTGCGATACTCTCGTGAAAGAGGGTATGGTCGTCCGAACGAAAGGCGAAAAGATCGATCGCGTCAAGCGTTCGATTTTGGAGATGGAGCTTATCAACCATCCGATCGACTGCCCGATTTGCGATCAAGCCGGAGAATGCTCTTTACAAAACTATTATATGGACGTCGGACTTTACGAGAGTCGTCTGACCACTCCCAAAGTGCGCGGAAAAAAACACGTCGATTTGGGTGCAAACGTCGTGCTCGATCAAGAACGATGCGTGTTGTGTACGAGGTGCGTACGCTTTACCGAGAAGATTACGAAAACGCATGAATTGGGCGTTCTCTCCCGCGGCGACCATTCGGTTATCGACACGTTCCCGGGCGAAAAACTGAACAACCCTTATGCGATGAACGTGGTTGATTTGTGTCCGGTGGGCGCGCTGACCAGCAAAGATTTTCGTTTTGCCAAACGCGTGTGGTTTTTGCAAAGCGAAAAAGCGATCTGTAATCGTTGCGCAAGAGGCTGTTCGATTTTCGTCGATCACCATAAGGAAAAGTACGGAAGCGAAAAAATTTACCGCTATCGACCGCGGTTTAACGAGGCGATTAACGGTTATTTTATCTGCGATGCGGGAAGGTTGAGTTATGCTCAAGAAAACGCACTTTTCGATGCACAGGCAATGATTCGGGGTAAAGTGAGCGAATACGACTATGCCGAGGGAAAATGGCTTCGCTTGCTGAAACGCTATTTAGGAAAAACCCTCTTTTTGATCTCCTCTTCGCTTGGTTTGGAAGAGTTCGTACGCCTTCAAAAACTCGCCAAGCTTTACGATATTGCACTTAGTGCGTACGAGCCTGACCGCTTCGATGATCGTTTCGGCGACACGTTTTTAAAATGCGCAGATCGCTCCGCCAATGCAAGGGCATTACCTCTGCTCGGTATCGACGATACGCAAGAGGGGTTTCAAAAAGCCTTGCGAGATGCCGAACTGATCGTCTTGATCGGTCGTCACGACGTCGCGCTGATACTTGATGCGCCGTGTCGTAAAAGCGTGGTCGTATTGGACGCCGGAGGCATGACGTGTGAAGAAGTCGAGCTGATGTTGCCCGTCGCATCGCATACGCAAAAAGAGGGAACGTATATTAACGTCGAGGGCTACGTGCAATACAGTGCTTGTATGATCGCAAACGACAAAGGGCGTAAATCGCTTTTGGAACTCTTAGGCACGGTGCTGGGAGACGGCATGGTGCGTTCGCAAGAGATATGGGAAGAAGAGATCGTACGCTTAGAGCCGTTTCAAAACCTATCGTTTGCGATGCTCTCATCGACGCCGAGGATCGTTTTATGAGCGGACTTGCGATCGGTATCGTCGTTTTAAACGTGGTATTGGCTTTGCTGTTTTCGCTTGGAGCCGCACCGATTTTGGTCTGGATCGAACGACGTGTGGCAGGACTCATTCAAGATCGTTTAGGACCCAATCGTTGCCATATCGCGGGGGTTCGTTTGGGCGGTTTGGTGCAGTCGTTGGCGGATATGCTCAAACTTTTTTTTAAAGAAGATTTTCGAGCCAATGCGATTCGTGAAAAATTCCTCTTTTCGTTTGCTCCCGTGATTGTTTTCGTTTCGGCGTTTTTGAGCTTTATGGTGATGCCCTTTGCCGACGATATATACGTCGGGAGCGAGCGTTTTATCATGCAGGGCTTGCCGATCGATTTGGGTGTTTTATGGTTTTTAGCATTGGCGGGACTCAGCGTTTACGGCATTATGATCGGCGGATGGGCAAGCCGCAACAAATACGCGCTCTTAGGTGCGATGCGCTCAGGGGCACAGGTTATCAGCTACGAAGCGGCGATGGGACTTTCGTTGATCTCGGTGCTTTTGTGTTATCCTTCGGTGCAGTTGGGCGATATCGTCCGTGCGCAAGGCGAGCTTTTGGGCGGCGTTTTACCCGCTTGGGGCATTTTTCTCCAGCCTTTGGCGGCACTCATTTTTATCGTAACCGCTTTTGCCGAAGCCAACCGAACGCCTTTTGATCTAGCCGAGGGCGAAAGCGAGATCGTCGGCGGTTTTCATACCGAATACGGCGCGATGCGTTTCGGACTCTTTTTTGTCGGCGAATACGTCGCGATGAGTGCGTCGAGCGCATTGATCGTAACGCTTTTTTTCGGCGGTTTTCAGCTTCCTTATCTCGATACTCAAACCTTACATGTAAAGATGCCTTTGATCTTAGGCGCATTAGTTTTTCTCGTCCCTTTGGGCAGTTTTTCCTTTATCCGTTGGATGCGAAAACACAACCGTTGGAGGGTTCAAAACGATCCTCGAAGCCGTGAAAGTGCATGGCTTACGAAGGTGATTGTCGGATTGAACGTTGTGTTTTTGCTGGGGGCGGGATACGGATTGATCGTCGGATTGTCCTCTTTTTCAACGCAATTCGTAACGGCGTTGCTTCAGGTCGCGACGTTTGCGTTTAAACTGTTGGCGATGAATTTCGTGTTTGTTTGGGTACGTTGGACGCTACCTCGTTTTCGCTACGATCAACTGCAAATGTTAGGCTGGAAAGTGCTGATGCCCTTAGCCCTTGTCAATATTGTCGTGACCGCAAGCGTCATCGTGTTAAAAGGGGCATAAATGGGTGTTAAAATCGTTCAAAGACACGGAAAGACGCTACGGGAAAAACTCTACCTTCCGGCGATTTTCGGCGGTATGAAAACAACCTTACGCCATTTTACCGCCAATTTGAGCGATACGCCGCAGATTAAAACCTTTAGTTATCCCGAAGAACAACCCCAAGACATTACGGAGCGTTACCGAGGCGTGCACCGTTTAACCAAGCGTGAAGACGGAAGCGTACGTTGCGTTGCGTGTTTTATGTGCGCAACGGCATGTCCGGCGGAGTGTATCTTTATCGAAGCGCAAGAGCGCGAAGACGGCATGGACGAAAAGATGCCCCGACGCTTCGACATCGATCTTTTAGAGTGCGTCTTTTGCGGAGCATGCGTCGAAGCGTGTCCGTGCGACGCGATTCGTATGGACAGCGGCATTTTTAGTTTTATCGGAAAAAAACGCGAAGATTTTATCCAGACGAAAGAGCAACTCTTAGCCCGTGAAGCCAAGGAAAACCGATGAACGACCTTCTTTTTTTTCTGCTCTCTTTTTTTGCCCTGTTCGGTGCTTTCGGGATGATCGTGTTGCATCAACCCGTGCACAGCGCGTTAAGCCTAATCGTAACGCTTTTGGCATTGGCGGGACTTTTTGCGCTTTTAAACGCTTCGTTTTTGTTTGCAGTGCAAATTATCGTCTATGCCGGAGCGATTTTGACGCTTTTTATTTTTATCATTATGTTTTTAAACGTCAAAGAGTCCAATTTACCCAAAGAACCCAATAAAACGCTTTACCTCTTTTTAGGCGGTATCGTTTTGATTCCGCTCAACCTTCTTGTTTTACGGGCTTTTTACGCGATGCCGCTTTTAAGAGAACCTTTGGCGGAGGATTTCGGAGAGATTCAACCTTTGGGAGCGGCGTTATTTACGAAATGGCTACTGCCTTTCGAGTTGATCTCGTTGTTGCTTTTGGTCGCGCTGATCGGTGCGGTCGTTTTTGCGCGAAAGGATGAGGTATGATCGTCTCGTCGCTTTTTTCCTACGTTCTTGTCGCGATGCTCCTTTTTTCGATCGGGCTTTTGGGCGTCATCGCGCGCAAAAATATTTTCGTTATCTACATGTCGATCGAATTGATGTTTAATGCGATTAATCTTCTTTTCGTCGCCTTAGCCCAGTACCGCCACTCCTACGACGGTCAAATTTTCGCCGTCGTGATTATTGCGACGGCGGCGGCGGAAGCGGCGGTGTTTTTGGCGTTGATCGTCGTTTTGTTTAGGCGAAAAAAATCCTTGGATGCCGACGTGCTTCGCGCTTTATCGCAAAAGGAGGCGGCATGAGCGTCGTGTTAGCATGGATCGTTTTGCTACCGTTGTGTTCTTCTGTACTGCTCGGAGCGATGTACCTTTTTTCGATCACGAAGCGGCGTATCGCGCAGCGTTACTTTACCTTTGTGGCACTCTGTTCTCCTTCGGTCGTCTTTGTTTTAGGCTTGGCGGCACTGCGTGAGCTGATGCTTCGCGCAGATGCGTTGCATTATCATGCCTACGTTTGGTTACGGATCGGCGAATACCGCGTCGATATGGGATTTTTGGGAGATAAACTTTCGTTATTTATGGTCTTTTTTATTACGCTCGTCGGCGGACTGATTCATCTTTACGCAACGTCGTATATGAACAAGGACGAGGGTTACGGAAAATTTTTCGCTTACTTTCATCTCTTTACGGCTTCGATGCTTTTGTTGGTTTTGGCGGAGGGTCCTTTGATGCTCTTTGTCGGCTGGGAGGGTGTCGGGCTTTGCTCGTACCTGTTGATTAGCTTTTATTATCACGACAATGCCAACGTCGTTGCGGGAAATAAAGCGTTTATCGTCAATCGCGTCGGCGACTTGGGCTTTTTAATCGGTTTGGCGATGCTCTTTTTTTACGGCGGAACGTACGAGTTTAGCTATAAAACGCTGGCACTGCATATCGGAACGATACCGCCCGAGATTTTAACAAGCATCGCGATAGCCCTTTTTATCGGAGCGATGGGAAAATCGGCGCAAATTCCTTTGTACGTTTGGCTTCCGGACGCGATGGCGGGACCTACGCCCGTTTCGGCGTTGATTCACGCCGCAACGATGGTGACGGCGGGCGTTTATATGGTCGCTCGGTTTCATTTTCTCTACGATTTGGTGCCGCACGTGGGCATTTTTATCGCTTATATCGGCGCGTTAAGCGCGCTTTTTGCCGCGCTGATCGCCACGAAGCAAAGCGATATTAAGAAAATTTTGGCGTATTCGACGATGTCTCAACTCGGCTACATGTTCGTCTCCGTTGGACTTGGGGCATACGATAGCGCGCTTTTTCACGTCTTTACGCACGCTTTTTTTAAAGCACTTTTATTTATGGGTGCCGGAGCGGTCATCGTCGCGTTACATCATGAGCAAAATATTTTTAAAATGGGCGAAATGCGCCGCGTGATGCCGCTCACTTACGTAACGATGCTGATAGCGACCTTGGCGATTAGCGGTATTCCGCCGTTTGCGGGATTTTTCAGCAAAGACGAAATTTTGTCGGTTGCGTTTGGAAGCGGTCACTACGAACTGTGGCTGATCGGCGTCGTAACGGCGGTGTTGACGTCGTACTATATGTTTCGACTTTTCTTCCTTGTTTTTGAAGGGACGCATGCTTCACATTCGCAGGCACGCGACGTCGGTTGGGTCATGAAAGCACCCTTAGTCGCTTTAGCACTCGGTGCTACGTTTGCCGGATTTTTGGGACTCCCCGAACTGTTCGGCGGCAATCATCTCATCGGCGAATGGTTGAGGGTATGGAAACGCGAAGCGTTTCATCTTTCGCACCTTGTCGAGGGAATACTGATCGCCTTGAACGTCGGTGCCGCTTTGGCGGGCATAGCGATCGCTTATCAGAAATTTCGTTTTTACGATAAGCGCGTTGCGTACCAACCCGAAGGAATCGTGTACCGTAAATTTTACTTGGACGAACTCTACGACGTGCTTTTCGTCCGCTCGATTCGCCGCTTGAGCCGTTTTATCGCCGAAACGACCGATAAAAAGCTTGTCGATCGCGTCGTGATGGGGTTGAGTCGGGGCTTTATCGAGGCGGGGGATCGAATCGCTTGGGTACAAAATGCTTCCGTTCGGCTGTATGCTTTTATTATGATTGCGGGTATCGGCGCGGCTTCGTGTTATTTACTCGTCGTATTGAGGTAGGATATGGGCGTACTCTCTTGGATTATTTTTTTACCGATGGCGGTTGCTTTCGTACTTTTGATCCTTCCCGTAGGAGCAAAGGCAACGCGTAACGGAGCGTTTGGCGTCTCCTTGGTTATTTTTGCGTTGGCGTTTTACGTGCATGAACATTTTGCGTTAAGCGCGCAAATGCAGTTTTACGAGCAGTACGATTGGATCAAAAGCTACGGTATCACGTATCGCGTCGGAGTCGACGGATTTTCATTGATCGTTTTGATGTTGATCGCAACGTTGCTTCCGAGCGCGTATCTTTTGTTGTGGCACAACGAACGTTCGAAGAGCTATTGGATTAGTATGTTGTTTATTCAATCGGGTATTAGCGGCACGCTTTTTTCGCTCGATCTCTTTTTATTTTACTTCTTTTGGGAAGCGATGCTTCTGCCCGTTTTTATGATTATCGGACTTTTCGGCTCGGGAAATCGGGTTTTTTCGACCTTGAAGATCACCGTTTATACGATTATGGGATCGCTTTTTATGTTCGTGAGCATTCTGTACTTAGGCGTAGCGCACTACTATGAATTCGGTGCGTGGAGTTTTGCCCTTTCGGATTTGGTACGAATATCCACCTTAACGCCTATGAATCAAACATTTTTGTTTGCCGGCTTTATGATCGCGTTTGCGATTAAAATCCCGCTTTTTCCGTTTCATTCGTGGCTTTTGGAAACCTACTCGACGTCGCCGACCGGAGGCGTATTTTTACTTTCGTCGATCATGGCAAAACTGGGCGTGTATGCCTTGGTGCGTTTTACGATGCCGCTTTTTCCGGATCTTTTTGTCGCGTATGCGCGTTTTTTTATCGGTTTGGGCATTTTCGGATTGATCTATTTCGGAGTTGCGGCGATTGTGCAGGATAATATCAAAAAGATGCTCGCGTACTCTTCGGCGTCGCATTTGGGGTTGATTAGCGCGGGTGTTTTTTCGCTCAATCTTCAAGGCTTAACGGGAAGTGCTTTTCTCATCGTCGCACACGCAATTGCCACCGGAGGGCTCTTTTTGTTGGTCGGCGTGATGCAACGCCATTTGGGTATTCGCCCTTTAAGTGCTTTGGGCGGCATTGCCAAGCGCGCTCCGTGGTTTAGCGTTTACTTCGCGGTGATGCTCTTTTGTACGGTCGGTATTCCCGGAACCAACGGCTTTGTCGCGGAACTGTTGATCGTTTTGGGTATTTTTCATTACAATCCGTATTTGGGCGTTTTGGCGGCATTGACCGTTTTAGTGGCGGCAAGTTATATGTTTTGGGTTTTTCAAAAGGCGATTTTGGTGCAAAGCGGTAACGACGTTTCGCAGATGCGCGACTTGAGCTTTCACGAGATCGTCGGTCTGTTTCCTTTGGCATTCTTGATCGTTGCGATGGGCGTTTATCCCGATTTTTTCTTAGCCAAAATTACGCCGACGCTACAATACTACCTTGATACGATCTTACATGTAGGAGGCAATGCATGATTGCGTTTGGATGCGTTGCCTTGGGTGCGGTACTGTTGATGCTCTTGTCGGCAATGCCCAAAGTGCGTATGGAACACTGTTCTTTGTTTGCTTTCGTGACGCTTCTCATCGGTTTGATACTCACGCTCGCTTCGTTCGGAGAGTTGTTTACCTTTTTCCCTTTACCGAAAATTTTTCACAAAATGGTTATCGTCGATAGCTATTCGGTCTATTTCGATGCGATTATTTTAAGCGGTGCCTTGGTCACGTCTTTGATCGGTACGCACTATTTTCAGGCAAAGAGGCACTTTAAAAAAGAGTTTTTTTCACTTTTCTTGTTTTCGGTTTCGGGAATGATGCTTTTGGTGCATGCGAGCGAATTGCTCAGTGCTTTTATCGCTTTGGAGATTGCATCGCTGAGTCTGTACGTGATGATCGGCTTTCAAAAAGTCCATGACAAACGCGTGGAAGCAAGTTTTCAATACCTCGTGCTCGGCTCTTTGGCAGGCATTTTTTTCCTTTTGGGCAGTGCGTTTGTGTATGCGGGACTTGGGACGACGATCTTGGGAGAGATGGGCAACCGCTTGGATACGCTGATGGGCAAAGACGTTTCGCTCGTCACGATCGGTGCAACCTTGATTTTGGCGACGTTTTTGTTTAAAATCTCCGCTTTTCCGTTTCAAAACTGGACGATCGACGTGTATGACGGCTCTTCGCTTCCGGTGAGCGCGTTTATGGCGGCAACGTTTAAAGTGGCGATTTTCGGGTTTATTTTGCGTTTAATGCTCGTCGATTTCGATCCGATCCGCGATACGTGGGATACGCTTTTTATCGTCGTCATTATCGCGACGCTTTTGTACGGCAGTTTTTTAGCGATTATCCAAAAGAGTTTGAAGCGAATGCTCGCCGCTTCGAGCATCGTGCATACGGGCTATTTGCTGATCGCTTTCGTCTCGATCGGTTATGCGGGCGAGAGTGCCGCTTCGTCGATCATCTACTATCTCGTCGCCTATTTTCTCTCGGCAATGGGAGCGTTCGGGCTGATTTCGTACATTGCGGCGGACGAACATGTCAGGGTAACGTACGAGGATTTTAGGGGCTTTGCGCATGTGCATCCTTATATGGCGGCGATGCTAAGCGTCTTTATGCTCTCTTTGGCGGGCATTCCGAGTACCATCGGATTTGTCGGTAAATTTTACATTTTTACCGGAGCAATCGAGGCGGGTTATACCTTTCTTGCCGTATGCGGCGTCGTGGCGACGTTTGTATCGGTGTATTATTACTTTAAACTGATCGCGCTGATGTACTTCTACCCCGCGTGCGATTCGGACTGGAAAGACGTACCGAGCCTTAAGGGCATTACGCCCTTAACCATCGGTTTGATCGCCATAGCGATCATCTGGGGAGGCATCGGCAACACCTTTATCGCCTATTTCCCCGGCGTCGATTTTCTCATCGACACGGCACGACTCTCTTACATGTCGTTGTTTATCAAATAGGCTTTACATGTAAAGCCTATTTGAGCAACGCCTCGAACTCTTCGGGGAATTTTTTGAGGTAACTTTGTGCGATAAAGGCGACCGAGGGGGCGAAAACGCAGATGGTTTTGCCGTTCATCGTATCGACCGCGTCTAGGATCGTTTGGTAGTCTTCGTGGGTTCCCGCTCCGGCTAAGATTTTGGTTAAGATGCGATCGACCCAGCCCGTGCCTTCGCGACACGGGGTGCATTGACCGCACGATTCGTGGTGGTAAAACGCAAAAAGGTTTTTCATCGCTTCGGGAATGCTCACGTCCTCGTCCAGTACGATCATACCGCCCGTTCCTAAAGCCGAGCCGTGCGCTTTGAGGCATTCGTAATCGAGCGTGATCGTCTCGATCTCGTCGGCTCGTAAGATTTGCACCGAAGAGCCTCCCGGAATGATCGCTTTGAGTTTTTTATCGCCTCTAATGCCGCCGCACAATTCGTCAATGACGCGTTTCATGCTTGTTCCGTAGGGCAGCTCGTACACGCCCGGCTTTTTGACGTGTCCGCTGATGCCAAAGAGCATCGTGCCGGGGCTTTCTTCCGTACCGTAAGCGCGGTACGAGGCATATCCTTCGCGGATAATAAACGGTACGCTAGCAATAGTTTCGACGTTATTGACGACCGTAGGATTGCCGAAAAACCATTCGGGTTCTTTGCCTTTGGGTTTGAGTCTTGGGTGTCCGCGTTTGCCTTCCAAGGACTCTAAAAGAGCGGTTTTTTCGCCGCAAATATACGCGCCCGCACCTCTATGAATCGTTACATGTAAAGCATAGTTATGCCCTCCGACGCTCTCTCCCAAAAGGTTGGCGGCATATGCCTCGTCGATCGCGTGTTGCAGACGGTTCATCCAAAAAACGTATTCGCCGCGAATGTATACGTAAGCGTGGTGCGCGCCTATAGCGTAACTTGCGCAAATGATTCCCTCGATGAGCAAATGCGGATCAAACTCTAAAATTTGACGGTCTTTAAACGTCCCCGGCTCGCCTTCGTCGGCATTGACGACCAAGTAAACGGGTTTGTCGCTCTTGGGGGGAATCAACCGCCATTTTTCACCCGTCAGCGCACCGCCGCCGCCTTTGCCTCGAAGTCCGCTTTGTTCGATTTCGCGAATGACCTCGTCGGAGCTGAGGCAAAAGAGTTTTTCCAAGGCGGCATAACGGTCGTTAGCGCGTGCAACTTCGAGGGTATGGGCGTTTGGAATATCAAAATTTTTGCTGACCACTTTAGCGATCATGGCACAGTCCGTCTAAAATTTCATCGATTTTTTCGGGCGTTAGATTTTCGATATAGTCGTCGTTAAGCCGCATACAAGGTGCCGTGCCGCATGAGCCGAGACACTCGACGAGCGAGAGCGTAAATTGTCGATCGGGCGTCGTTTCGCCTACTTTGATGCCGAGTTTCGTTTGGAGATATTCTTGAATATTTTTCGAGCCGCACAGCATGCACGAAAGCGTTCGGCAAAGTTGAATGTGGTACTTACCGACGGGTTGGAGCTGAAACATCGTGTAAAAGGAAGCGACCGAATAGACTTCCATCGGCGTACGTTCTAATTTTTTAGCGATAAAACGTATCGCGTCTAGGCTAATCCACCCTTCTTGGTATTGTACCATCCACAATGCGGGTAACATTAACGATTGTTTGTCGGGATAACGCTCCAGTAATGCGTCAAATTTTTCTTCGTTTTCCCAGTTAAACCCAAAACGACTCATCGATCCAACTCTCCTGCAATAATATTCAAACTTCCTAAACTTAAAATCGCATCGGCGATCATACCGCCTTCAATGATGCTCGGATACGCCGCCATCGCATAAAAACACGGCGGTCTCACTTTGACTTTATAGGGCTTGGGGCTTCCGTCGCTGACGATAAAAAAACCAAGCTCCCCGTTGGCACCCTCGATGGCGCGGTAAGATTCGCTCGGAGGTACTTTGACGCCCTCGAAGACGAGCTTAAACTGATTCATCAAGCCTTCGATATTGCCGTAAACTTCGTGTTTGGGAGGCAAGGAAATTGAACGATCCGCAACGCACACCGCACCTTGGGGTAGGCGTTTCATCGCTTGCTCGATAATGCGCTTGCTTTGCCTGATCTCCTCAAAACGCACCATAATGCGATCGTACACGTCACCCACGCTGCCCAACGCTATATCAAAATCAAAACTTTCGTAGTGATAATAAGGTGCATTGACGCGAAGGTCGTACGCCACGCCGCAGGCTCTGAGATTTGGACCGCTGAGGCTTCGGTTGATCGCCTCTTCTTGGGAAATAATGCCTACGTTTTGCGTTCGATCGTGAAAGATTCGGTTATGTTCTATCAGTTTGAGCGTATCGCCGACCCCCGTATCGATGGCTTTTAGACAGGCATGTAAGTCCTCTTCAAATCCCTCGTACAGATCGTGGCTCATACCGCCGATGCGCATGTACGAGTTGGTTAGCCTCGCTCCCGTCAGTTTGGAAAGAAGGTCGTAAACGTTTTCTCTGGGATTGTACAGATACCAATAATTCGTTAGCGCACCCATGTCGACCAAAATCGCCGCCAAACAGACCAAATGGTCGATCATGCGCGAAAGTTCTCCGATAATGACGCGGATAAATTGAGCGCGATCAGGCAACTCAATCCCTAAAATACCCTCTACCGCATGTGCAAAAGCGATATTGTTCAAAATCGCCGAACAGTAATTCAGCCTGTCGGTATAAGGGATGATTTGGTTGTACGCGTGGTTTTCGCACGATTTCTCAAAACCGCGGTGCAAATAGCCGATTTCACTGATAGCGCATCGGATCGTTTCGGCTTCCAATGCCACAAACGTGCGAATCGTTCCGTGGCTTGCCGGATGGGCAGGTCCTAGATTGAGAAACATTAAAGCGTCGTGCGATTCGATACCTTTGCGCTTGAGCCGAGGCGTCATCTCGTCCATCAAATCGTCGCTTCGATGACAAAGTTGCCCTTGCGTAATGGGATAGTCTTTGCGTAATGGGTGTCCGATAAACTCTTTGTGGTTCAAAATACGTTTTAAATTAGGGTGATTTTTAAAATGAATGCCGTATTGATCCCAGATTTCGCGTTCCGCCCAATTGGCACTTTTAAATAAAGAAGCGATGCTATCGACTGCCAAGCTTTCGTCCACGTCGATTTTAAGCGTTATCAGGTTGGAAAAAAGACGATCACGCAAAAGATAGACGATCGCAAAACGTCGTAACGAGGAGGGTTGATGCAAATAATCGATTGCCGTCATATCGACTAAAAACGTGTAACCGTCGTTTTGATACAGTACATGTAAAGCTTGGAGGATTAAAGAAGCATCGAGTTTGTACGCACCGTGCGCATCGATCGAAAGCTCCTTTTCAAAGCGTTCAAGAAAGGCTTTAGGCATCAAGGCGTCCTTTAAAAACGCGTTTGGCGCGATCATCGAGCAAACGTTCGTCGGCTTGAATCTTCTGAATCGCCAAAAGCGCGTCTAAAAAAGCTTCGGGACGCGGCGGGCATCCGGCAACGTACACGTCGACGGGAATGATTGCGTCGATGCCTTGAAGGGTCGTGTAGTTGTCGTAAAAGCCGCCGCTACAGGCGCATGCTCCGGCACTGATCACCCATTTGGGTTCGCACATTTGATCGTAGATTTTTTTTAAAATCGGTGCTTGCTTGTAGCTAATCGTTCCCGCGACGATGAGCAAATCGGCTTGACGCGGCGAAAAACGCACGACTTCCGCGCCGAAACGAGAGATATCGTATTTGCTGCTTGCGACGCTCATAAATTCGATCGCACAACACGCCGTTCCGAAAACATACGGCCACATCGAAGATTCTCTCGCCCATGAAAGTGCGCTTTCGAGCGTAGACGTAATGACGCTATCGCCGAAAATCGCTTCGGCACCTACTGCCATGAGAGTGCCTTTATTTGATACACGTACCATAGTCCCGCCGCTAAGAGCACGATAAACGTTAGCATTTCAAAGAGTCCTAGAAAACCGAGTTCTCTTAGGTTGAGTGCCCACGGAAACATAAAAATAATTTCGACGTCGAAAAGGACGAATAAAATAGCGATCAGGTAAAATTTGGCACTCATACGTCCCTCACTCGTCCCAATCGGAGAACTGATGCCGCTTTCGTAAAGCATATGTTTGTTTTTCGTTTCGCTTCGAGGGCCTAAACGTGCCGAAGCTAAAAAAAGCAGAGGAAGAAAAAGCGTTAAAAAAGCGACGATACACGACGCTAAAAAAAGGTTTTCAGACATGAATCGCATCTCCTCTAAGGTCTAAAATCATCATAACGAAAGAAATGTAAAAGAGACGTAAAAAAAGAAAATCAA
>Ga0114938_1000882_pt1 | contig 21790 bp, 16 predicted proteins | sample AshMeaBigSpring_FD_88675 | JGI IMG/M metagenome (GOLD analysis project Ga0114938, IMG submission 88675) | Groundwater microbial communities from Big Spring, Nevada to study Microbial Dark Matter (Phase II) - Ash Meadows Big Spring | ecosystem: Environmental > Aquatic > Deep subsurface >...
CTCGCCTGATCACGGTGCCAGTCTACCCTGAAGAGGAAGACTCGACCTGCTGGCCGCAAGTCTGGGATCCACAAACCGGCGAATCCCTGCTCACCATCCCCCATCATTCCCGAGCCGTTGCCTGGTCGCCGGATGGCAAGCGCATCCTCTGCACGCGCACCGTCGGAAAAAGCGTCGACATCTTCGTCATCACCCTGCGCTGAACGCGGTCCGGGCGGGCTTCGGGCGGGGTCTCATCGGCCACGCGGTTGATTTCATGCGCTTGCCGCCCTGTATGATGTATATAAGCATCCAGACAGGGGCGGTCCATGAAGCCGAAGAAGCCTGCAAGAGGCGCGCGCAAGGCGCCCGCGAGACCGGCCAGGCCGATGGCAAGGCCGGCGCCCAAGCCTGCGCCGAAATCGGCGCTGGCAAGCGCCGCGAGAGTGACGGTTCCGGACGCGCAGCTCCCCCGCGGCCGCGGCCGGCAGCGCGAGGCGATAGGCGCCGAGACGCGCGCGTTCCCGCGCATGAAGCCGACGGCCGTGCCGCGCAGCGGATGGATACGCACGATCCGCGATGCGCTCGGCATCTCGCAGTCGCAGATCGCCGCGCGGGTCGGCGTCTCGCGCGCGACGGTGCAGCAGTGGGAGCGGGCGGAGGCGCGCCGGCGCATCACGGTGCACAGCCTCGACCAGGTCGCGCATGCGATGGGGTGCACGGTCGCGCTCGCGATCGTGCCGAAGGTGGGCACGCTCGACGACGTGCGCCGGCGCCAGGCGCGCGCCAAGGCGATCGCGATCGTGCGCAAGGAAGACGCGCTGCCCGACGACCCGGATGCGGTCACCGACCTGACGGCCGCCCAGCGGCGTCGCGTGGACCGGATCGTCGCGCGCCTGCTGCGCGGCAGCCCGCGCCGCCTCTGGAAGCAACTCAAATAGGGGACGCACCCCTATTTCTGAAATAGGGGTGCGTCCCCTATTAACCGATGACGCCGTCGACGCGCAGGCGCTGAAGCTCTTGGGCGGTGACGCCGAGCTCCTTCGCGAGCACGAGGTCGGTGTGCTGGCCGAGGAGCGGCGGCGGGTCGCGGTACTTCAGGGCGGTGCGCGAGAAGAGGGCGGGGTGGCGCACCTGCGGCAGCTGGCCGCCCGCGGCGTGCGGCAGGTCGAAGCGCATCTTGCGGTGCTTCACCTGGGGGTCGGCGAACACCTGGCCGAGGTCATTGATGGGCCCGCAGGGGACATTCGCCCTGGTGAGCGCCTTTAGCCAGGCCGAAGTCGTCTTCTGGCGGCATAGCCGGTCGATCTGCGGAATGAGCAGGGCCCGGTTCTCGACGCGGGCGGCATTGGTCGCAAAGCGCCCGTCCCTGGCGAGGCTCGCCCGGCCCGCCGTCGAGCAGAAGTCCGCGAACTGCCGGTCGTTGCCGACCGCCAGCATCAAATAGCCGTCCTTGGTCGCAAATGCTTGATATGGAACGATATTCGGGTGGGCCGTGCCACGCCGGGCCGGGGGCTGGCCGGTGACCAGGTAATTCAGGGCCTGATTCGCGAGCGCCGCCACCTGGGCATCAAGCAGCGCCAGGTCGATGAACTGCCCGCGGCCCGACAGCTCGCGTTCGTAGAGTGCCGCCTCTATCGCGTTCACGGCATACAGGCCGGTGATGAGGTCGGATACCGCGACTCCCACCTTGATCGGACCGGCCCCCGGCTCGCCCTCCGGCACGCCGGTCACGCTCATGAGGCCGGACATGGCCTGGATCATCGCGTCGTAGCCCGGCTCGTCGCGGCGCGGGCCGTCCTGGCCGAAGGCCGAGATCGAGCAGTACACCAGCCGCGGATTCAGCCGGTGCAGCGATTCCCGGCCGAGGCTGTATTTCGCGAGCGTGCCGACCTTGAAGTTCTCGATCAACACGTCCGCGCGCATCGCGAGCGAGCGCAGCAGCTGCTGGCCCGCGGGTTTCGTGAAATCCACCGCCACCGAGCGCTTGCCGCGGTTCGCGCTTGCGTAATACGCGGCCTCGCCGGTGTCCGCGCCCTTCGCGTCGCGCACCCACGGCGGGCCCCAGTGGCGCGTGTCGTCGCCGGCGCCCGGCTTCTCGATCTTCCATACCGTCGCGCCGAAGTCCGCGAGGCATTGCGTCGCCCAGGGACCCGCGAGGATACGGCTGAGGTCGAGAACCTTGACGTTGTGGAGCGGGCCCATCCGCCAAGTCTAAAAGGGGACGCACCCCCATTTCCCGGAAATAGGGGTGCGTCCCCTATTTCAGGGTCGCAAGGTAGGCGGCAGCCGCCTCGAGGCTGACGACCTCCGCGTACTTCGCCTGCAGGTCGAAGAGATTCGCCTCGTGCGGCGCGGGGTGGCGGTCGCCGACGGCGTCACGCACGACGAGCGGCACGAAGCCGTGCTGGCAGGCGTCCACCGCCGTCGCGCGGATGCAGCCGGAGGTCGAGACGCCCGCGATCAGCACGGTGTCCACGCAGAGCGCCTTCAGCTGCGATGCGAGCGGCGTCCCGAAGAACGCGCTCGCGTACTGCTTCGTGATCACGGTCTCGCCCGATCGCGGCTCGAGTCCTTCCGCGAACGCGGTGAGCTCCGGATTCCTGCCGCGCTCGAAGCAGGAGAGCACGGGGAGCTTCCTGAAGAACACGCCGCCGTCCGCGCCGCCGGGCTCGTACGACACGTTGGTGTGGAAAACCGGGATGCCCGCCTGCCGCGCAAGCCCGAGAAGTCTCTGCGCGCCCGCGCGCGCGTCCTCGACGCCGGCGTATAGCGGCGAGCCCGGCACCAGGTATGCGCGGACGAAATCGACGATCAGGAGCGCCGGCCGGCGCCCGGGCTCGAGCGGCCGGCTCGTTGGCGCGCGCGAGATGCCCTCGGTCATTGGACGGGCGTCAGCGGTTGAGCGCGCCGCGCGCCGCATGGACGTGCGAGAGCATCACGGACGCAGCCCATTCAGGGTCCCGCGCCTCGAGCGCGCGCACGATCTCGAGGTGATGCTGGGCGCTGCGCTGCAGGTCTTCCGGTGTGTACTTCTGGAAGGTGCGCATCATGAGCGGCGCCTCGATCAGCGCGGCGAGCGCGCGGGCGAGGCGGTTGCTCGCGGCCGCCTCCTGCAGGCGGCGGTGGAACTGGCTGTTGAGGTCCGCGATGCGCTCGAGATGCCCTGCGCGGCGCTCGACGGACTCGCGATACTGCGCCTCCGCGAGGCGCTTGAGCTCGGCGATCTGCTCGGACGAGGCGCGCATGGTCGCGCGCCGCGCGCCGTAGGATTCGAGCATCGCGCGCAGGTCGAATACCTCGTCGGAATCGGCCTCGTTCCAGGTCGTGACGACAGCGCCGAGGTTCGGCGTGAAGTCCACCAGGCCCTCGGCGTCGAGGCGGCGCAGCGCCTCGCGCACCGGCGTGCGGCTGACGCCGACCGCGGTCGCGATCTCCTGCTCGGTGAGGCGCGCGCCCGCGAGATAGCGGCCGGCGATGATGCCGGATCGCACCGCTTCGTAGGCCCGGTCCACGGCGCGCACGGATGTTCCCACGGGGCGCATTGTACGCATCAGGCGCGCCGGCGCGCCGCCTCGGCGGGCTTCCGGCGCGCCGTGCGCGCCTGGAACCTGGGTGGCTCGGGCGGCTCGAGCCCGGTCTCGGCCCTGCAGCGCGACTTGAGTTCCGCGATGTCCTGGAACCCGCGGTCGAAGAGCGCCGCCGCGCCGCGCGTCGCCGCCATCCCGGCGCGCAATGCCTTTGTCGCGGCGGCGTCCACGCGCCCGCCCTTGATGACGACGCCGTAGCGGCGCGCGCCCTCGACGCTGACCAGCCCGGCCTCCACGTCGAACAGCACCTTCTCCGGCTCGCGCTCGAGCGGGTCGCCGCAGCCGCCGCCGCCCCAGGTCTCGTACAGCAGCAGGTCGCCCGGCTCGACCTTCACGCGGTCGGTCTTCGACGGCAGCAGGGTTTCGCCGCCGTCGGCGCGCTGCAGGACCTTGCGGCTGCGCGATCCGGGCAGGCCGCCGTTGACGCCCCAGGGATAGGTGAGCCAGCGGTCGTCGTGGATCGAGATCTCGCCGGGCTCGAGGATGCGGTAACCGATGCGGATGCCGTTGCCGCCGCGGAATTTCCCGGGCCCGCCGGAGTCCGTGATCGTCTCGTAGGTGTCGATGCGCAGCGGAAAGTAGCTCTCCAGGAACTCGTTCGGCACGTTCGTGAACGATGGCCACAGCGAATGCCCGTCCGGACCGTCGCCGAAGGGCTTGCCGGGGATGCCGCCGAAGCCGATCTGGTAGAGCTGGTACCACTCGCCCCGGGCGTCGTAGCCCGAATACATGAAGTGCGGGCTGTCCGAGAAGCCGGCCGCGCACATGAAGGCGGGGTTGCCCTGGCCGAGCAGCCCTCCGAGCACGTCGAAGATGCGTCCGAGCGCGTGCGTGCGGCAGGAGAGCGCGGCGGGCTTCAGCGGCTTCAGCAGCGTCCCCTCCGGGATGCGCACGTCCATGAGGTCGTAGAAGCCGTCGTTGAACAGGATCTGCGGGTCGAACACCATGATCATGTAGACGCCCGCGAACATCTTGAACATCTCCTCGTTCAGCAGGAAGTTGATCGAGGAGACGGACTGCGGGTCGGTGCCTGCGAAGTCGAAGATGCACTTGTCCCCCTCGCGCCACATCGTGCAGGCGATCTTGTAGGGACCCATGCTCATGCCGTCGTCGCAGACGTAGTCCTCGAAGTGCTGCTTCGTCTCGGGCACCGTGCGGCGGATCAGCTCGCGCATGGCGCGCTTGTTGCGCTCCAGCATCTCGGCCATCGCGGAATAGAACACGTCGTCGCCGAAGCGGCGCGAGAGATCCACGCAGCGTATCGCGGCGGTGCGCAGCGCCGCCACGATCGCGTGGAAGTCCGAGTAGTTCCAGGTCGGCAGCCGGCAGTTGTGCAGGATGATGTTCAGCACGTCGTCCTGCAGCTGGCCGCCGCGGATGATCTTCACCGGCGGCACCGCGACGCCCTCCTCGTAGAAGGTGCGCGCGTCGGTCGGCAGCGAGCCCGGCACCTTGCCGCCGACGTCGGTCATGTGCCCGAACATCGCGGCCCAGGCGATCACGCGCCCGTCCTTGTACACGGGCATCAGCAGCAGCCAGTCGTTGATGTGGCTGATCGCGCCGTTGCAGGAGTAGGGATCGTTGGTGAGGAACACGTCGCCTTCCTCGACCGTGCCGTCGTAGCCCCGCAGGAAGCCGTGGATGAAGGAGCCGAACTGCCCGACCACCATCTTGCCTTCGAGGTTGGCGATCAGCGGGAACTCGTCGTGCTGCTCGCGGATGCCGGGCGACATGGCGGTGCGGAACAGCACCGTGTCCATCTCGAAGCGCGCGTTCCGGAGCGCGCTCTCGATGATGTCAATGGTGACCGTGTCCACCTTCACCTTGCGGAAGGGCTTGCGGTTCTTCTGGATGATCTTCGCCGTCATGGCGCGCTCCTCGCGAGGCCCTTGTGCCCGTCGGGATAGATGAGGATGTTGCCGAGCCGGTCCACGAGCCCCGTGTGCTTCGGCAGCACGACGGTGGTCGAGTCCATCTCGATCACGATCGCGGGACCATTGATGCGGTTGCCGGCCTTGAGTTTCGCGCGATCGTAGACGGTCGCGGAGGCCTTCTTGCGGTCGATCGTGACCGGCTGGCGGGCAATGGCCGCCGCCTTCGGGTCGCGCGAGCCCCTGGCGATGGCGGGACGCTTGACCTTGATGCCGCGGCCCTGCACGACGGCGCGCAGCGCGACGAATTCGTGCTCGAGCGGCAGCGCAAATGTAAAAAGACGCTGGTGCTCGGCGTCAAAGGGCTCCGAGATCGCCTTGAGCCCGCGCTTCTTCAGGTCCTTCATGTCGACGTCGACCGTGAGGCGCAGCCCCTGGCCGTGGTAGCGCACGTCCACCTGCCAGCTGCGCTTCATCTCGGCGGCGGGCACCTTCTCGCGCTCGAGCGCAGCGGCCGCCGCGTCCGAGAGCTCCGACAGGATGCGGCCGATCTCGCCGGCATCGGTCTCGGAGAACTTGCGGATGAAGGTGCGCGAGGACTCGTCGCGCAGCGCCGTGGTCGCGTCGCCGAGCGCGCACAGCACGCCCGGGCCCGGCGGGATGATCGAGGGCCAGGAGCCGAGCAGGCGCGAGAGCGCGTTCGCGTGCAAGGGGCCGGCGCCGCCGAAGGCGATCAGCGCGTAGTCACGCGGGTCGTGGCCCTGCTCGACGGAGACCAGGCGCAGCGCCCCCACCATGTTCTCGTTGACGATGTCGTAGATGCCCTGGGCGGCGTCCTCCACCGACTTGCCGAGCGCCTGCGCGATCCCGCCGACCGCGCCGGCCGCGAGGTCGCGCTTGAGCTCGAGGTCGCCGCCGAGGCGCTGCATCGGTGGCAGGTAGCCGAGCACCACGTTCGCGTCCGTCACCGTCGGCTCCGTGCCGCCACGGCCGTAGGCCGCGGGTCCGGGATCGGCGCCCGCGGACTGCGGGCCGACGCGCAGCGCCTTCGTGAGCTCCGGCACGTGCGCGATCGAGCCGCCGCCGGCGCCGATCGAGCGGATGTCGATCGACGACGCACGCACCGTGACGTCACCGACCGTCGTCTCGCGCCGGAGGCGCGGCACGCCGTCCATGATGAGCGCGACATCGGTGGAGGTTCCGCCGACGTCCACCGTGAGCAGGTTCGGGAATCCCGCCTGCAGCGCGACCCACAGTGCGCCGGTGACGCCGCCCGCCGGGCCGGACATCAGCAGGTTCACCGGGTACTCCTCGGCGCTGGCCGCGGAGGCGAGGCCGCCGTCCGAGCGCAGGATGTGCAGCTTCACGCGCCCGGCGCGCGAGCCGAGCTTCTGCTGCAGGTTGTGCACGTACTTCTGCACGACCGGGCGCACGTAGGAATTGGCGACCGTCGTCACCGTGCGCTCGTACTCCTGCATTTCCGGTACCACCTCGGAGGAGAGCGACACGGGCACACCGGGCAGCACCGCGGAGGCGATCTCGCGGATGCGCTTCTCGTGCGCGTCGTTCGCGAAGGCGTTGATGAGCGAGACCGTGAGCGCCTCGATCTTCGCGTGGCGCAGCTTCGAGAGTGCGTCGCGCAGCGACGCCTCCTCGAGCGCCCGCACGACCCGGCCGCGCGCATCCACGCGCTCGTCGGCCTCGATCGTGAGCGCGAGCGGCGCCATCGGCAGCGACTTGTTGTAGATCACCCAGCCGCCGAGGCCGCCCGGCACGAAGGAGCGCGCGATCTGCAGCACCTGGCGGTAGCCCTTCGTCGTCACGAGCCCGACTTTCGCGCCCGAGCTCGTGAGCACCGTGTTGGTCGCGACGGTCGTGCCGTGCATCACGTGGTCGATCACGGAGGCACCGATGCCGGCCTGCCGGCAGATACGGTCGAGGCCCGCCAGCACGCCGACCGACTGGTCCTTCGGCGTGCTCGGCACCTTGGCGCTCCAGGTGCGCCCGCTCTTCTCGTCCACCAGCAGGAGGTCGGTGAAGGTGCCGCCGACGTCGATGCCGAGTCTGTAGCTCACGTCATCTCCTTCGCCGCCGGGAAGGTCCCGGCCTTCGTCAACATTCCCGGCACCGGCCGGCCCATGCATTCCTGCAGCCAGCGTGCCGTTGCAATCGTGCGCGCGAGGTCCATGCCGGTCTGCACGCCCATGCGCGAGAGCATGTACAGCAGGTCCTCGGTCGGGATGTTACCCGTCGCCGCCGGCGCGAACGGACAGCCGCCGATGCCGCCGATGCTGGCGTCGAGCGTCTCCACTCCGGCTTCGACCGCCGCGTACGCGTTGGCGAGCCCGGTGTTGCGCGTGTTGTGGAAATGGCAGCGCAGTCGCATGCCGGGCAGCGCCTCGCGCAGCCGCCCAACGAGGTCCGTCACCTGCGCGGGCACGCCCGCGCCGATCGAGTCCGCGATCGCGATCTCGACCGGATCGCCCGCGGCGCACTCGCGGGCGATCGCGACGACCTTGTCGGGTGCGACCTCGCCTTCGAACGGGCAGCCGAAGGAGGCGGAGATCGTCAGCTGCGCACGGATGCCGGCGTCCTTCGCCACGCGCGCCATAGCGAGCCAGACATCGATCGACTCGCGCGTCGTCGCACCCTGGTTGCGCAGGTTGAAGGTGTCGCTCGCGACCACGACCATGCCGATCTCGTCGCAGCCGGCGGCGAGCGCGCGGTCGAGGCCGCGCCGGTTGAGCACGAGGCCGATGTAGCCGACGCCCGCGTGGCGCGGCAGCGAGCGCAGGAGCTCGTCCGCGTCCGCCATCTGCGGCACGCGTTTCGGGTTCACGAAGCTCGCGACTTCGATGCGCTTCGCGCCCGCCCCGACGATGCGTTCGATGAACTCGCGCTTGATGGCCGTGGGCAGCACGCCGGGCTCGTTCTGCAGTCCGTCGCGCGGCCCGACCTCGACGATTTCGACCTGGCGGGATGGCCTGATCACGGCTGAATTGTATACACTAAGCCGCGCCAATCCTAGATTCAGGCCAGCCGCTGGCCGGGAATGGCGACGGATTGTATACAGAATCGATGGCAACGACGCCCGCCGCGACCGGCCCACTGAAAGACCTCCGGGTGCTCGAGCTCGGCACGCTGCTGGCCGGCCCGTTCTGCGGCCAGCTGCTCGGCGACATGGGCGCGGAGGTCATCAAGATCGAGCCGCCGGGCCAGGGCGACCCGATGCGCGTGTGGGGGCGCCAGGCCGCGGGCGAGCCCTCGCTGTGGTGGCCGGTCATCGCGCGCAACAAGAAGGCGATCACGCTCGACCTGCGCCAGGCGGAAGGCCAACGGCTCCTGAAGGAGCTGGTCGCGAAAGCGGATTTCCTGCTCGAGAACTTCCGTCCTGGCACGCTCGAGAAGTGGGGACTCGGCTGGGAGCAGCTGCGCGCCGTCAACCCGCGGCTCGTGATGATCCGCGTCTCGGGCTACGGGCAGACGGGCCCCTACGCGCACCGCGCGGGCTTCGGCGCGATCGGCGAGGCGATGGGCGGGCTGCGCTACGTGGTCGGCGACCCGTCCACGCCGCCCTCGCGCATGGGCATCTCGATCGGCGACGCGCTCGCCGCCACCTTCGCCTGCGTCGGCGGGCTCGCGGCGCTGCATCACCGCGAGCGCACCGGCGAGGGCCAGGTCGTGGACTCCGCGATCTACGAGGCGGTGCTCGCGATGATGGAGTCGCTGATCACCGAGTACGACAGGACCGGCTACATCCGCGAGCGCACCGGTGCGATCCTGCCGAATGTCGCGCCCTCGAACGTCTACCCGACCAGCGACGGCATGGTGCTGATCGCCGCCAACCAGGACACGGTGTTCAGGCGCCTGTGCGAGGCGATGGGTGAGCCCGCGCTCGCGACCGACGCGCGCTACCTCACGCACCAGGCGCGCGGCGCGCGCCAGCAGGAGCTCGACGAGCTGATCGCACGCTGGACCGCGGGGCTCACCACGCGCCGCGTGCTCGAGCTGATGGATACGCATGGCGTGCCGGCGGGGCAGATCTACCGCGCGCCGGAGATGCTGGAGGACCCGCACTTCGCCGCGCGCGAGGCGATCATCAGCGTGATGCACCCGCAGTTCGGGAAGCTGCGCATGCAGAACGCGGCGCCGAAATTCTCCGCGACGCCCGCGGGCGTGCGCGCTCCGTCGCCGGCGCTCGGCGAGCACAACGACGAGGTGTATCTCGGGCTGCTCGGCCTCGGGCGCGCCCGCTACGACGCGCTCAGGGCCGCAAAGGTCATTTGAACCGGTAGCTCAGGTCGAGCCCGTAGCTGCGGCCCGGCGAGTCGTGGATGAACGCGCCGCCGAACTCCGGCGCCACGATCACCTCCTGCAGGTATTCCTTGTCGGCGAGGTTGCGGCCCCAGGCGGTCGCGCTCCACTGTCCGCCGCGCAGCGTCAGGCGCGCGTTGAACACCTCGTAGGGATCGCGCTTCTGCCGCGAGTAATTGCCCTGGCCGAAGCCGAATGCCGTCGGCAGGTTCGGCACCGTCTCGGTCTGCACCGGGTGGAACCAGGTCTCGCCGACGAAGGTGCCGTCCACGCGCGCGACCAGCTCGAGGCCCGAGCCGCCCATCGGCGTCGTGAATTCCACGCCGGCGTTGCCGGTGTATTCCGGCGAGTAGGGCAGATTGTTGCCGGCCGTGTATGGGCGCCCGTCGTAGCGGTCGATCTCGCCGTCCGTGAAGCCGATGCCGCCGAACACGGAGAAGTAGTCGTTCGCGCGCCAGCGGAAATCGAGCTCGGCGCCCTGGATCGTGACCTCGTCGAGGTTGGTCACCACGCGCAGCAGGCCGAAGGGACCGGCGAAGAAATTGAAGAACTGCATGTCCTCGACGTCGGTGCGGTAGATCGCGCCGTTGATCGCGAGCGTGCGGTCCAGCAGGTTCGCCTTGAAGCCGATCTCGGCCGCTTTCGAGACTTCCTTGCGGTAGTCGTCGTTGACGTCGGTGAGGTTTCGCGTCGAGGTCGGGGTGCACGCGGGCAGGCCGAGCGGCAGGCTGAAGCCGAGGCCGGTGTCGAACAGCGTGCTCGGGCCGAGGCAGAGGCCGCCGTAGAACACGTTGACCGTTGCCTGGCTGCCGGAGGAGTTGAAGCCGCCGCTCCGGAAGCCATAGCCGTAGGAGGCGTACCACGCGAGCTGGTCCGACGCCTTCCAGTTCAGCGACACTTTCGGCTGGAACTGGTCGTAGGTCTTGGAGCGGCTCGGGATGCCGGAGGTCGCGAACGCCGGATTCACGGTGTACGCGGGGTTGATGTATGGCGTCGGCCCGTAGATCGCCGCGAACAGCGGCGTCTGCGCGAGCGCGTTGGCGCCGGTGGGGACGTTGTTGTCCACCTCGCGCTTCTCCGAGTCGTAGCGCAGCGCGAGCGCGAGCTCGACGCCCTCGCGGAGGTCGTAGGCGATCTGGCCGAAGCCCGCATACACCTTGCTGTCGAAGGTGTCGTCATAGAGCAGGTCCGTCGGGTTCGGGCCGCTCGCCGGCACGAAGCCCTGCGTCAGGAAGTTCTGCGTCAGCGACGCGCCCGTCTGGTCCGAACCCTGCGACACGATCACATGGCGCTCGATGTCGGCGAAGTAGAGGCCGGCGACCCAGCGCAGCCGCTGGTCGCCCGGCGATGTGAGGCGCAGCTCGAGGCTCATGTCCTCCTGGTCGCGCTGCTGGTACTGGTAGCCGCCGCAGGTGGTCGGGCCGTACGGGGGCTGGAAGGAGGAGTTGTAGGGCTGCGGCGACAGGATGACCGGCGCATCGCCCAGGATCGTCCCGCCGTAATTGAACGGCGGCGGCAGCGGAGTGTCCGCGAACCGCGCCGGGAAGGACGCATTGCAGGACGGCGTGAGCGCGTAGAGGTAGAACGCGTCGCTTGCGCCGTCGGTCAGGAAGAAGTTGTCCTGGTCGTTGTACGCCAGCACGCCGGTCAGCGTGCCGACGCCGAGATCCCAGTCGCCCTTGACCGAGAAATTGAGGTTGTCCTGCTCGTTCTGCGGAATGATGTTGTTCGTGTAGAAGAAGCTGTGGTCGTTCGGGTCCTCGTCGAAGGGCGGGGCGCCGAAGATGGCCGCCGCCTCGAAGAAGGACACCGCCGCGTTGAAGTTGATGGCGCCGGACTCGACGGTCGAGACCTTCGCCTTGACGTCGAAGCTGCCGCCCGCGGCGTCGAAGGTCAGGCGCCCGATCGCGCCGGACTCCTCGAAGTAGTCCACGCAGTCGTCGCAGTCGAGCAGGGTGTTGCTCCACTGGCCGTCGGTGCTCCTGGTATAGAGCGAGAGGCTGCCCTTCGCGGTGTCGCCGATCGGGCCGCCGAAATAGAGGTTCCCCTTGTAGCTGTTGTCGCTGCCGTAGCCGGCGCCGACCTCGAATTCGCCGGTGTCGCCGGGCTTCCGCGTCGTGATGATCATGGCGCCCGCGAGCGCGTTGCGTCCGTAGAGCGCGCCCTGCGGGCCCTTCAGCACCTCGATCTGCGTGACGCTGTTGAGCTCCTGGTTGAGCGCGTTGGGGTTGGTCTGCAGCACGCCGTCGACCACCAGCGCGAAGTTCGTCTCCGCGTCGCGGCCCGTGTTGATGCCGCGGATCACCACCTGCAGGTCGCCGGCCTCCGCCGTCTGCACCTGCGCGACGCCCGGCGTCAGCGCGATGAAGTCCGAGGGACGGTCGATGCCCGCGGACCTGATTTCGGCGTCGGTGAACGCCTGCACCGTGACGGGGACGTCCTCGATCTTCTCCGCGCGCTGGCGCGCGGTGACCACGACCTCCGGCAGTTGCTGCTCGGCCTGCGGTTCGGCAGCGGCATTGGCGGCGGCCAGGACGCCGGCAATCGCAGCGGCCAGGACGGTCGGTCGGCGGATAAGGTGATGCATGGCTCCCCTCGCAGGCGGTTGGGCGGCAGGCCCTGTCGTTGTATACAAAACGGGCCTCTGGATCATACTCTTTGCCAGAAGCGAGCCGCAATACAGGGGTCTACTCTGCACATGGTATACAGAAAACCGCATATAGGGGACGCATCCCTATTTCCGGGGAAATCGGGACGCGTCCCCCTTTTCGACGGAAATAGGGATGCGTCCCCTATTCGGTAGGCTGCCGACATGACCGCCTTGTCCCTGTTCGAGAAGATCTGGCGCGCCCACGAGGTGGTCCCCGAGACCGCCGAGGCCCCCGCGATCCTCTACGTGGACCTGCACCTGACCCACGAGGTCACCTCGCCGCAGGCCTTCGCGCTCCTGGCCGCCCGGGGGGTGCGCCTGCGCCGACCCGGGCGCACGCTCGCGACGCTCGACCACGCCACGCCCACCGAGTCGCGGCAGGTCTTCGGCGGCATGCCGATCCGCATGGAATCCGCCGCCAGGCAGATCGCGGCGCTCGAGCAGAACGCGGCCGCCTCCGGCATCGAACTCTTCGGCCTGCGCGACGCGCGGCGCGGCATCGTGCACGTGATCGGCCCCGAACTCGGCCTCACCCAGCCCGGGATGACGATCGTCTGCGGCGACAGCCACACGAGCACGCACGGCGCCTTCGGCACGCTCGCCTTCGGCATCGGCTCGACCGAGGTCGCGCACGTGTTCGCGACCCAATGCCTGCTGCAGCGAAAGCCGAAGACGCTCGCGGTCGACATCGCGGGGCGGCTGCCTGCGGGGACGAGCGCGAAGGATCTCGTGCTCGCGCTGATCGGGAAGATCGGCGTCGCCGGCGGCGCCGGGCAGGCGATCGAGTACCGCGGACCCGCGATCCGCGCGCTGTCGATGGAAGAGCGCATGACCGTCTGCAACATGTCGATCGAGGCGGGCGCGCGCGCCGGCATGATCGCGCCCGACGAGACGACATTCGAGTACCTGCGCGGCAGGCCGCGCGCGCCGCAGGGCGCCGCCTGGAAACGCGCGCTCGCGCGGTGGCAGGAGCTGCCCGGTGATCCGGGCTGCGCCTTCGACCGTGGGATCGCCTTCGATGCCGCGACGGTCGAGCCGATGATCAGCTACGGCACGAATCCCGGCATGGTGATCCCGGTGAACGGGCGCCTGCCCGCCGCCGGGGACGACTCCTTTCACAAGGCGCTTCGTTACATGGGCTTCGAGCCCGGCGAGGCGATCGCCGGCAAGCCCGTGGACCTCGTGTTCCTCGGCAGCTGCACCAACGCCCGGCTCTCGGACCTGCGCGCCGCGGCCGCGATGCTGAGGGGCCGGCGCATCGCCGAACGCGTGCGGATGCTGGTCGTGCCGGGCTCGCAGCAGGTGAAGCGGGCGGCGGAGGCGGAAGGCCTGCATCACGTGTTCACCGAGGCCGGCGCCGAATGGCGCGAGTCCGGCTGCTCCATGTGCGTCGGCATCAACGGCGACACCGCCGGTCCCGGCCGTTACGTCGTGAGCACCAGCAACCGCAATTTCGAGGGCCGGCAGGGACAGGGAGCGAGGACGCTGCTCGCGAGCCCCGCGACCGCGGCGGCTGCCGCCGTCACCGGGCGCGTCACCGATCCGCGCGAGTTCGCGGCATGAGCGCGCCCGGTCCCGCGGCCGGCCAGGGTGCGCGCGGCGCGCGGGTGATCCGCTCGCGCACGGCGGTGCTGCCCGTCGCGGACGTGGACACCGACCAGATCGTGCCCGCGCGATTCCTGACGACGACCTCGCGCGAGGGCCTTGGCCGCGCGCTCTTCGCCGACTGGCGCTACGACGCGGCGGGGGCGCCGCGGCCGGACTTCTTCCTGAACCGGCCGGAAGCGGCGGGCTGCGGCATCCTGGTCGCCGGGCCCAACTTCGGCTGCGGCTCCTCGCGCGAGCACGCGGCCTGGGCGCTGCTCGATGCCGGCATCCGCGCCGTCATCAGCACCTCGATCGCCGACATCTTTTTCAGCAATGCACTCAAGAACGGGCTCGTGCCGGTGCGCGCGGATGCCGCGACCTGCGAGTGGCTGCTCGCCCACGGCGGGGCCGAGGTGGAGGTGGACGTGGCGCAAGGCGTCATCCGCCTGCCCGACGGCCGGGAATCCGGCTTCGTGCTCGACCCCTTCGCGCGTCACTGCCTGGTGCAGGGGGTGGACGAGTTCGGCTACCTGCTGTCGCGGTTGCCCGACATCGAGACCTGGGAAAATACCCGGCCCGAGTGAACGATTCCGGCAGCGGCCTTCTAAAGGAGCAGGCGCCGCTTCGGGACTGCGAAAATGGCGCCCGTCCCCTTTCCAAGATCAGGGAAATAACCGATAAGTAAGCCCATGAACCGAAAATCCCTCTACGCCATGGTCGCGCTGGCGCCCTTTCTCTGTGCGGCAACCGTCATCCAGGGCAACCTGTATGGCCGATTCAACGACGGCACCTACGTCGCCCCGGGCAAGCTGTTCACCGTGACCTCGCCATTCCCGGAGGAGCCGATCGTGTCGGACGGCCGCGAACCCAAGGACTACAACGCCGGTGCCGTTTCGTTCATCGACCAGATGGGACGCCTGAACGGCATCCTCTACATGGAGAACGACGGCTACCCGGTCCCGGCGGGCCAGGATGCGGAGGCCGCGAAGACCCTCGGCAGCTGGCTGCGCGACCGGGGATTCGCGAGCTTCTTCAAGAGGAGCCTGCCGGGCTCGAAGATCCTGCGCGACGAGGCCGGGCAGATCGCCGGCAAGCCGGCGTGGATCGCGGTCGCGCACCTGCCGAAAGGATCGCCGCTCGGCTACAGCACCAGGGACAGCTACGACGTCAAGCGCAACGACTCCTGGCGCGGCATGGCCGTCGTCGAGCACGGCAGGCACATCTACTTGTTGCACACGGAGCTGCGAATCGAGAAGCTTGCGGGTCCGGACTGGAGTTTCGACGCGAATGCCGCGGACTGGAACGCCTTCGTGCCGGAGCTCGAGGCGCTGTACCAGCGCATCAAGTTCCTGAAGCCCTGAACATCCGCGAATCATGGAGAGGATTGTCATGAAGAACATCACGTTGATCCCGATGGCGCTCGCCGCGCTCGTGCTCGCGGCCTGCGGCAGCAAGACGCCGCCGACCTCCGAGGAACCGGAGGTACAGGCCCAGATCGAACAGGACACCGAGCTGAAGGCGAAGGAAGAGGAGCTGGCGCGCCGCGAGGCCGAGCTCGCGCTGAAAGAGAAGGAGCAGGAGCTGGCGCGGCGCGAGGCCGAACTCGCGAAAGCCACCGAGAAGCCCAAGGCGAAGCCCGTGGCCTCCGCCCCGGCGCCGGCGCCGAAGCCGGTCGCCTCGGGGCCGAAGCAGTACACGGTGCCGGCCGGCACGTCGCTGTCGGTCGAGCTGCCGGCGGCTATCACGACCAAGACCGCGCGCGTGGGTGACCGCGTATCGGCCTACCTCACCTCCGACCTCGTCGTGGACGGCAAGGTCATCGCGAAGTCGGGCGCGCTGCTGCAGGGCTCGGTGAGCACGGTCGTCTCGGGCAGCCAGAAGATCGGCGGCACGCCGGAGCTCGGGCTGAAATTCGACAACCTGACGCTCGCGGACGGCAGCGACACGCCGGTGAACGGCAGCGTCACGCAGGTCGCGGCCAAGAGCGACACCGCGCGCGACACCGCCAAGATCGCGGGCGGCGCGATCGCCGGCGCCGTGATCGGCCACCAGGTGGACGGCGACAAGGGCAAGATCATCGGCGGCCTGCTGGGCGCCGCGGCCGGAGCGGCCGCCGCCAAGAAGACCGGCACCGAGGTCGAGCTGCCGGCCGGCACCGTGCTCGGTTTCACGCTGAACTCGCCCGTCAACGTCACCATGTAAATAGGGGACGCACCCCTATTTCCCCGGGGGCCGTGCGAGAGCGACAGGGGACGCATCTGTAATAGGGATGCGTCCCCTTTTAAATTCCCCGCCGCAGCCAGGCGAAGTCCGCGGCATCGATGTCCGCCAGGAGCGCCGCGCGCCGCGGCGCGAGATCCGCGCGGGCCGCGTCGGCCGCACGATCCGCGAGCCACTCCGCGCGCCGCACGATGAGGTCGCTCCAGGGCAGCGGCTCCCCGCGCGTGTAGTCGGCGAGCGCCGCCGCATGGCGGCGGGCCTCACGCCAGTCGGCGTGGCGCAGGCAGAACTCGATCGCGAGCCGCCGGAACTCCAGGTGACTGTGGCTGACGCAGCCACGTGCGAGCAGCGCCTCGCCCTGCGCGAGGAGTTCCCGCGCGCGCTCCGCGTTCGGCGTGAACAGCGCCTGCGTGGCCAGCGACCATGGCCCGCAGTAGGTCGGCGCGACCTCGAGGGCGAGCGCCGCGGCCTGGCGCAGCAGCACCTGCGCGTCGGCGGCGCCGCCCTGCTCGGCCAGCGCGTGCCCGAGCACCGTCATCAGTTCCGCCTCGAAGCGCCGCGCGCCCAGCTGGCGCGCGAGCGCAAGGCCGCGGTCGCAGTCGCGCCGCACGCGCGCGAAGTCCGAGCCGTAGTTCGCGATGCCCGCCGCCGCGTCCAGGGCCAGCAGCTCCGAGCGCGAATCGCCGCAGCGGCGTGACTCGGCGACGGCGGCATCGCAGTCGGCCAGGCCCTGCCGCAGCTCCCCGCAGAAGGCGCGCGTGATCGCGAGCATCGGCACGTGCGAGAGCGCGAGGCCCACGGCCCCGTGCGCACGGGCGACCTCCACGCAGCGCGCGTAGTCGTCGCGCGCGGTGCGCATCCGGCCGCGCTGGTAGCGGGCATCCCCGAGGCCGCCGAAGGCGCGCGCCTCGTCCACCGTGGACTGCGCCAGGCGCGCGAAGGCGAGCGCCTGCTCGTGCGCGGCCAGGCACTGGTCGAGCTCCCCGCGCGGGAAGTGGATGTTGCCGCGCATGGACCAGAGGCGCGCCAGCAGCTCCGGCCGCTCGCGGCCCGGCAGCAGGGCTTCCGCGCGGGCGAGCGCCGCGAGCGCCTCGTCGTAGCGGTCCACGATGCGAAGCGCGTTGGCGAGACCGAGCTGCGCCCGCACCGCGGTCAGCGTGTCCGGGCGCAGGTCCACGACCTCGCGGAAGGTCGCGATCGCCTCGTGCGTGTGGCCGGTGCGTGTCTGCAGCTCGCCCAGCAGGCAGTACGCCGCGCAGAAGTCCGCGGGGTCGCGCGCGAGAGCGCCGGCGCGGGCGGCGAATTCGAGCGCGCGGTCGAGCCGGAACGATCCTGCCTCGGCCGCGGCGGCCTCGAGGCAGGCGCGGGGCGCGCCGGGATCCCCGGCCTCGGCCAGGTGCCCGGCGCGCAGGACTGGATCACGCGCGCCGTACCAGGCGCCCGCGCGCGCATGCAGCTCGCGACGCGCGGACTTCAGCAGGGATTCGTAGACGGCCTCGCGCACCAGCGAGTGCGTGAAGGCGATCTCGCCGCCCTCCAGCTCGAGCATGCCTGCGTCCACGAGGGCGTCCGGCGCCACGCCGTCCGCCAGCGCCGCCAGCGCCTCGCGCGGAAAGCGCAGCCCGAGCACCGAGGCAGCGAGCAGCGCCTGGCGGTCCGCCGCTGCGAGGCGCTCCATGCGCGCGAGCACGAGCGCCTGCACGGAGCCCGGCAGCGCGCGCTCGCCGGCATCCGCGGCGCGCAGCAGCTGGTCGAGGAACAGCGGATGCCCCTGCGCGCGGCGGATGCAGTCGGCGATCACCTCCGCCGGAAGCGCGGGGTAGGCGGCGGCGAACTCGCGTGCCTCGTCGTCGGAGAGCGGCGCGAGGTCGAGCGTCGTGAGCGGGCAGCCGCGCGCGCGTGCGCGCCAGGCGGCGTCGATCGGGTCCTCGTCGGGCCGCGTGGACATCACGAGCAATGCCCGCTGCGGCGCGACCGAGGCGGCTAGCTCGCCGAGGCGCGCGGCCTCGTCGCTCCCGGCGTAGTGCAGGTCCTCGATGAGGAGCAGGAGCGGCGCCTCGGCGCAGGCGGCCTCGATCAGGCGGCGCACGGCCTCGAGCCGGCCGCGCTCCAGCTCCGGTCCGTCCACGGTGCGCTCGATGGATGCCTGCCCGGCGGGCAGCGGCGCGCCCGCGAGCCCGCTCGCGTGCAGGATGCTGTCGGCATTCAGGCGGCCGGAGGCGATCGCGGCCTGGACGGCGGCGCCGCGCTCCGCGGGTGTCGCGTCGGGCCTGAGCCCGAGCAGGCTCGCGAACAGCGCTGCGAGCGGCCGGCGCGCCTTGACCTGGCCGAAGTCGAGCACCTGCACGCGGTGACAGACGGCGCCCTGCGCCTGTGCCACCCCGGCGAGCGCCTCGAGCAGGCGTGTCTTGCCGATGCCGGCCTCGCCGCGCACGAGGATCGTGCGCCCGCGGTTCGCGGCGAATGTGCGCTCGAGCAGCGAGACCATCAGGCCGAGTTCCGCGTGCCGCCCGACGAAGGGCGTGGTCCGCGGCGCGAAGCAGCGACGCAGGTCGTCGGACAGCAGCGTCTCGCCGGGGGCCGCCCGCCCGGCGAGCGCTTCGGCCTCGACCATCGCGCGGCCGGAGAGCGGGAAGGGGCCGTTCACGCGCGACGGCAGCAGCGCGCCCTGCGCGATGCCGATCGCCGCGTGGCTGCCGACGAATGCCTGCCGCAGCGCATCGGCGGCGCGCAGCGCGCGCTCGGGCTCGTTGCCGGACAGCGCATCGAGGCCGAACGCGGCGTTCAGCCGGTCGCCCGAAAGGCGGTCCGCGACGCCGCCATGCTCGGCGATGCACTCGTCGAACGCGCGCTGGCAGCGCTGCGCGAGCTCGCGCGCCTCCTCGGCATCCATCGCGCGGCGTTCCTCGACGAGCCCCGGCAGGCGCAGCGCCACCACGACGCCCGCGCGCAGCGTGCGGTCATCGGCCGCGGGCGCCGCCGTGCGCGCCGCGACGTCTCCGCTCCCGGACGCCGCGACCGCCGTCTCCTCGCCCGGCAGCGGCTCGGGTTCCGCGCCGGCGGCGGCGCGGCGCTTCTTCATCAGCTCGCGATAGAGCGCCTCGGTCGCGGGCTCCGGCGCGAGATCGAGCTCGCGGCGCAGGAGCGCCCGGCATTGCTGGTACTGGCGCAGCGCATCGGTGTAGCGCCCGGCGCGCGCGCAGGCCTCCATCAACTCGCGGTGCGCGGGCTCATTCAGCGGCTCGAGCGCGAGCAGACGGTTGAGTGCGTCGATCTCGCCTGCGGCATCGCCCGATTCGCGGCAGAGGCGCGCGAGCACCTGCATCGCCGAGGAGAGGTCGCGGCGCAGCGCGCGCCGCTCCGTGCCGAGCCACTCCTCGAACGCGTCCGAGCGCGCATCGAAGCCCTCGAGCAGCTCGCCGGAGGCGAGCGCGATCGCTGCGCGCAGCGACGACCAAGTGGATTCCGCGAGCAGTGCGCGCAGGGCGAGGGCGTCGATGTCGAGTTCGCCGGCCTCGAGCGAGACCTGCAGGGTGTCGGTCCGCAGCACCTCGCGCGCGGCCGCGGGCAGCGCGCGCCGGATGGCGGACAGCGCCTGGCGCAGGCTGGTGCGGGCGGATTCGGCGTCGGAGTCCTCCCACAGCAGGGCGGCGAGCTTTTCGCGGCTTTGGGGCGCGCCCTGCTGGAGCGCCAGAAAAGCGAGGAGGGCTCGGCACTTGCGCGCGGTCAGTGGCAGCGGCCGGCCGGCCCGGTCGCGGAATTCACAGCCACCCAGGAGCTGGATACGAAGCAGTGCCACCGGCCCTCCAGGCAAGAGGCGCCAGTTTTCACGGATTTTTCACGGTTGTCGAGATGCCACCCTCACGCCTGTCCCGTTGAATTCGCACCCACGAGGAAGGAGGACGTGACCATGAACCTGACGGATTCCCGCGGATTGCCAGTCTCGACGCAGAGCGCTGCGGCGCTCGAGCGTTACGAGGAGGCTCTCGAACAGACGCATGGCTACTTCGGCAACCCGCTCGCAACCGTCGAGGCGGCGCTCGCCGAGGATCCCGACTTCGGCATGGCGCATGCGCTCAAGGCCGATCTCGCGGTCATGTCCTCGGAAAAGGGCGCGCTCGAACTCGTCCGCCAGGGGGCCGCGGCGCTCGAGCGCATTGGCGGCGGCGCCGCCAAGCGCGAGCGCGCGCACCTCGCCGCCGCCCGCGCCTGGATGGAGGGAGACTTCGACCGTTCGGTGAGCCTCTACGGAGCGATCTCGGTCGAGTATCCGCGCGACCTGCTCGCGATCCAGACCGCGCACGTCATGGACTTCAACCTCGGTGACTCGCTGATGCTGCGCGACCGCATCGCGCAGGCGCTGCCGCACTGGAACGACTCCGTGCCCGGCTACGGCTACCTGCTCGGCATGTACTCGTTCGGCCTCGAGGAAACGGCGAATTACACGCGCGCCGAGGACGTCGGCCGCCGCGCGCTCGACCTGAACGCGCGCGATCCGTGGGCGGTGCACGCCATCGAGCATGTATTCGAGATGAATGGCCGCGTGCACGACGGCATCGAGTGGCTGCAGGCCACCGCGCCCGACTGGCAGGATTCGGCGCTCTCGTACCACAACTGGTGGCACCTGGCGCTGCACTACCTGGACCTCGGCGAGGCGCCGGCCGCGCTCGACCTGTACGACCGCGTGATCCACCCGAAGCCGACGGCCGTCCTGCTCGAGCTCATCGACGCATCGCAACTGCTGTGGCGCATGAACCTGCGCGGGATCGACGTCGGCGCTCGTTGGGCGGCGCTCGCGGACTGCTGGGCGGGCACGGCGGAGAGCGGCTTTTACGTCTTCAACGACGTGCATGCGCTCATGGCGTATGCCTCCGCCGGCCGCAAGGACGAGGTGGCGCGCATGCTGGCGACGCTCGAGGCGCGCGCGGGCGAAGCCGATGCCAATGGCCGTCACACGCGCGACATCGGCCTGCCGCTCGCGGAGGCGATCGTGGCGATGACGGAGCAGCGTGCGGCCAGGGCCGCGGCGCTCCTCCTGCCCATCCGCAGCCGCAGCAACGTGATCGGCGGCAGCCACGCGCAGCGCGACCTGATCCAGGTGACCTGCATCGAGGCCGTGCTCCGCGCCGGGCAGGGCAAGCTCGCCCGCGCGCTCGCCGCCGAGCGCACCGAAGCGAAGCCCGCGAGCCCGTCCAACTGGCAGCTTACGGCGCGCGCGCTCGAGATTGCGGACGATGCCGGGGCCGCGGCCGCCGCCCGCGAGCACGCGGAGCTGCGCCGCCGCGCCCAGCTTCGTCGCACCGCAGCCTGAATGGTGCCGGGTCGTACATTTCGTACATGTTCACTTTTCAAACAAGGAGACTGGTGATGAGCACGAAGAGGATCTATCGGGGCCTGCCGGTGTCGGTGCTGCTGCTGCTGGCGGCGCTGATGCAGGGCGCAGCGGTCCGCGCGTTCGCAGACGAAGGCCTCAAGCCGGAGGTCGTCGCGGGCGTGGAGCCCGAGCAGAAGGATTGCCGGCCGGTCGAGCGCCTGGGCGGCAAGGTGAAGATCCGCCAGGCCGACTGCCGCTGAAGATC
>Ga0114938_1000884_pt1 | contig 21746 bp, 21 predicted proteins | sample AshMeaBigSpring_FD_88675 | JGI IMG/M metagenome (GOLD analysis project Ga0114938, IMG submission 88675) | Groundwater microbial communities from Big Spring, Nevada to study Microbial Dark Matter (Phase II) - Ash Meadows Big Spring | ecosystem: Environmental > Aquatic > Deep subsurface >...
GAGAGCGTCGGCCTTACAAGCCGAAGGTCACAGGTTCGATCCCTGTTCCGCCTACCACCCTTGATGCGGTGGTGGGCGCCAGCGGAGGGACCGGCACGACAGAATAACCGATTTGCGGGGGCGTAGCTCAGCTTGGTTAGAGCGCCGGCCTGTCACGTCGGAGGTCGCGAGTTCGAGCCTCGTCGTCCCCGCCATCTCCCACAGAAAACCGGATGGTTGCGAAGCCATCCGGTTTTCTGTTTCCACCGCTGGAGGCCTGACGGCTTTTCCTTTCTCGAAAGCGGTTGAAGAGCCGTTTTCACGTCGCCCCATTGATGCAGGTAGCGCTGCGTGGTGCTCAGTCGCTTGTGGCGCAGAATCTTCATTATCTTCATCGCCGGCACCCCGTATTCCGCCAGGAGGCTCGGATTGAGGTGCCTGATGGCGTGGAGGCCGAACGGCCTGACCCTGGCCTTCCGGCACAAGGCTTTCATCCAACGCTTTCGTTCCCTGAACGGCTGCTCTGTTTCCGGGTTGAGGAACACCCACTCCGATTCCTGCCAGTGCTTGAATGAAATAGAAGGCTGAAGCCTATACCAGAGGGGGCACTTGCTGAAGCACATCGAGCCTGTCGAGAAAAGGCATCACTGCTCCTCGATGACATCCGGTATTTTCGAAGAAGAGCAGACGAGATGCCTGTTGCGATTCAGGTATCCTCCGAAAAAGAGATCGAAGGGCCGCCAAGTGAAATCTGGGCTTGAAGACCGAAGCCGTTTCAAACGCTCATCCCTGGCATAGTGGCTATTGCCAACGCCAACGCGTTTTGCCGCTTTTTTTCCAAATTTTTGGAAACGCTTTCGGTGTTTAAGAGCAATTTAGGCAGCGTTTCGGTGCACAGACAGGCAAGACGCTTCACCAACTGGATGCTTCACCATGGACGCTCGATACACATCTAATACATTGTTATTACTTATATTAAACTACTACTAAAACGCGAAACGCTCCTGTACAAAACAGCGACAGGGAGCCGTTCACACACACTTTCCGGGATTTTGTTTTTTAAGGCGAGGGGGCCGATAAATTTGGTGGGCGCTCGTGCATCTGAACAGGCACTTGAGCAGATACGAAACTTGAAAGCGATTGGCGGCTATGCTACGTTTTCAGAATGGAACGAGAACGGGCCATTGCGTTGCTGCAAAAAAATCGTGGTGTCATGCGTCGATTCTCAGTCAGACGCCTCTACATCTTCGGGTCGGTTGCCCGTGGAGAGAGTAGAAAAGACAGCGACGTCGACATCCTGGTGGAATACGAACCCGATGCCCATGTCGGGCTGTTTCAGTTCGTCAGGCTGCGCCGGGAGTTGAGCAATATCCTGGGTTGCGCAGTGGACTTGGCAACTCCCGAATCCTTGCACAAAGAGCTCCGGGAGGACATCTTGAAAGAAGCCGTTCATGCCGCATAGAAAATGGGATCTCAGAATAAAGGATATTCTGGCTTCCATCGATCGGATTTTCGAGTACACCAGAAACCTGGATTTTGAGAGCTTTCGTTCGGACACCAAGACCGTTGATGCCGTTGTGCGCAACTTCGAGATTATCGGCGAGGCGGCGGCTCATTTGCCCGAAGACCTTTCCGCGGACCACCCCGAAATCCCATGGCAGGATATGCGGGATATGAGGAACGTGCTGGCGCATGAGTATTTCGGGATCAATGAGAAAATTGTCTGGGAAACCCTCCAAAACGATTTGCCCCCTCTTGCGCCCATGCTCAAGGACCTGCTTCGCAAGCAAGGATTCTGAGCACCTGAAAATCAATGTGCTCATTGCCGGGAGGCAGCCATGAGACAACTAAAACGCATAACGGTTGATCCTCAGGTCATGGGCGGAAAACCGTGCATAAGGAACTTGCGGGTCACGGTCGGCACCATCGTCGGATTGATTGGGGCCGGCAGAACGACCGAGGAGGTTCTCGATGCGTATCCCTATTTGGAACGCGAGGACATCCTTGAGGCTCTTTCGTATTCATTTTACACTGTGGTATGAATGAGAAACTGAACTGGGCAACCACCAGAATCGTGTTCGGGAGTAAAGAAGATGTCTCAAAAACAGAGAACAACCTACGATTCAGAACTGGATGCGCTCGTGGCGGTGGCTAAGCAGCTAAGCCGATACGAGGACCGCTATCGGATTTCATCCGAGGATTTTTTTCACCGCTTTTCCAGCGGGCAGATGGAAGATACGGTGGAATTCGTAGAATGGTCCAACGCCTACCGGCACTTTCTCTCGCTTCGGGGGATTTTAGAAAAACAGGTCTGCCATGCCGCATGATGTTCTTCTCGACTACCTCAAAGAAGTCGAAAAAGCGATAGGCGATCTGAGAGACGTCTACGTGGAACTATACGAAGAGGAGTTTTTAGGCGACGAACGGGTCAATCTTAGAATTCGAGTCAGGTTTTACAACGGCTGTCTTTTGCAGTTGAACGAAGCGGTCATTTTTCAAGCCAAGATGGAGCATCTGGGATATCGGTACCATTTCCAGGATAAGAACAGCGAGCTGATTTTTCGCTACGATAATACGCCTCATTTTCCGGATTTGCCCAATTTCCAGCACCACAAACACAACCCGGCCGGCACCGACCCATCCACGTCTCCGTCGATTTTGGCGGCCATAGCAGAAGCGGCTGAGCTTTCTAAAAATTACGAACGCAGCTAAGGTAAAAACCTGGTCGACCGGCAGCCTGGCGGCCGCCGGCATCAGCGCCGTTCGTCTGCCAGGACCCGCATAGCGACAATGCGGGTTTTTTGCCGGACGACATCCATTTGGTGCCAGATTCCTCTGGCTTTTTGAAGGCAATCGTTTTATGCAACCGTGATAGGTCGTTGGAGATGCCGGTCGTTCGACGGGCCTGATGGCCGGGGGCGGGTGAATTTGATGAAATACCTTTTGCTGGCGATGGCGTTCATGATCGGAATCGGGCCGCGGACGGCGCAGGCCGGCGGGCTGCCGCCGTCGGCAGAAAAGGAAATCTCCAAGCCGGGCATCGTGGTGACCGACGTGCTCGAGGTGCAGGCCGCCATCGACGCCCTGGACTCCAAGAAACGTGTCCTGACGCTGAAAACGAGCCAAGGCAGGACCATCACCCTCAGGGCGGACCGGTCCGTCAGAAACTTCGAACAGTTGAAAAAAGGCGACGTGGTGCTGGTGGATTTCGTCGAATCCGTTGCGATCTTCATCCGCACCGTCAAGGCGCCCCAAAGCCCCGCTGAAGCGCGTCTGGTCACGGTTGCGCCCAAGGGATCCAAGGTCGGCGCGCTTCTCGCCGAAACGTTCGCCCTGGGCGCGTTCGTCGAATCCGTCGACGCCAAAGCACATCAGGTGATGGTGAAAGACCCCCAGGGGGCCCGATGGATACTTCCGGTCGACAAGAATTTCAGGAATCTCGGTCGCTTCCGGAAAGGGGAAGAGGTCGTCCTGCGGGTCACCGAGGCGATCGCCATCAAAGTCGAAAAGCGCAAGTGAAGGAGAGCATTCCGAATGCGGAAAGGAATTCGTCCGGCCGCCGCGGCCATCATCATGCTTCTCACGTTTTTGCCCCTGCCGGGGTTCGCGGCGGCGGCCGATCCGGGGCAGGCGGCCGCACCCGCCGCTGAAGGGGATGACTACGAAGACGACTACGAGGACGACGCGCAGAAGCCCACTGTCGCGGACCCGCTCGAGCCGTTCAACCGCAAGGTCTTTATTGTAAACGATTTCCTGCTCCTGTACGCCCTGGAGCCGGCCGGCAAGGTGGTGAAGGCGACCGTCCCCTGGGAGTTCCGGACGATCTTTCGCAACATGCTGCGCAACATCCGCTTCCCGGTGCGTTTCGTAAACTGCCTGCTGCAGGGCCAGTGGGAAAAGGGCGGCGACGAATTCGCCTCGTTTTTCCTCAACACGACCGTCGGGTTCCTGGGGATGGCCGATGTGGCCGCCGCGTACCCCGGACTCAACCCCAGCGCGGAAGACATGGGCCAGACCTTCGCCGTGTGGGGCTGGGAGGAAAGCGCGTTCCTGAACCTGCCGTTTTTCGGGCCTTCCACCGTGCGCGACACGCTGGGAAAGCTTCCGGACGCGATCATCGACCCGCTCTTCTGGTATTCCAACCTCGCCCTGTCGCTTTCCCTGCGGGGCGGAGAGGCTATCAACGACACAAGCTTTCGCATCGGAGATTACGAGGCGATCAAGAAGGCGTCGCTTGATCCCTATATCGCCATCCGCAACGGGTTCATCCAGAACCGGAACAAATTGATCTCCGAATAAAGGCTGGGCAGCGGCGCTGCTGATCCGGTTGAACGCCCCGGCCTCCTTGGGTAAGAACGGCCATGGACATTTCACAGCGGCAGTTGGCGGAAGGCATTCTCTTCACCGACGAATACCAATTCACCATGGCCCAGATGTACTTCCGTCTGGGCCTGCATGAAACACCCGCACAGTTCGACTATTTTTTCAGGGACTACCCGAATTACGGCGCCCACAAGGCCGGTTACTGCATCAACGCCGGCCTGGAATGGCTGCTGGATTGGATGCAGGCGGCGCGCTTCCGGCCGGCGGAGCTGGAATGTCTGCGGTCCCAGACCGGGCGCGCCGGCACGCCGGTGTTCAGTGCCGATTTCATCGCCTGGCTCGGGAAAAACGGCAACTTCGACGGGCTCTCCCTGCGGACGATCCCCGAGGGACGGGTGGTCCACCCCAACGTGCCGCTGGCAGTGGTCACCGGCCCCCTGGCGGCCGGCCAGATCCTGGAGACCTCGCTGCTCAACCATCTCAACTACCAGACCCTGATCGCCACCAAGGCCGCACGCATCCGCGAAAGCGGACGCGGCCAGCTGATTATCGAATTCGGCACGCGGCGCGGCCACGGCAAGGGGGTGAACGCGGGAGCGCGGGCGGCCTTGATCGGCGGGGCGGACTTCAGCTCCAACGTGGGCATCTCCCATGCGCTCGGGCTGGCGCCCAAGGGCACCCACGCGCACAGCATGGTGCAGGCCTTTCTATCGCTGGGAATGACCGAGCTGGACGCGTTCCGGGCGTTTGCCGAGACCTATCCGGATGACTGCATCCTGCTGGTGGATACCATCGACACCCTGAACAGCGGCATTCCCAACGCCATCACGGTGTTCGAGGAGCTCAAGCGCAAAGGCCACCGGCCGATCGGCATCCGCCTGGACTCGGGCGACCTTGCGCATCTGAGCATTCAGGCGGCACGGATGCTGGACAACGCCGGCTTCCCCGACACGACGATCGTGCTTTCCAACGAACTGGATGAGCTCAGCATCTGGCAGATCCTCACCCAGATCGGCCAGGAGGCGGCGCGCAACGGGCTGGATGCGGACCACCTCATCCGGCGGCTGGCCTATGGGGTCGGCACCCGCCTGGTGACCTCGGCGGGGGACTCGGCGCTGAACGGCGTCTACAAGCTGGTCGCCCTGCGGCGGGACACCCGCTGGGTGCCGGCCATGAAGTTGTCGGATTCGCCGTCGAAGATCCCCAACCCCGGCGACAAGCGCGCCTGGCGCTTGTACGACCGCCGCGGCAAGGCGACGGCCGACCTGTTGTGCGCGAAGGAAGAGGTGCCGGCCGAAATGTCCAAGATCGTGCTCCGGCACATGACCGAGTCGAGCCTCCGGCGCACCTTGGTCCCGGAGGATTTGGTGGAGATCGAACCGCTGCTCATCGACGTGTGGCGGGACGGCCGAAGGCTTTCCGAGAGTCCACCGATTGAGCAGATCCGCGCTCTGCGCCAGTCCGACATGGAGCGCCTCGACCCGGGCGTCAAGCGGCTGATGAACCCGCACATTTATCATGTGTCGCTCAGCGAGAAGATGTGGCAGATCAAGCAGAAGCTGATCGCCGCCATGCGGGCCGGCCTGCCCGGCAAGGCAAAGCGCTGAACGACCCGGCGGTTTTCCGGCGCCCGCGGACCGATTTCAAATGACGCTTCGACGCCCGGCGCCGGGGCCTCATTTGCGTTTGAACACCGAACGCCAGCCGCTGCATTCGGGCGACAGCGGGCGGATGGTCCGGCAGACGTCACGGGCCATTTCCGTGATGTAAAAGGATTCAGGGTCCTCGGCGTTGACAATGGAAAGAATCCGTTTCAGATCGCGCCGCCGGCAGGCGATGTAGAGCTCGTCCACCGGCCCCCGCATGCCCTCGCCCTTGAAGACCGTCACCGCCTGGCCCAACTCCCGCAACCGGTCGGTCAGGGCCTTGCCCGCCGTTCGCGTGAACACCCGCAGGATCATAAACCCGAGGGCGATCTTGCGCTCGACGGCGATGCCCACCAGGTTGCCCGTGGCGAAACCCAGGGCATAGAAGAGCGCCAGGATCGGATGCGTGGCCACCTTCTGCACCACGGTGCTGATGACGGCGATCCAGATCAGGATCTCGAATATGGCCAGGAAAAAGGCCAGGACCCCGCGGCCCTGGACGGTGACGATGGTGCGGACCGTGCCGAGCGAAACGTCGCAGATCCGGGCGAGAAAGATCAGGGCCCCGGTCATGAGGGTGCTGAGGTCGAACATGGATCAGCCCCCGTCGCGCCGGTCGGAGTCGATCAGCGCGCGGTGCGCGCGGGAGAGCTCCGCGTAGGTGGCGCCCGCCTGGAGGAGCTGGCGCTGCTCGTCCCCGGTCAGCCTGCGCTTGGCGACGGCGGGCACGCCCGCCAGCAGCATGCCCGGTTCGACCACCTGTCCTTCCCTGACGACCGCCCCCGCCGCGACGACCGACCCGCTGCCGATCACCGCTCCGCTCAGAACGAGCGCACCGATGCCGATCAGGCAGCGGTCTTCGATGATGCAGCCGTGGATCACCGCATTGTGTCCGACGGTGACGCCGGCCCCGACCACGACGGGGTGGCCCGGGTCGGTGTGCACGGTGCTGTTGTCCTGGATGCTGGTGCCGGCGCCGATACGGATGGGCTCCATGTCGCCGCGCAGAACCGTTCCATACCAGATGCTGGCGCCATCCGCGATCTCCACATCGCCGATGATCACTGCCGTCGGTGCGATGAACGCATTCTCGCCGATGCGGGGCTGCCGGCCGTTGTAGGAAATAACCATGTTCCTTCCCTGGTTCGGTGCAGTTCATAAAGGCCGTGACACACGCTGGCGACGTCTGGCAAAATACGATCTGGTTGTCAATTGCAACGCCTTTCGGCTGCTGCCCGGAAGGCCGTTGCCGCGGGAGACGAATGCAGATGGCGGCTGGGAGTCCCAGCGATGTGATAGTTGTGGGAGGCGGGGTGGCCGGGCTGGCCTGCGCGCATTACCTGGCCCAGACGGGCCGCACGGTGCGCGTCCTTGAGCAGGGCACCGTCGGAACGGGTGCGTCCTACGGCAACTGCGGGCTGGTGTTCGTGAGCGACATCGTGCCGCTGTGCGTGCCCGGTGCGGTGCGCAAGGAGATCTTCGCCATGCTGCGGCGGAACTCGCCGCTTTACATCCAGCCGACGCTTGATCCGGCCCGTATCGCCTGGCTGCTGCGGTTTGCCGGCATGTGCCGCGCCGATTTCCTGCCGCACGCCATGCGGGCGCGCGCCGCCATCCTGAAAAGCTCGGCGCTGCTCTTCGAGGAGCTCGTTCAACGCCGGGCCATCGAGGCCGAATACGAGCAGAAAGGCGTGCTGCTCGTCTTCCGCACCGAGGCGGCCATGCGGGGCTACGAATGGGTGAACACGCAACTCGAGCCGTATGGCCTGGCGGCCGAAGCGCTGGCGGGCAAGGCCCTGTCGGCGGTGGAGCCGGCGTTGCGTCCGGATGTCTACGGCGCCTGGCACCATCGCGCGGACCGCCATCTGCGGCCGGACCGGCTGCTGGAGTCCTGGAAACGTTCGTTGACGGCGGCGGGCGTGGCGATCGAGGAGGACTGCAAGCTGACCGCCTTCCGGGTCGCCGGCGACCGCATCGTCGCTGCGGCGACCGCCAAGGGCGAGCGCTCCGCCGAACACTATGTGCTCGCGGCCGGCGCCTGGTCTGCAGCGATCGCTAGACAGATCCGGGTGAAACTCCCCGTCCAGCCAGGCAAAGGTTACAGCCTCACCATGGGACGGCCGGCGGTATGCCCCCAGATCCCGTGTTACCTCTACGAACGCCGGGTGGTGGCGACTCCCTGGCCGAGCGGATACCGGCTGGGGGGGACCATGGAATTTTCCGGCATGAGCTTTTCCCTCGACGCGCGGCGGCTGGGCGCGTTGAAGACGGCGGCCGCGGAGTACCTCCGGGACCCGCTGGGGCATCCCGTGGCCGAGGAATGGGCCGGGCTGCGGCCCATGACCTTCGACGATCTGCCGGTGATCGGCCGTGTTCCCCGCTGGCGCAACCTCCTCCTGGCCACGGGACACGGCATGTTGGGCATCACCACCGCCCCGGCCACGGGCAGGCTGGTGGCCGAGCTGATCTGCGGCCGGGCGCCGCACATCGATCCCGCACCGTTCGCGGTCGGCCGTTTCCGTTGAACGCCCCCGGCTTCGACGGGGGCGCCGGCGCTACCGGCGGGCCGCGGGCCGCGCCTTGCCGCTGCGGGCCGCTGGGCGTCGTTCCCACCGCGGCGGCGCGCTTTGCGATGGCGCCGATCGATCCGGCGACGGAAGCCGTCGGGCGGCCCTGCAATTGCTGCTCGACGCGAATTGCGGCAATCAGGTTTGAATCGCAATCACCCCGGACGACCGCGTGCGCGCGGATCGATTTCGGGGGCGGGAGGGGTCACGGTGGCGTTCGTTTCCGGATTTCAGGCCCAAGCTGCGCCGCGGTCGCCGGCGCTGGGTTTTGCCTTCAAGGGGAGCAAGCTCCTGGTCAGCGTGGACCAAGGTCGGCCCCGCATCCCTGAATTGCAGCAAGTGCTGGCTTCGGATGCCGGGTCTGCGTGGCTGCACTTCTTCGGTGCGTGGAACGGCGCCGGCTGCTATGCCGTCTGTCTGGCGGACGATGTCCCCGTGGAGCCCGGGCTGGAAACGAGAGGGCTGCGCGAACTCTTCGGCCGGATGGACGAGAAGCTGGTGTGGGTGGCCGGACGCGCCGGGCAGCTCGTGCACTGGCACCGCAACCACCGCTTCTGCGGCCGCTGCGGAACGCCCACCGAGGACCACCGGCAGGAACGGGCCAAGCTCTGTCCGGCCTGCGGGTGGATTAATCATCCGCGCGTGTCGCCGGCCGTCATCGTGGCGGTGGTCAAGGGGGGGCGGCTGCTGCTGGCCCGCGCGCATCGCTTCCCGGCCAAGTTTTACAGCGTGCTGGCGGGCTTCGCGGAACCGGGCGAGACCCTGGAGGAATGCGTGCAGCGGGAAGTCCTCGAGGAAGTCGGCGTGCGGGTCAAAAACGTCCGCTATTTCGGCAGCCAGCCCTGGCCCTTCCCGGACTCGCTCATGGTCGCCTTCACGGCCGAACACGCCGAAGGCGAGATCCGCGTCGACCTCGCGGAGATCAGCGACGCCGGATGGTTTGCCGCCGGTGCGCTTCCGGAAATACCACCGCCCATCAGCATCGCCCGCCGGCTCATCGACTGGTTCTGCGCCCAGTTTCCCTGAAACCGCCGGCATGCGCGGCGGTTATTTGACCTTCTGGATGTCCTCCTCACGGCCGACGATCACCAGCACGTCGCTGTCCTTGATGACGGAACTCGCGCGCGGGACCAGCTGCAGGCTTTCCGAGAGCACGTCACGGATGGCGATCACCTGAAGCTGATAGCGTTTGCGCAGGTCGAGCTCGGTCAGGCTTTTGCCGATGAACGCCGCGGGCGGGGCCAGCTCGCAGATGGTGTAGTCCTCGGATATCGGCAGGTACTCCAGGACATTGGGAGAGATGATGCTCCGGGCCACTTTGTTGGCCATTTCGCGTTCGGGAATGATGGCCTCGCTGGCGCCCACCTTGAGCAGGATGCGCTTGTAGTCCTCGTTGGGCACTTTGACGATGATCTCCTTGACCTGCATTTCCTTCAAGTAGAGCGTCAGCAGGGTGCTGGCGGAGAGATCCTCGCCGAAGGAGATGACCACCGTGTCGCCCGACGCGATGCCGATGGATTCGAGGACTTCCCTGTCGGTGGCGTCGGCCAGCACCGCCTTGGTGCTGTGGTCCTTGACCCTCTGGACGACGTCCCGGTTCTTGTCGATCGCGATGACCTCGATCCCCTTGTCGTAAAGCTGCCGGACCAGTTGCGAGCCGAAGATTCCCAGCCCGATGACGACGACGCGTTTCATGCCGATGCCTCCTTATCCCACCATGACGCCTTCTTCCGCATAGGTGAAGCCCTTCTTTGCGGTGAGGCGCGCCAGTGAAAAGGCCAGGGTCAGGGGCCCCACGCGGCCGGCAAACATCATAAGGATGACGGCCAGCTTCTGGGGGGTGTTCAGACTGGGGGTCAGGTTCATGGAAAGTCCCACGGTCGCGAACGCCGAGGTGGTTTCAAAGATATACTCGACGAACAGGTGGCGGCTTTCGGCGGCGCTGCCGCTGTCGTCCGACGAAAACATCAGAATGGCCACAACGAAAAAGATGGAAAGGGTCGCCGCCAGAATGATGGAGATCGTGCGCTGCAGCAGTTCGCGAGGGATGGTGCGGTTGAAAACGTTGACGTCCTCGCGGCCGCGCAGCCGGCTCCACATGATCAGGAACAGCAGGCTGATGCTGGTGGTCTTGACGCCGCCGCCGGTGGAGCCCGGCGAGGCGCCGATGAACATCAGGGCGATCATCAGCAGGACGGTCTCGTTGGCGAGCATCCCGATGTCCACCGTGTTGAAGCCGGCCGTCCGGGAAGTGATCGACTGGAACAGGCAGGCGAGCACCCGGTTCTGCCAAGGGAGGCCCTGCAGGATGCGGTGGTTCTCGAATATAAAAAAAAGCACGGCGCCGCCCCCGACCAGCACGCCGGTCGCTCCCAGGACCACCTTGGTGTGCACCGACAGCCGGCGCTGGTTCCCGAAAAGGCGCATGTGCAGCTCGTGGTGCACCACGAAGCCGATGCCTCCGGCGACGATGAGGCCCATCATGGTCAGGTTGACGACCGGGTCGCCCTGGTAGGACACCAGGTTGTCGCTGAACAGCGAGAAGCCGGCGTTGTTGAAGGCCGAGATGGCATGGAAGGCGGCTTTGTACAGGGCCTCGCTCCAGGGGAGATCCATGGAGAAGCGGGCCCAGAGCAGAAGGGTCCCGGCGCATTCATATAAAAAGGTCGAGAGCAGAACGAACTTCAGGATGGGTTTGAGATCCCTGCGGGGGGCATGCAGAAAGACCGTCTGCACGATGTCGCGTTCCTTGGAGGCCAGCCCATGCCCCAGCATGACGAAAAATATGGCCGAAAAGGTCAGAATTCCCAACCCGCCGACCTGGAAGAGAGCGATCAGGAGGGTCTGTCCGGTCATGCTGAGGTCGCGGCCGACGTCGATGGTGACCAGACCGGTGACACACACGGCCGAGGCCGACTGAAAGAGCGCATCGATCCAGGGCAGCGGCGCGCCGGAGGCCGCAAAGGGCAGGCGCAGCAGCAGTCCTCCGATCAGAATCACGCCGACAAAGCTGAGGATGAAAATCCTCTCAGGGGAGAGGCGCCGGGACAGCCACCGACGGAGGCGCCGCCATTCAGCGTGCAGCCGCTCGAGGGCCGGGCGCCGCGGCATCATCGCGTTGCGCATGACCAAATTTCCGACTCCGCGGACAGACACCAGGAAAATTTCGTGCCGACGGCCGATGGCGCTCCCGATTCGAGCGCCAAAGCGCCATGCGCTCCGCCCCTGCGGCGGCAGCGCTAAAGACGGATCTGAGCTCCCAACTCGACCACCCGGTTGGGCGGTATGCCGAAGTAATCTGCCGGATTGGCGGCGTTGCGCGACATGAAAGCAAAAAGGGTCTTCCGCCACGAGCTCATGGGGGCCGTACCGCTGGTCAGCAGGGTTTCGCGGCCCAGATAATACGTCGTTTTGGTCGGCTCCAACGGCAGGCCGAAGCAGGCGGCGAGCCGCATGACTTTGGGAACATTCGGACTTTCCATGTAGCCGTACCACGCCACCAGCCGATAGAAACCCGACGGCAGGTGCTCGATGCGCAACCGGTCCTCATCGGCTACCGCCGGCGTTTCCGCCGACCGAATGGTCAGCAGCACCACGTGTTCGTGCAGCATATGGTTGTGCTTGACGTGATGCAGCAGAGTGGGCGGAGTGCCTTCAGGGGAAATCGTCATGAACACGGCCGTGCCCCGCACCCGCGCCAGCGGGTGACGCGCGAGGTCCTCCAGGAACGCGTTCAAGGGGAGCCGGCCGCCGTAAAGCTGCTGGCGCAACTCCTCGCGTCCCTTGCGCCAGGATGAAAAGACCGTCGCGACTACGAGCGCCACCGCCAGCGCGATCCAGCCGCCGTCGAAGAACTTGAAAAGATTGGCGCTGAAATAGCTCACATCGAAGCACAGAAAAAGGGCCACCGGCGGCAGGGCCTTCCAGATGGGCCAGCGCCAGATGCGCACCGCGGCAATCAGCAGCAGCAGCGAGGTGATGTTCATGGTCGCGGTGACGGCCATGCCATACGCCCCGGCCAACCGGCTGGACTCCCGGAAAAACAGCACCAGCGCCAGGCAGGCGATCATGAGCGCGTAGTTGACGCTGGGAATATAGATCTGCCCCTTCACCTTCATCGACGTGTGCACGATGTGAACGCGCGGGCTGAAGCCCAGTTGAATCGCCTGTTGCGTCAGAGAGAAGGCGCCCGAGATCAGCGCCTGGGAGGCGATGATGGCGGCGATCGTGGAGAGCGCCACCATGGGATAGAGCACCGCGGAAGGGACCAGCGCATAGAAGGGGTGGAAGCTGGCTTCCGGGCGGTCGAGCAGCAGGGCGCACTGGCCGAAATAGTTCAGCAGCAGCGCCGGGCAGGCCAGCCCCAGCCAGGTCAGGCGAATCGCCCGCGCCCCGAAGTGCCCCAAGTCCGCGTAGAGCGCCTCGCTGCCCGTGATGCAAAGAACGACCGACCCGAGGACTACAAACCCGTGCATTCGGTTGACGCTGAAAAATTCCCAGGCGTACCAGGGGTTGACCGCCGCCAGGATGCGGGGCGACTGCAAAATGGCTGCCGACCCCGCGGCCGCGATGGTCACGAACCATACGACCATGACGGGCCCAAAAATCTGGCCGATGCCGCTCGTGCCGCGCTTCTGCACGAGGAAAAGCCCCACCAGGACCAGGCAGGTCAACGGCACGATGAACGGCCGGGCCGCCTCGGTTGCGACCTCCAGTCCTTCGATGGCGGAGAGCACCGATATGGACGGCGTGATGATCCCTTCCCCGTAAAGCAGGGAGGCGCCGAAAATGGCAGCTGCCATGACCGCATAACGCAGCTTCGGGGAAAGCTGGCTGTCGGACCCCAGGAGCAGGCCCAGCAAGGCGAATATGCCGCCTTCGCCCCGGTTGTCGGCTTTGAGGATGAAGCCGATGTATTTGGTGCTGACCACGACGGCGAGCGACCAGAAAATCAGCGACGCCACGCCCAACAGGTTGACTTCGTTCAGATCGACGGCGTGCAGGCCGTAGAAGCATTCGCGGACGGTGTAGAGGGGGCTGGTGCCGATGTCCCCGTAGACGACGCCGAGGGCTCCCAGGGCGAGTGCCGCGGTCGCTTCGTCGGGCTTCCGGTGGGGGGGCGAGTCGGGCGGATGGGGCGTCGGACAGGCGTCCGAGCTGGCGTCACGTGCCTCTGACATGCTGTCGCCTCCGGAAGTTGGGCGCAGGAGAAACTGCCCTCCGGTCTCCTCCGAAGGTTCTCCTCTTCGAAGCCGGCGAGGTTAGCTGAAAGGATAGGGCCGAAGAGGTTGCCCATCGCTGAATGGCGATTCGCCCCACGGTCACGGTTCCCCCGCTTCCGGCCGGGGGCCGGAATTAGGCGGCCGGTAAAGTATCCCTGAATTCAGAGGGTGTCAAGCATTTCGGGAACAGGCCCGGCATCCCGGATCAGCGCTCGAGCGGAACGGACTTCGCCCTGCGGCGCGCGACCTGCATGCGGATGAACTCCACGGTGGCTGGAATTCCGGGGATCAGCACCAGGGCGATGATCACCAGGCTGAAGTTCTTTTTGACGACGGGGATGTTCCCGAACCAGTAGCCGGCCATGACGAAAATCAGCACCCAGAGAACCCCGCCGAAAACGTTGAAGAAAAGAAAGCGCGGGTAGGTCATGCGGCCGATGCCGGCCACGAACGGGGCAAAGGTCCGGATGATGGGCAGAAAGCGGGCGATGATGATGGTCTTGCCGCCGTGCTTTTCATAGAAGGCGTGGGTGCGGCGCAGGTACTCCTTGTTGAGGAAGCGGCCGTGCTCCTCATGGAACACCTTGGGCCCGACGTAGTTGCCGATCGAGTAGTTGACCGAATCGCCCAGGATGGCCGCCGCGATCAGGACCAGGACCACCCCTGCCAGATCGAGGGCGCCGATGGCGGCCATCGATCCCACGGCGAACAGCAGCGAGTCGCCGGGCAGGATCGGCGTCACCACCAGGCCGGTTTCGCAAAAGACAACGACGAAAAGGATCGCATAGACCCACAGGCCGTATTGGGTGCACAGCCCCTGGAGATGCCGGTCGATGTGCAGAACGAAGTCGATGAGAAATTGAACAGCGTCCATTGAAGCCTTTCGTGGTTGTGGGTCGGCGTCCGCAAAAAACAACGTGCCCGTTCGCCGGGCACTTCGTTACACCATAGCATAGCCGGGCCGCCAAGAAAAGCCGCCGCGGCGGATTGACCCGCAGCGGCAAGACGGGTATGGTCGCTGGGCGGGGGGTCTGCGAAAACGCCTATTAGAGGGAACGACCATGATTCATGTCATTGCCACCATCAAGCTCAAGCCGGGGGCGCGGGAAAAGTACCTCGGGATCCTGAAGGCCAACCAGCCCAAGGTGCTGGCGGAAAAGGGCTGCATCGCCTATGTGCCGACCATCGATGTGGAATCCGGCATCCCGGTGCAGGTGGACCTGCGGCCCGATGTGGTCACGCTGGTCGAAACCTGGGAAAGCCTGGCCGATCTTCAAGCGCATTTGAAGGCGCCGCACATGCTGGACTATCGCGAAAAGGTCAAGGACATCGTCAAGAACATCGGCCTGCACGTGCTGACGCCGGTGTGAGCGCTATGCCCGCAGAGATCGATGCCGCGCTCCCGCCGGCCGCCACGCTGATCCTGGTGCGGCAGCACGGCGGCGAGCTTCAGACCTATCTGCTGCGCCGCAGCCCGCAGAGCGGGTTCATGCCCGGTCTCTTTGTGTTCCCGGGAGGGCTGGTGGATCCCGCCGATGACGACGCTGCGTTCTGGAGCCGTCATCTGGACGGGGCGCCGCCGGCGCTCGCGCAACAGCTGGGCGGAACCATCGGACTCAGCGTTGCGCTGCGCTACGCCGTCGCCGCGGTGCGTGAGACCTTCGAAGAGGCCGGTGTCCTGTTCGCTGCACGCGCGGCAGGCGGCGCCGCGCCTTGGAGGCGGGCGCATGAACGCCGCGCCACCGAGAGTCTCCGGCAGGGCTGGCTCCGCCGCTGGCTGGAGGCCGAAGGCTGGGTGCTCACGCTCTCGGAACTTTGGCCCTGGGCGCACTGGATCACGCCGCTGGGCATGCCGCGGCGGTTCGACACGCGTTTTTTCGTTGCGGCGCTGCCCGAGGGCCAGGAAGGCCGACCCGATTTGCACGAAACCACCGAAGGCCTGTGGACCAGCCCCGGGCAGGCACTCGCGCGGAACATGGACGGCCGGACGCCGTTGAGTCCGCCGACCCTGGTGACGTTGAACGAACTGCTGGGCTATGCGACCCTGGGGAGCCTTCAGGAAGGACTGCGACATCGGGAATGGGGCGAGCCCATCTTTCCACGCCTGGCAGCGTTGGGAACAGGTGGCGGTTCGGTCATCGTCGAGCCCTGGGACCCCGGGTACGGCCAGGAGGACCTGCGGATCGACCCCGACGAATTGCCCCGGCGCGTGCTGCCGGTCGGGGCGCCGTTTTCGCGGCTGTGGAACGATGCAGGGGTCTGGAAGCCGGTTGCTGCGACATGATCGGCAGAAGGCCAATGGCAGGGCGCCCGGAGTGGAAGACGGTTTCCGGTCCATCCGGGTTCGGGGGCAGGAAGCCGTGACGGATCGACCGTTATGCGCTATGCGATTCTGATGACAACGGCGTGCTCATGCACACCGTTGTTGCCGTAGCCGAGCACGTTCCATTCCGCCCGCAGGGGCTGCCGGCGGCCGTCATCGTCCGCGGCGCGGGCCATCAGGGTGTATTCGCCGCGGGCCGCATCCGGCCACACATACTGCCACTGGCTCCAGGCGTAGGGCTCGCGCGGGCCGATCAGCTGCGCGGCCTTCCATGTCGTCCCGCCGTCAAGCGAGATGTCCACTCCGCTGACCGCCCCCTCCCCGGCATAGGCCGCGCCGAGCACAACGACCGTGCCGGCGGCCAGCGTTTCGCCCGGAAGCGGCTGGGTGATGATCGATTTGAGCCGGATGCCGGTGACGCGCTCGCCGGCGGCCGGGTCCTGGCCTTTCTGGAACACCCGATAGACATTGTCCATGAAAAACCCGGCGAAGGGCCGGTCCATGACCGTGATCCGGCTCAGCCACTTGACGCAGCTGGCGCCGGTCCAGCCCAGGGCCAGCGCACGCAAAGGGAAGCCGTGCTTCAGGGGCAGCGGCTCGCCGTTCATCTCATAGGCGAGCAGGGTGGAGGCGAGCGCCTTGGCGAGCGGAATGCTGCGGATGAACTTGACGCCGGCACTGCCCAGGGGCGTGTCGAAGCCTTCGAAGGCCACATGCGCGGCGGCGGGCGTCGGCCCGGCCTGGTTCAGCACATCCCGCAGCCAGATTCCTCCCCACACCGCGTTGCCCACGCCTCCGATGGTCCAGGGGTTGCCGGCGGACTTTTCGGCCAGGAGCGAACGGCCGTTGCCCGAGCATTCCAGGGTGTCGGCGGCGATGGCCTTGGGCAGCCGGCGGATGTCCTCGAAGGAGAGCGTCAGCGGGTGCCGCACGTCGCCCTCCACGGACAGCCTCCAGCGCGCGAGCGGGATGCGGCGCGGCGGGGCCGCACCCTGGTTGCGGTCGAAAAACAGCCGGTTGGGCGTGATCCAGGACCGCAGGGCGGTGGCGGGGGTCTCGGCGTTGAGGGGCCTTTCGGTCATGACGCGCATCTTGTTTTTCATGCGAGCCTCCAGTCGGGCGATGAGAAAAGGGGCTGGGGGAAGCAAGCCAGAGGCTGCCCGAAAAGTCAAGCCAGGCCAAGCCGTCCGAGCGGAAGACGTTGACGAGACCCCTACGCTTCCGGCGCGGAGAGTTTCTTTTCGACCGCCTTCGCGGCCGGGGTGATCGCAAGGCCGCCCAGGGCCGTGCAGCGCAGCTCCATGGGCAGGTTCCGTCCCACCCGGTCCATGGTCTCGATCACTTCGTCCAGCGGAATGACGGCATCGTAGCCGGCCAGGGCCATGTTGGCGCAGGCGAGCGCGTTCGAGGCGGCCAGCACGTTGCGGCCGAGGCAGGGCACCTCGACGCGGTTGGCGACCGGGTCGCAGATCATGCCGAGCACGTTCTGGATCGCCATGGAGGCGGCGTCGACCGCCTGCTGCGCGCTGCCGCCGGCCAAAGTGACCAGCGCCGCTGCCGCCATGCCGGACCCGGCGCCGCACTCGGCCAGGCAGCCGCAGAGTTCGGCCGCAAAGGTGGAGCGGGCGGCGATGAATACGCCGATCATGCCCGCCGCGAGCATGGCGCGGGCCATTTCGCCCTCCGCCCGGCCCATGGCCTCGGCCGCCGCAATGACCGCTCCCGGAAGCGCCCCGCAGGAGCCGGCCGTGGGGGCGGCCACGATGACGCCCATGGCGCTCTTGACCTCCATCAGGGCCGTTACGTAGTGGATCATGGCGTTGAGCATCCCGGCTTCGAGCAGCGCGCCGTTTTGCATCGCCGCCTTGAAGCCCGCGGACTGGGCTCCCAGGATGCGGTCCGCGAAGCGGGTGCCGGCGGTGCCCTGGGCGATGGATCGGCGCAGAAGGCTCACGATCGCCAGCATGCGGGTCTGCACCTCGGCCTCGGGTATGCCGCCGCGGGCGCTTTCATAGGCCGCGGCCAGCGCGGCCAAGTCTCGACGGCGGTCGCGGTCCCACTCCAGCATCCGACGGCTGGTGGTGAAAGGCACCTGCAGCTCCCGCCGGGAAAGCACCGGCAGTACCGGCCTCAGCGTCCGAAGCCAGGCCACCCCCGGCATGCCGGCGAGGGTCGACGCCGCGGGCCCGGGCAGCGGCTCGCGGGTCCTGATGGCGACCAGGCTGCGGTCGCCGTCGGTGTGCAAAAGGACCTCCTCCGCCGCCACCGTCCGCTTCAGGGCCGCGTGCAGCTGCGTGCCGACGGCGGCATCGACGGACAGGAGCGTCTCGAAATAGTCGCCCTTGATCGAGAGCGGGATGCCGTCGATCGCGACGACTGCAATCATGCCTCCGCCGGTCGAGTGCGCGATCATCCGGCGAGTCTCCCGGGGATTGGAGAGCGTCAGGCGGTAGGTGTTGGGGTGCTCGTCGCGGAAGTCCCCGATGCGCAGCGCGACCGTGACGCCCGCCCTTTCCAGAGCGGCGGCCGATTGGAGCAGGCGCTCGTCATGCGCTTCCCATCCGAGCAGGCCGCCGAAGATGCCCATGTCGGAGCCCTGGCTGGCGTGGGTGAACGCCAGCGAGCCGCGCGCATCGAACTCCATCAGCAACCCCTCGATCCGGCCGTCCATCAAGTCGCGGGCCAAGCGGCCGATGCGCAGCGCCGCGGCGCAATGCGAGCTCGAGGGGCCGCGCATCACCGGTCCGATGACATCGTTGAAGATGCTGGGGGGTGTCGTCATGATCGGAAGCCAATCCTGGCGCGCGATATCATCGCGGAAAGATGCCGCTCCCACAATACCACCGTGGGAGCGGCTTTCAGCCGCGGTCATCGCGGCTGAAAAGCCTTTCCGCCTCCTTTGGCAAAGGGGGCGGGAAGGGGTCTTACAGCGCTTTCCCGGTAGACGTTGTAGTTATTCATCCAATGCAATCAAGCGATTGTATTCCGGCATACATTCTTATACCAGCTCACGCGGTCTGGGCCGTGCGGCTGATGATTTCCTCCTGATGATAGCGGTCCAGATCCACGAAATAGTCGCTGTACCCGGCCACACGGACCAGCAGGTCGCGGTAGTCGTCCGGGGCGGCCTGGGCGCGGCGCAGGGTGTCGGTGTCCACCACGTTGAACTGGATGTGGTGGCCGTTCATGCGAAAGTAGGTGCGGATGAGCTGGGCGACTTTTTCGAGGTCCTGTTCGGATTGCAGGACGCCCGGGAGGAAGCGCATGTTGAGCAGGGTGCCGCCGGACTTGATCTGGTCCATCTTGCCGAGCGACTGAATCACCGCCGTCGGGCCGTTGCGGTCGGCGCCGTGTGAGGGCGAGGTGCCGTCGGACTCGGGAGTGCCCGAGAGGCGCCCGTTGGCGGTGGCGCCCAGCATCTTGCCGAAATAGACATGGCAGGTGGTGCTGAGCATGTTGAGATGGTAAACGGTGCCTTTGGTGTTCGGCCGGCCCTCGATCGCTGCAAAAAGCGAGTCGTAGACCCGCCGCATGATGTCATCGGCGCGGTCGTCGTCGTTGCCGAAGAAGGGGGTCTTGTTCTGAAGCCGGCGGCGCAGCAGGTCCTCGCCCTCGAAGTCGGCGGCGAGCGCCCGAAGCAGCCGGTCCATCGCGACCGCCTTTTCCTGATAGACGTGGGTGTTGATGGCCGCCAGGCTGTCGGTGACGGTGCCGATCCCGCAGCACTGGATGTAGTTCGTGTTGTAGCGCGGCCCGCCGTCGTAGTAATCCCGCCCCTTGGCGATGCAGTCGTTGATGACCACTGAGAGAAACGGCGCCGGCGAGTGCCGGGCGTACATGCGTTCGATGTAGTTGTTGACGCGGATCTTGAGGTCGACGACCCAGTTCAGCTGGCGTTCGAAGGCGCTGTAAAGCGCATCGAAGGATGTGAAGTCGAGCGGATCGCCGGTCGCGGGGCCGACCTGTTTGCCGGTCAGCGGATCGAGGCCGTTGTTCAGAGCCAGCTCCAGCACTTTGGGCACGTTGAGGTAACCGGTGAGAATGTAGGCTTCCTTGCCGAAGGCGCCGGTTTCGATGCAGCCGCTGCAGCCGCCCTCGCGGGCGTCCTCGACCCGCTTGCCGACCCGCAGCATCTCGAGGACGGTGGCATCGGCGTTGAAGACGGACGGATACCCGTAGCCCTTGCGGATCACGCGGCAGGCCGCTTTGAGGAAGCGCTCCGGCGTCTTGGCGCTGATGTGCACGCTCGGTTGCGGCTGCAGCAGGTGCAGCTCGTCGGCCACTTCCAGGAGGATGTAGCTGACCTCGTTCACTCCGCTCGCGCCTTCGCGCGTGAGGCCGCCCAGGTTGATGTTGGTAAAATCATTGTAGGTGCCGCTTTCCTTGGCCGTGACGCCTACCTTGGGGGGCGCGGGGTGGTTGTTCACCTTGATCCAGAAGCAGCCGATCAGCTCCTTGGCCTGTTCGCGGGTGAGCGTCCCGTCGGCAAGCCCCTGTTCGTAGAACGGCTGCAGGTGCTGATCGAGATGGCCGGGAGTCATGGCGTCCCAGCCGTTCAGCTCGGTGATGGTGCCCAGGTGCACGAACCAGTACATCTGCAGGGCTTCCCACAGGTCGCGGGGGGCGCGGGCCGGGACGTGCCGGCAGACCTCCGCGATGCGCCGCAGCTCGGCCCTGCGGGCGGGGTCCTCTTCGCCGCCGGCCATGCGGTCCGCCAGCTCGGCGTGGCGCCGGGCGAAGAGCACGGCTGCATCGCAGGCGATGTCCATGGCCTTCAGCTGCTCGGCGCGGTCGGCGGCCTCCGGGTCGTTCAGATAGTCCAGTGACGCCATGCGGCCGGCGATCTCCTGCTTGAAATCCAGCATGCCCTTGCGGTAAATCGTGCCGTCCAGCGCCGTGTGCCCCGGGGCGCGCTGCTCCATGAACTCGGTGAAGAGCCCGGACTCGTAGGCGCGCCGCCATTCCTCGGGGACCTGGCCGAAAATGCGGTCGCGCATGCTGCGGCCCTGCCAGTAAGGGACGACCTCCCGTTCGTAGGTTTGAATGTCCTCAGGGTCGACCCGGTAGCGGGTCATGGGACGGGAGTCGAGGATCCGCAGATCCTCGGCCGAATGGCAGGTCAGCTCCGGAAAGGTCGGCACGGCTTTGGGCGCCGGGCCCCGTTCGCCCACGATCAGTTCGTCCCGGCCGATGTGGATGGTCTTGAGCCGGCACAGGTTCAGAAAGTTCAGCGCCCGCAGCACGGGCGTGGAATGCCTGCCGGCCTGTTCGCGATAGAATGCGGTGACCAGCCGCGCGCGTTCGATGGAGATCCGGGGCTCGGCGGCCACGCTTTCCCGGCGCAGTCTCTGAATGCGGTCGTTCATGGGGGTCAACCTCCTATGCTCACCTTCAATCCCAGGCGGGCGAGTTGTTGTTCGGCCGCAGCCGCGGCTTCCGGAGGCAAGGGGGCAAGCTCCTCGCCGCGGTAGGGGAGGCCGAGTTTGGCATACTTGGCGCCTGCGGCCCGGTGAAAAGGCAGTAGATCCACCGGGTGGCGGCCCGGCAGGCCGGCGATAAACTCGCCGGCGCGGGCGATGCTTAGCGGGTCGTCGTTGACCCCCGGGATCAGCGGCATGCGGACGATGATCGCCGCGCCGGCTCCCGAAAGCAGGCGTAGGTTGGAGAGGATCGGGGCGTTGTCGAC